>Ga0335075_10008790_pt1 | contig 15467 bp, 14 predicted proteins | sample Lox_Sample_24_FD_206723 | JGI IMG/M metagenome (GOLD analysis project Ga0335075, IMG submission 206723) | Soil microbial communities from Loxahatchee National Wildlife Refuge, Florida, United States - Lox_Sample_2.4 | ecosystem: Environmental > Terrestrial > Soil > Wetlands | place: USA... | reverse complement strand
TAGGAATAGTCGAGGGTCTCGCGTGGGTCTTCCATCCGGTCCAGCGCCTTGTCGGCCTTGGCCCGGAATATCAGCGAGACTCGCTTCATCACGCTCATAGACGCGGCCGTCCCCTTCGTTTAACCTGTGCGCCGCCCCCGGGCGGCAGGATGCCGCCTGGCGACGGCTAATTGCCGCCGGCTCACCGCAATCAACCCTACGCGCTGCCGCGAGTAGTAGCCACTTATCCTCGCTTCTATCCCCCGCCTGTCCCGCGGGCAAATCAGTTGGGTGGCGATTAGGCCGGCATCTACCGTTAAGCTATCGCTGTGTTCCGACGCAACAGCGACGGAGCGACCGACGGCAAGGCCCAGGGTTCCCAGGGCGCACAGACCCCGGAAGCTCCGGCCCAGGACAAGCAAGCAGCGCGCAAGCCAGCCGCCGAGACGGGCAAGGGCAGGCCGACGCCCAAGCGCAGCGCGGCCGAGGCTAACCGGTACCGGACGGTCACCGGCGCCACGACCAGCGGCCGCGGCCGCACCGCGGCCCCCGACCCCAGGCGCAAGCTCACGCCAGAAGAGAAGGCCAGGGCGCGCGGCGACCGCACCAGGCAGCTCCAGGCCATGCGGGCGGGCGAGGAGTGGGCGCTCGGCCCGCGCGACCGCGGCCCGGCCAAGAAGCTGGCCAGGGACTACGTCGACGCGCACCGGCGCCCGATGGAGTACTACATGTACGCACTGATCATCTTGATCGTCGCGCTGTTCGCGGGCCGGTCCGACAAGGCGATCGGTAACTACATGCAGATCTTCCTGCTCGTCATCATCGTGATCATCGCGGTGGACGCCTACCTACTGCGCCGGACCATCGTCCGGCTGGTGGGCGAGCGGCTGCCCGGGGAGTCGACGCGCGGGCTGGCGTTCTACTCCATCATGCGCGCGCTGCAGCTTCGGCGCTTCCGCACGCCCACCCCCAGGCTCAAGCCGGGCGACGACTTCTAGCGCCGGGCGCGCTTCGCCGGGCGAATCCGAAGATCTTGGATCGCTGTACACCCCCTGACGTGTGCGACGATCCAAGATCTTTTTGCTGTGCGGGCCGGCCGGCCGGCGATGTCGCGAAATATCGGGATAAAGGGGGCGCGGCCACCCCTTACGTACGGGCGGCTAGCTCTCCGGGTGGAGTGACATCGGGCCGTACTGCTTGCGGGTGTCGTCGAAGAGGGTCACCTGGTCGACGCCGCTGTCCAGAAGCTCGTGCCAGTTCTCGCCCAGCCAGCTCTCGGCGTCTCCCTGGCTGGCGAAGATGGCCTCCTGCAGGCCCGCGCCGTTTACCACGGCGCCGTCCGCCTTTTCGTACCGCCAGGTCCAGGGCATCGCGCGGAGCCTCCTTCTCGCCGTTGCGTCATGCGAGATTAGCAGTCATCGCCGGGGAGGGCGACCACGGGCGCGCCCGGCGCGCGGCAAGGGAAAAGCGGCAAGGAAAACACGCGGCGCGGCCGACAGGCGGCGGACAGGCGAGTTCCCAGGGGCCAAACACCCGGGGGCCAGGCCGCCAGCGCCGAAGGCGACGAGCGGCCGCCGTTAACCGCCTGGTCCGGCTCTCCCCTCCTCGAGTCGGTTCAGGCGGTTAAAAGCGTCCGGTCAGGCGCAGAAGAGGATCGCCCAGACCGCTTTGCCGCGACCGGCGACCGGGGACCAGCCCCAGACGTCGCTCAGCGCGTCGACCATCTGCAGACCACGACCGGACTCCTCGACCGAGCCTGGCGCCTTGAGCACCGGGGCGGAGTCCGACGGGTCGAGCACGGCGCAGATCACTTCGCCGGTGCGGCGGAAGAGGCGCAGGCCGAGGTTCTCCGCCTGCTTCCTGACCGGCTCGCCGGCGGACGCGTGGGTGACCGCGTTCGCCACGAACTCGCCGACGATGGCCTCGGCGTCCTCCGCTAGGAACGCCAGGCCCCAATCCCGGAGCGTGTTCCTGGTCAGGCGGCGCGCCGTCCGGGCCGACTGCGGCCCGCGCGACAGCGGGCAGACGACCGCCGTCGGCGAGTCCCACCAGTCCGCTGGCATCCGCATCATCCGCGGTCGCCGCGGCGCCGGCGTCAGCCGCGCTGACGGGTCGAGCGGCTGCCTGGCGGACGGATGTACGCGCGTCCTAGTCGGCAGCGTTTCCAGTTGATGCAGGCTCATCACGACCCCGAGGGTAGGTCCGGCGTCATCCGGGTGATTGACGCAGCACTCATCCTGCCGCATCAGCGCATGCACCTGCAAGGCCAACTGCACGTTCAATATGCACGTGCAGGTTACCTTTGCGCCTGCGCGCCCCTCACTTGTCCGATTACCACAAGAACGATGATGCCGATTGATACCCACAGCCCATATTTGGAGATCGTCTCCGCCACGGAGACGGCATGCTGGCCAAGCGCCCAGCCGAGACTCGCGAGCAGCCCCGCCCAGGACAGGGTGCCGGTCGCGTCGAGTATCAGGAACGTCACCCAGCTCATCCCCGTCCACCCGGCGATCGCGTAGATGATCGCGCTCGGGATGGGCAGGAAGTTCGCGAGGATGATCGCCGGCCAGGTGAACCAGCGGCCCCAGCGGTTTACCCGCGCGACGAACCTCTCACCGCGCCTGCGCTGCCGCTGGCTCCGCCCGGCGAACAGGTTGATGACCCGCTCGCCCCACAGCCGGCCGGCCCACCAGTAGATCAAGTCGAACTTCATCAGGCCGGGGATCGAGGCGAGCAGGACGACGAGGATCGTGCCGTGCCCGACGCGCGCGAACGCCGCGCCGGACACGATCGCCTCCGTCGACCCGTTCAGCAGGATGCTGATCACCGGGTGGGTGCCGACCAGGCTCGCCCGCCACGGCAGGATGGCCAGGTAGTACAGGCCGCTGAGGGTGATCGCCGCCCAGCAGGCGATGTCTATCCGGCGCGGCTTGCCCTCCCAGGGCAGCCGCGGGTCGCTCCACGGGTCGGCCCTGGCCGTCTCCTCCGCCCCCGGCGGACCGCCCGCCTCGGCCCGCCCGTCGCCGGCCCGCCCGTCGCCGGCGCGCGCCCCGTCGGACCCGGGCTGCTCGAGTGCTTCAGCAGACACGGTGGGCGCGGGTGCCTCCCCCGCTGTCGGCTGCTCGCTCACGGGGTTACGTTATCCGCGGGATCACTTCATCACAAACGGATGACAGCGAGGGAGGCGCCGTGGCGAGCGCAGCGGGGTACCTGGCGCCGGCGACCGCGACCAAGATGGCCGCCGCCGCCCGGGCGTTCATCGGCGCGGTGACCGGGGAACAACAAGTCGTTCTGAATCCGGGATTCGATGCTTTTGACCTTGAGTCGCCGCGCAGGCACTGGACGTACCTGCCCGAGATGGACCGGCCGGGGCTGCCGTTGCGGGCGCTTTCCGACCAGCAGCGCAAGCTCGCGCACGAGCTGATCACCGCGTCCGTGTCGATGGAGGGGTACGCCAAGGTCGTCTCGATCATGGCGATGGAGCACGTGCGGCGGGCGCTCACGCTGGTGTCCGCGCCGGAGATCGCGCCGCTGTTCGACCCGGAACGCTACTGTTTCCGCATATTTGGCGATCCCGGCGACCTGGCGCCGTGGGGATGGCAGCTGGCGGGGCACCACGTGGTCCTGAACTTCACCGTGGCGGGCGACCACGTCTCCGGCACCCCTTGCATGCTCGGCTCGGTACCGGCGTCCTACGGCGCGCTCAGCCCCCTGGCGCACGAGGAGACGGACGGGTTCGACTTCGTGAACCGGCTGTCGCCCGGGCAGCGGGCGCGGGCGGTCATCTGGCACCGGCCGCCGCCGGACTTCGCGACGCGCATCGCGCCGCGCATCGGCGAGGTCGAACTGCCCGACAACGTGTTCCCGCCGGAACCCGACTACCGGATCTCCGATGAGGAGCGGGAAGCGCTTGCGTACGTCCGCTCGGGGCCGCGCGGCATCGGCGGCGCCGACCTGACGGCCGAGCAAATCTACGCCCTCGTCGACCTGGTGGCGCGGTTCGCCGGGCGGCTTTCCGCCGAGGTGGCCGAGGCGGAGATGCGGCGGGTGGACGCCGCGGGGCCGGAAAACCTCTGGTTCGCGTGGGCCGGGGCCACGGAGCGCGGAGCGCGGCACTACTTCCGTGTGCAGGGCCCGGGGTTGCTGATCGAGCACGACAACACCCAGGGCGGCGGCAACCACGTCCACTCGGTGTGGCGGGTGCCTGGCGGCGACTTCGGCGACGACCTGCTCGCGGCGCACTACCGCGCGGAAAAGCACTAGGAGTCTTCCGAACGGGTTCGCGCTTCGCCCGACGGCGCGCCGCTGGGCATCGGGGTGGTACCCACCGTCTTCGCCTGGCCGCGCAAGACGGGGGTAGTTAGCGGCCGGAGCCGGCCGCAACTACTCCCCGGTCTTTGCGGCGTGCCCGCTAACGCTTCTCGATTTCCAGGAAGTCGCGCTCGGCCGGGCCCGTGTAGACCTGGCGCGGGCGGGCGATCTTGGTCGCCGGGTCGTGCAGCATCTCCTTGTAGTGCGCGAGCCAGCCGGGCAGGCGGCCGATCGCGAACAGCACGGTGAACATGTCCGTGGGGAAACCCATCGCCCGGTAGATCAGGCCGGTGTAGAAGTCCACGTTCGGGTACAGCTTGCGGCTGATGAAGTAGTCGTCCTTCAGCGCCACTTCTTCCAGCTGCATGGCCAGGTCGAGCAGGTGGTCGTTCGGCGCGAGCTTGGTGATCAGCCGGTCGGCGGCGTTCTTGACGATCCTGGCGCGCGGGTCGTAGTTCTTGTAGACCCGGTGGCCGAAGCCCATCAGCTTGACGCCGGGCTCCCTGTTCTTCACCCGGGTGACATACGCGTTCACGTCGCCGCCCTGGTCGCGGATGTCCTCGAGCATGTCGAGCACGGCCGCGTTGGCGCCGCCGTGCAGCGGGCCTGACAGCGCGTGCACGCCCGCGGAGATGCTGGCGAACACGTTCGCCTCGCTGGACCCGACCACCCGGACGGTGGAGGTGGAGCAGTTCTGCTCGTGGTCGGCGTGCAGCACGAACAGCATGTCCAGGGCCTTGGCCACCTCCTGGTCGACCTGGTACTCCTCGGCCGGCAGGCCGAAGGTGAGCCGCAGGAAGTTCTCCACCAGGGTCAGCGAGTTGTCCGGGTACAGGTACGGCTGGCCGATCGACCGCTTGTAGAAGTAGGCACCAAGCGTCGGCAGCTTCGCCAGCAGCCGGATCATCGAGAGGTCGACGTCCTCATCGTTATGCGGGTCGAGGTGGCCCGGGTAGAAGCTCGACAGGGCCGATACCGCCGACGACAGCACCGCCATCGGGTGCGCGGTACGCGGGAAGGCGCTGAAGAACGTCTTGAAATCCTCGTCGAGCAGCGTGTGGTGGGTGACCTTCTCGGTGAAGTCCGCCAGCTGCTCCGCGGTCGGCAGGGCCCCGTAGAACAGCAGGTAGCTGACCTCGAGGAAGGTCGACCTCTCGGCCAGCTGCTCAATCGGGTAGCCGCGGTAGCGGAGGATTCCCGCGTCACCGTCGATGTAGGTGATGTCCGATGAGCAGGCGGCCGTGTTGACGAAGCCGGGGTCGAGCGTGACCATTCCGGTCGTCGACAGCAGCTTCGTCACCTCGATCCCCGCCGAGCCCTCCGTGGCGGACTTCACGGGCAGGTCGAGTTCGCCACCGTCGCTGTAGCGAAGCGCTACTTTTCCATTACCGGACGATGCTTCGGGCATTCGCGTCCCTTTCACGCTCTTGCACGGGACGTGTTCTTCTTGAGCGGCCGGGATCGCCGACCGCGGGCACCGCCCCGTTGGGGTCCTGAGGTCTTATACCCGTACGCTAGTCCGCCTCATGCGCCGGTGAAACCACGGGGACATGGGACAACCGTCACACTGGCACCGGCACCCGGGTCCGGTCCTTGAGACACCCGGCTTACGATGCGGGCATGAGGTACGCGATCGCCATCCCGCAGGTCTATCCAGACGGCTCATTCTCACCGGACGACTTCCGGTCTTACTTCGCGCGGGCCGAGGAACTCGGCGTGTTCGAGAGCGCGTGGACGCAGGAGAGCCCGCTAAGCGCGCAGCCGCAGCTCGCGCCGCTTCAGGCCATGACGTACGCGGCGGCGTGCACGACGTCGCTGCGGCTCGGCTGCACGGTCTTCGTGACGACGCTGCACAATCCCGTGCACCTGGCCAACGCGATCGCCTCGCTCGACCAGCTGTCCGGCGGCCGGGTCGAGGTCGGTGTCGGTTCCGGCGGGCCGCGGCGGCCCTTCGCCGCGTTCGGCATGTCCGGTGACCGCTACGTGGCGCGGTTCACCGAGGGCATCACGCTGATGAAGGAGCTGTGGACGTCGCCTTCGGTGACGTTCGACGGGGAGTTCTTCCAGCTCACCGACGCAAGGATGGAGCCCAAGCCGTTTCAGAAGCCCTACCCGCGGCTGTGGTTCGGCGGGGCGGCCGACTCCGCCGTCCGGCGCGGGGTCGGGCTGTGCGACGCGTTCTTCGGCGCGGGGTCAGCCACCACCGCCGCGTTCGCCGGGCAGGTGGGCGTCGTGCGGGACACGCTGGCGGCCACCGGGCGGGTCACCGGGTTCGGTCCCGGCGAGTTTCCCGTCGCGAAGCGGGTCTACGTCGGGATCGACGCGGACGGTGAGCGGGCGCGTGAGCGGATGAGCGCGGCGCTCGCCGGCATGTACGGCGGGCAGCGGGTCCCCGCCATCGAGGCGGCCGCGGTGGCGGGCACGGTGGCCGAGTGCGCCGCCGGGGTGCGCGCGGTGATCGACGCCGGCGCCGAGCTGATCCTGTTCACGGCGCTGTGGGAGCTGGCCGAGCACATGGAGCGGTTCGCGGCGGAACTGATCCCCGCGCTTGGCTAACTGCTCAGCGGGTGCCAGATCGTCTTGGTCTCGAGCGTCGCGAACATGCGCTCGAGCCCCGGCTCGACGCCCCAGTCGGGGTTCGCGAGGTTGCCCGCCGCGGCCACGGCGAGGTCGTCGGCGAGCGCGCCGGGCGCCCCGGCCAGGTCGATCGCGTTCACGTCCTGATGGGCGGCCAGCCAGGGCGCGATCTCGGCCACCTCGCCGGTGAGCGCGTTCACCACGCCCGCGGGCAGTTGGGCGGCGGCCAGGGCCTCGGCCAAGGCGACGGCGACCAGCGGGTAGCGCTCGCTGGCGACCAGCACGGCGGTGTTGCCGCTGACGATCGCCGCCGCGAGCACGCTGACCAGCCCGAGCAGCGCGCTGTCCTGCGGTGCGAGCACCGCGGTCACGCCGACGGGCTCGGGCAGCGAGACCGTGCCGAACGGCCCCGTCACCGGGTTGACCGTGCCCCGTACCTGGGTGATCTTGTCCGCCCAGCCGGCGTACCAGGTCCAGCGGTCCACCGCGGCGTCCACCTCGGCGTAGGCCGCGTCCGGCGAGCCGCCGGTGGCCCGGCGGACCTGCGCGGCGAACTGGGCGCGGTGCCCCTCCATGACCTCGGCGACCCGGTAGAGCGCCTGGCCGCGGTCGAAGCCCGCCGCGCGCGACCACACGGGGAACGCGGCCCTGGCCGCGACCACGGCGTCCCTGGCGTCCCTGCCCGCCGCGAGCGCGGCGCTGGCCAGGAAGGCGCCGTCCGCCCCGTGCACGTCGAACGTGCGGCCGCTCGCCGCGCGGTGGAAGGCACCGCCGATGTAGAGCCGGTGGGTCGTGCGGGGAACGGCACGGGCCCTGGTGGGCACGCGTGGCGGCGGCACGTCGCTCTCGCGCTCGCCCTCGCGCTGGCCCTCGCGCTCGCCCTCGTGCTCTGGCCTTTGCGAAATATCGGTTGTGTCAGACATCGGGACCGCCGGTGCCCGGGAGGTCAAGGTAGGCCTCCAGGCCGTGCCTGCCGCCCTCACGGCCGAGTCCTGACTCCTGGAAGCCGCCGAACGGCACGGCCGGGTCCAGCCGCCCGAACGAGTTCACCCAGACCACCCCCGCCCGCAGGCGGGCGGCCAGCCGGGCGCTCAGCGCGCCCTGCCGCGTCCATACCCCGGCCGACAGCCCGTACCTGGAGCTGTTAGTCCGCTCGACCACCTCATCCGGCGTGCGGAACGACGAGACGGTGAGCACCGGCCAGGAGAGCTCCTCCCTGGCGATGCGATGATCCTCAGAAACCGTGGTGAACATCGTCGGCGGAAACCAGAACCCCCGGTCGGGCGGGCTGTACGGCGCCGACCAGCGCACCGCGCCCTCCGCCTCGCCGGAGCGGGCGAGCTGGGTGATCTCGTCGCGCTGGCTCTCGGAGTTCACCGCGCCGATGTCGGTGCGCTCGTCGAGCGGGTCGCCGGAACGCAGCGCCGCCATCCGGCACCTGACCGCGCTCACCAGGTCGTCGAGCACCGCCTCCTGAACGAACACCCGCGAGCTGGCGCAGCAGGCGTGGCCCTGGCGGACGAAGACGCCCTCCACGATGCCGCGGGCCGCCGCGTCGATGTCGGCGTCCGCGCAGACGATGTTCGCGGACGTGCCGCCGAGTTCGAGCGTGAGCCGCTTGCCCCACAGCGCGGCGGACTTCGCGATCTCGCGGCCGACCTCGGGCGACCCGGTGAACGCCACCTTGTCGATCCCCGGGTGGCTGGCCACGAGCTGGCCGGCCAGGCCGTCGCCGGTCACGATGTTGACCACGCCGGGCGGCAGTCCCGCGTCGGCGCAGATCTCCGCGAACGCGAGCGCCGTCAGCGGCGTGGTCTCCGCCGGCTTCAGCACCACGGTGTTCCCGCAGGCCAGCGCCGGGGCGATCTTCCATGCGAGCATGAGCAGCGGCGAGCTCCAGCCGATCACCTGACCGACGACGCCGAGCGGCCTGACGGGGGCGGCCACGGACCCGAACCCGGCGTAGGCCAGCTTGTCGGCCCAGCCGGCGTGGTAGAAGAAGTGCGCCGTCGCGAGCGGCAGGTCCACGTCGCGCGTCTGCCTGATCGGCTTGCCGCTGTCGAGCGATTCGAGCACCGCGAGGTCGGCGGCCCGCTCGCGCATCAGCCGGGCGATCCGCAGCAGGTACCTGGCTCGTTCCCGGCCCGGCAGCACCGACCAGACCCGCTCGTACGCCTGCCGGGCGGCGGCGACCGCCCGGTCCACGTCCTCCGTCGTCCCGTGCGTCACCTCGGCGAGCACTTCCTCGGTCGCGGGCGAGACCGTCTTGAACACCGAGGAGCCGGCCACGAACGAGCCGCCGATGAACAGCCCGTACGAGCCGCGCAGCGTTACCCGTGAGCCGCCCTCGGGGGCCGCATCGCTTCCAAACCGCATAACTTCAAACCCTCAGTCCACCGTCAGGTAGTCGGGCGGGCTTGACCCCGACCTGCCGTCGCGGGCAGTTGTCTTACGGGAGGATCCCCGTTACCCCCGTGTCGGGCCGCCGCTGGCCCGACAGCAAAGCCGCAATGCTATCGGACGTGCGCCGACCAGACGAATTTTGTTGAGACCCCCGGCTCACCCCTCATGCAGCTGCTCGCAGCTAACGACTAGTGTGACCGGAAGCGTAGCAGCGCCCGACGACGCGATGACGGTGGTCTGTACGAAGTCCCCATTGACCAGCGGCGATGGTCGCCTCAGGAGCTGACGGCGGCCTCGATCACCCGGCCGAAGGCCAGGATGCGCTCCTCGGTGCGCCCGATCACCTGCATGGACGCGATCGTGCCGTCGGACGCGGGCACCGGGAGCGAAAGCGCGGGCAGGCCGGCCAGGCTGACCGGCGCGGTCAGCGCGGTCAGCGAGAAGCCGTGGTGGCCGAGGAACGGCGGCTGGCGCAGCAGCGTGGGCAGGACGAGCACGGGGAAGTCGGCCAGCAGGGCCTCGAAGGTCGCGCGCACCGCCGTCCTCGTCCGCTCCGCGGCGAGCCGGTCGGCGGGGGTGAGGCGGGCGCCCCGCTCCAGGTTGCGCTGCACGTGCGGGCTGAGCTGCCGCAGGTAAGGCATCAGGTAGGCGTTGGACCTGAACCCCTCGCCATCGATGATGACCCCGACGGCGCTGAGCGCCGCGTCGGCGTCCCACCCGGCCACGGGCGTCACCGCGATGCCGGCCGCGCCGAGCGCACGGTCGACCGCCGCCTCGACCTCCGGTTCCGCCGCGCCCGCGTCCACGCTGATCCGCCCGGCGACCAGCGGCCCCGGCGCGTCGGGGACGCGGAACGACGGCTCAAGCAGGCGCATCCCCAGTTCGACGGCCGCCACGTCCGCGCCGAGTGGCCCCACCGTGTCCAGCGAAGGCGCGAGCGGGTACACCCCCTTCACCGGGACGCGGCCGTGCGTGGTCTTCAGCCCGACCACGCCGCAGCAGGCAGCGGGAACCCGCACGGAGCCGCCCGTGTCGGTGCCGAAGGCCACGTCCGCCTCGCCCATCGCCACCGCCACCGCGGATCCGGTCGATGAGCCGCCGGGCAGCCGCCTTCCGTCCAGCGGGTTAAGCGGCGTGCCCGCCCAGTGGTTGACGCCGTTCGCCGACCAGCACAGCTCGGTCAGGCCGGTCTTGCCGACGATCCGCGCCCCGCCCTCCCTGGCGGACGCCACGACCGGCGCGTCGGCGTGGGCACGCTCGGCCATCTCGGCGACGACCGGGCAGCCCGCCGTCGTCGGCAGCCCCGCCATGTCGATGCAGTCCTTGACCGCGAGCCGGGGGCCGGCGTCAGTGCCCTCCGCGTCCCGGGGGATGCGGAGCACCCAGGTACCCATGCCCTCATGATCGCCCCGTTAGCTGAAAATAAAATAAACAAACATCCATGCGCGCCCCCGCAATGCGCAAATGTGCGGCTCGCCGCCGCCGCGCGATGCCATCACTCGGAACGGGTGCGCGCTTCGCCACCGGGATCGCGCCGGGACCGTGGTCAGGGGGCGGGACTAGACTTCCCCGCATGCGGTCGGTCAGGGTTGCGGTGGTGCTTGACGTGCTCTGCGTGCTGATCTTCGTGATCATCGGGCGGGACAGCCACGACAAGGGCGAGTCACTCGCCGGCATCGCGTCGACCTCCTGGCCGTTCCTGTGCGGCCTCGCGGCCGGCTGGGCCGTGACCCGGGCCAGGAAGCCCTTGGCGCTGCGCCCCACCGGGATCATCGTGTGGCTGTGCACCGTCGCCCTCGGCATGGTGCTGCGGGTGGTCTCCGGCCAGGGGACGGCAATCGCGTTCATCGTTGTCGCGCTCGCGTTCCTCGGCCTGTTCCTCCTCGGCTGGCGGGTGCTCGGCCGCCTCGTCGCCCGGAGATCCTAGGTGGCGCGGCGCGACTGGGTGGAATGGCACCGGGGCTACGACGATCCGGGCTCGCTGCTCTCGCGGCGAGGTGAACTCGTGCAGGGGCACCTGCGCGCCGAGCTCGACCGCGCGCCCGCCGGCGACGTCCGGCTGATCAGCCTGTGCGCCGGGCAGGGCCGGGACGTGATCGGCGCGCTGACCGGGCATCCGCGCCGGGACGACGTGCGCGCCCGGCTGGTCGAGCTGGACGAGCGCAACGCTGCGATCGCACGCCAGGCGGCGCGGGCGGCCGGGCTGCACGGCGTCGAGGTGCTGCAGGCCGACGCCGGGGTCACCGATGCCTGCGCCGGCGCGGTACCCGCCCAGGTAGTGCTGGCATGCGGCATCTTCGGCAACATCACCGGCAGCGACATCCAGGCCACGGTGGCCGCCCTGCCCAGCCTGTGCGCGCCCGGTGCGCTGGTCGTGTGGACCAGGCACCGGCGTCCGCCCGACCTGACGACCGCGATCCGGTCCTGGTTCGGTGCGGCCGGCTTCCGCGAGGAGGCGTTCGACACCAGCACCGACGGCTTCATGTCGGTGGGCGCGCACCGGTTGACGGGCGAGCCCGCACCGCTGATGCCCGGCCGGCGGCTGTTCACCTTCGTGACCAGGACCTGAGCCGGGCCGTCGCGGCCTGGACGGCGCCTGGGCGGCGCCCCGGGCGGCGCCTGGGCAAGAAGCGCTAGGCGGAGGCGAGGACCGGGGACTTCATGCGGCCGGCGGTGCCCTGCGGGCTGCCCGCGTCGAAGCCGACGGTGACGCTGGCGATCTCGGCCAGTTCGTAGCTGCTGAGGACCTCGATGGCGAGCTCGTGCAGGCGGCGGGTCTTCGCCGCGCAGCAGTCCGCGAGCAAGGTGACGGGGAAGTCCCGCATGAACGCCGAGCGTGCCGTCGTCTCCACGCAGATGTTGGTGACCACGCCGCAGATCATCAGCGCGGTGACGTCAAGGCCGCGCAGCAGGGGCTCGAGCGACGTCCACTGGAACGCGTCGAACCGGACCTTGTCCACCACAAGGTCATCGGGGCCGCAGCCGAGCTCCGCGCACACCTCGGCGTCCCAGGTGCCCCCCGCCAGGCCCGACACGCCCGCCAGCTCCGGGCTGTTCCTGATCAGGGCCGCGCCCTCGTCGGGACGCCCGGGCCGGTACACGTGCCTGGTGAACACCACGGGGACGCCAGCCGCGCGTGCCTGGCCGACCGCGATCGCCGCGTTGCCAACGGCCTCCATCGCGCCCTCGAGGCCGCGCCCGACCCTCGGGAAAGAGCCGTCCGGGTGACAGAACCCGTTCTGCATGTCCACCACGAGCAGTGCGTAACGTTCGCTGTTGTCCATGAATCGGCTCCTTACGTGCGTCGCCTTAACCTAACATCCGCGCCGGGAAAGGCGTATCGCCACCGGAACCGGGGAAGCGTTCGCGCCATGGGGAACCGTTCGATGATCACCGACATCCGCGACGCGTTCGGCAGCGAGCTCGACGCCGGGCAGCAATCGGCGCTGATCAGCTGGCTGGCGTTCACGGGAACGTTTAGCGGCGTGCGCGGGGTCACGCACGCCATCAGGGCGGGGAAGGGACCGTTCAAGAACCTGAGCGTCGGCGGCGAGCACCTGCACCACTACATGTGGGGCATCGGGCTGCTGGCCGGCGTGGGCGCGATCGCCGTCAAGGGCGATGAGAAGCTGCGCCGCCACCCCGCCACCGCGCTCGCCTACGGGGCAGGGCTCGCGCTGATCGTGGACGAGTTCGCGCTGCTGCTCGATCTCAAGGACGTCTACTGGGCCAAGGAGGGCCGCGTCTCCGTGGACGTCGGGATCAGCGGCAGCTCGCTGGTCGGCAGCTACTTCGCCGGGCTGCCGGTGATCCGCGAGGTGGCCAGGAAGCGCCGCGCCGAGCGGGCCAGGGGCTAGCGGATCGCGTCCGTTCCCGCGGCGGGAAGCGCCTTCCTGGCCGGCGCGCTCAGCCGTGGCCGCTCCCCCGGCCCCAGGGGGATCGCGCGGGCGCCTTCTGGCGCCGCCCCTGGCCAGGCCTCTTGCTCGAGTCCGGCCGGCTCGGGCGGTGTCGCGCGCCTGGGCGCGGGCTCGGGCTCGGGTGGCGCATCGGGCGGCGGCGCCGCCCGGGGAGGCTCGGGCAAGGTCGCTGGCGGGGCCGGTGGCGCGGTCCCTTGCTGGCGGCCGGGGCCGGCCGGAGAATCGGGCGGTGGCGGTGGCGGTGGCGGTGGCGGTGGCGGTGGCGGCGCCGCACCGACCGCGGAGTCGAATGCCGTGCGGAGCCTGGCCAGCTCCCCGCCCGGGTCGGTGAACCAGGCGGTGGACCACAGGCGGTGGACGTGCCAGCCGAGGCGCTCCAGGTGCTCCTTGCGCAGCCGGTCCCGGTCGCGCACGCTGCCGGAGTCACGGTAACCGGCGCCATCGGCCTCGATGGCCAGGATCATCCGCGACGGGTCGTCCGGGTGCGCGGCGGCGAAGTCGACGCGGTAACCGCCGACACCGAACTGGGGCACGACCGTGATGCCAAGCTCCGCGAGCCTGGCGGCGACGTCCGCGTGGAACGCGCCCGTGTCGCCGTCCGCGGGCTGTCCGGCCTCGTGCCCGTAGCCCGCGGAAGACGCCGGCACCGCTGCGACGGGGACGCCGCCCGCCCGCGCGTACTCCAGGTACTCCGCCAGCATGCGGGCGCCGGGCGCGGTGAGCCGCGACGGGTCGACGTCGCGGCTCGAGAACGAGCTGACCACGGTGAGGCGGCGGCGCGCGCGGGTCGCGGCGACGTTCAGCCTGCGCTCGCCGCCGTCGCGCAGCAGCGGCCCCCACTGGTACCGCATCCGCCCGTCCGGGTGCTTGCCGTAGCCGACGGAGATGATGATCGCGTCCCGCTCGTCTCCCTGGACCCGTTCCAGGTTCTTGACGAAGAACGGCTCGGGTGCGTCTTCCGCGAAGTACGCCTCCAGGTTCCGGTCGGCGGCCACGGAAAGAACGGCCCGCAGGGCCGCGTCGACGCGCTCCGCGTGCTTGACCCCGAGGGCGATCACCCCGAGCGACTCACCTGGCCTGGTCCGCGCGTGCTCAAGCGCGAGCCGGACCACCTCGGAGACCTCGTCGGACACGCCGTCACCGGACGCGCCCCGGTCCTGGCCGACCACCACGTGGCGGAGCACGTCGTCGCGGGCGACGCCGGGGAACGTGGTGAGCGCGCCGCCGTAGATCCGCTCGTTGGAAAACGCCACCAGCCGCTCGTCGCGGCTCCGGTAGTGCCAGGTCAGCGGGCAGGTCGGGAGCAGCGGGCGCAGCGCGTCGAGCACTGACTCGAAGCCGGCCCGCAGCGAGACGAGGCCCTCGTCCGGGTCGTCGTCATCGGGGTCGCCCGGGTCGATCTGGTGGAAGAAGCTCGTCGGCGGCAGTTGCCGGTCGTCGCCCGCCACCACCACCTGGTGCGCCCTGATCATCGAGCCGATCGCGTCGGCGGGCACGACCTGGCTGGCCTCGTCGAAGATCACCAGGTCGAAGAGCCGCGCGAGCGGCAGCACCTGGCTGACCATCAGCGGCGACATCGCCCAGCAGGGCTTGAGCGCGAACAGCACGTCGCCCGCCTGGTCGAGCAGCCGCCGCAGCGGCAGGTGCCCGCGGCGCAGCGCCGCCTGCTTGCGGATCACCCGGGCCTGAAGCGGATGCTGGTCCACGGTCTCGCGCAGCCGCCGCGCCCACGCGCCGCGGACCCTGGCCCGGTTGGCGCCCAGGTGCTCGGCGTCGTAGCGACGGAAGTCGCGGGCCAGCTCGTCGAGGGCGCTCCCGACGTCGGGGCTGGCTTCTTCCGCCGCGTAGTCCGGGTCACGGACCCGGATCTGGTCGAGTATCGCCCGGTACCACGCCCAGTCAAGGGCGGCGGCGACGAGGTCGGGCGCGCTGAGGCCGGCGCCCGCCTCCGCCGCCTCGCTGGCCAGCGGCGCGACCTCATCGAGGAGCGGGCCGAGGCCAAGCTCGGCGAAGCGGCTCGCGAGCTCGTAGAGCCTCGGCAGCCGCCACGGGGTCTCCTGGTCGGCCGCCAGGGCCGCGGCGGCGGCGTCCGGGTTCGTGTCCACCCCCGCCAACGGGGCGAGCGCGGCCAGCTCGGCCAGCCGACGGGTGTAGTCCTGCCAGGTCATGACCAGTGCCGGGTAGTCGGCGGGCAGCCTCGGCTCCGCGTCGGGGGCCACGCCGGGCAGCGCCTGCCACTGCGCCCGCACCTGCCGGCGCAGCGCCCGTCGCTCGAGA
>Ga0335075_10008789_pt1 | contig 15467 bp, 13 predicted proteins | sample Lox_Sample_24_FD_206723 | JGI IMG/M metagenome (GOLD analysis project Ga0335075, IMG submission 206723) | Soil microbial communities from Loxahatchee National Wildlife Refuge, Florida, United States - Lox_Sample_2.4 | ecosystem: Environmental > Terrestrial > Soil > Wetlands | place: USA... | reverse complement strand
CGGACGCGATCGGCACCTTCACCACGCTCACCGCCGGCGACGGGTTGGTCACCCAGATTCCTGCCCTGCTGGTCTCAACTGCCGCCGGCATTGTCGTGACCAAGGGTGGGGTGGAGGGCAGTGCCGACACCGCACTCGTGCGCCAGCTCGGCGGCAGCCCGAAGCCGCTGGCGATGGCCGCCGGCGCCGCCGGCATTCTTGCACTCCTGCCGGGCCTGCCGGCGCTGCCGTTCCTGGCACTCGCGGGGCTGGCGGGCGGCGGCGCGTGGCTGCGCTCCAAGCACCCCACAAAAACCGGCGCAGAGCAATCGCCGGCACCGGCTGTGGCGACCGAACAACCGATCAGCGACACGCTGCGCATCGACCAGATCCGGCTGGAACTCGGCTACGCCCTGTTGGCCCTGGCCGGCGGCGAGTCGGCCCGCCTGACCGAGCAAATCAAGGGCCTGCGCCGCTCCTTTGCCGGCGAGATGGGCTTTGTGCTGCCTCCGGTTCGTATTCAGGACAACATGCAGCTTCCCGCCGACTGCTACGTCATCCGCATCAAGGAGATCGAGGCGGGCAAGGGCGAGCTTCGCCCCACCATGATGCTGGCCATGGACCCGAAGGGCGGCGTCCCCGACCTACCCGGCGAAAAGACCAAGGAGCCGGCCTTCGGCCTTCCCGCTCTGTGGATCGATGCCGCTGCCAAGGAGGAAGCCTTGTTCCGCGGCTGCACCGTGGTCGATCCACCCAGTGTCCTGACCACCCACCTGACAGAGCTGGTGCGGGAAAACGTCGCCGAACTCCTGTCCTACGCCGAGACCCAGAAGCTGCTGGACGAGCTGCCGCGCGAGCAACAGAAGCTGGTCACCGATCTCGTCCCCTCGCAGATCACGGTGGGCGCGATCCAGCGCGTGCTGCAATCATTGCTCGCCGAACGTGTCTCGATCCGCGACCTGGCCACGATCCTGGAGGCGGTGCAGGAGGCCTGCGGCGGCGCCACGCGTGCCATCCCGGCGATCGTGGGCCATGTGCGGACGCGTCTTGCACGGCAGATCAGCGACAGCCACACCGGTCCGAATGGCTACATCCCACTGATCACGCTCTCCCCCGATTGGGAAGCCACATTCGCCGAATCCCTGAGCGGGCCACCCGAGGAACGCCAGCTCGCCATGGCTCCCACCAAGTTGCAGGCCTTCATGCAGTCCCTGCGAACGGCGTTCGACACCGCCGCCGTGACCGGCGAGGCTCCCGTCTTGCTCACCAGCGCCAGCATCCGCCAGCACGTCCGCGCCATCATCGAGCGCATCCGCCCCAACACCCCGGTGCTGGCACAGACCGAGATCTCCCCCCGCGCCCGAATCCGCACGGTAGGGACGATATGACAGCAACTTCCCCCGTCCCCCCGAAACCTCTCCCGCAAAGCGGGAGAGGTCGAGGCGCGTTAGCGCCGAGGGTGAGGGTGATCGGGTCGGCACGATCTATCTCTTGTCTCCCTGTCGACCCTATCACCTTCGTCCTCGGTGCGTCGCCCCCCGACCTCTCCCCCGTGCGTAGCGCGCGGGCGAGTTAATCCATGCGCCTCAAGCTGTTCCGTGCCGCGGGGATGTCCGCCGCCATGGCGCAGCTCCGCGCCGAGCTTGGCCCTGACGCGCTGATCCTCGGCACCCGCCGCGTCGCCGGCGGCGTCGAGATCACCGCCGCCCTCGAGCCCGACGAACCTCCACCGCCCCTGCCGGACCCCGCCCGTCTCAGCGCGCTGCACTTCCATGCCGTCCCCGCCGCCCTCCACGCCAGCCTCCAATCCGGTCCTCTGGACGCAGCCCTCGCCGCCGCCCTCGCCTTCGCCGACCTTCCCGTCACCTCAGACAACCCGCCATTGCTGTTCTGCGGCCCGCCAGGCGCCGGCAAGACGCTCACGGTCGCCCGTCTCGCAACCCGTCTCGTCCTGGGCGGCGCCAGCCCCCTCATCATCACGACGGACGGCAAGCGTGCCGGCGCCACCGAGCAATTGGCAGCCTTCACCAGATTGCTCGGCATCAACCTGATCGTCGCCTGCCAACCCGTGACGCTCGGCCGCGCCCTCGCCCGCCGCGGCAATGCTGCTCCCGTGCTGATCGACACCGCCGGTTCCGACCCGTTCGACCCTGCCCAGGCTGACGAACTCGCCGCCCTGTCTGCGACCGCCGCCGCGGCGTCAGTCCTGGTGCTTCCGGGCGGCATGGACCCCGCCGAGGCAGCCGATCTCGCCGGCGCCTACGCCACCGCCGGCACCACCGCCTTGGTCGCCACACGCCTGGACCTGACCCGCCGCCTCGGCAGTGTCCTCGCAGCAGCTTCGGCCGGACGCCTGGCACTGACCGAAGCCGGCATCGGCCCAGGAGCCGCCGACGGACTGGTACCGCTCACGCCGGCCTTCCTCGCCGAACGGCTGATGCAGACCCGGATGGTCCCACCATGACCCCAACCAACGTCCCGCGCGCTCCCCTGCCAGGCGCAGTACGCAGTGAAGACATCGTGCCGCCCCCCGTCGCGGCCGGCCCGATCCGTGCGTCCCGCCTGATCGCCATCGCCTCCGGCAAGGGCGGCGTCGGGAAAACCTGGTTCGCCATCACCCTTGCCCACGCCCTGTCCCAGCAAAACCGCCGCGTGTTGTTGTTCGACGCCGATCTCGGCCTCGCCAACGTGGACGTTCAGCTCGGCCTTACCCCCGCGCTCGACCTGGCCGACGTAATCGCCGGCCGCGCCTCCATCGCCCAGGCTGCGCTCCGCCACCCCGACGGCAATTTCCAGATCCTCGCCGGCCGGTCCGGCTCCGGCATGTTCTCCGGCCTGGCCCCCGCCACGCTGGAAACCACCCTGGCGAACCTCCGCCTCGCCACGGCCCATCTCGACATCGTCTTGCTCGATCTCGGCGCCGGCCTGGAACACTCGGTCCGCCGCATGGCCGCCTTCGCCGACACACTGCTGGTATTGCTCACGGAAGAACCGACCAGCCTTACCGATGCCTACGCCGTTCTGAAGCTGTACGCCGCCGACCGGCCCGGCGGCGACGCTCGCGTGATCGTGAATCAGGCCGCTACTCCAGCGGCAGCCGACCGTACCTACGCCACCTTGCGCCGCGCCTGCACCACCTTCCTCGGCCGCGAGCCGCCGCTCGCTGGTATCGTCCGCCGCGACGACCGGGTCCGCGAGGCCATCCGCCGCCAGGCCCTGCTGCTGACGCGCCATCCCACCTGCGCCGCCGCCACCGACGTCACCGCCATCGCACGCGCTCTGCTGGCGTAACTGTTCGTCATGCAGTACCCCGTTTCGCTCCGAGCCCTGCCGCCCCAAATAGGGGGCCGTTATCGGGGGGCGCATGACTCTTATCCGGCGCGGCGGCACGCGCGATCTGCGCGTGGACTTCTTCCGAGGACTCGCCCTGTGGTGGATCTTCACAGACCACACCGCGGGCGATGTGCTCGGCCGCGTCAGCCTCACCAATTTCGCCATGTGCGACGCGACCGAGATCTTCGTCTTGCTCGCGGGCTATGGCGCCGGCCTGGCCTATGGCCTGACCATGCTCCGCCAGGGCTATCTCTATGCCGCGGCCGACGCCGTGAAGCGTGCCTGGACGCTCTATATCGCCCACATCTTCCTGTTTGTCGTCTACACGGCGCAGGTAGCATATTCCGCCGTTGCCCTGGACCGCGCCTACTACCTCGACGAAGCCAGGCTCGACGTGCTCGGCACCCAGCCCTACGAGGCCATGCTGCAAGCGCTGCTGCTGCGTTTCCAGCCCAACTTCCTGAACATCCTGCCGCTCTACGTCGTGCTGCTGCTGATGTTTGCGGTCGCCATGCCGTTGCTGCGCCGGCCGGCGCTGCTGCTGGGTGCGTCCTTCGCGCTCTACGTCATCACCCGCGCCACCGGCTTGAACTTCCAGGGCTGGACTGGCCCCGACTGGTATTTCGACCCGTTCGCCTGGCAGTTTCTGTTCATGATCGGCGCAGTGCTGTCTTATGCACCGCCGAACTGGCCGCGCATCCGTTGGCCGTTCGACATCGCCTCGATCCTCGTATTGCTTGCCGGCGTGCTGGTGATCTGGGTGGTGGATACGCATCCGCCGATCCTCGCGGCGATGCCCAGCTGGGTGATCCATTTCGTCATCACCCAGGACAAGACCGGCATGTACCCGTTCCGTCTGGTGTCCATCCTGTCGCTGCTGTGGCTGGTGGCGCGCACGATCCCACGCCATGCGGCGTGGCTCGACCATTGGGCTGCCTCGCCATTCATCCTGATGGGGCAGAATTCGTTGCCGGTGTTCTGCTTCAGCATATTCTTCGGCTTCTTCGCCCGCATGGCTTTGGAATACAGCATCGCCTGGCCGATGCAGACCCTGGTGAACGTCGCCGGCGCAATCACCCTGGTCTCGGTCGGCGCGGTGAGTGCCTGGTATCGTGCCAAAGGCCGTGCGCCGCGCGTCCGCGCCGTGCCGGCACCCTTGCCTGTGATGGCTGGCACTGATAGCGATTAGATCGAAATGATGCGATGGCTGCCCTGGCTGTGCCTCATGATCCTGGTTGCGGGCCCGATATCATCTCGGGCAGGACAGGTACCGGCTCAGTCCGCCTGCGCTGCACCCGAATCCTTCGCCAGTCCGGATGCCGCCTTGCCAGCCGTGGCCGCCGCGATCAAAGCCGGTGGCCCGGTGGATATCCTCGCCATCGGATCTGCCGCCTCGGTCGGCGACCAACCGGGTTCCAGCCGTCACACCGCGTTTCCGTTCCGAATGGTCGAGGCTCTTCACGCCGCGCTGCCCAACATCGCCTTCGGGCTCACCCTGCGCGGCGGCCGCGGCATGACAGCGCAGGACATGCTGCCGATGCTGAAGGCAGCGCTTTCCGCGCGGCACTATGCGCTGGTGCTGTGGCAGACCGGCACGGTGGAGGCGGTGCGCGGGGACGATCCGGACGCGTTGCAGTCGGCCTTGCAGGAGGGCATCGATGATGCACGGCAGGCCGGCGCCGATGTCGTGCTGGTCGACTCGCAGTTCAGCCGATTCCTGCGTGCCAACACCGACCTTGACCCCTACGAGACCACCATGCAGGAAGTCGCAGTGATGCCCGGCGTGGTATTGTTCCACCGTTTCGACCTGATGCAGAATTGGGTGGAGGAGGGCGGTATCGATCTCGAAAGCGCCAGTCGCGCCGATCGCCCGAAGATGATGGCCCTGCTGCACACCTGCCTGGGCGAAACCCTGGCCCGCTTCGTGCTGACCGGCGCCAATCTGGCCACGCAGTGAGTCCGGTTCGCCTGACGCGCGAAGGGCTCCTCCTCCCGTCGTGGGTCGGGGCGATCGCATCCTGCCTTTTGCTCCCCTCCCGCACGCGCACGAGGAAGCGTATCCCTACGCCCCCATGACCCTTGCCGCCCTCCTGCGCCATTTGGCCTTCGCGGCCGTGCTTGCGATGCTGTCCGCCACGACGGTGCGGCTGATGATCGCGGCGCGGTTGATGGACCGCCCGGGCCCGCGCAAGGCGCACGCAACGCCGACCCCCAAAGGCGGCGGCATCGGCATCGTCGCGGCGTTCCTGGTGGGCATCGCCGTGCTCTACCGCTTCGCCGAGTTCGCCCGCCTGGCAAATCCGTACTTCCTGGGCGTGATCGAGGCATCCGTGGCGATCGCCGTCGTGGCCTTCCTGGACGACATCTACGACTGGAGTTTCGGCGTGAAGCTCGCCACCCAGTTGCTGGCCGCGGCGGTCGCGGTGGGCAGCGGGTTGTACGTGCATGGCTACCACGCGCCGCCCTTCCTCGGGACTCTGGCAACCGGCTGGATGGCTCCCCCCGCAACCTTGTTCTGGATCGTCTACGCAACCAACGCGATGAATTTCATCGACGGTCTGGACGGGCTGGCCGGCGGCGTCGCCTTCATCGCCGCAGGCTTCCTGGCCGGCATCGCCGCGATGCATGCGGGCTGGTTCGCCTACGCCGCCTCACTGCTGTTGGCGGCCGGCATCGCCGGCTTCCTGCCGTTCAACTTCCCCCGTGCCCGCATCTTCATGGGCGATGTCGGCAGCCAGTTCTGCGGCTTCGTGCTGGCCGTGCTGGCGGTGGTCGCCAGCCGCTTCCAGGGCGTGCAGATGTCCTTCCTGCTCGTGCCCATGCTGATTTCGGGAGTGTTGTTCGACGTCACCTTCACGCTGATCCGCCGCGCGGTGGCGGGTCAGCGCGTGACCGCACCGCATCGCGGCCACCTCTACCAGATCGCCCAGCGTGCCGGCATGCCCACCCCGGCGGTGGCACTGGTCCATTGGGGTTTCGCGATCTGGGGCGGATTGTGCTGCCTGGTGTTCGTGTCTGCATCGTCGCACTGGAAGGTCTATGTGCCGGCCCTGGCTCTGCTGCCGCAACTGGCATGGCTCGCGTTCGTGGTGCGGCGGGCGCGGGCGGCCGGCATCGAACGGTGGGGGTAAAGTCCACCGTTCCAAGGTCCACCTTTTTTTGGGGGAACGCAGGAATGATGCTCACCTGGTGTGCGGCATTTCGCCACGACGGCGCGGTGAGTGAAGGCGACATGCAGTGGCTGAGCCAGGTTCTTGCGGCAACGCCCGGCGCGACCCGCGGCCTGATCTACACGCCAGCGCACGCGCACGATCCCTATCTGGATGACGGCCGTCCGCCGGCACTCGTGCTTCAGCTTTACTTCGCAGATATCGCCGCGCTGGAAGCCGCGCTGGGGCGGGGCGGGCATTTGCAGGCGCTCGCGGCCCCGACGGCGCTGGCGTCCCTGCGGGGCGCCGCCGTCACCCAGCAGGCCATGCTGGCGCGTGGCTTTCCCGTGCCGGACGCGGGCGTGCCAGCCAGAGTCCGCTGTGCCTACCTCGTGACCTATGAAGGCACGGCAGAGGACCTGAATGCCTGGACCGCCCATTACGTCATGAGCCACACGACGGTGATGGCACGCTTCCCCGGAATCCGCGAAATCGAAGTATGCACGCGTCTTGACTGGTGTGGCTTCCTGCCGTGGCCGCGCACCGATCCGATGCTGCGCAACAAGGTGGTATTCGACGACGCGGCAGCCCTGACCGCCGCACTGAACTCGCCCGTGCGGCACGAGATGCGGGAGGATTACCGCCAGTTCCCACCGTTCTCCGGCGCGGTCACGCATTGTCCGATGCAGGCGCGGGAGGTTGCGTTCGTTTAGACGGGAAAGTTCGGCCTGGCACCCGCCATCAGTGAACCGCGCGTCGGGCGTCGCATGTCATTGCGAACAGCGAAGCGACGAAGCAGCCGCGATCTTGCCGGCGCACCGACCGACGGAAGGCCTGGCCGAACGAGTGGACTTCGTCGCGTCGCTCCTGGCGATGACCCTCTGCGGTTGCAAAATTGACATGACCAGGCAACCGATGCCCAACGTGCAAACCGCTGGTCCATCCCGACAAAACTACGACTGCGCTGCGCGGAACCCGCCGACGCCGCGCTCGATTTCCGTCACATGCTTCGGCAGGAATCCGGTCGGGTCCGTCAGTCCGCAGGAATGCGCGATGATCTCCACTTCCTCGCGCATCTGCTTCGCGTAACGCGCGACGCGCACTGCCTTGTCCGCCGGGTCGAGGCCCGCGATCAGCCGCTCCTGCGCTGCCGTCACCCCGGTCGGGCATCGGCCGGTGCCGCATTTCATCGCCTGGATGCAGCCCAGGCTGAACATGAACCCGCGCGCGGATGACACAAAATCCGCGCCCATGCACAGCGCCCACGCGACCTTGTCCGGCGTGATCAGCTTGCCCGAGGCAACGATGCGCACGCGGTTCTGCAGCCCGTGCCGCTGCCGTGCTTCCGCCACCAGCGGCAATGCCTCGGTGATCGGCAGCCCGACATAGTCGATCAGCGGCGCCGGCGCCGCGCCGGTACCGCCCTCGCCACCGTCCACCTGCACGTAGTCAGGGCAGCCTTCGGGCCAGGCGACGCAATGATGGAACCATTCGTCCAAAAAATCCGGGTCGCCGACGACGAATTTCACCCCCACCGGCTTGCCCGTCACGCCGCGCACCCGGTCGATGAAGCGCCCGAGGTCCTGCACATTGCCGATATCTTTATGCCGGTTCGGGCTGATACTGTCCTGGCCTACCGGAATGCCGCGGATACGCGCGATCTCGGGCGTCACCTTGATTCCCGGCAGGATGCCGCCTTTGCCCGGCTTTGCGCCCTGCGCCAGCTTCACTTCGAAAGCGCGCACCTGCGGATAGGCGGCGATCTCACGCAGCCGGTCTTCCGACAGGTTTCCCTCGGCATCGCGGACGCCATATTTTGCAGTGCCCATCTGCATGATGACGTCGCAGCCGCCTTCCAGATGATACGGCGCCAGGCCGCCTTCGCCGGTCGCCATCCAGATCCCCGCGATCTTTGCGCCGCGCGACAGAGCGGAGACGGCGGCGTGGCTCAGCGCGCCGTAGCTCATGCCGCTGATGTTGAAGAAGCTGTCGGGGTTGAAGGGATGCAGGCAGCTGCCCGGTCCCTGAGCGGTGCCGATCTGCCGGCCCGGCCAGGGCTGCTTCTCCTCATCCAGCACCGGGAACGCTGCGTTGCGAAACACGAAGGCCGGCACGTTCTCGGAGCCGAAGCTGCGCAGGTTGGAAACGCCCTTGGCCGAGCGGTACACCCAGGCGCGTTCCAGCCGGTTGAACGGCCGCTCGGCCCAGTCCGGCAGGTACTGGTACTGCCGCATGTATTCGCCAAGCGTTTCCGCGAAGTAGCGGAAATAGCCGACCACCGGGTAGTTGCGCAGGATCGTGTGCGCGGTCTGCCGCCGGTCATGCACGTAGAGCATGATGACCCCGGCCAGCATCACCGCGATGACGACGCTTCCGATCATGGCAATCCCCCCGGGTTGATGGATCATTCCTGCGCCCGACGCGCGCGAGGCGCTTGTCATCAAGTTGTAAACGGCTTCGGGCCCCGATGCTCGCCGCGAGTGATAATCGAAATACCCCGACACCAACAATGATGCCAACCTGCCCGCATCGATCATGCGGCCGGTTGTGCTTGATGGAGCGAGGCCGCCCCGGGCCACAGCGTTATCAATGATAACCACTACGGAATTCTGGCGAAGCCACCCGCAATTCAAGGGGAAGAAGGCGTTCTAACGAACTTCAATCGATGATACGCATCGCAACAGTTCTTCGAGGGATCCTGCGGAGCATGATGGGCCCCCTGAGTCCCGGTAACGAAGCAAGCTCAGTGGCTACCCTCGGTGAAACTCCGTATTGGAACCTCTCTGCCCGGCTTGCCGGACCGGCCGCGGTATGTCCGTACAGCGGCATGTTCGTACAGGGGTATGTCCGTACACCAGAGCGAAGTCGCTGCCCGGTACCCGGATTCGGTTTGCGCATCTGGGCCGCCGATGCCCTAACAAACGCCTGCACTAACATGTTTCACCGCCTGCGACATCGTCTCAATGAAAGAGTTGTGTCGCAAATTCAGGACCTCGTTGCTCTCTCCTGTCGCCACCCCCCGAACGCTTCGCGTCCGTGCGTTTTGCGCGCACCGTCTCTCCGTGCCCGAAACGAGGCGGTCCGGAAACCCCGCAGCTCCCCCGCCTGTGTATCGCCCCCTTCTCGCCCCAACCCTCCTCCACCGACTCCGCAGCCTGTCAATCCGTTGCGATTCCTCCCGACGATATCCCCAGCATTTTGTGGTCCTCACCCCGAAACCCGTTGACCCACCCATGCCCCCGCGGTACCCCCGACTCGTGACAAACATCGAGTCGCCCTCCTTCATCCGGCTGCGTGGCCGCTCCTTCATGGCCCTGGTGCTCGCACCGGACATGCCGCTCGCAACCTGGATCGCCGCGCTCGACGCCCAGATCGAGCGGTCGCCTTCCTTCTTCGACAACCGGCCCGTCGTGCTGGACCTCGCCGGCCTGCCCCGCGAGCAACCCGACATCGAGGGCCTTCTCTCCAACCTGGAAACCCGTGGCATCCGCGTCATCGGCACGGAAGGGGCGCATCCGTCCTGGACCGGCGTCGAGACCTGGGGCCGCCCGCTGCCCAGCGGCGGCCGCCCCACCCGCGACCCGACACCGCCCGACGAAACCGCCCGCCGCGCCCCGCCGCCCGAGCCCGCCGCTGCCGAACCCGCCGGCGGCCTGCTGATCGACCACCCGATCCGCTCCGGTCAGTCCGTGGTGTTCGAGAAGGGTGACGTGATCGTGGTCGGCTCCGTCAGTTCCGGTGCTGAAGTGATTGCCGGCGGCTCGGTGCACATCTACGGCACGTTGCGCGGCCGGGCCATTGCCGGCTTCTCCGGCAACCCGCGCGCCCGCATCTTCTGCCGCCGCCTGGACGCGGAATTGCTCGCCATCGACGGCGTGTACCAGACCGCCGAGGACATGGACATCAAACTGCGCGGCCGCGCAGTACAGGCCTGGCTGGATGGCGAGGCCATGCGCGTCGCTGCCCTGGACTGAAAGACGAGGGGGGACAACCGATGGCCAAAGTCGTGGTCGTGACGTCCGGCAAGGGTGGCGTCGGCAAGACGACCTCCACCGCAGCGTTGGGCGCTGCGCTGGCGCAGGAAGGCGCCAACGTGGTGGTGGTGGATTTCGACGTCGGCCTGCGCAACCTTGACCTCGTCATGGGCGCCGAACGCCGCGTGGTGTTCGATCTGATCAACGTGGTGCAGGGCGACGCCAAGCTGCCGCAGGCCCTGATCCGCGACAAGCGCGTGGAAACGCTGTCGCTGCTGCCCGCCTCCCAGACGCGCGACAAGGATGCGCTGACCCAGGAAGGCGTGAAGAACGTAATGGCCCAGCTGCGCGAGAAATTCGACTGGGTGATCTGCGACAGCCCCGCCGGCATCGAGAAGGGCGCCGTCATGGCGATGCGCCACGCCGACATCGCGATCGTGGTGACCAACCCCGAAGTCTCGTCGGTGCGCGATTCCGACCGCATCATCGGCTTGCTCGATTCAAAAACCGAAAAAGCCGAGAACGGCGCCCGCATCGACAAGCACCTGCTGCTGACCCGCTTCGACCCCGCGCGTGCCGCCCGGGGCGAGATGCTGAAGACCGACGACGTGCTGGAGATCCTGTCGATCCCATTGCTCGGCATCATTCCGGAAAGCGAGGAAGTGCTGCGCGCGTCGAATCTCGGTTCGCCGGTGACCTTGCTCAGCCCGACCAGCGCGCCGGCCCGTGCCTACGCCGACGCCGCCAAGCGGCTGCGCGGCGAGCAATTGGAAGTCGTCGTTCCGCTGGAGCGCAAGGGCTTCATCGGCCGACTTTTCGGGAGGAAGGTCGCATGAACAACTTGCTCTCGTTTTTTAGGCGTAATAAATCGGCCCCCGTGGCGCGCGAGCGGCTGCAGGTATTGCTCGCGCACGAACGCGCCATGACCGGGCGATCGGATTTGCTCGCCACGTTGCAGGACGAAATCCTGGCGGTGATCGCCAAGCATTTCACGATCGACCGCGAGAAGGTGCAGATCAAGCTGGACCGCGGCGAAAGCGTCTCCACGCTGGAGATCGACGTTGAAGTGCCCAGCATGGCCGGCGCCAAGGTAGCCTGACTAAACTCACCCGCGCTTCGCGCGGGGTTGCGCCGCGAACCGGATGAACGCGAGGTGGGCAGCGCCGCGGGTGCGGGTGACAGGGCCGATACACAGCGATCTTCCGCTGCCCTGCTCACCGTCGATGATAGATCTCTCGGTCTCTCCCGCTTCGCGGACCGGGCTGCCAAATGCGTCCCAATGCCATTCAGTGATGTGAGTCGGCGGATTTGGCGTGGTCGCAATCCGCTGGAGCCGCAGCAGCAGAGCTCGCGCCGCCGGCCGATTGAATGCCCAAATCCACAGCATCCTGGCGAGTCAGTATGTCAGAAGCAGGCTTAATCTGCTTCATCTTGTGATACGCAACGATCGCCTTGCGTGTTTGCGTACCGAAAACTCCATCAACCGGATTGGGATATCTCGCAGTCGGGTTGAGCAAGTGAAGAGCCACCAGGGAGGCCTGAATCTGGCGACGTTGTGCATCGGAAAGATCCCTCTCGGACCATTCGGCGGCACTTCCCTTTTTGAGATCAGATTGTATCGCTGCCGCGTAGCAGCGGATCATCGCCGTGGTGTCGAGGTCATGACGGAAAATTTCCTTCGCTGTGTCGGCAAGCGCCGCCGTCGACGACGCAATATTGCTCAGCGCATTGTTCATCTGTCGGACGACCGACGCGGATTCGTCGGCGGAGGGCAACTGGTGCGTGGGTAGCGGTTGATGGGCCGGAATAGTAACAAAACTCTCGAGATCAAAGGTCTGGGCGGCGAGACGCACGATATATACCAGATTTGTCTCTGCAGCGTATGCGATTACGTAGTCAGAACCTGTCTTTTCAACGATCGCCAGCTGAAGCGCCTTTGGCGATATTCCGGTTTGCAAGCTGATGAGTTGGCGTCCCCGCTCGATCGCCTCATTCTCACCCCTATCAGGCACAAACCACCGCGAGTAACCGATGGCAAGCACGGCGAGAGCCGCCACGCTCAAAAGGACGTACAGCATTAACAAATGAATCTTGATCCCGGCTTCATAGTCGCGGGAAGGCCGCGCATGCGGCACCCGCGGAGCAGCGCCGGCCTCGCCGCCGAGGACCCGAATGTAATTTGCGTACGTTGTCAGCGTATGTATTGAGGCCACGAGCGAAAGCACTAACGCAACTCCCGCTCCTGCCGCCACCTTCATGCCGAGTCGGTTTAGATACGTTCCCGAGTCGGTGAACAGCAGAATGCCAACGCCGGCAAGGCCGGCGAGGCCCACCGTTATCGCTTGTCGGACGACTTCCAGGCGCCCAGCCTGAGCCTCAGCTGCTTCCCTGACCGCCGAGAACTCAACCCGATTTAGCTGCCGAGGCAGTAAGCCCATGTCAAACCGGAATCGAGAGGCATTTCGCTATTGCCGGCCACTTTCGGGCATGGCGCACGAGGAAGATCGCATCTATCTCGGTGAAGTCATCTCGTCGCACAGGACCACCCTGAGCAAGGAGAGCATTTGCCTCCTCGGCCAGGGATTCCAGAAATTTCCCGAGTGTTTGAAGCATCATGTGCTGACAATGACGATGCTCACTTGGTTCAAGCGGCCGCCGTCCAAGTTCCGGTTTGCTCTCATTAACCGGGAGAGAAGTAGCTAATTGGTCGGAACCGAGTGCTATGAATAGTTGCTGCAGTACGACCCGGGCCGGAAGCGAGACCCGCCAATTCGTATCCGCCTCAAACTGCCGGATCGAAGTCTCGATCTGCCAAAGTGGGCGCGGCCCTGGTTGGGTAGCAGACATGACCTTTCCCTCCTCGATTTGATCCGCTTCTTGCCGACAAACGTTGCCAGAGACACCGCCGAAATTACAAGTGAATCTTGCAATGGATCTATTTGCGGCAAGCGTGGCTTGCGCCGGGCACCGACGCACCATCGAACGGTCCTGATGTCCAGCAATCGCTGCCTGGTCCGCGCGGGGCGATGGCCGGGTCAAGCCAAGTCAAGTCCGGCCGTGACGAAGTAGAGGCAGCGGCCTGATTTAAGGTCATGTCAACGTTGTCCCCTATCTCTCCCGCAACAGCAGCCGGAACACGGCCGGACAATCCGCCAGGTACCGCCGCCCCAGCCGGCGCGGATCGTGTGCCATTCGAAACAGCCATTCCACGCCGTGGTGTTGCATCCATAACGGCGCGCGGGGGGACGCGCCGGCGAGGAATTCCAGACTCGCCCCGATGCACAACCCGGTGCCGGTGGCACGTCCGGAGGCGGCGATGGTAGCGGCCAGCATTTCCTGTCGCGGCGATCCCACCGCCAGGAACACGAACCGCGCCGGATGGGCCAGCACAAACGCCACCGCATCGGCGAAGGCCGCGCGGTCCGCCGCAAATCCCATCGGCGGATCATAATGGGCCGGCGGTGCGAGGCCGCATCGCGCCACCAGCGCCGGCAGCCACCGTGGGCGCAGCCCCACGATCGTCACTTTCTCTCCCGGCCGCAGATGCCGCAGCAGCAACCCCGCCGTCAGGTCCGCACCCGCCGCCACGCGCGGTGTCGGCAATCCTAACATGCGGGCAGTGCCCGCGACCACGCGCGAATCCATCAGCCGCAGCCCCGCATTGCGATAGACCGCCGCCAGTGTCGGATCGCGTGACAGCCGCACGAAGTGGTCGGCATTCGGGGTCACCACGTACTGGAACGGCGCATCGGCCGGCCGGGCGGCCAGCAACGCGGCGGCCTCCGCCACATCAAGATCGGCAAAATCCAGCCCGAGCAATCGAACGGTCCGGCTCACAGCGCCAGCCGCACGGTCAGCAGCCCGACATTGCGCGTATAATCGCCCGACAGGGGCAGGGCGGCGGTGGAAGAGGACCCGTGCTGGTCTGTGAAGTCATAGGTGGCGGATACCTCGACGTGCCGGTTCACCAGCCACGTCGCGCCGAGCCCCAGCGTAAATCCCGCCTGCCAGGTGCCGCCCTGCAGGAAGTCCGCCCGCTGCATCCCCGCCGATGCATGCAGCAGGAAGTCGCGCCGCAATTCGTGGTCCGCAGTTACCCTGGCGCTGGTAAGGGTGTACCCGGACACTCCCTCCTGCGCCGCGTCTTCCATGGTGCGGCTGACCGTGGCGGCGAGCGTCGTCATGCCGGAGGGCAGCCAGGCGATCTCGGCCTCGGTGATGGCGGCGGTGCGCGACGGATAGGCCGCGGCAGCGAAATCCCGGTGCTCGGCGCCCAGCAGGAGCCGATATCGCCATACCCCGTCGTCGGCGTAATCCATGCCGGCCAGCAACTGATAGCCGGTCGAGTTCAGGCTGGGCTGGCCCGGCTGCGCATGCTGGTAGTCCTGCCCGATCGCCCGCGCCACCATCACCAGGCTGCGCTGCGGCGCCAGCTCATAGCCGACGGTGGCACCGCCCTGGAACACGTCGCGGTCGCGATACGCCTGGCTGGCGGGGACGCCCAGGATGGTCGCCGACCCGTAGTGCCAGACAGCGGCCTCCATATTGGGCGTGATGACCCACCGGCCGTGGGTCCAGGCGTAGGAGGCCCGCAGATCCTGCACCTGGAATGGCACCGGCCGGTCGGTCGGCAGCGCGTCCAGCGCGGTGCGGTCTTCGTGGCTGTCGATCTCGGCCGCGGCCAGGGTCAGCCGGTCCTGGCCGAAGTTCAAGGTGCCGCCGAGCGACGCATTGCCGTCGGTCCTGTTTTGTCCCGGCGCGTTCAGGTCGCGGCGGTTATCCAGCTCGACATAGGCGCCCAGCGCGGCGCGCGACCAGGTGGACGACAGCAACAGCGACGGCTGCGTGTTGACGGTCCAGCTTCCCAGCGGCGCCGACCCGCCGAGCACGTTGCTGTCATAGCCGACGGACTCTTGCCAGGCGGGTTGCAGCAGCCAGGGGCCGTCGCGGACGCCCTGCGGCTGCGTCTCCGGGTGCAGGCGCGACTGCACTGTAACGCCCGGCTCGTCATTGTAGCCCGGCACGCCGGGCG
>Ga0335075_10008788_pt1 | contig 15469 bp, 15 predicted proteins | sample Lox_Sample_24_FD_206723 | JGI IMG/M metagenome (GOLD analysis project Ga0335075, IMG submission 206723) | Soil microbial communities from Loxahatchee National Wildlife Refuge, Florida, United States - Lox_Sample_2.4 | ecosystem: Environmental > Terrestrial > Soil > Wetlands | place: USA... | reverse complement strand
CCGCCCTGCAGGTCGATGCCGAGCTTGGGGTCGGCCCGCTTGTTTCCGGTGAGGAACACCAGCAGGTAAACGCTGATGAGCAGGATCAGGAATACCGTCAGGTAACGGGCAGGGTGCACCGGCGTCGATGGCGATGCCACGTGTCGAGTCTCCTCATCCGGTCCTCGCGGGTCGTCAGCCCGCGCTGGTTTTTCGCGCGTCGATCAGTTCGACTGCACCCGCAAAGGGTACGTGGCGGGCCGCCAAACTCAGTCCTTGGGCAGTCGCTCTTGGTCGTCGGCCAGATCGTCGGCCACAGCGACCTGAGTGGCCTCAGTGGCCTCAGTGGTCTCAGTGGCCTCAGTGGCCTCAGTGTCTAGGATCTCCGGCTCGATCCGGTCCCTCACCGCCAGCTTCATCCAGGTGGTCACCACGCCCGGCGATATCTCGAGGTCCACAGTGTCGTCGGTGATCTGCGTGACGGTTCCCTGCAGCCCGGACGTGGTGTGCACCCGGTCGCCGACGCGCAGCGACTCGTGCAGGTCAATGGTGGCTTGCATGGCGCGCTTCTGCCGGCGCGAGGCGAAAAACATGAACGCAGCCAACACGATAAGCAGCGGTAGGAAGACAACCATTTGGTTCATGACGGCAACGATCTTTCCTGTTTATCTATGGGGTGGGTATTCGGACCGGAACGGGCCACGAACCGCGTCAGCAACCAGTGTGCCACTACGCCGTCGTCGGTTGACCGGGCCCGGCGCCTTGACGTGGCGGCGCGTCCTACCTGCGGGGCTCGCAGGACTATCTGGCCATGCTGGCCGCCGGCCTGCGGCCGTGGGCGCCGACCAACGACCGGGACGCCGTAGCCCGCGCGCTCGCCGCCGAAACTGTCACAACGCCAGGGGGTTTCGCTGAAAAGTTTGACGAAGCCCCGGTCTTGCTGGCGGCCCATGACGAGGGCCTGGGCGGTGTCATCACCACGATTGCAATCCGCGAGGAAGAGCAGGTGAAGGCTTTGCTCGGAGCGCCGGACCCGCTGGCTCTGGCCGCGGTGATCGCCCTGGGATATCCGGTGCGACGGCCGCGCCGACTTCGCCGCGAACCGGTCGCCTCGTTTGCTAACGTCGACTCGATCGGCGGTCCAGTCCGTGGCGCGCCGTGAGAATGGTTGACGGGAGGTCTGCAGATGAAGAAGTTCGTTAGCCGCCTGGCACCAATCGCCGCGATGGCGCTGATGCCGATGGCGGCGGTGACGATTGCGATGCCGGCCGTGGGCTCGGCGGACCCGTTGAACTGTGACCCTGGCCAGTATTGGGATCCGACGGGAAATGTATGCCGGCCGCTCGGCCAGGGGCCGCAACCGCTGAACTGCGACCCCGGCCAGTATTGGGACCCGACGACGAATGTGTGCCGGCCGCTCGGCCAAGGGCCGCCGCCGGGTCAATAGTTTCCGGGGGTTTTTCCGGGGGTTCTCGCCGCGGCTCGGTCTGAGTGCCGACGCACAGCGAGCCCTCCCGGCTGGCAGCGTCGCCGGGCTACGCTGCTGACGTGTCCGCTGTCGAACAGAGCCGCCACCTCGCCACCGAAATCCCCGGTCCGGCATCGCTGGAGCTGACCAAGCGCCGAGCCGCGGCGGTGTCTCACGGCGTCGGCAACACCATGCCGGTGTTCGCGGCGCGCGCTGCCGGCGGGATCGTCGAAGACGTCGACGGCAACCGGTTCATCGACTTGGGTTCGGGCATCGCGGTGACCACCATCGGCAACGCCGCACCCCGTGTTGTCGACGCGGTGCGCGCCCAGGTCGCCGACTTCACTCACACCTGTTTCATGGTGACGCCCTACGAGGAGTACGTGGCCGTCGCCGAGCAACTCAACCGGCTCACCCCCGGCTCGAACGAGAAGCGCTCGGTGCTGTTCAACTCCGGCGCCGAGGCGGTGGAGAACGCCGTCAAGATCGCTCGCTCCTACACCCGCAAACAGGCGGTGGTGGCGTTCGACCACGCCTACCACGGCCGCACCAACCTGACGATGGCGCTGACCGCGAAGTCGATGCCGTACAAGAGCGGTTTCGGGCCGTTCGCCCCGGAGATCTACCGGGCGCCGCTGTCGTACCCGTTCCGCGACGGTCTGATCGACAAGGAACTGGCCACCGATGGCGAGTTGGCCGCGCAGCGGGCCATCGACGTGATCGCCAAACAGGTCGGGGCGGAGAACCTGGCCGCCGTCGTCATCGAGCCCATTCAGGGCGAAGGCGGTTTCATTGTCCCGGCAGAGGGATTCCTGCCCGCGCTGCTGGACTGGTGTCGGAAGCACAACGTGGTCTTCGTCGCCGACGAGGTGCAAACCGGCATCGCGCGAACCGGCGCGTGGTTCGCCTGCGAGCACGAGGGCATCGAGCCCGATCTGATCTGCATCGCCAAGGGCATCGCCGACGGGCTGCCACTGTCGGCCGTCACCGGGCGCGCCGAGATCATGGACGCCCCGCATCGCAGCGGCATCGGCGGCACGTTCGGCGGCAACCCGGTCACCTGCGCGGCGGCGCTGGCCACCATCGAGACCATCGAGGCCGACGGGCTGCTGGAGCGGGCCCGTCAGATCGAACGGTTGATGAAAGACCGGCTGCTGGCCCTGCAAGCCGCCGACGACCGGATCGGCGATGTGCGTGGCCGCGGCGCGATGATCGCCGTCGAGTTCGTCAAACCCGGCAACGCCGAGCCCGATGCCGCGCTGACCAACGCGTTGGCCGCCGCAGCCCACGCCGCCGGCGTCATCGTGCTGACAGCCGGCACATTTGGCAACGTGGTGCGCTTCCTGCCGCCGCTGACCATCAGCGACGAGCTCCTCACCGAGGGCCTGGACATCCTGGCCGGGCTGCTCGCCGAGCAGTAGGGATTCAGGCGTCGCCGAACTCGGCATAGATGTCGGGCAGAAACCCGGCCAGGTGATTCATCTCCTGCGCGCAGTGCACCATCAGGTCCCGTGCCTCGGCCGCCGAGATGTCCACCACCCGCGCCGCGACGGGTCGCACCATGCGAGACGCCAGTCCGGGGCCGCTACGCACGGCGATGTGAGGTCCCCCCAGCCAGAACCGGGACCGCATCTCCGACCCGTTCGTCGTGGGCCGGATGTGATGGACGAACCATCCGACGTCCACAGGGACGTCGCTGGAGCCCAGCCGGGCGCAGACCGGCAGCGCATCGCCGTCGCTGTCCAGGCCGATCGTTTCCGGCGCAACGAACTGAATCGCGGCGCGCATCAACGTCGAACCGATGTACTCGCTGATCAGCGAGCTGCGTCCAACGTAGCGTTGCGCGCCCCGGCGGCCGGCGCGGATCGGCACGTCACCGTCTTTCCACTCCGCGGAGACGTGCGCGCGCGGATGCCAGAGCTTGTACCGGCGGGAGTCGCTGCCGTGCCAGCCGAACCACCACGACCACATCTCCGGGGTGACGCCGGGCATGTCGGCGCGTACCGACACTGCGATGCTGCGGTCGTGTAGAACCCCGTAGCCGTTTTCGGTCTGCTGGTAGCCGTCATCGGCAACCGTCGCGGCGTCCTCGAAGGCAAGCAACGCCGGCCCGGCCTGCGGGCCGTGCTGCAGCGCCTCGGCGACATGGCGCGGCAGCGGCGCCATTGCGGGTTGGAAGTACTTGCCGTACGGCGTATTCGCGTCGGCGCCGCGGTAACCGAGGTAGTGGTCGCCGGCCATTCAGATTCGTCCCATCCAACTGCAGAACAGTCCATCGGGGTCATAGGCGGCGCGCACGGTGTCCAGGCGTGCCATCGCCTTATCGGTGGCGAACCTCGCCGGACGTTGGCCAAGGTTTTCGTCGGCAAGCTGGATACCGGTGGCCAGGTCGGACATCGCAGCCATGTTCGACCCCGCCCAGTCGCCGTATTTGTCGTCGTCGGCAGGGTCCTTCCACGAGCCGTACAGCGCCAGATAGATCTCGTCTTCCACGCTGTAGGCCATGTCTTGACGAGTTGGCGACGGCCCCCAGTTCAGCCACAGGAAGTGCGACGGATGCGGCGGCATCGTGTCGAGGATGGTCCGAATCCCCGGCAGCAGGTCCTGAGCCGATGCCGATGTCCACATGTTGTCCGCGGTGTAGCGGTGGTCGGCCAAGTAGTGGGTCATCACGACGTCAAACCAGGTGGGCAAATCGGTTGGCAGATACGGGTTTTTGATAATCGCCTGATCGGCGACCGGGCAGCTGTCGAAAATGGCCAGGGCCTTTTCGGCTTCCTTTTCGGAGTCGGCGAACGCCGGTGAGGCGCACACGATGGCCGGGACGTCGAGACCCACCTCGGGCACACTGCGGGTCGCGAGCATCTGCATCTCGACGCGACGGTCGACTTCCGCGCTGACGCTGCGCGCCCAGGTGTAGACCTCGTCGGCGAGGTCGAATGGATAGATGTACAAGCTGGTGGCGCACACCGCCGGGCGCGGATACAGCTTCAGGTAGAACGACGTGACGACCCCGAAAAAGCCCGGGCCGGCACCGCGAGCGGCCCAGTACAGATCGGCGTGCTGGTCTGTGTCGCAATGGATCTGTTCGCCATCGGCGGTGATGACGTCGAGGCCGACCACACTCTGGCACGCCGGGCCGAGGACGCGACTGTTCCAGCCGTAGCCGCCTTGCAACAGATACCCGCCGACGCAGACGCCTTTGCAGTGGCCGCCGGGGAAGAACAGGCCCTGCGCCTCCAGGTCCGCCATCAAGGCACTGCCGCCCTTGCCCGGACCGACGACGGCAAGGCGTTTCGCCACGTCGATCGTGGCGTGATCCAAACGACTGACGTCGAGCAGCACCGCGCCGTCGCGGAGATGGCTGGCCGCAAAGCTGTGCCCACCCGAAACGATGCTCACCTGGTGTCCGTTGGCCTTCGCATAGCGCAGACCCGCGATGATGTCGTCGGCGTCGACGGCCTGCACGATCACCTCGGGATAACGGTCGGGCACGCGTTGGTGCCACACGCTTGCGCGACGTGCGGGTTCGTACCCTTGGTCACCGCGGAAGAAGTGCCGCCGCGCTGTGAGGCCCTTCATTGAGCGTCCTTTCCAAACCACGCGTTCACCTTCTCGACCCAGGCCAGCAGAGCCTGCGCAAGCTCTTCTTCGCGGCCGTAAAACCGTTGCGCCGGAACCGGCACGCTGACCGCGACCATTTCCTCGGTGATGCCTCGCAGCACCGCCCCCACCGCGCACACGCCCTCGGTCTGCTCCTCGCGGTCGTAGGCGATGCCTTCGGATCCGACGCGAGCGAGTTCGCTGCGCAGCGCCGCCGGGGTGGTAATGGTGTTCGCGGTCAGCGGCGCGAGTCGGCCCGGCACTGCCTGGGCTTGCTGTTCGGGTGGCAGGGACGCCAACAGCGCCTTGCCATTTGCGCAGCAGTACAGCGGAAATGACTCGCCCACCGCGCTGATCGCCCGTAGCCGGCGCGCCGGCACGACCTGGTCGACGAAGGTGGCCCGACCGCCCTCCAGGATCGACAGATCAACCGTCTCGTTCAGCCCGCGCGACAGCTCCTCCAAAAAAGGATGCAGCTCCGCGACAACGCTGCGTCGGACGGTGCCGGCCATGCGCGCGATTTCCGGGCCAAGCCGATAGGGACCCCGGGCGCCGAGCGCGGCCACCAGGCCTTCGTCCTCGAGAGCATTGAGGATCCGGCTGACCGTGGAGCGCGCCAGCCCCAGCCGCTCGCCGATCTCGGCCTGGCTTAGACCACCCGGGTGGGCCTGCAGCAGCCGGAAAATCTCAGCCGCCCGGGCGATGACTTGGATTCCGCCACTCCGGGCTTCCATTGTCAGGCCCCCGTCGCCAGCCGGTAGCTACCGCTCGGGTCGATGATCGCTACCAGCCGCACGATGCAACCGTCGCCGCCCACCCAGCGCCACGGGAACGCGGCAAACGTGACGCGCTTGCCGGTGACCTTGTCCACGTCGCCGCCGACATTCTCGAAGCCGTAAATGCCCTTGGACAGGATCGCCCGGTGGCACGGCTCCCACTCCGGAAAGTCGTCGAGCACCTCGCGACCGGTCTCCTGCTCGTATTCCTTGACCGCCCAGGGCAATAGGCCACCCAGGTGGGCCGCGGGACCGTGTGGACCGATCGAGGTGGCCAGCGGGTGATCCAGGGCCTGGGTGTCGGTGCCGACGGCTTTGACACCCTTGGCCGCGAACCACTCGCCGGCCTCCTTGTAGAAGCCCGGCGAGTAGGCGTAGTACTCGGCGCTGTCGGCGTAGGTGTGGTGCCAGCCGGTGTTGACGATGACGATGTCGCCGCGCCGGATTTCCGGCGTGGCGCGCTCCAGATCCTCGGCGGTGACGACCTCCCACTTCTTCTTTGGGATCGACACGACGACCCCGGTGCCGAAGAACGCGCTCAGCGGGATCTCATGCAAAAACGGTGTCCCTTCGATCACATGCGCGGGCGCGTCAATGTGGGTGCCGGAATGCATGACGGTGGTGATCTTCTGGGTGAGGACACGGCTTCTGGCCATGTTGTGCAGTCGCTCGATCTTGACGTCCTCGAAGTAGGGCCACGCCGGCACGCCATGACCCCACGGATGCGACAAGTCGTAGAACTCCAAGGTGGCCTCGGCTTCGCCGAGCGGCCAGGTGACGTCCTGATCGGTCGATGTCAGCATGCGGTGTACCCCCCGTCCAGATGCATCACTTGGCCGGTGAAGAACCGCGATGCATCGCTGAGCAGATAGAGCAAGGCGCCGATGAAGTCTTCGGGCTCGGCGAACCGGCGCAGCGGGATCCGGGCGAACATCGCCTCCCGGGTGCTGCGCCCCTTTTCGTCATCGGCATACATCCATGCCGTCAGCTCGGACCGGAAAACCGTTGGGGCAAGGGCGTTTACCCGAATACCCCGGGCGCCCCACTCTGCCGCCAAGGTTTTGGCCAGTAGGTCTGTCGCGGCCTTCGACGGGCAATAGGCGCTGTAACCGCCGGGGTGGCCGAGGGCTCCTCGAACCGAGGACACCAGCACGATGCTGCCGCCCTTGCCCTGCGCAAGCAGCACCCGGCCGGCCGCCTGGCACATTAGCCAGCAGCCACGCACATTCGCGTCCATCACCGCATCGAAGTCCTCGACAGCCATCTCGGTGATGGGCTTGACGTGGTTCATGCCCGAGGCCGTCAGGACACCGTCCAGTCGGCCGTGCCGGGCAACGGCCGCATCGATGATGGCCGCGGCGTCGGCCGGACTGTCCGGTCGGCGTGCTACCACCGCGGCGTGGTCGATGCCGGCGGCGTCGGCCAGTTTCCGCAAACCCGTCATATTGCCGCCGGCGAGGGTCAGGCGGGCGCCCGCCTGGGTCAGCGCGCGGGCCGCGACGCTGCCCAGAGCGCCGGTGGCACCGGTGATGACGATCGACTTGCCCGCCACGCTGAACCGCGAAGCGCCCTCGGTGTTGCTCTGCCTATCCCAGATATCTTCTGCGATACGGGACGATTCCCCTGCCATGCGGGAGATCTTAAATAGTGGTAATCGCGTTGTCAATTATTATCCCGCGATACGGTACATATCATCTGCTATGCGGGATCAGTTGCAGCTCACTGTTCCGTCGCCGGACGAAGAGCGGGCGCTTCGTCGGATTTCCAACGACCGCGGCCACTGGGTGCCCTTCCAGATGCCAGTTGGACTGGAATTGACGCGTGCGTAAGAAAAGCGACGTGCAGAGGATCACTCGTCGACACTTTCGGGAATACCTTTAGCTTTGCTAACGTACTAGTCATTAGGCGCAACGTGGCGTCCGGTAGATTTCCCCGATCCACAAGTTGTGAGGATTCGTTATGCCGTTTGATACCCAGGAACGTCTCGATCGTCGCGCCCAGGAGCTGGCTACCCACGACCCGCAGTTCGCCGCCGCGCGGCCCGACGACGCGGTCAGCCTCGCCATCCAAAACGCCGGGCAGCGACTCCCGCAGGTGGTCAAGGCCGTGCTGGAGGGCTACGCCGACCGGCCCGCGTTGGGTCAACGCGCCGTCGAGCTGGTCAAAGACCCGCAGACCGGACGCACCACCGCCGAGCTGCTCCCCTGGTTCGACACGGTCAGCTACCGCGAGCTGGCCGCCCGCGTCGACGGCGTGTCTCGCGCGCTGGCTGATGGCCCAGTGGCAGCCGGTGACCGGGTCTGCGTGCTCGGCTTCACCAGCGTTGACTACACCAGCATCGACATCGCGCTGGGCCGCATCGGCGCGGTGTCAGTTCCGCTGCAGACCAGCGCGGCAATCACGCAGTTGCTGCCGATCGTCACCGAGACCCAACCCACGGTCATCGCCGCGAGTGTCGACCACCTGTCCGATGGCGTCGACCTGATCCTGGCTGCCGCCGAAGCCGGCCACACGCCCGCACGACTGGTGGTCTTCGACTACCGCACCGAGGTGGACGACCACCGCGAGGCGCTGCAGAGCGCCCACGCGCGGCTGGCCGACGTCGCGCTGACCATCGAGACGCTGAACGAGGTCCGTGACCGCGGCGCCGCGCTGCCGGCCGTGCCGGCACTTGCGGCCGACGACTCCGAAGACCCGTTGGCGCTGCTGATCTACACCTCCGGCAGCACCGGCGCGCCCAAGGGCGCGATGTACCCGCAAAGCAACGTCGCCAAGATGTGGAACCGGTCGACGAAGAACTGGTTCGGGCCCAGCGCCGCGTCGATCACCGTCAACTTCATGCCGATGAGCCACATCATGGGTCGCGGCATCCTCTACGGCACGCTCGGTAACGGCGGCACCGCCTACTTCGCCGCGAAGGGCGACCTGTCGACGCTGCTGGAGGACCTTCGCCTGGTGCGGCCCACCGAGTTGAACTTCGTTCCGCGCATCTGGGAGATGTTGTACGGCGAGTACCAGAGCGAGGTGGGCCGCCGGACAGCCGAAGGCGCCGACCGTCGGGCCGTCGAGTCCCAGGTGCTCGTCGATGTGCGCCAGGAGCTGCTCGGCGGGCGGTTCATCTTCGCGATGACCGGCTCGGCACCGACCTCCCCGGAGTTGCGGACCTGGGTCGAGTCGCTGCTCGAGATGCACCTGCTGGACGGCTACGGCTCCACCGAGGCCGGCATGGTGCTCTTCGACGGCGTGGTTCAGCGTCCGCCGGTTATCGCCTACAAGTTGGCCGATGTCCCGGACCTGGGCTACTACGCGACCGACCGGCCGCACCCACGCGGCGAGCTGCTGCTCAAGACCGAGAACATGTTCCCGGGCTATTACAAGCGACCGGAAGTCACTGCCGACGTGCTCGACGCGGACGGCTACTACCACACCGGCGACGTGGTCGCCGAGGTCGCGCCCGACCAGCTGGTCTATGTCGATCGCCGCAATAACGTGTTGAAGCTCGCACAGGGCGAGTTCGTCACGCTGGCGAAGCTGGAGGCAGTGTTCGGGAACAGCCCGCTGGTCCGCCAGATCTACGTCTACGGCAACAGCGCGCAGCCCTACCTGCTGGCCGTCGTCGTGCCGACGGACGTGAACGCGTCGAAGTCGGCGATCGCCGAGTCGCTGCAAAACGTTGCGCGACAGGCCAACCTGCAGTCCTATGAGGTGCCGCGCGACTTCATCGTCGAGACCACGCCGTTCAGCCTGGAGAACGGTCTGCTGACCGGGATCCGCAAGCTGGCGTGGCCGAAGCTCAAGCAGCACTACGGCGAGCGTCTGGAGCAGCTCTATGCCGAGCTGGCCGAAGGCCAGGCCAACGAGCTGGCCGAACTGCGCCGCGGCGGCGCAGACGCCCCGACGCTGCAGACCGTCAGCCGGGCCGCGGCCGCCATGCTCGGTGCCGCGAAGTCCGATCTGACGCCGGACGCGCACTTCTCCGACTTGGGCGGAGACTCGTTGTCCGCGTTGACATTCGGCAACCTGCTGCGCGAGATCTTCGACGTCGACGTGCCGGTGGGTGTGCTCGTCAGCCCGGCCAACGACCTGCAGGCCATCGCCGACTACATCGAGGCCGAGCGGGCCGGCAGCAAGCGGCCGACGTTCGCTGCGGTGCACGGCCCGAGCGCGGTCGAGGTGCACGCCGCCGACCTGACGCTGGACAAGTTCATCGACGAGGCCACCCTGGCCGCCGCGGCCGGCCTGGCACAGCCCAGCCGCGAGGTACGCACCGTATTGCTCACCGGCGCCACCGGCTTCCTCGGTCGCTACCTGGCGCTGGAATGGCTTGAGCGGATGGACCTCGTCGACGGCAAGGTGATCGCCCTGGTGCGGGCCAAATCCGATCAGGAAGCTCGCGCCCGCCTGGACAACACCTTCGACAGCGGCGACCCGACGCTGCTGGAGCACTACCAGCGGCTGGCCGCCGACCACCTCGAGGTGATCGCCGGTGACAAGGGCGAGGCCAACCTGGGCCTGGACGCGGCGAGCTGGCAGCGACTGGCCGACACCGTCGACCTGATCGTCGACCCGGCGGCGCTGGTCAACCACGTGCTGCCGTATCGCGAGCTGTTCGGCCCAAACGCGCTGGGCACCGCCGAGCTGATCAAGATAGCGCTGACCACCAAGATCAAGCCGTACACCTACGTGTCGACGATCGGCGTGGGCGATCAGATCAGGCCCGGTGAGTTCATCGAGGACGCCGATATCCGCCAGATCAGCGGCACCCGGGCGATCAACGACAGCTACGCCAACGGTTACGGCAACAGCAAGTGGGCCGGCGAGGTGCTACTGCGCGAAGCCCACCAGCTGTACGGGTTGCCGGTCGCGGTGTTCCGCTGCGACATGATCCTGGCCGACACCACCTATGCGGGTCAGCTGAACCTGCCGGACATGTTCACCCGGCTGATGCTCAGCCTGGTCGCCACCGGTATCGCCCCTGGGTCGTTCTACGAGCTGGACAGCGAGGGCAGGCGGCAGCGCGCGCACTATGACGGGCTTCCGGTCGAGTTCATCGCCGAGGCGATCTCGTCGCTGGGGGCCCAGGTCGTGGATGGTTTCCAGACGTATCACGTGATGAACCCGTACGACGACGGCATCGGCCTCGACGAGTATGTCGACTGGCTGATCGACGCCGGGTATTCCGTCCAGCGGGTCGGTGACTACGCCGGCTGGTTGCAGCGGTTCGAGACCACGCTGCGAGCTCTGCCGGAGCGTCAGCGTCAATACTCGCTGCTGCCGCTGCTGCACAACTACCAGCGGCCGGACCAGCCGATCAACGGGTCGATGGCTCCGACCGACCGGTTCCGCGCGGCGGTGCAAGAGGGGAAAATCGGGCCGGACAAAGACATTCCGCATGTCTCGGCGGCGATCATCGTCAAGTACATCACCGACCTGCAGCTGCTCGGCTTACTCTGACCAGCAGACGCAAAAGCCCCCATTTCGTCCCGAAATGAGGGGCTTTTGCGTCTGCTCGCGCAATCGAAGCTCAGTGGTTGGCGTCGGCGCGTCGCCGGCGGAAAAAGCCACCCTTGCTCTCGCGCCGGTGCTGCTGGGGAGCGGCGGGCGTCAGCGCCTCAGTCGGAGCTGCGGGTGACGCGGAAGCACCGGATGCGTCGGCTGCCGGCACCATCTCGGCTTCTTGCGCGAATTCCACGTCACGCAGCGTGCGGACGGTCACCCGCGCCAACACCGCGCCGCCCAGGAAGACGATCAGCGCGCCCAGCCCGGAAAAGTAGCTGATTTCGAGCACGGCACGCTTGGCCTCCGTCGCGGCGATCGGGTGACCGACGTCCCCGAGCCGCAATAGCGATGCCAACGTGCGACCGACGACGAACCAGGCGCCCCCGATAACGGCCAACCAGCCGCCGAACATCGCGGTGGCACGATTGCCCGAAAACAGCAGCAACAGGCCGCCCACCGCAGTGGTGAGGCCCGGGAACACCTCCAGCCATCCGCGGGCCGTACTCCACGCCCACGCCTGGTCGGGGGTGTAGGCGAAATGAAAAAAGGGCCCGATGAAGGGGATCAACGCCCCCCACACACCGAGGATCGTCAGGAGCAATCCGCTCACCGCGCCACGGCTGCGCGGCATGTGCAGGCTGCCGAAACCCGACCGCGAGTCATTCATTGCGAGTCTCCTCAAAACATTGGACACCGAGGTGTCGAGCGCGTGCTGAGTACCCATGCGCGCCGGCGACGTAACCCGAGGGCCGCAAGCGCGGGTGCCACGCTAGCGGACCAGGCACCGACACACCATGGCGCCGCGAGGCTACCGGGTCGGCTGGCTACGACCCGCCGCGCTGCCGTGGCGAATAATCCGCGGTTTATCACCGGGCATGGTGGGCCTGGCAACGACACAATCGATATAAATCGGCGTGGGCCCCAGCCCCTCATATCGTCTAGCGCGTCATCAGGCCGATCACCAGCAGGACGACGGCGATCACCGGAAAGAGGCCCTGGGTCAGCGCGGCCCGGGCCTTGTCCGGCGCCGACGCCAGCAGCACGACTGCCGCGGCGGCCATCGACCCGACCCCGGCGAAAATCAGCGCAGCGCCAATCCCCTGGCGTCCCAACGCAATCGCGGTGATGCCGAGGCCGGTGACGATCGCCAGGAAAAGGTTGTAGAAACCCTGGTTGAAGGCGAGCAGCTTGGTGGTCTCGGCTTCCTCGGCCGTCGTACCGAACGTGGCCCGGGTGCGCGCACTGGTCCAGGTCAGCGATTCCATCGTGAAGATGTAGAGGTGCAGCAGTGCGGCCAGCGCGGCGAATACCAACCCGGCGGTGATCATCGCGTCCTCCTCCTCACCCGGGCGGCTATTCGAATAGTCCGGGTTGACCCAAACTACTGGCGCTCGGCGGCGGCGTCATTCCCAGATGGGTCCACGCCTGCGGGGTTGCGACCCGGCCGCGCGGTGTGCGCGCGATCATGCCGGCCCGCACCAGAAACGGCTCGCACACCTCCTCGACAGTGCTGGCCTCCTCCCCGACCGCCACCGCGAGTGTCGACACGCCAACCGGCCCGCCGCCGAAGCTACGGGTGAGCGCCGACAACACGGCCCGGTCCAGCCGATCCAGGCCGAGTTCGTCGACGTCGTAGACCTCCAATGCAGACTTGGCGACATCGCGGGTGATGACGCCGTCGGCGCGCACCTCGGCGAAGTCACGAACCCGGCGCAGCAACCTGTTTGCGATACGCGGGGTGCCCCGCGAACGGCGCGCGATCTCCGCGCCCGCCTCGGCCCCCAATTCGATGCCCAGAATCCCGGCGGAGCGGGCCAGCACCCGCTCCAGCTCGGCCGGCTCGTAGAAATCCATGTGCGCGGTGAACCCGAACCGGTCGCGCAGCGGGCCGGTCAGCGCGCCGGAGCGGGTGGTTGCACCGACCAGGGTGAACGGCGCGACTTCCAGCGGAATCGACGTGGCCCCAGGGCCTTTGCCGACGATCACGTCGACGCGGAAGTCCTCCATGGCCAGGTAGAGCATCTCCTCGGCGGGTCGTGCGATGCGGTGAATCTCGTCGATGAACAGCACGTCATGCTCGACGAGGTTGGACAGCATCGCCGCCAGGTCGCCGGCGCGTTCCAGCGCCGGCCCGGACGTCACCCGCAGCGACGACCCCAGCTCGGCGGCGATGATCATCGCCAGCGACGTCTTGCCCAGCCCCGGCGGGCCGGACAACAAGATGTGATCCGGTGTGGCGCCGCGGTTTTTGGCGCCCTCGATAACCAGCTGCAGCTGTTCGCGCACTCGCGGCTGGCCGATGAACTCCCGCAGCGAACGCGGCCGCAGGCTCGCGTCGACGTCGCCCTCGCCGACGGTCAAGGCGGCGCTGACCTCGCGGTCCTCGACGTCCCCGTCGTCAAAGTCTTCGAAGCGGCTCACTTCTTACCCAACATCGACAGCGCTGCCCGCAGCGCGCTCGAGGTGGTGGCCTCCGGCTCGTTGGCCAGCACCTTGTCGGTGGCCTCCTCGGCCTGCTTGACCGCAAAGCCCAGTCCCACAAGGGCTTCCACCACCGGGCCGCGGACACCGTGGCCGTTGACCGACAGCGCTGCCGCACTGGTGCCCACCGCTCCGATTTTGTCGCGGAGTTCGAGAACCATGCGCTCGGCGCCGCGCTTGCCGATGCCCGGCACCCGGGTCAGCGCCGTGACGTCGCCGTCGGCGAGCGCCTGGCGCAACGCGGGCGCGTCGTAGACCGCCAAGGTGGCCAGCGCGATCTTGGGCCCGACACCGGATACGCCCAGCAGCGTCGAGAACAGATCGCGGGCGTCTCCGTCGGGGAAACCGTAGAGCGTCATCGAGTCTTCGCGGACGATCATCGCGGTGATCAGCCGGGCCTCGCCGCCCCGGCGCAGCGTCGCCAGCGTGGACGGCGTCGCCATCACCTTGTAGCCCACTCCGGCCGCCTCGATGACGACGTGGTCCAGAGCCACCTCGAGCACTTCCCCGCGTACCGCGGCGATCATCGCGCGGCCCGCACTTTCGCGGCGAACTTTTTGCGCTGCTCGACGGCCTTGGCTTGCGCTTCGGCCATCCGGGCGATCATCGGGGCCCGCCAGCAGTGACAGATCGCCAACGCCAGTGCATCGGCGGCGTCGGCCGGCGTCGGTTTCGCTTGCAGCCCAAGGATTCTGGTGACCATGGCGGTGACCTGGGCTTTACCGGCGCCGCCGTTGCCGGTGACTGCGGCCTTGACCTCGCTGGGCGTGTGAAAGTGCACGTCGATGTCGCGTTTGGCCGCCGCCAGCGCGATCACCCCGCCGGCCTGCGCAGTGCCCATGACCGTCGATACGTTCTGCTGGGAAAACACCCGCTCGATGGCGATGACGTCGGGATGATGGGTGTCCAGCCAGTGCTCGACGGCGTCGCTGATTTCCAGCAGCCTTTTCGGCAGCGGTGCCTCCGCCGGGGTGCGCACTACGTCGACGTCCAAGGCGATGATCTGGCGGCCGCGTCCGCTCTGCACCACTGACAACCCGCAGCGAGTCAGCCCCGGGTCGACGCCCATCACGCGCACTCCCACGCTCCTCGATGCCGAACGGTTGTTCGATACCCTACTGGCCGCGGCTGACATGGCCGGAGAGACACGCCGTGACAACATTCCCGGGAGCGTCGCATCTCGGCGTCGGTGCCGTGGTCAAGCCCCAGATACGTTGAGCCGCTTGACGATCGCATCAGCAGACCCGGGACGCGATCACCTGAAATCACTCAGCACAGTTTCGAACCGATGGCAACGATGGTTGGCCTCCAGGCGACCCGCCGTCGCCCTTCGGTGACCGCACAATCGTGGCCCGTCGGGTGATGTTGGTAGTCCGATCACCCTGAGAGGTGCCGGTTGAGCTGCGTAAATACCTGATCGTGAAGCTGGAAGGTAGCCGACCTCGAAGCTGGGCTGGATTTTCCTTAAGGAACTTTAGGGGTTTCTCCACGTAACGGACGTGCGATAGGCAACCTTAATGCAGCCTGAGAAACTTACGTCCTCGTTGAGGACCTGTAGTGGGGAAAGGCTGGGGACAATGGCGGGTTCACACAGCAAGCGGAATCGTCGGGCACGCCACCGTAAGGTGCGCCGCGGTGCGATCGGTTTGGGTGGGGGTGCTGG
>Ga0335075_10008787_pt1 | contig 15470 bp, 17 predicted proteins | sample Lox_Sample_24_FD_206723 | JGI IMG/M metagenome (GOLD analysis project Ga0335075, IMG submission 206723) | Soil microbial communities from Loxahatchee National Wildlife Refuge, Florida, United States - Lox_Sample_2.4 | ecosystem: Environmental > Terrestrial > Soil > Wetlands | place: USA... | reverse complement strand
TTTGCCACCCCCGCACTCGCTCGTTCCCCTTCCCATCGAGTGCAGGGGTTCCAGCCCTCTCCCCGTTACGAGTCCCGTAACAGGGGAGAGGGTGCCGGAAGCGATCGTCGCGTATCTGGCGTCACTGGGAAGGTGAACCTTGCAGCTGCAACAGCACGCGTATGACCGTGTCAACAGACTTCAGGCAAGTTTGCAGCGACTATGCGGCAAAGACTGGAATCACTTTGAAACAGAAATACGAGTCTGCAAGCCTGTCCGCCGGGATGTCGCTGGTGGTATCGACCGGTGGTGTGACGCTGCTTCCCCGCTATGTGGAAAATGTTCTGATCCCGTCGGTTGTCGCCCGTCCGTTGCAGGGCGAGCCACCAACCATCGAGCTCGTAATGGGTTACAACAGGTCGAACACCTCACCATCGCTCAAGCGGTTTCTCTCGCGGGCGGAAGAGTTGGTTGCCCGGGTGCGGCCATCGACCAATTTGCGCCAGTGACTTTGAGCGTTCACGGCAGAATCGCCTATTCAGAAGATCAAGGTCTTTCTGGCCGACGTGCCGGGCGCAATCTCCAAATCAGGCCATGCTCTCCATCTTTCACATGGTCGTGGCGAAGCCCGGCCGTGGCGATGAAATGAACAACCCTCGATGCCAAAATCACCCGAACAGCGGATGGACCCCGATCCAGGCGATGGCGCTCCAGAAGATCACTCCGAGCAGGAGGCCTGCCGGGAGCCGCCAGCCCGCTGTTGTTTTGTTGTGCATTTTTCCGTCCCTCGCGGGCATCCGGACTCACAACGCAGCAGATGTTCCCGAGGTCGGCGCCAATCGGGCCCCGGAACCAAATTTAATCTTTCGGCATGTCCTTTTCATTTGTGCGGAATCGACGCTGTCGTTTCAACGACTCGACGTGACTGCTTTCGGCTGGTTACCCTTCGCCATGCGCGCGCCGGCTCCGAGCTGATTGACAATTGGGATTGTGTATCCCAGAATCCCATTATGTCTACCGCCACTCTCGACGAGGCTGGCCGCCTCGTCATTCCAAAGCCGCTCAGGGATGAACTCGGTCTTTCGCCCGGCGACAAATTGTCGGTGGAGACCGATGGCCAGCGGCTGATCGTGCAGCCGATGCGCGCCGGGGGCAGCTTGCGGAAGGACAACGGCGTTTGGGTCTTTCGGAGCGGTCAGCCGGTCTCAGCCGAGGGGACGGACAAGGTGCTTCAGGACGTGCGGCGTGCCCGTGTCCGCGCCTTGCGCGGTCCCGGCGCTTGAAAGCGTTTCTCGATTCATCGATTCTGGTCGCAACGTTCTACGGCGACCATCCACGCCATCGGCCAAGCATTGCGCTTTACGCGAAGCAGAACAGATCGACGGGTTGCATCGCCGCGCATTCCCTGGCGGAAGTTTTTTCCGTGGCGACGGCAATGCCGGGGAAAAACCGGGCGGCCCCCGAGCAAATATTGGCCTTTCTGCAGGAGGTCCGCGACAGGATGAATATCGTTACACTGGACGATCGCGAATATTGGCGCGTCATTGAGAATGCCGCGGCCAACGGCATTTCGGGCGGCGCGGTTTACGATGCGCTCATTGGGGAATGCGCGATAAAAGCGGCTGCGCAGACAATCTACACTTGGAACGTCAGACATTTTCAATTGCTGGGCCCCGGGATTGCAGCGCGCGTAAGAGAGCCCCGGTAAGATCGCGCAGAGCAAAAAGCCGCCCCGGATTCCGGGGCGGCTTTGCGACTGCCGCCTTGAACGGCTTACCTCCAGCGGTGCCAGCGGTAGGGATGTGCACGCCAGCCCGGCCGCCAATAGGCGGCGTGGCGCCAGTACCAGTAGCGATAGGGGTGATAGACCCAACGGCCTCCGGCCCAGATCCACGGATGGTACCAGGCGGGGGCCCACGCAACATATCCGGGGTAATAGAAGGCCGGTGCTCCGGCTGCCATCACATAACCCGGCGGACAGGCGCCGCCGCCATAGGTCGCGCCGGCCACCGCGCCAGTGCCGAGACCAATGGCACCGCCGATTGCCGCGCCCGTTGCCGGATTGCGCGTCACCGCCGCGCCGATGCCGGCGCCAAGAATGCCGCCGATCAACGCGCCGGCCGCTGTGTTGTTGGCCTGATTGACGCAATATTGCGCGGCCCAGCGCGAGTAGGCGTCGGAATAAGCGGCGTCGGCCTGCTGCTCCTGATCCGCGTAAGCGCCCCCACTCTGGTCATATCCCGGAGGGGGCTCGGCATATTGCCCCTGCGGCGGGGCCTCATCGCCGCCCGAGGGAGGCGGGCCGTAGCCATTCCCGGGCGGCGGTCCATAACCGCCATTGGGCGGCGGACCATAGCCGCCATTCGCGGGCGGAGGATTGGAATAGCCGCCGGGCTGGCCCTGATATTGGCCCTGTGCAGCGGCAGGCAAAACCGAAGCAGAGGCCATCAGCGCGACGAGACAGGCGCTGACGGCTCCCTTCCAGTTTCTGGTGCTCATATATGTCGCTCCTTTCTCGCCGAATCATGTCATTTGATCGGCCGATGGTGAAATAGTCCCGGGGCCCGGCCTGTCAAGTAGGGTTTCCCCGTGTTTGGGAACGTGCCGACGGCTCCGGCGGGTCCGCTTCGGAAAAGCCGGAGAACGGTCACCGCTGGCGATCTGTCGCACGGGGCGGGTGAACGGCAACTGAACGAAGCCGGACCGGATTACGGCATTTCACGCTTCCCCCGGTCGCACATTCCGAAGCCGTGCATATTCCTTTGCCAGCATCTCCCACATTTCGGCGACGCGCAGCCATTGCCCCCGGAATTCACCGTCGGCTTCCGCCGCGCGCTGCCGCGCCGTCTTTGCCTGATGCAGAAATTCACTGAGACGGTCCGCCATCCCTGCTTCTCCGTTTGTAATTATCGCACATACGGAAACGCGGAAACCGCAAAGAAGTGATTTGTTATTTCTGTGGCATCATTATGAGTTCGCGCCAGATTGCCGCCACGATTGGCCCCGCCGAGGCGCCGACATTGCAAAATGAATTTGCCACCGAGAACGCGATGGCCCTGATCACAAGCGGTGAGCGGTTCTCCCGGCTGGAAATCCTGCTTGCCAGCGCCGGGCGAATACGCGCATTTTGGTGCATCGTGCGAACGACGAGCTGATGCCGCGATGATTCTTCTGATCGACAATTACGATAGTTTCACCTGGAATCTCGTCCATTATCTGGGCGAGCTGGGCCAGGAGGTCGTGGTAAAGCGCAATGACGAACTCGATGCCGAAGCCGCCCTGGCGATGCGGCCCGACGGGATCGTGCTGTCGCCCGGCCCCTGCGATCCGGATCGCGCGGGAATCTGTCTGAATCTTATCGTGGCTGCGGACGGGCGCGTGCCGATCCTCGGCGTCTGTCTCGGCCATCAGGCGATCGGACAGGCCTATGGCGGGCGGGTCGTGCGCGCGCCAGCGCCGATGCATGGCAAGCTCAGCCGCATCCGTCACACGGGCCGCGGCGTCTTTCGCGGCATCGAGGATGGCTTTGAAGCGACGCGCTATCACTCCCTCACCATCGATCCCGCAAGCCTTCCCGCCTGCCTCGAAATCACTGCGACGACGGATGACGGGGTGATCATGGGCGTCGAGCATCGCGCGCTGCCGGTGCATGGCGTGCAATTCCATCCCGAAAGCATCGCCTCGCAGCACGGCCACGCCCTGCTCCGCAATTTTCTCGAACTGACGCGCGACTGCGTTGCTGCATGAGTGTCGACGAGGATTTCTCCGGGCTGCTGAAGCGGCTGGTGGAAGGCGGCTCGCTAAGCGCAGAGGCCTCGCTCAACGCTTTTGCCGCCATCATGTCGGGACAGGTTTCCGAAACCCGCATGGGCGCATTCCTGACCGCCCTTGCCTTGCGCGAGCCGACCGTGGCGGAGATTGCCGGCGCGGCGCGGGCAATGCGCGCCGCCATGCGCAGCATCGAGGCGCCGCCGGGCGCGATCGATCTTTGCGGCACGGGCGGCGACGGACACGGCACGCTGAATGTTTCAACCGCGGCGGCATTCGTGGTCGCGGCCTGCGGCGTGCCGGTCGCCAAACACGGCAACCGCAACATGTCGTCGAAATCGGGCGCCGCCGATGTGCTCGAAGCGCTCGGCGTCCGCATCGACCTTTCTCGCGAGGCGACGCAAACCTGCCTCGATGAAACAGGACTCTGTTTCCTCTTCGCGCCCGCCTGGCATCCGGCAATGAAACATGTGGCGCCGGTGCGCAAGGAGCTGGGATTCCGCACCGTGTTCAACCTGCTCGGTCCGGTCTGCAATCCGGCGCGCGTGCGCCGGCAGCTGCTGGGCGTGTTCGCCGAGCGCTGGGTCGAGCCGGTCGCCGGCGTGCTCGCCGAACTCGGCGCCGAACATGCCTGGGTCGTGCATGGACGCGACGGCATGGACGAACTGACGATCACGGGTGCAACGCTTGTCGTCGAAGTGACAAATGGCCGTATCAGGCGGTTTGAGATCGTGCCCGAAGATCTCGAAATGCGGCGGCACGAACTTGCAAGCGTGAAAGGCGCGGATGCGATCCACAATGCCGAAGCGCTCGAGCAATTGTTGCGCGGCCATGGCCTGCACGCATACCACGACATTGTGGTGATGAATGCCGCAGCGGCGCTCGTGGTGGGCGATGCGGCACCAAATATTAAGCAGGCCGCGTCTATGGCGGAGGCCGCGCTCCGCGACGGCCGGGCCCTCGCCAAGCTGGAGGAATTGCGCACGGTGACACGGAAGCTGTCGGCATGACCATTCTCGACCACATTGCCGTCTACAAACGCGAGGAGATCGCGCAGGCGAAACGCGAGCGGCCCGAGGCGCTGCTGGAAATGCGTGCCCGCAAGACGAGCGCGCCGCGCGGCTTTCGTGCCGCGTTGTTGGCGCAGCGTGAAGCCGGCCGCTACGGCCTCATTGCCGAGATCAAGAAGGCGAGCCCGTCGAAAGGTTTGATCCGGCCAGATTTCGATCCGGCCGAACTTGCAAATTTGTACGAACAGGGCGGCGCCACCTGCCTTTCCGTGCTTACCGACACCCCGTCATTTCAGGGCGCGCCCGAACATCTTTCCGCCGCGCGTGCGGCCTCCACCCTGCCCGTCCTGCGCAAGGATTTTTTGTTCGAGCCCTATCAGGTGGCCGAGGCGCGCGCCTGGGGCGCGGATTGCATCCTCGTCATCCTCGCCATGCTGCGCGATCACGAAGCGCGCGCGCTGATCGAGGCGGCGAAACAATGGCGCATGGATGCGCTGGTAGAAGTGCATGACGAAGCCGAGCGCGACCGCGCGCTCGCGCTGGGCGTGGACATGATCGGCATCAACAACCGCGACCTCAGGACATTCGAGACCGACATCGGCGTGACGCTGCGGCTGGCGCCGAAAATTCCGTCGGGCGTTCTCGTGGTCGCGGAAAGCGGCCTGTCGTCGCCGGACGATCTCCGCCGCCTCGCCGATGCCGGCGTTAGCACATTCCTCATCGGCGAAAGCCTGATGCGCGCCCCCGACCTCGCCGCCGCAACCCGCGCGCTGCTAAATCCAGCCTGAGACTTGCTCCCCCGCCGCGGGCGGGAGGAAACTCTCTGGCGAATGCGGTAGTCTCATCCCATGACCAAACTCACGCATCTTGACGAGCACGGCGCGGCGCGGATGGTCGATGTATCGGCGAAGGAGCCGGGCGCGCGCGAAGCGGTGGCCGAAGCGATCATCGTTCTTTCCAAAACAGCTTTCGATGCCGTGATCGGCGGTGCGGCACCGAAAGGCGATGTGCTCGCCGCGGCGCGCATTGCTGGCATCATGGCAGCCAAGAAAACACCGGAGCTCATCCCGCTCTGCCATTCCATACCGCTCGCGAAAGTCGACATCGAAATCAGCCCCCTCACCGACCGGCACGCCTTGCGCATCGTTGCTTCCACGAAGACGAAATACGAAACCGGTGTCGAGATGGAAGCGCTTGCCGCAGCGACAATCGCCGCACTTACCATCTATGACATGACGAAGGCGATCGATCGCGGCGCGGCGATCAAGTCGGTCCGGTTGCTGGCGAAGTCGGGTGGCAGGAGCGGCGCCTGGCGCGCTTCCGACAAATGATTTCCGTCGAAGAGGCGATTGCGCGCATCGTTTCGGCCGCGGGGCCGGTTGAAAGCGAAATCGTTGCGCTCGCGGACGCGCATCGCCGCGTCCTCGCCCGCGATGTGATCGCGCGCCGCGATCAGCCTCCCGCTCCGGTCTCGGCGATGGATGGCTATGCCGTCCGTCTCGCGGATGCCGATCGCGCGCCGGCAACATTGCGCGTCATCGGCACCGCTCCCGCCGGACATCCGTTCGCCGGCACGGTCGGCGAAGGCGAAGCCGTGCGCATCTTCACCGGTGGAGTGTTGCCGGATGGCGCCGACGCGATCCTGCTCCAGGAAGACGCGGATGCGGATGGCGACCGCGTGATGCTTCGCGCGCCGGCGACATCGCGCCATATTCGCCGGGCCGGACTCGATTTCCGCGCGCGCGATGTGCTTGTTGCTGCGGGCCGCAGGCTGACCGCGCGCGATCTTGCACTTGTTGCCGCCGGCGACGTTGCAAGCGTCGAAGTGCGCCGCAAGCCCGTCATTGCATTCGCGGCGACGGGTGATGAGCTTGCGCGGCCGGGCGAGCCACAGCGCGCAGGCGGCATCGTCGCGTCGACGGGATACGGCCTCGCCGCGCTGATCGAAGCATGGGGCGGCAGCCCGCACGACCTTGGGATACTTCCCGACACGCTCGAAGCCTTGCAGCGCATTCCCGGAGTAACAGCGCGCGCCGATGTGGTGGTGACGATGGGCGGCGCGTCGGTCGGCGATCACGATCTCGTCCGGCAGGCGCTCATGCCCAAAGGCTTCGCGCTCGATTTCTGGAAGATCGCGATGCGCCCCGGCAAGCCGCTGATCTTCGGCCGGTTGAACGACAAGCCGTTTCTCGGCCTGCCCGGAAATCCGGTTTCAGGCTATGTATGTGCGCTGCTGTTCCTTCAGCCGCTCGTCGCGGCCCTGCTCGGCAAGCCGTTCGAGCAACCGATCGAATCCGCCCGGCTTGCCCGCGCGCTGCCCGCCAACGAAGCGCGGCAGGATTATCTCCGCGCGCGTCTTCTCCGCCGCAATAATGAGCTGTGGGCCGAGCCATTTGCGCTGCAGGATTCTTCGGTGCAGAGCGCGCTTGCCCGCGCTGATGCCCTCATCGTCCGCCCCCCGCACGCCCCCGCCTCCGCCGAAGGCGATCGCGTCAGCGTCATTTCCCTGGCGGAGTAATGGGTTTCACGCGGAGCCGCGGAGCACGCGGAGTTTTCTCCGCGGCTCCGCGCGCCCGGCTCATCTCGCCACATGTTGACCGTTGACGGGGCGGGAGAACTAAACTAGAACGATTCGCCGTGTTTCGGATTTGTTCGGCCGCTTCGGCCGGTGCGGGAGCAGGACCATGCTGACACGGAAGCAGCACGAGTTGCTGATGTTCATTCACGAGCGCGTGCGCGAAACGGGCGTGCCACCCTCCTTCGATGAAATGAAGGAGGCGCTCGATCTCAAATCGAAATCGGGCATCCACCGGCTCGTCACCGCGCTCGAAGAACGCGGATTTCTCAAGCGCCTTGAGAAGCGCGCCCGCGCCATCGAGATCGTGCGATTGCCCGAGAACGTGCCCGATCCGATCCGCCCCGCGATCTCGCGCAACCAGGCGCAGCGGCTGACGGGCTCTCGGGGCAGTCGCGCACCTTCGGACCCGCGCAGCGGCGGCACTCCGCGCCGGCATGAAACCGAGGGCTCCACGAATGTGCCGGTGCTGGGGCGCATCGCCGCCGGCACGCCGATCGAAGCGCTGCAGCACAAGATCGCGGATTTGCCGGTGCCCGCCGGCATGCTGGCGCGCGGTGAGCACTACGCGCTCGAAGTCACCGGCGATTCGATGATCAATGCCGGCATCCTCGACGGCGACACGGTCGTCATCCAGCAGGCCGCGACGGCAAACACCGGCGATATCGTGGTTGCACTGATCGACGATTCCGAAGCGACGCTGAAACGCCTCAGGCGCCGCGGCGATTCCATCGCGCTCGAAGCCGCCAACCCAGCCTATGAAACCCGCCTCTACGGTGCCGACCGCGTCCGTATCCAGGGCAAGCTCGTCGGCCTCGTCCGGCGTTATTGAGCTCACCTCGCTCTTGCGGGGAGGTAATGGTCATCAATCATTTCTTCTCCCCTTCCGCTGCCACGGGGCGCGGCTCCAGGGGCGGTTGCCGCGGATTTGCTGGACGGTTTCAAACGTTATCTGCCCGCCCAGCCATATGGCGTAAGCGCCGTTGCGGATGACATCGACTTTGTCGATCACGAGCCGGGGTTCGCGGCATTGACCGTGCAACGGAAAGCCGCCGATGACGATGTCGGCAGCGGCGCAATCTTCGCGCAGGGCGTCGGGGCGCTGCACGGCGGCAACGGTATAACCATTCGCCATCCGGGCGACACAGCCGAACACGTCGCATCGGACGCCATCTTTCACCGCCGCAATCGAATTGCGTGCAAGCCGGGCATCGCCGTCGCGCTTCAGCCATTCGCTCGCCGAATATTCGTCGGCAATATGCTGTACGAAATACAGCCTGCCGTCGCCGGCGCGGATCGCGATCGTCTGCCCGTCGCGGGCGACGAGAATGTCCGGCGGACGCGCCAGCAGCACGAGCGCGATGCCCGCAAGCGCCGGCGCGAAGCCGAGCCAGCGCCAGGCGCTGCGCCAGATGACGATCCACAATCCGCCAAGCGAGATCAGCACCAATGCCGCGACCGGCCACGCCGCGACGGCCGTCACCGCGCCGGGCAGATGCGAGACAAAACGGCCGACCGCGAGCATCGCGGCGATGCCCCAGCCCATCACGTGCAATGGAATGACATCGAGATGGAACGGCATCAGCACGACGCAGAGCGCCGCCATGGGCATGGTGACGAAGCCCATGATCGGCATCGCAAGCAGATTGCCCAGCACCGCGTAATGGGTCGCGCGGTCGAAATGAAACGCGGCGTAAGGCATGGTCGCGAGACTGCCGACGAAGCTCGTGACTGCGATGCCGCGCAAATAGCGGCGGACATCCGCGAAGGGCAGCGTGGGCGCGGGCGGACGCGTGGCGGCGCGGCGCTGTTCCCATTCCGCCACCGCGATGAGGCTCGCGACCGCAGCGAATGACATCTGAAAGCCGGGCTCGATCAGGCTCTCGGGCGCAGCAAATAACAATATCGTCGCCGCAAAGCCGAGCGAGCGCATGGAAAGCGCCGGCCGGTCGAACAGGATCGCGAACAGCATCATGGCGAGCATCGTGAAGGCGCGGAGCGCAGGCGTCGCAGCGCCGCTGATGACGAGATAGAACGCAGCGCCGCCAAGCGCGGCCAGCGCCGCCCATTTCTTGATCGGCTGCGTAAGCGCGACGCGTGGCCAGAGCGCAAGCGCGGCCCTGACCGTCCAGAACAGGCCGAGCCCGACCAGCGCCATGTGCAGCCCCGCAATCGCAAGCACGTGGGCGAGGCCCGCATCGCGCAGCGCCTCTTCGTCGGCTTCCGATATGCCGCCGCGATCGCCGGTGATCAGCGCGGACGCAATCGCGCCCGTGCTGCCGGGCAGAACGCCGTGAATGCGGGCGCTCATGCGATAGCGCAGCGCTTCAAGCGCGAGCGCTGCGCGGCCCCAAAGACCAGGCGGTGGCGCGGGCGCAATCAGTTCCGGCCGGCCGAAGGCATAACCCACCGCGCCAATACCTTCGAAAAAGGCGGCGCGGCCGAAATCATAATCGCCGGGCGAGGCTGGCGGCGGCGGGGGCATCAGCACCGCATCGAGCCGTACAATCGCGCCCGGCACGAGCAAATCACCGCCGTGGCGAAGAGAGACGCGCACGCGACGCGGCAGGTCCGTGGCGGCAACGCCCGCAACAGAGGTTGGCGCGAGCACGACACGAACGCCTCTGCCATGCAGCTCGGCGAACTCGACGCGGCCGTCCAGCTCGACTGGGCCTATGCGATGCATGATGACCGGCGCCGCGACGGTCTCGCAGCGCCATTTCGCGAGGCAGAAGCCCGCGAGCAAGGTCGCCAGACCGAGGCAAAAGATGCGCAATGACGCGCGGTCGAAAATGAAGGCCGCGACGAGGAGCGCCGCAGCAACGCAAGCGAACGCGAGGACGCTCATCCGTTCCGGTTCGAACGGCAGCGCGAAATACACGCCGATACCGGCGCCCAGCGCTACGGGCAGCCACAGCGCCCAGCGCTCGCGCTCGTTCAGCAATGCGCGACCAAAGCCGCCCGGCAGGCTTCTGACCCGCGCAGCCACGCCCGCGAAATCCGGAAGGATCCCGCTGACTGCAAGGCGCGGCGGCGAAGGTGCTATCCCCATGGAAGCCGGTTTGCTAGAAGCCACGACAAACCATTGGCCGCGCCTCACCGAGACGGGCCGCTCCCGGACCCAGTATGGCAGAAGATTCGACGCCCGTCCTGCGTTTCGCGCCCTCGCCCACCGGCTATCTGCATATCGGCGGCGCGCGCACCGCCCTTTTCAACTGGCTTTATGCCCGCCACTCAGGCGGGCGCTTCCTGCTGCGCATCGAGGACACCGACCGCGAGCGCTCCACGCCTGAAGCCGTGGATGCGATCCTGCATGGTCTCGACTGGCTGGGGCTGCACTGGCATGGCGAACCGCTGTTCCAGTTCGCGCGTGTGGAGCGCCATCGCGAAGTGGCCGAAGAGCTTTTGCGCAATGACCGCGCCTATCGCTGTTACGCCACGCCCGAGGAGTTGGCAGAAATGCGCGAGGCGCAGCGCGCCGCCGGCAAGCAGCGGCGCTATGACGGGCGCTGGCGCGACCGCGATCCCGGCGATGCGCCAAAGGATGCGCCTTTCGTCATCCGCCTCAAGGCGCCACAGGACGGTGAGACTATTGTCGATGACGTCGTGCAGGGCGAGGTGCACTTCGCCAATGCGCAGCTCGACGATATGATTCTGCTGCGCTCGGACGGTACACCGACCTACATGCTCGCGGTCGTGGTCGATGATTACGACATGGGCGTCACCCATGTGATCCGCGGCGACGATCACCTCAACAATGCGGCGCGGCAGCTGCAGATCATCGCGGCGATGGGTTGGCCGCGCCCCATCTATGGCCATGTGCCGCTGATCCATGGGCCCGACGGCGCAAAGCTCTCCAAGCGCCATGGCGCGCTCGCCGTCGAGGCGTATCGCGACATGGGCTATCTGCCGGAAGCGCTGCGCAATTATCTCCTGAGGCTCGGCTGGAGCCACGGCAATGACGAGATCATATCGACCGAGCAGGCCATTGCCTGGTTCGATCTCACCAATCTCGGTATGAGCCCGGCACGGTTCGATTTCAAGAAGCTCGACAATCTGAATGCGCATTACATGCGTGCGCTCGATGATCCCGCGCTGACGGACAGGCTGCTGGCGTTTCTCGGGCATACAAAGCCGGAATTCGAGATCGATCGCGCCGCGCATGCGCGCCTCATAAAGGCGATGCCGGGGCTCAAGGAACGCGCGAAAACACTTGCCGAACTTTCTGCGGCGGCAGAATTTCTGTTCCGCGACGGCGCGCCGGTGCCGGACTCGCAGGCCGAGACAGTCCTGTCGCCCGATGCAAGGCAGCTGCTGGCGGAGCTGCTCCCGGTATTGCAGCGCAGCGAATGGAGGGCCGAAGTGCTCGAGGCCGGTGTGCGCGCACTGGCCGAGCAGAAAGGCATCAAGCTCGGACAGATCGCCCAGCCGCTCCGCGCGGCCGTCACCGGGAAAACCGCCTCGCCGCCCATTTTCGACATGATGGTGGTTTTGGGACGTCAGGAAACACTTCTGCGGATCGGCGCGGTTTCTGGATGAGGAGAACGCACCAAGAGCTTGAATTTCTATGACGAATTGTCATCCTCGCGAAAGCCGGTGCCAGAACACCGGTCCAGGGGTTCGCAAAGCGGAAACGACCTTGGGCGCGCTGGCGCCGGCAGCTCCCGTGCTTGCGCAGCGATGACAAAAATGTGTGAGAGCGCACGCTTGGGGCGTGACGAATTCACCTTTGGCGGGTTATATGCTGCACTGCAAGAAGAGACGCGGTGGAGCGCGCGGCACGGATGCGGCAGCGATGAGGTGATCCCATGAGCGACGGCAAGGCCATTCCCGCAGGCAAGGTAACCCTCGCCTACGGCGATCACAGTTACGAATTCCCCGCACTGGCGGGCTCCTTGGGGCCGCATGTCATCGACATCCGGCATCTCTACGACACGACGAACCTCTTCACCTACGATCCCGGATTCACCTCGACCGCATCCTGCGAAAGCGACATTACTTTCATCGACGGCGAAGACGGTATTCTCCTCTATCGCGGCTATCCCATCGACCAACTCGCCGAGCATTCGAACTTCCTCGAAGTCTGCCATCTGCTGCTTTATGGCGAGTTGCCCAATGCGGAGCAGATGAAGGAGTTCGTCAACGCCATCACCTATCACACGATGGTGCATGAACAGATTGCGCAGTTCTTCCGCGGTTTCCGGCGCGATGCGCACCCCATGGCAATCATGTGCGGCGTGGTGGGCGCGCTTTCGGCCTTCTATCACGATTCCACCGATATCAACGATCCGCGGCAGCGCGAGATCGCAGGCCACCGCATGATCGCGAAAATTCCGACCATCGCCGCGATGGCCTTCAAATATCATGTCGGCCAGCCCTTCGTGTATCCGCTGAATGCGCTCGGCTACACGGAGAACTTCCTGCGCATGTGTTTCGCCGTGCCCTGCGAAGAGTACAAGGGCAATCCGGTGCTGGCGAAGGCGCTCGATACCATCTTCATCCTGCACGCCGATCACGAGCAGAACGCCTCCACCTCCACCGTGCGGCTTGCGGGCTCGTCCGGCGCCAACCCCTTCGCCTGCATCGCCGCCGGCATTGCCTGCCTGTGGGGTCCGGCGCATGGCGGCGCCAACGAAGCCGCGCTCAAGATGCTGATGGAGATCGGCACGGTCGACCGCATTCCGGAATACATCGCCCGCGCCAAGGACAAGAACGATCCCTTCCGGCTCATGGGCTTCGGCCACCGCGTCTACAAGAACTACGATCCGCGCGCCCGCGCGATGCAGAGACAGACCCATGCCGTGCTCGACGAACTCGGCATCCATGACGATCCGCTGCTTAAGGTGGCGCTCGAGCTCGAGCGCATCGCACTCCACGACGATTATTTCATCGAGAAGAAGCTCTATCCCAATATCGATTTCTACTCCGGCATCACGCTGAAGGCGCTGGGCTTCCCCACGAGCATGTTTACCGCGCTGTTCGCGCTCGCGCGCACGGTCGGCTGGATCGCGCAGTGGAAGGAAATGATCGTCGACCCCGCCCAGAAGATCGGCCGCCCCCGCCAGCTCTACACCGGCGCCAAGCGCCGCGATTATGTGCCGATCGCGCAGCGGTAGCAAAACACGCTTTGCAAGAGATGGCCGGCTTGGCATTCGCCAACCCGGCCATTCTGCTTGGCTTCCGGCTCAGTACGAACAGAAGCCGTTGTAGTAATCATAGGCGCTGCAGTAGGGACCGTAATACCCGTTATCGTACGGGTAATCATAGAAGCCGATCCCGAAGCCCGGGACGCCTATGCCAACCCAGGTGCGATCGCGCCAATAGGGGTGATCGCGATACCAGTCGGCCCGGTTGCGGTCATTCCAGCCGCTGCGGTAGCCGTCGTCCCAATTGCCGCGATAGCCATTGTCCCGATCCTGGTAATAACCATCGTCCCGGTCCTGCGCATAAGCGGCGACCGGCTTCAGCGTCACGACTGCCGAACCTGCGAGCCCCGCCGCGAGCAAGCCGGCCAGAGCGGCCTTTTTCGTGGTGTGCGATAGTTTCAGCATGTTCGATCTCCTGTCATTTGTTCACTCCAGCCTCACCGCACCCACCCTGCGGAATCAAACGAATACCGCCAGCGAGCGTTGCCGCGGGGTTTGCGGCAATTCGGAGGCATCTCGCCCTGTCGTTGTGAACAAGAAACAAGACACCTGAATGAAATGTATCTCAGGCGATTGCGGCCGGCTTTGCTTCACGCACAAATTCCAGCAGCGCGCGGGCGGCGCGGAGGCTCGGCGGTTCGCCGCCGAGACCAAGCTTCGCCATCGCTTCGGCGAGATCCTGCTGCTGGCGCGCGCGCGCGGTTTCGTCACGGAGTAGTGGAAAGACGGCGTCTGCGAGTTTCGCGCCGGTGCAGTTGCGCTGGATCAGTTCGGGAATGGCCGCGCGGCCGAGGAGAATATTCGACAGCGTGATGTAATCGACGCGCACAAAGGGGCGCACCAGCGCATAGGTGAGCGCGCCGAGGCGATAGGCGACGACCATCGGCGTGCCCGCCAGCGCAAGCTCGGTGGTGACGGTGCCCGACGCCGCGATCGCTGCGTGCGCGGCATTGAACGCCGCATATTTGTCCGCATCGCTCTCGAGGATGTGGAGCGGCACGGGCCAGTCATGGGTATGCTCGCGCACATAATGGCCGACGTGCTGTACGGTGGGCAGCAGGCAGACCAGATCGGGAATTTCACCGCGAAGGCGTGCCACGGCGTCGCGGAATGGGGGAAGCAACAGCCGCACTTCGTTCATGCGGCTGCCGGGCAGGACCGCGAGCACGATCGCCCGGGGCGCAACGCCGAGGCGCGCACGCAGTGCATCGCCGCCCTTCATCTGTGCGGCGCGTTCGATGACCGGATTGCCGACAAAGACCGCGCGCAGCCCCTGCGCTTCGAAGAACGGCGCCTCGAATGGCAACAGCGCCAGCACGAGGTCGAAATAGCGCGCCATCTTGCGGGCGCGATAGGAGCGCGAGGCCCAGACCTGTGGCGCCGCGTAGTTCACGGTGCGTATCTGCGGCGCCATGCGCTTCAGCCGCTGGGCGATGCGGTGGGTGAAATCGGGGCTGTCGATGCAGACGACCGCGTCGGGATTGATCTGCACTGCATAATCCGAAGCCTCGCGTACCCGGCGCAGGATCGCGGGAATGCGCGGCACGACTTCGCGCAGGCCCATCACCGCCGTGTCGTCGAGCCGGAACAATGATTCGAGGCCCTGCCCCGCCATGGCCGGTCCACCGACGCCGACGACGCGCACTCCTTCGCCCGCCAGCGCCGTCAGCCCCGCCATCAGCTCCGCACCAAGCCTGTCGCCCGACGGCTCGCCGCAGACCAGCATGACCGTCGCCGGCCGTTCGCTCATCAAGGAAAATTCTCACGCGGAGCCGCGGAGCCGCAGAGCAGGAAGTTCCACCGCAAAGAGCACGAAGCACACCAAGGATATGGCGCGCTGCGCGCGCATTCATTCCTTTGTGCTCTTTGTGGTGAATTATTACGTCCGCGGCTCCGCGGCTCCGCGTGAGAAAATTTCATGTCACGCATGCGCGGTGGACGGGAAGCCGAGGAGGAACAGGCCCGCGACATCGGCGGCGGCGATGACGGCAT
>Ga0335075_10008786_pt1 | contig 15470 bp, 11 predicted proteins | sample Lox_Sample_24_FD_206723 | JGI IMG/M metagenome (GOLD analysis project Ga0335075, IMG submission 206723) | Soil microbial communities from Loxahatchee National Wildlife Refuge, Florida, United States - Lox_Sample_2.4 | ecosystem: Environmental > Terrestrial > Soil > Wetlands | place: USA... | reverse complement strand
CCGTGCAGGAACCGAAGTCGACGACGACCGCATCCTCGTCCTCGACCAGGATGACCCGGCCGAGGCCGTACTTGTCGTGGTTGACCTGATCGCGAACGGCGAACTCCTTAACGGGCGGGTCCTGGTGGAGCGAGTTGAAGGGACTTCCGGGCAGAAAGCGCCGGGACGGGGCGCGGGCAGGTTTCATCAATGCCAGTATGCGCCCCTTCCGGCCTCGGTGCCGTCATACCCCGCACCGCGGCCACGCCCAGGTCGGCCAGCGCCTGCTCGCGCTCGGCCGTCAGCGCACCCGTTAAGCCGTTGTGCTACGGGGGCGGTCCTGCTCAGGCTCGTCCGTCGGACACCTCGGCGTTCTTCTGTCCCCGGGTAACCTGCTCACCGGCGGCCTGCTCACCGGCGGCCTGCTCTTCGATGAGCTGTCCTTCCGGCTCTTCAGCGCTGGCGGGGTTTCCCCCGGCGTCCTCAGCGGACACGGCCAGCGCGGACGGACGACGCTGGCTGCGGTAGAACCAGACCAGGCCGACGATCGTCAGGATGATCGCGACATACATATTCAGGCGCAGGCCGAAGATGTACACCGACGAGTCGACCCGCAGTGACTCCTCAAAGATACGGAATGCGGAGTAGCCGGCCACATACAAGGCGAACAGGCCCGGTGGCCTGATGCTGCGGTGATGACCCAGCCAGACCAGGACGGCGGCGAGCGAGAAGTCCCAGATCAGCTCGTACAAGAACGTGGGATGGAAGGTGGAGTACTGCAGGTAACCGGCCGGCCGGTACTGCACGGGGATCTGCAGGCCCCAGGGCAGCGTGGTCGGCCCGCCGAACAGCTCCTTGTTGAAATAGTTGCCGATCCGGCCGATGCCCTGTGCGACCAGCAAGGCGGGCGCCACCGCGTCCATGAACAGCTTGCCGTCGGCCCCGGCCTTGCGGATCCGCCACAGCCCGACCACGGCGGCGAGGGCGATGCCGCCCCAGATGCCGAGACCGCCATCCCAGACGGCGAACACGCCGTACCAGACGTGCGGGATATCCATGGGCGTGGTGATGTCGAAGTAGATCCGGCCGCCGACGATCCCGGCGGGTACGGCCCACAGGGCGACATCCCCGACCAGGTCGGGATTGCCGCCTGCCGCAGTCCACCGGCGCCTAGTGATGATGATCGCGAGCGTGATCCCCACCAGGTACATCAGCGCGTAGAAGTGAATCTCCAGCGGGCCGATGTGGAAAGCGTTGGTCGATGGACTGGGGATGTACGCCAAGAAGGGCCTAGCCATATGGCACAGATTACCGCGCCACCCCTACCTGATGCGCTTAGAACTGTCCGTAATAGTACTACGGCGCATAGTGACTAAGGGCGGGAAGGGGTCCGTAGCGCACGAAGCCCCTCATGGGGTGTACGGAACACTACGAAGCCCCTTGCGATCATGGGGCGGACCCCGGGGCGCCGCCGCTAGCTGGAGGCGGACCCGGGGCGCGCCGCCGCTAGCTGGCAGGTGTCGCCAGGACTTTGACCGTCTCGGCGAAGTGGCAGGCGACCGGGTGACCCTGGCCACGGTCGACCAGGGCCGGTTCCTCTGTGGCGCAGATGTCCTGCGCCTTCCAGCAACGGGTGCGGAACCGGCATCCAGACGGCGGGTTGGCCGCGCTGGGCACGTCACCGGTCAGCAGGATCCTGCGCCGCCGACGCTCCACCTCCGGGTCCGGTACCGGCACCGCGGACATCAGCGCCTGGGTGTAGGGGTGCGACGGCGAGTCGTACACCTCGTTCCGCGTGCCGATCTCCACGATCTTGCCCAGGTACATGACCGCGACCCGGTCCGAGATGTGCCGGACCACGGACAGGTCATGCGCGATGAACAGGTAGGCCAGGCCGAGCCGGTTCTGCAGTTCCTCCAGCAGGTTTACGATTCCGGCCTGGATCGACACGTCAAGCGCCGACACCGGCTCGTCGAGCACGATCACCTTCGGGTCCAGGGCGAGCGCCCTGGCGATGCCGATCCGCTGCCGCTGGCCGCCGGAGAACTCGTGCGGATAGCGGTTCTTGTGCTCGGGGTTGAGCCCGACGATGCGGAACAGTTCCGTGACCTTGCCCGGGCCGGTACGCCGGTCCCAGAGCCCGTGCACATGGAACGGTTCGGCGATGATGTCACCGACCGGCATCTTGGGGTCCAGCGAGGCGTACGGGTCCTGGAACACGACCTGGAGCTCCTGGCGGAGCGGCCGGAGCTGGCCGCGGCTGCGCTTGGTCAGCTCGACATCCTTGTACATCACCGAGCCCGACGTGGACTTCACCAGCTGGAGCACCACCCGCGCCGTGGTCGACTTGCCGCAGCCGGATTCACCGACCAGGCCGACCGTCTCCCGCTCGCCCAGCTCGAACGAGACACCGCTGACCGCTTGCACCACGCCTACCTGGTGCCTGATCAGCTTGCCGCCCTGGATCGGATACTCCTTGACCAGGTCGGTCACCGTGATGACCGGCGCGCCGATGGACGGCACAGCTGATTCCAGGCCAGATACCACCGCCTGTTCTGCCGCGATCTCCAAGTCATCGGTCCAGGTCGGAGCGAACAGCTCCGTCCCCACCCCCTCAAGCTCACCTGAGCGGTGGCAAGCGGAGGTGTGCCCCGGCAGGACCTGCAGCAGGGAGGGCTCTTCCTCCAGGCAGCGGTCGAACACCAGCGGGCAGCGCGGCGCGAACGTGCACGCGTTGGGCAGGTCGATCAGCGACGGCGGCGAGCCGGGGATCGGGCGCAGCGGCTCGTGCGTGCGCGCGTCCAGGCGGGGCAGCGAGCCGAGCAGGCCGAGCGTGTACGGCATCCGCGCCCGGTAGAAAACCTCGTCCGCGTCGGCGGACTCCACCGCCGTGCCGCCGTACATGACCATGACCCGGTCCGCCATCCCGGCCACCACGCCCAGGTCGTGAGTGATCAGGATGACGCTCGCGTTCGTCTGGTCCCTGGCCGCCTTCAGCGCCTCGAGCACCTGGGCCTGGATCGTCACATCCAGCGCGGTCGTCGGCTCGTCGGCGATGATGATGTCCGGGTTATTGGACATCGCCATCGCGATCACCACGCGCTGGCGCATGCCGCCGGAGAACTCGTGCGGGAACCGGCCCGCCTGCTCGGCGGCACGCGGGATGCCGACCATCTCCAGCAACTCGACCGCGCGGACGTTCGCCTGCTGTTTGGAGAGCTTGCCGCGGGTCCAGATCGCCTCGGAGATCTGCCAGCCGACGGTGAACGCGGGGTTCAGCGAGGACAACGGATCCTGGGGGATGTAGGCGATCGTCCCGCCACGGACCTTGGCCAGTTCCTTCTCCGGCTGGCCGAGCAGCTCATGGGACTTGCACCGGATCGACCCGTCGAGCAGCGCGCCCCTCGGCAGCAGGCCAAGGATGGCGAGCGCGACGGTGGACTTCCCTGAGCCGGACTCACCCACGATGCCGAGGGTCTCGCCCTTGTCCAAGCCGAAGGTGAGGCTGCGGACAGCGCAGACCTTGCCTTCACGCGTGGGAAACATGACCGACAGGTTCTCGACGTCTAGTAGCCTCTCACCCCCGCTCACTGGCGGATCCGCTGCTGCGGGTCGAACGCGTCCCGCAGGCCGTCACCGATGAAGTTAACCGCGAGAATCGTCACGATAAGGAACCCCGCTGGGACGAAGAACAGCCAGGGCAGCACGGTGGCGGCTCCCTGGCCGGTGGCGATCAGGTCACCGAGCGATACCTCGGGCGGCTGGATGCCCAGCCCGAGGAAGGACAGGGCCGACTCGATCAGCATGGCGTTGGCGACGGTAAGCGTGCCGTTCACGATAATCGGGCCCATCGCGTTCGGCAGCATGTGCCGGACGATGATGCGGGAGTCCCTGGCGCCGATGGCGTGCGCGGCCTCGACGAACTCCCGCTCACGCAGCGACAGGAACGAGCCGCGGACCAGCCGGGCCAGGTAGGTCCAGATCAGCGCCGCGATGATGACGGCGATCCACACCCAGCTGTTGGCGTGCTTGCTCGCGGTGTTCGCGAGCACCAGCAGCGTCGCCAGCAGCGGCACCGCGAGCACCAGGTCGGTGAACCGCATCAGCAGCGCGTCCGCCCACTTGCCGTAGTAGCCGGCCAGCGCGCCGATCACCGTGCCGATCGCCGTGGACACCACCGCGACCATGATCGCCGTCTTCACCGAGGTGGCCTCGGCCACCATCACCTGGGCGAACAGGTCATGCCCGATCAGGTCGGTGCCGAACGGGTGCTGCCAGCTCGGCGCAGTCGCGAACTGGTTGGTGATCTGCGAATAGTTGAACTGCCAGAACACCGGCCCGACCGTGCTGAACAGCAGCAGCGCCACGAAGAGGCCCAGGCTGATAAGTGCGATCCGGTGATGGATGAACCGCTCAAGGATCATCTTGAACTGGCTGCGCGCTTCGACAGTCAGGCCCTGTGCGGCGATGCTCGTTTCTGCGACTGTCTGTGGCCCTGACGGTGGTACCGGCGGGGCCGTAGCCATGGCTAGGTCGGGAATGGGGTCAGGCATACCGGATCCTCGGGTCAAGGAACGCGTACATGACGTCCGCGACGATGTTGAACGCGATCACCGCGCCCGCCGCAACGATCAGCCAGCCCTGGACGATGTAGACGTCCGGGCTGATCCCGCTGCCTCCGGCGAGCGCGTTGTAGAACAGCGTTCCCATGCCGCTCCAGCTGTAGACGATCTCGGTGATGATCACGCCGCCGAGCAGGCCGGCGAAGTCGAGCGCGACCACCGTCGTCACCGGGATGAGCGCGTTGCGCAGCGCGTGCACATAGAGCACCCGGCGCGGCGACAAGCCCTTCGCCCGGGCCAGCCTGATGTAGTCGGCGTTCAGCACGTCGAGCAGGGAGGCGCGCTGGAACCGGCTCCACGAGGCGTAGGTGACCAGCACCAGGGTGACCACGGGCAGCACGATGTGCTGCGTCGAGTTCACGAACGTCTGCCACCAGTTGCCGGTGAATCCGGGACTCTCCGGGCCCACCGTGTACAAGATGGTGTGCCCCGCCCACTGATTGATGTCCACCGCGAGGAAGTCCTTGAGCAGCAGCGCCAGGACGAACACCGGGGTGGCGAAGAAGATGTAGGACATTCCGGTGCTGACGTAGTCCACGGCGTGGTACTGGCGCACCGCGCCGACCACGCCGAGGACTACGGCCAGGATCACCGAGAGGATGACCACGGGGATGGCCAGCCGCAGCGAGACCAGCAGAGCATGGCCGAGCTGCGAGCCGACCGGCTGCCCGCTGAAGCTGGTGCCGAAGCTGCCGTGCAGCAGGCCCCACAGCCAGTTCCAGTAGCGCTCCAGGAGCGGCTGGTTCAGGTGCAGCGCTTCCCGGGCCGCCCTGATCGTGGCCGGCGAGATCTTAGGGTTCGCCATCATCGTCGCCAGCGGGTTCCCTGACAGAACTACCAGGATGAACACCACGAAGGTGACGACGAGGAGAACGACCAGGCCGGCCACGGTCCGGCGGAGGATGTAACTCCACACGAGCGTGTATCTCTCGGATAACTCGGATGTCAGACCTTCTCTCCCCACTCCTGCGCGTTCCAGGTGAAGCCCTCGGAACTCGCGTTCGGGATCACGTTGCCGTAGTTGGACGACCAGCCGAACATCGTCGGCTCTTCGAACAGCGGAAGCGTGGCCATGTCCTTCCACATCAGCGCGTCGGCGGCGTTGAAGTCGGCCGCCTCGGTGGCCGTGTTGGTCGTGCTCGATGCCTCGGTGAGCAGCTTGTCCACCGCCGGGTCGGCGTAGTGGTCCCAGTTCTCGCCGCAGTCCGCCGTGTTGGTGTACGAGCAGTAGATCGAGTCAACGCCCGTCGCGAACGGCGACTGCACCCACGCGAACTCGATGATGTCGAACTCACTCTTCGGGCCGATGGTGCCGAACAGCGTGTTCGCCGGGTAGTTCACGATGTTGATCTTGACGCCGATGGCCTTCATGTCGGCCTGGAACAGTTCCTCAAGCTCCTGCCGCTCTTCCACGCCGCTGGTGGTCGAGATTGTCAGCGTGAAGTCCTGGCCCTTCTCCGGCCCGAAGTTCGGGTGGAAGTAGCCGTCCGAACCCATCGTCATGCCGGCCGACTTGAGCTCGGACTCGGCCTGCGACGTGCTGAATGCGCCGTACCCGTTGCTGGTGTCCTGGTACTGCGGCTGCACCGGCATGTAGATGCGGTTGCCGAGCAGGCCGATCTTGGAGGTCAGCGGATCGACCAGCCGCTGGATCATCTGCTGCCGGTTGGTGCCATACGCGATGGCGTGCCGGACGCTGGCCAGCGCGAGGTAGGGGTTCGCCTCGTTGAAGTCGATGTGCTGGAACTCAAGGCCAGGGGTGATCGACGTGGTGACGTTCGGGATGGCCTTGAGGCTGTCCAGCTCGGTAAGCGAGCCGAGCGCCGGGTTGACCATGTTGACCTCACCGTTCGCCATGGCCGGCGGCCCCTGGGAGTCGTCGAGGATGAAGTCGAAGATGATCTTGTTCAGGTTGCCGGGGGTACCCCACCACTTCGGGTTGCGGACCTCGATCAGGCTCACGTTCTTGCTGTAGCTCTGGATCATGTACGGACCGCCAGAGACCGCGACCGAGGACCCGTAGTTCTGGAAACCGTTGTTGAAGCCGACCTTCTCCGCGATGTGCGCCGGGATGAACGGGCTGAACAGCGACTGCCAGTCCGGGAACGGCGTGCCGAACACGACCGTGGCGGTCTTGCCATTGTTCGAGCTGGTGACCGACTTGATCTGGTCGTACCCGGCGGTCGAGGCCGGCAGGTAGGCGGCGTTGCCGACATCCTTGTACTTGCTGATGCCGCTCTGCGCCTGCCAGTTGTAGATGAGGTCCGCCGCGGTGATCGGGACACCGTCAGACCAGACGGCCTTCGGGTTGATCTGGTAGACGATCGTCTGCGGGCTGGAACTCGTCTGGGTGATGCTGGTGAAGATGTTGGAGTCCATCGAGATGGTGAAGTTCGGGTTGACGATGTACGCCGACGGGTAGACCTCGTTGTCGATCTCGCCGAGCACGTACTCGTTGTCCGAGTACTGCAGCGGGTTGAAGCCGGCGACGTCCTCGTCGAGGGCGAACACCGCCTGCCCGCCGGTCTTGACCGAGCTCGTGCTCGCGGTGTTCGACGACGTCGGCGTCGACGAGGTGCTCGAACTCGAGCAGGCGGCCACGACAAGTGCCACCGCTGACAAGGCGACGGCTAGGTACCATCGCCGCCTTCGTGAATACGATCGTGCTAGTGAAACGCGTACGCCCATGGCAGCCTCCAGGCTCCGCTGTTGATTAACAATACGGCGGCTCTTTCTAGAGAGAAAGCTCCTTGAAGCCCGGAATGTCCAGTGGGTGCGGCAAGATCGCCGCCGATCCGTGATCACAATGTTGTGAGGTTAATAATTTCGCAACATACGCAACACGAGCTTCACCCGCTCACCTCACTAACATCCGTCGTCGCGTGCGGCGTCATCGTCACGCTCGCAGTGGTGCTGCTCCGGTCCGGCCGGCCGGCGATGCGATACACGTCAGAGCCGTCCACGGTTTCCCGCTCCAACAGCAAATTGACCAGCAGATCGAGATTTTCCCTGTTCTCTTTGAGCAAGTTGACCGCCCGCGTCTCGGCTTCCCGGAGCAGCCTGCTCACCTCGGCATCGATGGTCGCCTGGGTGGCCTCCGCGAACGGGCGGCTGGACATGGCCGCACCGCCGCCGCCGAGGAACACCGAGCCGCCCTCCGGGTACCCGATCGGCCCGAGCGCGGGTGACAGCCCGAACTCCCTGACCATCTTCGTCGCCAGGTCCGTAGCGCCGGCCAGGTCGTTGCCGGCTCCGGTGGAGCCCTGGCCGAGCACGACCAGTTCCGCCGCGCGGCCCCCCATCCGGACGTCGAGCGAGGCCTCCAGGTAGTCCTCGGTGTACATGTGCCGCTCGACCAGCGGCAGCTGCTCGGTCACGCCGAGCGCCTGGCCGGCCGGCAAGATCGTGACCTTGGCGACCGGATCGGCGTGCTCGGACAGCGCGGCGACCATCGCGTGCCCGGACTCGTGCACTGCCACCGAGTACTTCTCCTCCGGCAGCAGCACGTTCGAGCTATCGCGGCGGCCCAGGATGATCCGGTCCCGGGCGGCGTCGAAGTCTTTGGCGATAATAATGTCGCGACCATCGCGGACCGCGAAGATGGCCGCCTCGTTGGCCAGGTTAGCCAGGTCGGCGCCGGAGAAGCCGGGCGTGCCGCGGGCCACCGAGTTCAGATCCACGTCGGCCGCGAGCCTCTTGTAGCGGCAGTGCACGCCGAGGATGGCCTCGCGCTCGCTGACGTTCGGCAGCGGGATCGTGACCTGCCGGTCAAACCGGCCCGGCCGGAGCAGGGCGGGGTCGAGCACCTCGGGGCGGTTGGTCGCCGCGAGCACCACGATGCCCGTAGCCGGGTCGAAGCCGTCCAGTTCGGCCAGCATCTGGTTGAGCGTCTGCTCCCGCTCGTCGTTGGCCACCACCGCGCCCTGGCCGGCCCGGCGCTGCCCGATCGCGTCCACCTCGTCGATGAAGATGATGGCCGGAGCACGCTTGCGTGCCTCGGCGAACAGGTCACGAACCCGCGCCGCGCCGACGCCGACGAACATCTCTACGAAGCTCGACCCGGCGACCGAGAAGAACGGTACGTTCGCCTCGCCGGCCACGGCCCTGGCCAGCAGCGTCTTGCCGGTACCGGGCGGGCCAACCATCAGCACGCCGCGCGGTACCATCGCGCCGGCCCGGCTGTACCGGCCAGGCTGCCGCAGGAAGTCCACCACCTCGGCGATCTCGGCCTTAGCGCCCTCGTAGCCGGCCACGTCGGCGAACGTGGTGGCCGGCCGTTCCTCGTCAAAAACCTTCGCGCGGGACCGGCCGGCGCCCAGCACGCCCTGCATCGCGCCCCTGGACATGCGGAGGAAAAAGATCGTCGGGAGGGCGAAGATCAAGATGATGAACAGCCAGCTCCACAGCTCGTCGCTCAGGCTTGACGTCGACGCGGTGCTGCTGATCTTGACGCCGCCGGCCGTAAGCTGGTTGATGAGCTGCTGGCTGACCGGGCTCATCGGGATCGTCACCGTGTACTGAGAGCCGTTGGTGAGTTCGCCGGAACTGACCCCGCCGCCCTGCGGAATGGTGATTGACTTCACGTGCTTGGCGGACACGTCGGCGAGGAACTGCGTGTAGTTCAGCGTTGTCTGCGGGGTAGAGTGCACCGCGGGCAGGAAATACCACAACATGAGCGCGCCGATGATCCCCACGAACCACAGCCAGTGCCGCCACCGCGGCGGTATCGGCTGCGGCGCGCCTGGCTTGTCGTTGCCCGGCTGGTCCGGTGTGCCAGGTTGCCCCGGCGTGTCGTCATCAGCACGCGGGGGAATTGCTTGCTTGCTCATCGCAGCTCCTTCGCTGCCAAGTATGCCCATGGTTAAAACACCAAACGCTCTAAAGAACGTCCCTACTGGCCGAAAGCACTACCGGAGCAAAAGCCGATGCTAACCTGCTTGCCTGCCCAGCCCGCTCGCCCGCGTGCCTGCTTGTCTGCTAGCCCGGCTAGGGCACGAGGACGGCCGCGCCGTCGAAGGTACCCTGCTTCAGGTCGGTCAGGGCCTGGCGGGCGGCGTCGAGCGGGTACAGGTGCGCGGTGACTTCTAGCTTGTGCTGGTTCGCGAAGTCGAGGAACTCCCGCGCGTCCTGCCGCGTATTGGATGTGACGCTGCGCAGCTGCCGTTCTTCGAACAGGTGCCGCTCGTAGTTGAGCGGGGGGATGTCCGACAGGTGGATGCCCGCCACGGCGAGCGTCCCGCCCCGGTCCAGCGCCTCCAGCGCCACCGGGACCAAGTCACCGACCGGGGCGAACAAGATCGCGGCGTCGAGCGGCTCCGGCGGCATGTCGTATGCGTCACGGGCGGACGCGGCACCGAGGTCAAGCGCCAGCCGACGCGCCTTCTCACCGCGGGTCAGCACGTGCACGGTGGCGCCTTGGGCGAGTGCCACCTGAGCGGCCAGGTGCGCACTGCCGCCGAACCCGTAGAGGCCGAGCCGACCGCCGGGGGGCAGCTCGGCCCGCTTCAGCGCGCGGTAGCCGATGATCCCGGCGCAGAGCAGCGGGGCGAGTTCGGCGTCGCTGTAGCCGTCCGGCAGGCGGTGCGCATAGGCAGCCGGCACGGTCATGTGTTCCGCGTACCCGCCGTCTTTGTCCCAGCCGGTATAGACCGACTCCGGGCACAGGTTCTCCTTGTGCCGCACGCAGTAGCGGCAGGTGCCGTCGGTCCAGCGCAACCACGCCGCGCCCGCCCTGTCCCCGACGGCGAATCCCTCAGCGGCCTCAATGACCTCGCCCACCACCTCATGGCCGGGCGTCACGCCCTCCCTGTGCACGGGCAGGTCGCCTTCGGTCACGTGCAGGTCGGTGCGGCAGACCCCGCAGGCCAGCACCTTCAGCAGCAGTTCACCCGGTCCCGGCTCCGGCACTGGCGTGTCGTGGCTGAGCCGCAGGTGCTCAAGCCCTGGCTGGTCAACATGCCATGCGCGCATGCCCTCTACGCTACGCGGCCGAGCCGGAAGACTACTTGCGGGGCTCGCCGCGGTAGGTGCCGAACGACCAGCGGTTTCCCTCCGGGTCGCGGGCCGCGAAGTCCCGTGAGCCGTAGTCGGTGTCGGTGAGCTCCATGACGATCTCGGCGCCGGCCGCCTTGGCCCGCTCGTACAGCGCGTCGGGCGAGGCGGTGACGACGTAGGCACCGGACGCGCCTATCCGGGGATCGTCCGCGCGGACCGAGCCGAGCATGATCCCGCCGCCCTCCGGCCAGTCCAGCTGGGCGTGGTCGACTCGGTCCCCCTCCCCGTACACCACGGTAGCCTCGAAGCCGAACGCGTCGACGAGGAACGTGATCAGGGCGCGTGCGTCGCGGGCCCGCAGCGCGGGCCAGACCCTCGGTTCTGGTGTGTTATCGCTCATACCTGAGATCATTCCCCGGTCGGCCAGGCGCCGGCTTGGACGTTTGCGAACTCCTCAGCCAGCCACTGGCTCGGCGGGCAGCCCGCCATCGCACGGAACTCCCTGGCCAGATGCGCCTGGTCGAAGTAGCCGCACGCGACGGCCAGGTCGGCGAGCCCTCCCGGGCCGGTGGTGATCAGCCGCCGCTTGGCACGGTCGAAGCGGATCACACGGGCGGCGGCCTTCGGCGTCAGGCCGATCTCCTCGCGGAACCGGTTCGCTAGGTGCCGGGTGCTCCAGCCGGTCCTATCCGCCAGTTCGGACACGGGCACCGTGCCGCCCGTGCGCAGCAGCAGCCGCCAGGCGAAGTCCACTTCGGGCGGCGGCTCCCGGGTAACGGCCAGCTGGGCGAACTCGGCGTCGAGTACCGCGAACCGCTCAGGCCAGCCCGCGGCGTCGCCCAGACGTGCGTAAATGCGCCGGCCGGTGGCGCCGAGCACGGCGTCAGCGGGCACGTCGAGGTTCGCCAGCTCCCCGGCGGGCATACCGAGCAGCGCCCGCGCGCCGACCGGCCTGAGCGCGACCTGGATCCCGGACTGCGCGCCCTGATGGACGATCAGCGCCGGTGCGGTGTGCAGGCCGCCGACCAGCGTGGTGAACGAGCCAGGCGCCTGGCCGGGGTCGGGGTGGGCGGCCATGGTCAGCGGCTCGTCCAGGGTGAAGATCAGCGTCATGGCCGGCGAGGGCAGCCCTCTGTGCACGGCCGGCCGGACGCCCCGCTGGCGGTAACCCGCATACCAGGCCAGGTAGCGGCGCAGCGAGGCGGCCGGAGCCCTCCGGACGTGCTCGTCCATGCGGGTAACGATACGGCTCGGATGATTTGCTCAGCCAAGTCCAAGAGGTAGCCCAGGGTCGCCAGTTGTAATGAGTTACGCCGGTACAGAGACCGCATGCCGATACACAGACTGCTTGAGGAAGGAATCACGGATCGCTGACGTTGACCGGACGACGGGAGGAAGCGTGATAGCTCGCAGACAGCGCGACGCACGCGTCGCCAACGGGGATATCCGGCTCGGCCTTTCGCAGACCACGGGCGTGGATGGCGGCCAGGTGGTCGCCATGTCGGGAGAACTCGACATCGCCACCGCCGAGCAGGCCTACGCCTACCTCACCGACGTGATCGAGCATACCCATGCTTCGGTGAGCGTTGACCTGGGTAATCTTACCTTCTGTGACGCTTCGGGGCTCAGTGTATTCGCCAGGACAGCGGACCGCGCACGGGAGTCCGGCCGCCAGTTCAAGCTGACGTTCGCTCGGCCGTCGCTGGTCAAGATCATGCGGATCACCGGCATGGACAGTGCGTTCCCGGAGCTGCGCTCACCTGCGGTAACCCGTTAAGCGGTCCGTTACTTCCGCTGGTCGCACGGTGGCCACCGGCCGCTAGGCGCCTGATGCCCGACGGCGTTAAGTTGGTAACGCTTACCACGTTGAATCAGGATGTCAACTTCTAGCGGAGGGACATACGTAATGGCAGACGACCTTCCTGAGCCGGATGAGTCCGCCGAGTCTTCTGAGGCGGTCATCGCCGTCCACTGGCGCGAGGAGGACTACTACAGCCCACCGCCGAAGTTCATCGGGCAGGCCAACGCCTCTGACCCCGCCATCCGCGAACGGTTCACCGAGGACAAATTCCCGGAGTGCTTCCGCGAGTACGCCGACCTGCTGTCCTGGGACCAGTACTGGCACACGACGCTGGACACGAGCAACGCGCCGTTCTGGAAATGGTTCGTCGGCGGCAAGCTGAACGCCAGCTACAACTGCGTCGACCGCCATCTCGCCGACAAGGCCAACAAGACGGCGATCATCTGGGTGCCCGAGCCGGAGGACGCAGATCACGTAGCGATCACCTATCAGGAGCTTTACCAGCGGGTCAATGAATTCGCCGCGCTCCTGCGCGACTTCTGCGGGGTCAAGGCCGGCGACCGGGTCACCATGCACATGCCGATGGTGCCCGAACTGCCGGTCGCCATGCTGGCCTGCGCACGGCTCGGCGTGATCCACTCACAGGTGTTCGGCGGGTTCAGTGGCACCGCTTGCGGTCACCGCATCGCCGACTCGGGCAGCAAGGTCCTGATCACAATGGACGGCTACTACCGCAGCGGCGCCATACAGGACCACAAGGTCAAGGCCGACGAAGCCGTCGAGGCCGCGGCGAAGGAAGGCACCAAGGTCGAGAAGGTGCTGGTCTGGCGGCGCTTCCCCGGCCAGTACGCATCCGAGACCCCGATGGTCTCCGGGCGCGACTTCTTCGTTGACGAGGTGCTCGGGGATTTCAAGGGCCGCAAGGTCGCCCCGGTATCCATGGAAGCCACCGACCCGCTGTTCCTGATGTACACCAGCGGCACCACCGGCCGCCCGAAGGGCTGCCAGCACTCCACCGGCGGCTACCTCTCCTACGTGACCGGGACCTGCAAGTACTACCAGGACATCCACCCCGACGACACGTACTGGTGCATGGCCGACATCGGCTGGATCACCGGTCACTCCTACATCGTCTACGGCCCGCTGTCCCTAGGCACCACCACGGTGGTGTACGAAGGCACGCCGAATTACCCGGACGCTGGCCGCCCGTGGCGGATCGCGGAGCGTCTTGGCGTGAACATCTTCCACACCTCCCCCACCGCGATCCGGATGCTGCGCAAGGTGGGCCCGGACGAGCCGGCCAAGTATGACTGTCACTTCAAGCACATGACCACGGTCGGCGAGCCGATCGAGCCCGAGGTGTGGCGCTGGTATTACGAAAGCGTCGGCAAGGGCGAGGCGGTCATCGTAGACACCTGGTGGCAGACCGAGACCGGCGGCTTCCTAGGCACCGGCCTGCCTGGCCTGGACAAGATGAAGCCCGGCAGCTGCGGCCCGATGGCGCTGGGCATCTATGCCCAGATCCTGGACGAGAACGGCGACCCGGTCCAGCAGGACAGTGGCAAGGCGGGCAACATCACGATCCGCAACCCGTGGCCCGGCGTCTTCGAGACGATCTGGGGCCAGCCGGAGCGGTTCGTGCAGACCTACTACGCCAAGTACAACAGGGACCCGGAGAGCAAGGACTGGCGCGATTGGCCGTACTTCGCCGGGGACGGCGCGCTGCAGGCTCCGGACGGATACTTCCGCATCCTCGGCCGGGTCGACGACGTGATCAACGTGGCCGGCCACCGGCTGGGCACCAAGGAACTCGAGTCCTCCGCGCTGATGGTGGAGGAGATCGCCGAGGCGGCCGCCGTGCCGGTCATTGACGACATCCGCGGCCGCGTCGTGGAGATGTACGTGTCGCTGAAGCCGGGCTTCGAGGCCTCGGGCGAGATCGAGGGGAAGGTCAAGGCAGCGATCGAGACCGACATCGGCAAGATTGCCAGGCCGAGGAACATCTGGATCGTGCCGGACATGCCGAAGACCCGGTCCGGCAAGATCATGCGCCGGGTAATCGCGGCCACGTCGAACTTCGCCGACGTGGGTGACATCACGACGCTCGCCAACCCCGAGGTCGTCGAGCAGATCCGGCACCAGGTGCAAAGCGCCAAGCACGCCCGCGGTGAGGTCCCGCGCGAACTCACCGAGACCGAGATCGCCGAGATCAAGGCGTTCGGCTCCGAGTGAGGGCTCTTCGCTGAACAGCGGCCCGCCGTAACCACGGCGGGCCGCTTCTTCGGTCCTGGCTCACATCTCGATTACTCGCATCCCGGTGGCTCGCATCCCGGTGGCTCGCATCTCGTGATTTCCGGCCCGCATCTCCGGCTCGTGAGGATCCCGCTCCCGCCATTCCCGCAGCATCCCGCCATTCCCGCCATATCCCCACCGCTATCGCAGCTTCCCGCCGCTATCGCCGCTATCGCTGCGCCCTACCGCCCTTGCCACTCTCACCACAGGTCGATCACGCAGACGCTGCGGGACGGGTGCCTCATACTCGGTCAAACCGATCGCCCGGCGGCTGGACTCGATTACTGCGTGTACTTGCACCCCCGGGAGGGGCTCAGGCACAAATTTCGGGATGATAATGCTCCCGCGGCAGGTTGATCACGCAGCCATCACGCAGCCGCCGCCGGCCGGCAGCTGCCGTACCGGGGCAAAACGGACACCCAGCGGCCGTTCCCGATGATCGTGTGTACTTGCACCCCTGATGAGGGGTGCAAGTACACACGATCATTCGTAGAACCTCTCCTGGCGGTACCAGATGCGGTCAATGCGTGCGGCGAGACCGGCGCCCTCTTGCAGTTACCATCCCGTTACCTGAGCCAGAGCCCCGGAGCGGGCAAGAGTACACGCGATCATTCGGTTACTGCATTCTGGCAGCAGGAGGTGCCGCAGATCCGGCGGCGATCTCGCGCGCCCACGCGAGCCACTGTTCGCTCAGTCTTAATCGACGGTCAGGCCATCGTGCAGGAAGCTGAAGTAGCCGCTGATCTTCACCGCGTCGCCCTGCGCGTCCGGGTAGGACCAGA
>Ga0335075_10008785_pt1 | contig 15470 bp, 15 predicted proteins | sample Lox_Sample_24_FD_206723 | JGI IMG/M metagenome (GOLD analysis project Ga0335075, IMG submission 206723) | Soil microbial communities from Loxahatchee National Wildlife Refuge, Florida, United States - Lox_Sample_2.4 | ecosystem: Environmental > Terrestrial > Soil > Wetlands | place: USA... | reverse complement strand
TCTCCCTGCACACCCCGCTGGGCGAGGATGGTGACAGCGAGTTCGGTGACCTGATCGAGGACTCCGAGGCCATCCAGCCGGGCGAGGCGGTCAGCTTCACCCTGCTGCAGGAGCAGCTGCACTCGGTCCTCGACACACTCTCCGAACAAGAAGCGGGGGTCATCTCCATGCGGTTCGGTCTCACCGACGGCCAGCCCAAGACGCTGGACGAGATCGGCAAGGTGTACGGGGTGACCCGGGAGCGGATCCGGCAGATCGAGTCCAAGGCGATGAGCAAGCTCCGGCGTCCAGGCCATGGCGTCAGCGACGAGGAACACGGCGGCACCAGGCGGCACCATAAGCCCTGACACTCCCTGGCTTCGTACAGCAAGCTGGCCGGAAACGGTAGCGCGGCCGGCCGGGATGGTCCCGGCCGGCCGCGGCGTGCTTTGGTTCAGGCGGTCTGCAGTTCGCCAGCCCGCCGAGCAGTTCTCTCGCGGATTCGGTTGTTGCCGGTGTCGGAAATCAGCAGGTCCCCGGCGGTCATGGCTTGCCCGTAGAACGTGCCCGTGCATCTGCCTGGGGATCTCGGTTAGTTGACAACCGGACTTGCGGTCCGTATCATCCAATCGGACTTGCAGTCCGGTTGACTCGGGAGCAGCGTATGACCACAGCCGTGGACGTCTTCAACGAACTGGCTCAACAGGGCGTCGGGACAGGTGACATCAGAGCGCTGGTCGACCTGTGCGCCGACGATGTCGTGTTCGAGTTCCCGTTCGCCCCGCCCGGCCGTCCCGCGCGCGTCGAGGGCAAGCCGGCGCTCCGCGACTACCTGAAGGCCGTCTCGGGCCGCATGCGCATCGAGGGCGTGCGCAACCTGGAGATCCACGAGACCGTCAAGCCGGACGTGGCGATCATTGAGATGACCATGACGGGTACGGTGACGGCCACCGGGGCGCGGTACGAGCAGTCGTACGTGGTCGTCTTGACCGTGCGCGACGGCCTGATCGCGCGCTACAGGGACTACTGGAACCCGCTGCGGGTCGCTGAATGACGGCCGTCCTCGTCACCGGGGCAAGCGGCACCACAGGCAGCCGGGTGGCCGCCCGGCTGGCCGCACGGGGAATCGCGGTGCGGGCGGCCAGCCGCACGGGTGCTGTCCGGTTCGACTGGTACGACCCGGATACGCACGCAAGCGCGCTGGACGGCGTCGACCGGATGTACCTGGTGCCTCCGATCCGCGACCCGGACCCGCAGGCCGTGATGCTGCCGTTCCTCGACCTGGCCAGGGCAGCGGGCGTGCGGCGGGCGGTGCTGCTGAGCAACTCCGTCGTGTCGGCCGGTGGTCCGCTGACGGGTACCGTGCACATGGCGATCGCGGACACGTTCGATGAATGGGCCGTACTGCGGCCCACGTGGTTCATGCAGAACGTGACCGGCGGCCACGCGCACGCCACCAGCATCCGTGCCACGTCGGCCATTGCCACGTCGGCCGGTTCCGGGCGTGCCGGGTTCGTCGACGCAGGCGACATCGCCCAAGTCGCCGTCGAGACACTGCTGGCACCGGCGGCGGTGAACACAGACCTGATCCTGACGGGTCCACAGGCGCTGAGCTACGACGACGTGGCCGCGATCCTGACCGAGACCAGCGGCCGCACGATCACGCACAAACGGCTGGATCCGGCCGATCAGCCCGCCCACTACGAGGCTCTTGGCGTGCCCGAGTTCACCGCGCGATTGCTGGTCGGCATGGATTCGGTCATCGCGTCCGGCGCGGAGGACCGCACGACGGACACGGTGGAGCGGATGACCGGTACCCCACCCCGTTCGTTCCGTGAATTCGCGGTCGCGGAGTTCCACGCATGACCGTCAAGGAACGCGCCGACGCCGCCCGCAACCGCCAGGCCCTCCTGGCCGCCGCGAGCACCCTGTTCGACACGGCCGACGATCCGCTGACGGTCACGATGGACGATGTGGCGGCAGCGGCCGGTGTCGGTAAGGGCACCCTGTTCCGCCGTTTCGGCGACCGGCCAGGCTTGCTGCGCGCCGTCTTCGACACGCGGATCGCTGGCCTGATGGCCGCGATCGTCAACGGCCCGCCACCACTGGGCCCTGCCACTCCACCCCGCGAACGCCTCCTGGCGCTCCTGGACGCCATGGTCGAGTTCAAACTCGACAACCGCAAGATCACCCGTGCCCTGGAACAGACGTCCGAGCGGACGTCGTTCCTGGAATCCCCGAACTACCTGCTGGCACACGCCCTGTTCACGGACCTGCTCACCGGCATCGTCACCCCGGACCGCGCGGCATGGACGGCCCACGCACTACTCTCCTACACCCGCATAGACCTGCTAGAAAACCTGATCACCACACAGCCGTGGACAGCTGCGCGCCTGCGCCAGGAAATCCAGGACGTGGCCGACAGAATCCTCAGCCCACGGTAGGACAGAAGGCCAAGCCCGGTGGTGCCGACGTACCCGCTGGCCATCCACGCGATGACCAGGAAGAACGCTGAGATCCGGTGGAGTCCGAGGCTGGCAGCGGGCAAGATCACGGACCTGCAGCGGTGGCGAGCCGGTGGTGGCGCGCGGGTCGTGGCGGCGTCACTCCGTCGACCCCGGGTCGCGCAGGTAGATAGTGTCCATGGCCCTGGGGAGAGCTGAGGGTCCTGGGCGCAGCGCAAGTCAACCCGCGCGATATCGGTGTGACGCTCGCACCGGGCGACTGGGCCGGCGACGAAGAACCCGCCGCCTTCACTCAGCAGCCGGGGCCGCCGCCGCTACTGACGAGGAGGCACCGGCAATGTCCATCGCAGGACAGCTCATCACCGAGACGTTTGAGTACGACGGTGGCCGGGAGGTCACGGTATATGTCCCACCCGAGCCGCCCGGGGCAGTCGTGTTCGCCGGTGACGGCCAGTTGATTTCGCAGTGGGGCGGTGTCCTTGAGGCGGCCGGCGCACCGTCGACGATGATCGTCGGTGCGCATCGCCTGGCCGATGAGACACTGCGGCTGCATGAGTACTCACCCGGCTTTGACCCGGAACGGTTCGCCGCGCACGAGAGGTTCTTCGCCGAGGACATACGCCGGTGGGTGCCGACGCGTTTCGGAGTCGCGTTGCCCGCCGGCCGCACCGCGGTGTTCGGTGTCTCGGCCAGCGGAGAGCTCGCGCTCGCCCTGGGGCTCCGGCATCCGGACGTCTACGGTGCGATCTTCTGCGCCTCGCCGGGCGGGGGTTACCGGCCGCCCGGTGTAATGCCGAGCTCGATTCCGCGCACGTACCTCGTGGCCGGCACGCTGGAGCCGTTCTTCCTCAAGAACGCGGCTCGGTGGGCGGATGCGCTGCGCGCCGCAGGAGCGGACGTTGTCATGGAACAGCGGCCCGGGTCGCACGGCGATCCGTTCTGGCAAGAAGAGTTTCCCCAGATGGTGGCGTGGGCGTTTGGACAATGAGCTCCGCCCAGAACGCACACGGATCGTGGCGGGACCATCGTCCAGATCTCGGTAGGCTTCCCCGCCGGGAAGAGGCCGGCCGACACCGTACTGGGCCAGCTCCGCCTGTACGACACCACCATGAACACCAGGCCGGCCGCGGTGGTCAGATCCGCCTGCCGCCCGCGCTCCTGAGTCGAGATCCCCGCGGCCGGCCGCTCACCGGCGGTGATTGGCTGGACCAAGCCAGTCGCGGCGGCCGCCGGGGCGGGGTTGGCCTCGGTACGCTCTGCGCATGACTACCGCGTTGGTTCGCCGAGCGGTTTCATCCAGACTGGCGGATGTCAGAGGCAGGGGAGGTTCCGCGCGTGGGATGGCGTAATCCAGTAGCCCGGCCGTGCGTGTGCGAAGGCCGCCGGCCCGCGTCGGTGCCGGCGTGAGCCAGCCCCGGCGTGACGATCCGGCCGCCGCCCTCAACCAGGTGCTCAGCGAGGTCATCGACGGGGTTCTGGACGTGCGGCAGGCTTACCGGAGGGTTCCCGAGACGCACGCCCTGCACGCGGTGCTCGACCATCTCTTCGACGACCTGAGAGCCTGGGCCGGGTTGCTCGCCGACCAGGAGCAGGCGCTGGGCGTCTCGCCACTGGCGAGCATGCCGAGCGCGGCTGGCCGGACGCCGCCGCACTCCTGGCATGGGGCCGCGAGTGATGAGGAGGTCCGCCGGATCGTCGATGACGATCTCGGCCGTCTCGGGCAGCACCTGGCCGAAGCGCTCGCGGAGCAACACGATGACCAGGTGCGAGCGGCCCTCGCCGAGGTGGAACGCGGGTTGCTGGTGCACAGACGGGCGCTCAGCGAGCTCTAAGGTGTGCGCGCGGTGCGGAAGGCTTGGAAAAAGTCTTGGCCCGGGTGTCGATTGACGCGAGCGCGTTCGTAGAGAAGGTGAGCGGCAGCCGTCTGCGCTGCCCGTGAGCAGAGGAGCTTGAGATGGCGCTGTACCTGATCGCCTTCAACGACGAGTGGACGCCCGACCTCACGCTGGAGGAGCTGCGCGAGAGGGGCGCGGCCGCCAGGGCCCTGATCGAGGAGATGACGGCCGCCAGTGTCTTCGTCTTCAGCGACGGCGGTCTGAATGCGTCGACCGTTGTGTGCAGCGTCGACCCGAGCAGCGGCTCGCCCGTCTTCACCGACGGGCCGTTCGCTGAGACCAAGGAGCACCTCGGCGGTTTCGCGGTCGTCGATGTGCCCGACGATGAAGCGGCGCGGTATTGGGCCGGCCGGATCGCGGTCGCGGTCGGCTGGCCTCAGGAGGTGCACCGCTTCCCGCATAGCCTTGAGCGCTGACACGCAGTCTGAAGCCCCGTCTTGACGGCGATGTTCTGATCGGCATGGCCTATGCGGGCGACGTAGCGTGTCGTTCGTGGCGGTGAATGCGGAGCAGGCCAGGGACTGGAATGGAGCCAGCGGGCGGGAATTCATCGAGCAGCGTGAACGGCATGAGCGGATGCTGGGAAGGCTGCGGGCGCGATTGCTCGCCGCCGCGCAGATCGAGGACGGGCAGAACGTTCTCTCCCGGATTCAGGTGGCTGAAGCGCGCCGGCTCGCCGCTGCGGCTGGCGTCGCTAACGCCGGGTTCGAGGTGGCCGACGCCCAGGTGCGCACGTTCGGGGCCGGGATCTTCAACGTGGTGCTGTGCAGTCTCGGTGTGATGTTCTTCGATGACCCGGCGGCGGCATTCGCCAACCTGAGGAAAGGCGCTGCGGCGCGGCGGCAGGCTGGCCTTCCTGTGCTGGCGCACCCGCGAGGAGAACCCCGTCTTCACCACCGGGTTCGCCGAGGCCGCGGCGGTGCTCGGCCTGCGCGAGAAGGCCGGGCCGTCGGCTGCTTTCTCCCTCGCCGACACCGGCCGGGTGGGTGCGTTGCTGAGCAGCACGGGGTTCGGAGGCATCGAGTTCGCGCGGGCGGACGAGCCGATGCTCATCGGCCGCGACGTAGACGGCGTGCCTGGCTGGTCACGGCGCAGGCCAGGTGAACGTCATGAAGACGCGAGAACCTCATCGAGGACCTGGAGGAAGAGGTCGGCGTGCTCGTGCTGGAAAACCAGGGGCGGCCGGATCTTGAGCACGTTTCCGGCCGGGCCGGTAGTGCTGAGCAGTATTCCCCGCTCGCGCATCGCCTCGGTTACTGTGCGGGCGTTCCGGGCCGCTGGGCCGCCGGCCTCATCGATCAGTTCGGCGCCGAGCAGGAGCCCTTCGCCCCGGACGTCCCCGATCTGGGGATGGCGTTCCGCGAGTGTCAGCAGGCCCTGGCGGAGGTAGGAGCCGACTTTCGCGGCGTTGGCCACCAGGTCCTCATCCTCGATGACGGCCAGCACCGCGAGCGCGGCCGCGCAGGCCACCGGGTTGCCGCCGAAGGTGCTGAACAGCTCGACCTCCTCGGGCACGGCCCGGAGCAGCTGGGACCTGACCACCAGGGCGGCGACCGGGAAGCCGTTGCCCATCGGCTTGCCCATCACCACCATGTCAGGAGCGATCCCTGACGCCTGGAAGCTCCACAGGTGCGTCCCGGACCGGCCGTGACCGGCCTGCACTTCGTCGGCCACCACGAGCCCCCCCAGCGTCAGCGCCCGCTGGGCTGCTTCCCGCAGGTACGTGGGTGGGGGCGACAGGATGCCGTCGGCGGTAAAGGCCGGATCGAGGTATATGGCGGCGAAGCCGCGGTCGCCGAGCGCTCGGGCGGCATCATCGATGTGGGCGGCGTACCGCTGCACCCACCCGTCGTCTCCCCGGCGGTACGGGCCGCGGTACCCGTCAGGTGCCGGGATCGTCGCGACGTGGGCATGCAGCTCCCCGTTGGCCCACTCCTCGGGAGACAGGGCGTGGGTGGCCTCGGTCAGCCCGTGGTAGGCGCTGGCGGTCACAACCGCGCCGGCCCGCCCGGTGGCCGCGCGGGCGATCCGCCATGCGAGGTCGTTGGCCTCGCTGCCGGAGTTCACGACCATGACCGCGTCCAGATCCGGTGACAGGGTGGACTGGAGCCGTTCGGCGAGCTCAACGACCGCTTCGTGCAGATAGCGGCTGTGGGTCGCGAGCAGTTGCTGCTGCTGCGTCACCGCCTCCGCGACCCTTGGGTGGCTGTGCCCGACCACCGCCACGTTGTTGTAGCAGTCGAGGTACCGCCGGTCGTCGGGGTCGTACAGCCAGACACCCTCGCCGCGGACGAGGTGCACCGGGCGGGAGTAGAACAGTGGCGATCGGGGCAGCGCCCGACGGCGGCGCTCGAGCAAAGAACTGGTGGCAGACCTTCGGTAGGGCAGCCGGCGGCAGGCCTCGCGGAAACGCCGCGCGACAGCGTCTGTCCCCATCGCCTCGATGGCATCGAGGAAGGCGCGGGCCCCCGGCTCGCTGCTCACGGCGTATGCGGTGTTGCCCGGGTAGAGCCCGCCGCGCCAGGCGGTGACAATGACCTCAGTGGCAAGCCTGGCCGCCACCAGATCCGCGAGCAGGCCGGCCTCCTCGTCCTCGAGCGGTGTCACCGAGACGTAGCCGCCGATTATCGTGCCGGCCGCCTCGATGGCGTCGTCACGGCCGTGGAGCACATCGGCGACGGCGACGGCGAGATCGCAGACCAGCGGCGCGTGAGTCATATCCCCGAAGTCCACGATCCCGCTGACCCGCAGGTCATCGCCGAACAGCACGTTGTCCAGGCTCATATCGCCGTGGATCACCTGCGCGCGAAGCCCGGGCAGCGCCGGCGCGACCCGGGCCTCGAACCGGTCCAGAACCGATTCCAGCTGAGCCCGGCGGCGCCCGTCGGAGACATGCGTGAGCAGCGGCCGGAGCTTGGGCAAGCGGGTGATGTCCCACGAGATTTCGTAGTCGGCCGCGGGGTGGAAAAAGCCACGCAGCGCTCGCCCCAGACGGGCCGTGATCTGCCCGTGGGACCAGATCGCCTCAGTCGTGAGCGCTGTGTTCGTGGCTACCTGCCCAGGCAGGAACGTGAAAAGGCGAGCCGGATAGGTCCGGCCGTCGGGCCCCGGCACCTCGACCCAGGATTCTCCCGCCCCGGTTGGCAGGGCACGCATCACCGGCAGGCCAGGATCCACCCGCTCGATGTGGCGGAGAGCGGCGGCCTGCATCGCCAGGGTCGGCCCGTCGTCGGCCGGATTCGAGATCTTGAACAAGAAGCGCTGCCCGGCGGCCGTGTCCACCCGGAAGTTCTGGTCCCGTTCGCCTGGAAGCGCCTTGAGGGACGACGATCCGACGCCGAAGCCTTCCCCCAGGATCTGCCTGGCTTCCTGCTCGCCGAAGGCAGGCGGCATGCTCTCCAAGGGGTCAGGGCGCTCCACCATAGGCCCGAAGGTTATCTTGCGGCCCACCGGCCGGCCACGCCGCCGCCCCCCGCGGCCTGGGGATATGGCGACTTGACCTACTAAGATCGGGCAATGCCCATCCCAGCGGCGTTTGACCTGTCCGGCCGGGTCGCGGTGATCACCGGGGCGGGCAGCCCTGACGGTATCGGTTTCGCCACCGCCAGGCTACTCACCGAACTCGGTGCCGCGGTGATGATCGGCGCCACCACGGCCCGGATCCATGACAGGGTCAGCGAACTGCGCAGCGCTGGTTTCGAAGCGGCGGGGATCGTCGGCGATCTCACCGCTGCTGGTGTGGCGTCCGGGCTGGTGTCGGCCGCGCTGGAGCAATGGGGCCGGCTGGACATCGTGGTCAACAACGCCGGCATGATCTCCACCGCTGACCCGGTATTCGAGTCCGGCAGCGTGGAATCCATGGACCTGGCGACCTGGCAGGCTGCGCTCGCCCGCAACCTGACCTCCGCCTTCCTGGTGACCAAGGCGGCGGTGCCGGCCATGACCAGCCGCAACTGGGGTCGCATCATCATGGTGGCCAGCCTGACGGGCCCGGTGATGGCGATCCGCGCGGACGTCGGTTACGCCACCGCCAAGGCGGGCATGGTCGGCCTCACCCGGGCCGCCGCCGTCGACACGGCCGGGCACGGAATCACCGTCAATGCCGTCGCCCCAGGCTGGATAGCGACCGGCTCCCAGACCCCGGAAGAGCGCGGCCAAGGACAGGCCACCCCGGCTGGCCGCAGCGGCTCACCCGACGAGATCGCCGCTGCTATCGCCTGGCTGGCCAGCCCCGGCGCGTCCTACATCACCGGGCAATACCTGGTCATAGACGGCGGCAACTCGATCGCCGAGCAGCGCACCACGCCAGCGTGATTGTCCCGCCTGCTGTCCCGGGGCGGCGATGAGCTCGTCGCGTTCGGTCGCGGGCCGGCCGGGCGTGACAATGGTTGCGCCGGAGATTCTTCCGGCACTTCGCCGACAAGCGGGAGGTCCTGTTCGGCGCTGACCGCCCGGCTGGGGGCGGAAGTGGGGATGCTCGCCTTCGCAATCGCCGTTGAGCGCTGGATGAAGGTAGCGCTGCCCGAGGATGACGGAGAACAAGCATTGCGGGATCGCCCTCGGCCGCGGCGCAAACCGCCCCGGAACCGGGAACGCCTGCCCGGTCCGCCCATGTGCGTCTCGAGCCCTCACCCCTGCAGGTCCTCCCCCCTGTTCGGCCAGAACTTGATATGATTAGATAGATTTAAAGGAAAGTTCCCCGAAGGCAGGGAAGAGCTCGGTCACGGTTCAACCAGTAAGGGTGACGTGGAGCAGCACGCGGAGCGCGCGGGAGCGCCCAGCAGGGCCGGCCGCCTTCGTGCGCGTCAGATCGATTCGAGCACTCAGGACACTGCTTCTGTTCGCAGACCAGCTGACGCACGTTGGTGGCGCCAATGATCACGAGTGTCGAGCGGTGGTACCGCACCCGGACCACGTCCTTCGAGGATTGGCCGAAGGAGCGGGTCGCGGCCCTCAAACTCGATAGTGAGCTGAAGGTTTCGCTCCTGCTTCGGACCGGCAACGTCAGCGCGGCCGGACCAGAGCAATTCCTCTCCGGCGGCCTCGTCGACGAGGTCATCGAAGTGGCCCCGCGGACCACGGCATACGGTGCGCTCGCCCAGCCGCCCTCGCCCGCCTCGGCGCCGTGTGGCGCAGCGCCCGACCAGGGCTGGGGGACCCAGCTGTCGCGAGCGCTGGCCGACGCTGCGGGCGACGTGATCGTCATGATCGACACCCGGCAGACGGTGAACTACGCCGAATGCCTCCCTGCGCTGATCGGTCAGTCACTGGCCAACCAGGACGTCAAGCTGGTCAAGGGCTTCTCCGTGGACGGTTCGTCGGCCGACCTGCAGCACGACCAGGTCACCGAGCTCGTCGTGCGTCCGATCTTGAGCTTGGACTGGCCTGAGCTGACGGGCCTGATCGACCCCCTATCCGGCGACTGGTCGGCACGTCGTGAGCTGCTGGATGAGGTCCCGATCCCGGTCGGCAACGGCATCGCGCTGTCATTGCCGCTGGACTGTTACGAGCTCTACGGGCTGTCCGCCATCGCCCAGGTCGGCGTGAGAACCCAGCGGGTTGCGAATCCGGGCGACCCTGGTCTCGCCCTGTTCGCCACCGAGCTGTATGCGGCGGCGAACCGGCGACGCGACACTTCCACGTTCGAGCGGATCGAGCCGGCCGGGCGCGAACTCGTCAGCTTCGCCTATTCCTCGGCCATCCTGCGCCGGCAGCGGCTGCATACCGTCGAACTGGCGCCGCTCAACGCGAGACGGGCGAACCGGACGGGATAGGCGCAGTCATCGGTCGCGGTGGTACGACGGCCGCCGCGATTCGTGCAGGGCCCGCCAGACGGCGTCGAAGTTGTCCGCGAACACCGTCATCACGACTCCGTGGGTGATCGCATCCGTGCGCAGGAAGTCCCTGATCTTCCCGACGGCGGCGAGATCTGCGGCGCTGATCCTCCGCTTGGTGTGCCCCGGCCCGACCAGGCGCGCCGACCACACCTCGGCCGACGGCGCGGACAGCAGCAGGAACCCGTCGATGTCTGGGTCATGTGCGTACAGCGACGGCAGCAGATGGGTGCCCTCGACCACCAATGACGTTCCCTCAGCGCGGGCGCGCGCGATGCAGGCGCGTACCGCTGCGTGGAGACGGATCGCCTGTCCCCGAAGGGTTGCCACGGGGTCGCGGCCGCCGAAGGAGTACTCGAACAGAATGGGATCGTCGTCGGGGGTCGTCGTCGTCCGGACGATCTCGCGCACAAACCCAGTGCCCAGGGTGTGGTCCAGGCCCTGGGCGGCGGCCAGGCGCACCGCGAGGTGCGTCTTGCCAGTTCCGTTCGCACCACCGATCAGGTAGATAGGAGGAGCACTCACCGCAGGCCAGAGCGCTGGAGGGCGAGCGCTGACACGATTCGCATGACCTGGTGCGCGTACCCGGTCTCGTTGTCGTACCAGGCCACCACGCGGGTCAGCCTGGGTGGCGGCGCCGCGTCGGTCCACCGGCCGTCCACCGCCACGCCTTCGCGGCTGTCGCGGAAGTCGGCCGAGACCAGCGCGGAATCGGAATAGCGCATCGCCTCGCCGCTGGCCGCCGCTGCCTGCGCGAGCAGCGCATTCACCGTCTCGGACGGCACCTCCACGCCGAACTGGGCCATGAGGACGATCGAGCTTACTGACGGTGTCGGCACCCGGTAGGACATGGCGGACAGCATTTCCGCCTGCGCCGGCATCACCGCCGAGAGCGACGCGAGTACCGAGGTCGCCTTCGGGATGAGGCTCATCGTCGCGGCCCGGCCGAGCGCATAGTCACCGTGCCGGTCGGCCGGGAACGCGGCGCCCACCGGCCCGTCGAGGACGTTCTGGTAACCCAGCCACGGGTGCAGGGTGAGCACTGACCCGCCACGCAACTCCAGAGCGCGCAGCGCATGCAGGACCAGCGCGAGGGCGTTGCCGTCGCAGGTGCCTGCGGCGATCACCCGATGCCGGGCAGGATCGACGGCTGCATCGTTCACGCCGACGACCACGCCAAGATCGGCCTCTGGGTCGTACCGGGTCAGCACGATGGTCGCGGTGCCAGCCGCGATCGCGTCGTCCCATTCTGCCCGCCCGCTCGCGCCGGTCGCATCGATCACGACGTCGGTGCCGCTCCAGTCGACCTCGTCGAGCCGGGTCGCGCGGGACCGGCGGATCGATGCGTCGCCGACATCCCACCACCCCGATCGCGCTGTGGCGGGCACCGGGAGTCTCCCGTACAGCGAGTCGTGGCGCAGCAGGTACAGCAGGTTGTCGTCGTCGGGAAAGCTGTCGTTGACCGCGACCACCCGGTGCGGCGTGCCGAGCGATGCGCGCAGTACGGCTCGCCCGATCCGCCCGAAACCATGCAGCCCCAGTCGCAGGCCGGCCGGCTGGTCAGGCCGTAGCACCGGCGAAGGACCCTTGCAGTTCAGGGATCTCGAGGGTGCGGACGGCCGCGATGAGGCGCTGCGCCGCGGCTGGATCGCTGATCGGCAGGCGGGGCGGCCGGGGGAGTCCGCCCGGCAGGCCAAGGCCGCTCAGGATGCACTTGGTGGCGCTGATTCCTCCGCCGTGACTCAGCACTGCGAACAGCCGGATCAGCGTCGCGAACGCCGCGTGCGACGTCGCGTAGGCACCTGCGCCCCAGGCATTCACGACCTCCATCGCCAGCTGAGGGGCGACGTTCGCGTCAGAGCTGAGGTATCCGGACGCTCCCAGCGCGAGCGCGGTGAGCGCCTGCATGGGCCCGCCGACGTGCAGTGTCACGTGCTCGGGCAACCCGGTGGCCAGCGCCTCCAGGTACGTGATGTCCGGGCTGGTGCAGTTGATGCCGATGACCCGCGGGAACCTCTGGGTGAGCGCGACGAGCATGTCCGTAGGCAGGAAGTAGCCAACCGACTGATGGGTGGAGATCACCACCGGCAGGTCGCCCGAGCCGAGCACCGCCTCGTAGTAGGCGAGCATCTCGGCACGATTTGGGCCGAACCCGTGGCCCATGTCGAGTGAGTAGACCTGCATCGCGTCCAGCCCGACCTCAGCGACCAGCGACGCAAATTCGATCATTTCCTGTGGCGTACGGGGCTCGACCCCCATGGCGCGGACTGGGACCTTGCCCTTGAGTTCCTCGGCGGCGATCTCCAGCACCCGGCGGCGCTCGGCGGCACTGAGGGTATAACCCTCACCGCTGCCGGCGCCGCCGACGTATGCCCCGATACCGGAAGCCGCGAGGCGTGCGTAGTGCGCGCGGAGCGCGCCCTCGTCCAGCCGCAGGCTGGCGTCGAAGGGGGTGATGCTGATGACGAACGTCGACGGTTCGCGCTGCGGGGCGGCGCTCATCCCGGCTGCCCGAACTTGAACAACCGCAGCGAATTGCCCGCGAGGATCGCGTAGCGCTCGTCGTCCGGCACGTCGTGGAACTGGTAGTTAATCGTCTTCCACGAGTACGGCCAGTCCGAGGTGATGTGCGGGTAGTCGCTCGACCACAGCATCCGCTCGACCCCGATGCGATGCCGGTTCTGGATCGCGAACGGATCGGAGATGAATGCCGCCGGGAAGAACTCGTGCATGTACTCACTCGGCCGGCGGGTGAGCTTCGCGTCCTTCAGCGACGACTTCGAGTGCCGCATGAAGTTGTCGTCCGCCTGATCCTCGAAGTACGGGATCCAGCCGCAGTCGACCTCGATCAGGGGAATGCGGATGCCGGGGAAGCGGTCGAGCACACCGCCGAAGATGAACTGCAGCATCCGCAACGGAGCGTCGTGGAAATGGCCGGTGCCGGGCAGCGACTCGGCCCGCTGCTGGCCCAGCATCTGCGTGGTCAGGCCGACGTGGATCGTGACCGGCTTGCCGGACGCTTCGATTGCCTCCCAGACGGCGTCGTCCTCGGGCAGGATCGACGTCCCGCCGTTCGGGTAACGCTTGAGCAGGAAGGCGACGAAACCCGGCATCGAGTTGATCCGCTCGATCTCCTTCAGGCAACCCTCGACGCCGCGGTTCGGGAGCAGCCCGGTGCCACCGAGCCGGCCGGGCTGCGTGGCGCAGAACTCCGACATGAACTCGTTGTAGGCGCGGACCATCTCGTGATGCAGGTCCGCGTCCTCACATTGGCTGACGAATGCCGACGGGTAGTTGGAGCCGAAGATCAGCTCGGCGTCGACCCCGTCCTCCTGCTGCTCGGCGACGCGGGCCTTCGGGTCATAACTGCCGGGGTTGATCTCGTCGAACCGGCACCACCGGCCCATCTTCTTCGGGTCGCGGCCGGCGGTCGCGCCCCAGCTGAACGGGATGACCTGGTCGAATCCGGGGAACACCCAGCCATCACCCTGGCCGAGAGATTCGACCCGCGGGACGAGGTCTTTGTACTGCGACGCCACGCGCGATGTCCAGACATCTGCGGGCTCGTTGAGGTGACCGTCGGCCGAGATCAGCCGGTACTTCTGGTTCACCGTTGCGTTGCTGGCTGCGCTGGTGGGTTCTGCCACCGCCGTCACGGCTTCTCCTATCTGTAGCGGGGGACTGGGTCGTGATGCTTGGGGTGCGAGCGCCCCCGGCTCAGGCGGGGTACGCGTGGACGTCAAGGGACTCGGCGAGCGCGATGAGTTCGCCGGCTGTCTCGTCGCTGACTGGCAACTGCGGCTTGCGCGGCGATCCGCCGGCCATGCCGAGACTGGCCAGCACGGCCTTGGTCGCGCGGATCCCGCCGGCGCCGTAGAACGCTATGGAGATCCGCAGCAGCTTGCCGAAGCTGCTGGTCAGCGCCCCGGCGTCACCGGCCCGGTACGCCTCCACCACCGACATGCACAATTCGGGGGCGAAGTTAGCCTCCGAGCTGAGATACCCGGTAGCCCCGAGCGACCAGGCGGTAAGCGCATTGTGCGGACCGCCGACGTGCACGCCGACCTGGCTGCCGACCGCGTCGACGATCCGGGCGAGATAGCTCATGTCCTGGTGTGAGCAGTTGATGCCGATGACGTCGTAGCGTTCCACCAGGTCGGCGAGCATCTCGACGGGTACCTGGTAGCCGACCGACTGGTGCGTCGAGATGATCGCGGGCACGCTGATCGCAGACAGGACGTCGTCGAAGTACGTCTGGATCTCGTCTCGCGTCGGGCGGTGACCATGACCTTGGTCGAGCGAGTAGATCTGGGTCGCATCGACGCCAGCATCCTGGGCCACCGCGACGAAGTCGATCATCTCCTGCGCGGTGCGCGGCTCCTTGCCCATCGAGCGCACCGGCACCTTGCCCTTGATCTCATCGACGCCGATCTCCAGCAGCCGCCGGGTCTCCTGGTTGCTCAGTGCGTAGCCTTCGCCGCTGCCCCCGCCGCCCAGGTACACCCCGATCCCGGCGTTGGCCATCCGGCGCAGGTGCGACCGGATGCCGTCCTCGTCGAAGCTCCCGTCCTGGCCGAACGGCGTGATGCTGATCACGAAGGCGCTGGCTCGCGTCGGGTTGCAGGCTCCGGAAGGCTTGCTCACAGAAAGATCCGTTCGTCGTTCTTGCCACGCGGGCCTTTACTGCTAATACTTTAAATCTTATAGCCTAGAGAGGCTCCCCAGCAAGGCTTCGGCTGAGCCGCCCGGGGATGCGCGCCGGGCCAGCGCGCCACGTCTGGAGAGGGAGGCATCGTGCCCAGATACGACTTCGATCAAGGTCTCCCGGACCCGGACCTCTACCCGGTGGAGCTGCTCGCCCGGCACTACGCGCAGGTCCTCGCGGATGACGGCCGGGACGCCTGCAACTACTTCTCCGGGCGCAACGGCCAGGACATGACCTACGGCCACGCCGGACTGCGCGCCGCGATCGCCGAGTGGCTCGCAGCAGCCGAAGACTGCTCCCTCCCGGGCGGAGCCGCGTTGTCCGCCGACAACCTGCTGCTCGCGAACGGCTCGACGAACGGGATCGCGATGGCCATCAACGCCTTCCTCGGGCCAGGCGACGCGTTGATCGTCGAGGAGCTGTCATATCCCTATGCGGCCCAGTTCGCGCGGACGGCCGGCGCGGCGGTGCTGACCGTTCCCGTCGGCACCGACGGCATGGATGTCGATCAACTACCCCGCGCCTTCGCGGCGGCGCAGCGGCAGGGCCTGCGACCGCGCGTCGTATACACCGTGGCCACCTTCCATTCGCC
>Ga0335075_10008783_pt1 | contig 15472 bp, 10 predicted proteins | sample Lox_Sample_24_FD_206723 | JGI IMG/M metagenome (GOLD analysis project Ga0335075, IMG submission 206723) | Soil microbial communities from Loxahatchee National Wildlife Refuge, Florida, United States - Lox_Sample_2.4 | ecosystem: Environmental > Terrestrial > Soil > Wetlands | place: USA... | reverse complement strand
GACTGGTGATCACCTTCTTCCTGCTGTCGAGCGCGGCGCTGCTCGAATCGCGCAAGTCCAACTAGGTCGCTGACATGAAAAAGAACCTCTACGGCGCGCGCGGCATCGCCTTCATCGGCATCCTGTTCGTCGGCATCACGCTGCTGGCCAACAACCTGCTGCGCAACGCCAAGGTCGACCTGACCTCCGACAACCTCTACACGATCTCCGATGGCACCGAGAACATCCTCAAAAGCCTCAAGGAGCCGGTGAACCTGTACCTGTTCTTCTCGGAAAAGACGGCGACGTCGATGCCGGACCTGAAGAACTACGGCACGCGCGTGCGCGACTTCCTCGACGAGCTCGCGTCGCGGTCGAATGGCAAGCTGCAGGTGAAGGTCATCGATCCGCAGCCGTTCTCGGAGGAAGAGGACCGCGCCAACGAGCTCGGCGTCAGCGGCACGCAGATCAACGCCGGCGGCGAGAAGCTGTATCTCGGCCTGGCCGCGACGAACTCCACCGACGGCAAGGAAGCGATCCCGTTCCTCGATCCGTCGCTCGACGAGCAGCTCGAATACGACGTCGCGAAGCTCATCTACAAACTGTCGAGCGCGAAGAAGCCGGTCATCGGCTGGCTGTCGTCGCTGCCGATGCAGGGTGACTTCGACATGCAGACCGGCCGGCCGCGTCCGCCATGGACCGTCTACGGCCAGCTCGAGCAGCTGTACACTGTCAAGAACCTCGAGCCCACGCTGACGTCGATCGATGCGGACATCGACGAGCTGGTGCTCGTGCATCCGAAGGACCTGTCGCCGGCCACGCTGTACGCGATCGACCAGTTCGCGATGCGCGGCGGTCACATCCTCGCGTTCGTCGACCCGGTGGCGCAGGCGGACCAGGCCGCCGCCGATCCGAACAACCCGATGGCGCAGCTGCAGGCCGACAAGTCCTCGCACCTCGAGCCGTTGCTGACGTCGTGGGGCATCGACTTCAAGACCAACGAAGTGGTCGGCGATCTCGAGCGCGGGCTCGTCGTCTCGATGCGCGAGAACGATCCGCCGTCGCAGCACATCGCGGTGCTCGGCTTCGACGCGACCAGCCTCGCGAAGGACCCCGTCACCACGCACCTCGACAGCATCAACGTGGCGACGGCCGGTAGTTTGAAGCCCCTGAAGTCGGACAAGCCGGGGAACGAGCTCAAGTTCGAACCCCTGATCCACACCAGCAAGCAGGCCGGCATCATCGCCGCGCAGCGCTTCGCGATGCTGGCGGATCCGGCGACGTTGCGCGACGGCTTCCGGCCCACGGGCGAGTTCGTCATTGCCGCGCGCGTCTCCGGCGATGCCACCAGCGCGTTCGCGGCCGGCCCGCCGCCCGGCGTGCAGGCCGGCGCCAATCCGCTGAAGGCCAGCGCGAAGCCGCTGAACGTCGTCGTCATCGCCGACACCGACCTGCTGTCCGACTTCATGTGGGTGCAGACGCGGCAGTTCTTCGGCCAGATGGTCGCGCAGCCGTTCGCGAACAACGGCGAGCTCGTCTGGAACACCATCGACAACCTCGCCGGCAGCGCCGACCTGATCAGCATCCGCGGCCGGGCTACCTACTCGCGGCCGTTCGAACGCGTCGAGAACCTGCGCCGCACGGCCGAGGCGCAGTTCCGCTCCACGGAGCAGCAGCTCGAGGACGAGCTGGCGAAGACCGAAGACGCGTTGTCGAAGTTGCAGACCTCCAAACCGGGTGGCGGCGAAGCGGCGCTGCTGTCCGCCGACCAGACGAAGGAGATCGAGCGCTTCCAGCAGGAGAAGGTGCGCATCCGCAAGGAGCTGCGCGCCGTGAAATCGCAGCTCGAGCTCGACATCAAGGCGATGGGCATGAAGGTGAAGGTCATCAACATCCTGGTGATCCCGGCGGTGTTCACCGGTCTCGCGTTGCTGGTCGCGGCGTGGACGAAGCGGCGCCGCCATGCCATCGCGATGTTGCGCAAGGGGCAGCCGTCGTGACGCGCAAGAACTTCCTGACGCTGGCCGGCGCCGCGGCCGTGTTGCTGATCGCGGGACTCTGGGTCAGCGCGCACAAGGCGCGCCAGCAGGCCGACCTCGGCGGCGGCGCCGTGTTCGACGATCTGCGGCCGGCGCTCGGCGCTCTCGCCGAGATCCGGCTGTCGAAGGGCGATGGCAGCCGCACGACGCTTAAGCGCGAGAAGGACGGCTGGACCGTCGTCGAGCGCAACTACCCTGCCGATCCGGCGCGCGTGCGCGAGCTGGCGCTGGCTCTTGCCGGCCTGAAGGTGGTCGAACGCAAGACGAGCGATCCGGCGAACTACGCGAAGCTCGGCGTCGAACCGGCGGATTCGCCGACGGCCACGAGCACGCTGGTCGAGCTGGTCGCCGGCAAGCAGACCTGGGACCTGATCGTCGGCAAGGCCGCCGACGGTCGCGCGGTGTACGTGCGCAAACCCAAGGACGCGGCCAGCGCGCTGGCCGAGCCGCTGGTCACCGTCGATCCGGACCAGAAGCGCTGGGTCGACCGCCTCGTCACCGACATCCCGGGCACCGACGTGCACGAGATCTCGGTGCAACCCGCCGCCGGCTCCGCCTATCTACTGACGCGAGCGAAGCGCGGCGATGCGGACCTCGTGCTGTCGCCCGTGCCGAAGGGCCGCAACTCCGCGACGTCGATGGCGTTGTCGAGTCAGGGCGAGGCGCTCGCCGGCCTCAACTTCGACGACGTGCACGCGCTCGAGGGCGCGCCGCCGGCCGCCACCGACCGCGCGACCTGGAAATTGTTCGACGGCCAGGTCATCGAGCTCGCCGGGCATCGCACGGGCGACAAGACGTTCGTCACCGTGGCCGCGCATCGCGACGCCGCCTTGGCGGCGCAGTTCGCCGCGCCGGATGACGCGAAGGCCGATGCGAAGACCGATGCGAAAGCGGACGCCAAGGCGGCGACGCCCGCGAAGCCGGATGCGCAGACGGTCGAACGGCTGGCCGGCCGCACGACCGGGGTGCAGTACGAGATCCCGGCGTACAAGTACGACGCACTGTTCAAGGCGCAGGAAGACCTGCTGGAGAAGCCGCCGGCCCCGCCGGTGAAGGCCGCGAAGCAGAAATAGCGACGGACGGTGCCGTGCGCGCTCGCCCGGGCGCCCTGGCAACGCGGCGGCCGCTACCTCGTCCTCGCGATGAAGAACGTCGCCGCGACCGCCAGCAGCACCGTCGGCGTCCACGCCAGCACCAGCGGACTCGCGTCGAACACCAGCGCCCCGCTCTCCAGCATCCGCTGCACGAGAAAGAACACCATGCCGATCATCACGCCGACCAGCGTGCGCGTGCCGGATCCGGACGCGCGCAGGCTGCCGAACACGAACGGCACGGCCAGCAGCGCCGCGAACACGATCGCGAACGTGCGCGCGATCCGCGACCAGAACGCGAACTCCTGCGGCGCGGTGTCGAGGCCGTTCTCGCGCAGGTGCTGCATCAGGCCCCACAGGACGCGCGTCGCCAGCTGCCGCGGCTGCGTCACCGTCAGCTCGAGGAAATCGCCACCGACCTTCGTCTCGAACACGCGGCTCGCTTCCTTGTCCGCCTCGATCGTCTCGCCGCCGAAGCGCGTGCGCTGATACGTCGACAGCTTCCAGCTGCCGTCCGGCTGCACGCTCGCGGTAGAGGCACTGGCGACCGACGTCAGCGTGTGCTCGGGCGACAGCTCGAAGATGCGCATGCCGCCGAACTCCGATTCGCCGGATTGCTCCATGACGTTGATCAGCAGGTTGCCGTCGCGCACCCAGGCGCCGCCGCGACTCGCGAAGCTGATGTTCGAGAACTTCGCCAGCGCCTTCTCCTTCTTCGCCATCGCCTGCAGCGGCGGCGCGAGGAATTCGCCGCAGATGACGGCGACGAACGTCAGCAGCAGGCCGGCCATCGCCACCGACCCGGCGACGCGCCACACGGAGATGCCCGCCGCGCGCATGACGACCAGCTCGCTGCCGCGCGCGAGCTGGCCGAGGCCGAGCAGCGCGCCGATCAACACGCCGATCGGCATGAGCTCGTACACCTGCTGCGGCATGTTCAACAACACGAACCAGAACGCATCGAGCGCCGAGTACGTGCCCTGGCCGATGTCGTCCTGCTGGTTCGCGAACAGGAACAGCGCGCCGAGCGTCAGCAGCACGACCAGCACCACGGAGACGCCGCCGAGCACGGCACGGATCACGTAGCGGTCGAGCAGGTTCATGCCGCCACCAGCTTCGCGACGTTGCGCCGGTAGCGCGCGCGCGCCAGGTATCGCGGCACCAGCAGGATGCCGGCGGCCAGCAGGCCGATGACCGCGTGCACCCACCACAGGCCTAACCACTCGGGCGTCGAGCCGCGCGCCAGCATCATGCGGCCGGCGATGGTCAGCTGGATGTAGACGAAGAAGATCAGCACGGCGTAGCCGACGCGCGCATACCGCCCCTGCCGCGGCCGCAGCCGCGCCAGCGGCACGGCGATGACGGCCAGCACCAGCGCCATGATCGGGAATGCCAGCCGGAACTGGAACTCGGCGCGCTGCCGCCGATCCGCCGAGCGCGCGAGCTGGCCGCTGGGGATGCCCTCGAGGCCGGTGGCGCTGGTGGCCGCGGCCGGCAGGCGCACCGGGATCGTGTTCTCGGCGAAATGCACGATGCGGAACTTGCGCTCGCCGGGCACGCCTTCGTAACGCTCGCCGTCGTAGAGCGTGATGATCTGCAGGTTCCCGTCTTCGGAGTAGGCATGGGTGGCGCGCTGCGCGAGCGCGACCTCGAGATGGTCGCCGCGATCGCGCTCGACGAACACGCGCTTCAGCGCGCCGTCCTTGTCGGTGTCCTGCGCGTAGACGACGGTGCTGCCGCCGCCGAAGGTGCGGAAGTTGCCGGCCGCGATCGGCGCGAACTGGCCGGCGCGCAACGCCTCGCTGCGCAGGGTCAGCATGCGGCCGACGGCCTGCGGCGCGACCAGCAGGGACAGCCACGCCAGCGCCGCGGCCAGCAGCACGCTGAACCCGAGGACCGGCAGGAAGATGGTGCGATTGCCGGCGCCGCAGGCCTGCGCGGCCGTCATCTCGCTGTCGTGGTACAGCCGGCCGAGCGCGAGGATCACGGCGAGCAGCAGCCCGACGGGGACGATCACCGCGAGATTCTGGACGGATCCGAGCAGGACCAGCTCGAGCACGACGTTGCGCGGATAGCCGTTGTCGGCGGCGCGCGCTAACACACTCGCGACCTGATTTGTGATCAATATCGCCAGTAATACGCCAGTTACGCCGATCCAACTGACGACGACTTCACGCAGGATGTAGCGATCCAGGATCCGCAGCAACGGGCCACCCAAACGGACTTGAGTTACACTGCGCGACCTTAAAGCACCCCCGGCCCCCGCGACAATCAGACGCGGCGCCGCCGGATCACTGCTCAAGGACCCGAAAAGATGAACTTCGAAATCTGGACGAAGGCCCTCCCCGAGCTGGCCATCGACTGTCTCGCCGTCGGCGTTCACGAAGATGGCGTGCTCAGCGCCGAGGCCAGGGTTCTCGACGGGCGTTCCCGCGAGAAGCTGTCGCGCGCGCTGAAGCGCGGCGATTTCAGCGCCAAGCCCGGCGAAACCTGGCTGGTCACCGACGTCGAGGGCATCGCCGCCGAGCGCGTGCTGCTGGTCGGCCTCGGCCTGCGGGTCGCCGACGCCAAGGAAGACATCACGCGCAAGGCCTGGCGCGCCGCCGTGCGGGCCGCCATCAACGCCGCCGCGCGCACGCGCATCACGTCGCTGGCGCTCGCGCTGCCCCGGCCCACGGCGAAGTCGCTGTCCGACGAGCGCCTGGGTCGCGCCGTCGCCGAGATCGCCGGCCATGCGCTCTATCGCGTCAACGACATGAAGAGCGCCAAGAAGGCGCGCCCGCACGCGCTGGCGCGTGTCGTGGTCGCTGCGTCCGCGAAGTCGGGCCCGGCGGTCGAGAAGGGTTTCGTGCAGGGCGCGGCGCTGGCGTCGGGCTCGGCGCTGATGCGCAACCTCGCGAACCTGCCGGGCAACGTCTGCACGCCTACCTACCTGGGAAAGACCGCCGAGGGGTTGGCGAAGACGCACAAATCGCTCAAGGTGAAGGTGCTCGGCCTGCCCGAGATCAAGAAAGAGAAGATGGGCTGCTTCCTCGCGGTCACGCAGGGCAGCGAAGAGCCGCCGCGTTTCATCGTCATCGAGCACAAGCATCCGAAGGCGAAGAACGCGCCGGTGGTGCTGGTCGGCAAGGGCATCACATTCGACACCGGCGGCATCTCCCTGAAGGATCCGCCGCTGATGGACGAGATGAAGTTCGACATGTCGGGCGCTGCCTGCGTGCTCGGCACCATGAACGCCATCGGCGAGTTCAACCTGCCGCTGAACGTCATCGGCATCGTCGCGGCCTGCGAGAACATGCCGGACGGCCGCGCGGTGAAGCCGGGTGACATCGTCACCAGCGCAGCGGGGCTGACCGTCGAGATCCTGAACACGGACGCCGAGGGACGGCTGATCCTCTGCGATGCGTTGAACTACGCGCGCCGCTTCAAGCCGGACGTGGTCATCGACATGGCGACGCTGACCGGCGCCATCGTCATCGCGCTCGGCACGCACCACACGGGCGTGTTCGCCAACGACGACGCACTGGCGAAGGAGCTGGTGGATTGCGGCCTGTCGGTCGACGACCGCGCGTGGCACATGCCGCTGACCGAAGAATACGGCGACCAGCTGAAGAGCAACTTCGCGGACATGGCGAACGTCGCGGGCCGCGATGGCGGCTCCATCACCGCCGCCGCGTTCCTCGGCAAGTTCACCGGCGGCCTCACGTGGGCGCACCTCGACATCGCCGGCACCGCCTACCAGGGCGGCGCGGGCAAGGGCAGCACGGGCCGCCCGAGCGCGATGTTGTTCGAATACCTGCTGAGACGTGCCGCGGGTTGATTTCTACGTGAGCGCCGAGGCGGGTGAAGGCGCCCGCCTCCGCCTCGCGTGCCGCGTCGCCGAGAAGGCGTACCTCGCGAAGCAGAAGGTCGTCGTGTTCAGCGACGACGCCTCACTACTCCCGAAGATCGACGAGCTGCTGTGGACGTTCGGCGACGGCTCGTTCGTGCCGCACGACACCGTCACGCGCGACGGCGCGGCCTGCGAAGCGCCCGTGGCACTGACGTCGGGACCGCTGCCGGAGGGCACGGCCGACGTGCTGGTGAATCTCGGCGCCGCGGTGCCGCCGTTCTTCGAGAAGTTCGGCCGCATCGCCGAGTTCCTCGATGCCCGCCCCGAAGTCCGCGCCGCCGGCCGCGAACGGTTCAAGACGTACCGCGCGAAGTCGATCGAGCCCACGACGCACAACGTGTAGGGGACATTCTGCGTTTCCCCGCGCGCTTCGCGCGGCAAAAGTGGACTGGCCCACCTCGGAACTGGCCAGGGCCTATCCCCTTTTGCCGGGAAACGCTGAATGTCCCCGTTGCGACCTTGCTAGCGGAGCAGCGTCAGCGCGGCAACCGTCTCCGCGAGGATTCCAGTCTTGAGAGTCGGCTCGACATCCGGCGCGAAGAACGGCGAATGCGTCGACGGTAGTTTGAGCTTCCCGGCCTTGTACCCGGCGTACTTCGCCGGGTTCACCGCCCCCACCTGCAGATAGACGCCCGGCACGCCCGCGTTCACGAACTCGGAGAAATCCTCCGAGCCCATCTCCGCCGGCGGCCGCGTCAGGTTCTCCGCGCCGATCGCCGCGCCCAGCGCGGCCATCACCTTCTCCGTCAGCACCGGATCGTTGTACAGCGCCGGCGTGCTTTCGATGATCTTCATCTCGGGTTCCTTCGGCGAGCGCCCCGCGAGCGCCTCGGCCTTCGCGATGCGCTCGATGCCCGCCAGCAGCTTCTCCCGCACCTCGGGTTTGTACGACCGCACCGTCAGCTGCAGCTTCACGCTGTCGGAGATGATGTTGTGCTTCAACCCGCCGTGGAACGAACCGACCGTGATCACCGCCTGGTCGAACGGATTGACCTCGCGCGACACGACCTCCTGCACCGACACGACGAACCGCGCCGCGATGAGGATCGGATCCACCGCGTCCTGCGGATACGCGCCGTGCCCGCCCGTGCCGAAGAACGTCAGATCCACCGAGTCCGCCGAGGCCGCGAGATAACCCGGGATCGTGCCGGCCGTGCCCGCCGGCGTGGTGTCGTGGTCGTGGAACGCCAGCGCCACGTCCGGCTTGCCGAACTTCTCGTACAACCCGTCCTTCAGCATCGCCTTCGCGCCGCGCACGCGCTCCTCGGCGGGCTGGCCGACGAACAGCAGCGTGCCCTTCCACAGGTCGCGCCGCTTCGCCAGGATCGTCGCCGTGCCGATCCACGACGCCATGTGCACGTCGTGTCCGCAGGCATGCATCACGGGGACCAGGTCGCCCGTGACCGCGTCCTTCTGCGTCACCTTGCTCGCGTACGGCAGCCCGGTCTGCTCGAGCACCGGCAGCGCATCCATGTCGGTCCGGATCAGCAACGTCGGCCCGGCGCCGTTCTTCAGCACGGCCACCACGCCGGTGCCGCCGACCTTCGTCGTCACCTGGTACCCGAGCTTCGTCATGCGCGCCGCGAGTTTCGCGGCGGTTTTCTCCTCGAGCAGCGACAGCTCGGGGTTCTGGTGCAGGTCGAGGTACAGCTTCTCGATGTCCGGGTACATCGCATCGATGTCGGCGCGCAGCGCGCTCGTCGGTACGGAGGCCGGCTGGGTTGCCGGCCCGGCGGCCGCCGCCGCGCCACTCGCCAGGACGGCCGCCATCGACAGGATCAGGCCTCGCATCGCGTTCTCCCCGGGGCTTGGTGGCGGCCAGTATAATTCGCGCCCTCATGGACAAGGCCTATACCCCCGGCGACATCGAGTCCCGGATCTACGAACGCTGGGAATCCTCGGGCGCTTTCGCCCCCGCGACGAGCGGCGAACCCTACTGCATCATGCTGCCGCCGCCGAACGTCACCGGCACGCTGCACATGGGCCACGCCTTCCAGCACACGCTGATGGACACGCTGACGCGCTGGCACCGCATGCGCGGCTACTCCGCGTTGTGGCAGCCGGGCACCGACCACGCCGGCATCGCGACGCAGATGGTCGTCGAGCGCCAGCTCGCCGCCGACGGCAAACATCGTCTCGATCTCGGCCGCGAGAAATTCCTCGAGCGCGTCTGGCAGTGGAAGGAACAGTCCGGCGGCACGATCACGCGGCAGATGCGCCGGCTCGGCGAGTCGGTCGACTGGTCGCGCGACACGTTCACGATGGACCCGCGCCTGTCGCGCGCGGTCACCGAGGTGTTCGTGCGCTTGCACGAGGAAGGCCTCATCTACCGCGGCAAGCGGCTGGTGAACTGGGACCCGGTGCTGCTGACGGCGGTGTCGGACCTCGAGGTCGTCTCCGACGAGGCAGACGGTTCGCTGTGGCACATCAAATATCCGGTGAAGGGCGGCGACGGCTTCGTGGTCGTCGCGACCACGCGCCCCGAGACGTTGCTGGGCGACACGGCGGTGGCCGTTAACCCGGATGACGAGCGCTACAAACATCTCGTCGGCAAACAACTCGAACTGCCGCTGACCGGCCGCACGATCCCGGTGATCGCGGATGCGTACGTCGACGCCGCGTTCGGCTCGGGCGCCGTCAAGATCACGCCGGCACACGACTTCAACGACTACGAGATGGGCCAGCGCCACTCGCTGCCCATGATCAACATCTTCACGCCGGACGCGAAGCTCAACGAGAACGCGCCCGAGGCGTATCGCGGCCTCGACCGGTTCGTCGCGCGCAAGAAGCTGGTCGCCGATCTCGAAGCCGCCGGGCTGCTCGAGAAGATAGAGCCGCACAAGCTGAAGGTGCCGCGCGGCGATCGCACGAACGCCGTCATCGAGCCCTATCTCACCGACCAGTGGTACGTGAAGATCGCGCCGCTCGCCGAGCCCGCGCTCGCCGCGGTCGAGGACGGCCGCGTGAAGTTCGTGCCGGCCAACTGGTCGAAGACCTATTACGAGTGGATGCGCAACATCAAGGACTGGTGCGTCAGCCGCCAGCTCTGGTGGGGCCATCGCATCCCCGCGTGGTACGACGACGCCGGCGGCATCTACGTCGGCCGCGACGAGGCCGAGGTCCGCAGGAAACATTCGCTCGGCGATCGCCCGCTCACGCAGGACCCCGACGTCCTCGACACCTGGTTCTCGTCCGCGCTGTGGCCGTTCTCCACGCTGGGCTGGCCCGACGCGACGCCGGAGCTGAAGAAGTTCTACCCGACCAGCGTGCTGGTCACGGGCTTCGACATCATCTTCTTCTGGGTCGCGCGCATGGTGATGATGGGCCTGAAGTTCATGGGCGACGTGCCGTTCCGCGACGTCTACATCACCGGGCTCATCCGCGACGAGCACGGCGAGAAGATGTCCAAGTCGAAGGGCAACGTCATCGACCCGCTCGACATCGTCGACGGCATCTCGCTCGAGGCGCTGGTCGCCAAGCGCACCACCGGCCTCATGAAGCCGCAGGACGCGCCGCGCATCGAGAAGAACACGCGCAAGGAATTTCCGGACGGCATCGCCGCCTACGGCACGGACGCGCTGCGGTTCACCATGGCATCGCTCGCCGGCCCGTCGCGCGACATCAACTTCGATCTGAAGCGCGTCGGCGGGTATCGCAACTTCTGCAACAAGATCTGGAACGCGTCGCGGTTCGTGTTGATGACTGTCGAGGGTGAGGCCGGCGCCGATCTCGTCGGCGAAGTCGAGCTCTCCGTCGCCGACCGCTGGATCGTCTCGCGCTTCGCCGACACGCTGTCGCGCGTCGACACGGCGTTGAAGGAATACCGCTTCGATCTCGCCGTCACCGCGCTGTACGAGTTCACGTGGTACGAGTTCTGCGACTGGTATCTCGAGCTGACGAAGCCCGTGCTCCAGGGCGAGAGCACCACCGCCGCGCAGAAGCGCGGCACGCGCCGCACGCTCGTGACGACGCTCGAGGCGCTGCTGCGCGCGTTGCACCCGATGATGCCGTTCATCACCGAGGAGATCTGGCAGCGCGTGCGGCCGCTGGTCGCGCCGGTGCAGGCCGCGCTGAACGCGCGCGCCGCGCACGTCGCGGAGCCGGACTCCGTGATGACCACCTTCTACCCGGCCGCGGGCGACTACGCGCGCGATCTCGAGGCGGAGACCGTGGTCGCGACGCTGAAGGAATACATCCTCAAGGTGCGCCAGATCCGCGGCGAGATGAACATCGCACCGTCGCGCAGGATCGCGCTCGTGCTGCGCGACGCGGACGCGGCGGCGCAGGCGCTGGTGGCCGGGCATTCGCACTACCTGACGCGCCTCGCCGGTCTCGACAGCCTGACCGTGCTCGCGCCGGGCGCCGAGGAACCGGTCGCCGCCAGCGCGATGGTGATGAACACCACGCTGCTGGTGCCGATGGCCGGGTTGATAGACCCGGTCGCCGAGGTGGATCGTTTGAGCAAGGTGATCGCGAAGAACGAAGCGGATCTCGGCAAGCTCACCGCGAAACTCGGCAACGCCAACTTCGTGAAGAACGCCAAGCCCGAGCTGGTGGCTGCCGACCAGGCGCGCGTCGCCGAACTGACGACGCAGAACCAGAACCTCTCCGTCCAGCTCGAACGCGTGCGCAGACTCGCGTGAGCCTCGACGCCACCCTCGCCGCGCTCGACCGCGTGATCCTCGGCAAACCCGGGGCGGTGCGGCTGGCGCTGGCCTGCCTGCTGGCGCGCGGCCACCTGCTGATCGAGGACGTGCCCGGCGTCGGCAAGACGACGCTGGCGCACGCGCTGGCGCAGACGCTCGGCCTCGCGTGGCAGCGCGTGCAGTTCACCAGCGACCTGCTGCCGGCGGACATCATCGGCGTGTCCGTGTTCGACGCGTCGGCGAGCGCCTTTTCGTTCAAGAAGGGGCCGATGTTCACGCAGCTGCTGCTGGCGGACGAAGTGAACCGCGCCAGCCCGAAGACGCAGAGCGCGCTGCTGGAGGCGATGGAGGAGCGGCAGGTCAGCGTCGACGTCACGACGTACGCCCTGCCCGATCCGTTCTTCGTCGTCGCCACGCAGAATCCCTTCGAGCAGCTGGGCACGTTCCGGCTGCCGGAGTCGCAGCTCGACCGGTTCCTCATGCGCATCACGCTGGGATATCCGGACGCCGCGCACGAGCGCGCGCTGCTCGCCGCGCCGGACCGCCGCGACGTGCTCGCCGGCATGCAGCCCACGCTGAACGCCGAGGCGGTGCGCGGCTTCCAGGCCGCCGCGCAGAAAGTGCACTGCGCGCCGCCGCTGCTCGAATACGTGCAGGCGCTGATCGCCAGCACGCGCCAGCGCACGGACGTCCCGCTGGGTCTCTCGCCGCGCGCCGGGCAGGGCCTCGTGCGCGCCGCGCGCGCCTGGGCGATGCTCGCCGGCCGCGACCTCGTGCTGCCGGAGGACGTTCAGGCCGTGTTCCCCGCGGTCGCGTCGCATCGCCTCGAGCGCGCCGGGACCGCGACCGCCGCGGATCACGAAGCCTTCATCGCCGCGCTGGCGCGCGGCGTCGCCGTTCCGGTCTGAACCATGCGGCGCGCGCTGACTACCGCGCGCCAACGCCTCCGGGCCCGGGCCGCCGCGTGGGCGCGGCGGCGCCAGGGCGAGGACCAGCTACCCGTCTCCGTGTCCTCGCGCCGCGTCTACATCCTGCCGACGCGCGCCGGCTTCGCGTTCGCGGCGCTGATCGTCGTGATGCTGCTGGCCGGCCTCAACTACTCGAACAGCGTCGCGCTGATGCTGACGTTCGTGCTCGCCGGCTTCGGACTGATCGCGATGCACCTCTGCCACCGCAACCTCGTCGGGCTCGGCATCCGCGACCTGGCCACGCGCGACGCGTTCGCCGGCGAACACGGCCAGCTGCGTCTCACGCTGACGAACTCGGCGGACACGCCGCGCATCGGCATCGAATCGGCGACGGACGCGACCGAACGCGTGACGCTGGACGTGACCGCCGGCGGCAGCGCGCGCGCCGACCTCGCGCTGCCGCTGGAACGCCGCGGCCGCGTGCGCGTCGACCGCATCAAACTATCCACCGCGTTCCCGTTCGGGCTGTTCCGCGCCTGGACGTACGTGCACGTGACCGCCGACGTGCTCGCGTGGCCCGTGCCGCGCGGCCGCCGCGAACCGCCGGCCGAGGCCGCGACCGGCGGCGATGCGCCGTCCGTACACCGCGCGGGCGACGAGGAATGGGCCGGCCTGCGCGAGTTCCGCAGCGGCGATTCGCCGCGCCAGGTCGCGTGGGGCGCGTATGCGCGCGGCCGTGGCCTGCTGGTGAAGACCTATCAATCCCCCGCCGCGCATCACCGCACGTTCGACCTGGCGCACGTGCCGGGCGCGGATCTCGAGGCGCGGCTCGAGCAATTGTCCGCGTGGATCGTCGCGGCGCAGGCGCGCGGCGAGCGGTACGGGCTCGTGCTGTCGCGCCAGCAGATCCCGCCGGACTCGGGCGCGAAACACCGCGAGCTGTGCCTGCGCGAGCTGGCGCTGTACGGAGCGCCGCCATGACGATGGTGTCGCGCTCCCATCTCGCCGCGACGCTGCTGTTCGCCGCCAGCGTGTTGCTGGTGATCGCGCAGGCGCCGGTCTGGTGCGTGAGCATCGCGCTGGCCGCGTCCGCCTGGCGCGTGCTGGTCGCCACGGGGCGGGCGCGGCCTCTCGAAATCGGCCGCGGCGGCAAGTTCTTCTTCGGCGGGCTCACGGCGTTCCTCGTCATCGCGGTGCTGATGAGCTTCCGCACGCTGAACGGACTGGCGGCCGGCACGGCGCTGCTGACGCTGATGGGCGCGCTGAAGCTCATCGAATCGCGCACCGGGCGCGACGACGCCATCGTGATCGGCGTCGCGTTGTTCATGTTCCTGGCGGCGGCGCTGGCCAACCAGGCGATGTGGCGCGTCCCGCTCTATCTACTCGGCGTGTGCGGCGCCGGCGCGGCGATGGCGCTGGTCGCGCACCCGGATTCCGCGCTGACCACGCGCGCGGCGCTGCGGCTCGCGGTGCGCGCCGTGGCGATGGCGGTGCCGCTGGGCATCGCCTGCTTCCTGTTCTTCCCGCGCGTGACCGGGCAGTTCTGGGCGCTGGAGAACGCCACGTCCGCGACGTCCGGGCTGTCCGACGAGCTCTCGCCCGGCGCCATCGACAAGCTCGTGACCGAGTACTCGCCGGTGTTCCGCGTGCGCTTCCTCGGGCCGACGCCGCCGCCGGAGGCGCGTTACTGGCGCGGCCCGGTGCTCAACGACTTCGACGGCTTCACGTGGCGGCGCACCGGGTCTCCGTATGAGGAGACGCGGGCCGAGCCACTCGGCCCGGCCTATCCACACCGGATCACGCTCGATCCCACCGGCAACCGCTGGCTGTTCGCGCTCGACGTCGTCGACGCGAGCCCGCAGCCCGACATGCGCCTGACGCACGACAAGCAGCTGTCGGCGGGCTCGCCGGTGAACGACACGTTGACGTACGACGCCACGTCGCACGCGCAAACGCGCGCGGCCGGTCCCCTGACCGCGGCCGGCCGCATCAACGAGACGCGGCTCGTGCCGAACCGCAACCCGCGCGCGCTGGCGCTGGCGCACGAGCTGCGCGCCCGCGCCGCCGACGATGCCGGGTACTCGCGCCTCGTGCTCGACTGGTTCCGCGACAACGGCCTCGAATATTCGCTGGAACCCGAGCCGACGTCGGTCGACTCCGTCGACAGCGTGTTGTTCGACACGAAGCGCGGCTTCTGCGGACACTTCGCGTCGTCGTACGCGATGCTGATGCGCGCGGCCGGCGTGCCGGCGCGCGTCATCACGGGTTACCTCGGCGGCGAGTACAACCCGATCGGCGGCTACTGGATCGTGCGGCAATCCGACGCGCACGCGTGGACCGAGGTGTGGCTGGAATCGCGCGGCTGGACGCGCATCGACCCGACGGCGGTCGTGGCGCCGGAGCGCCTGCGGTCGGACGTGTACGCCGCGCTGCCGCCGGCGCAGTCCGCGGCGGCGGGCACCGTGTGGCGCAGCGGCTTCCTGAATCGCGTCGCGCGGCTCTGGGACGGCGCGAACCAGTGGTGGCGCGAGCGCGTGCTGGGTTTCAACCTGCGCGCGCAGTTCGATTTCCTGAAGGCACTCGGCATCGAGTCCCCGGACTGGCAGCACCTCGCCTGGGGCTTCGCGATCGGGCTGGTGGCATGGATCCTGTGGGTATCGCTGACGTTCCGGCGCAGCGTCGCGCGCGTGAAGCCCGACCGCGTCGGCCGCGCGTGGCTGGCGGCGACGCGCAAGCTCGCCAAGGTGGCGCCGCCGCGCGCCGACGACGAAGGACCCCTGACGTTCGCGGCACGCATCGCGGCGGCGCGGCCCGATCTCGGGCCCGACGTGCGCGCGATCGCCACGCGCTACGCGCGGCTGCGCTACGGCCCGGACGCGCCGCGCAGCGAGATCGAGCAGCTGGAAAGCGACGTCAG
>Ga0335075_10008782_pt1 | contig 15472 bp, 13 predicted proteins | sample Lox_Sample_24_FD_206723 | JGI IMG/M metagenome (GOLD analysis project Ga0335075, IMG submission 206723) | Soil microbial communities from Loxahatchee National Wildlife Refuge, Florida, United States - Lox_Sample_2.4 | ecosystem: Environmental > Terrestrial > Soil > Wetlands | place: USA... | reverse complement strand
CTCGCCCATTTTGATCTGGTCGATATTGCTTGCATACGAGGATTTGAGGTTGGCGAACTCGACCTTGGCCGCTTCGAGCTTGCCCTTGGCGAGCGCCAGCGCGATGTCATAAGGCTTGGGGTCAATGTCGAACAGCGGATCGCCGACCTTGACCTTCTGGCCCTCGATGACGTGAACCGCGACGATCGCGCCGGTGACCTGCGGCGCGATCAGCGATTTGTCGGCGCCGACATAGGCGTTGTCGGTCGAAACATAGCGGCCGCTGTTCAGCCACCACGTGAAGCCGACGGCGAGCGCGACGAGCGGAATGACGACAAGCATGACGAAGCGGCTCACGCGCCGCTTGGGCTTGACGACGATCGGCGTCTGCTGCGGCGCGGCGGGCGGCGGCGGGGCTTGCGGGCCCGGCGCCGGCGTACGCGCCGGGGTGAACTGAATCGGCTGCGCGGGCGACGCAGCCGGGGACGATGACGGAGGCGCGGACTCGCGCGCCTGCTGCGGGTTCGATTTCGGCGGCGCGAACGGCAGCGGCTGCGCCGCCTGGGGCGCGGCGGGGGATGCGTTTTCCTGCCCGGGATCGCGCCCGGCCGCGGGCTTGGGTTGGGTCACTTTGATTCTGCTCCCCCAGTCAATTCGTGCTTGAGATTGGCTTTGATGGTCGTGAGGCCATCGTGCATTGCGCGGATGGCGAATTCGTCGACGCCGGCCAGCGCCCGCCCCATCAGGTCCTCGGCGAGCGCGTTCAGGTCTTTGAGCGTCGGCGCCGCCTTCTCGGTGAGGTAGAGACGGTTGGCGCGCCGGTCAGTGGCATCGTCGCGCCGCTCGACCAGGCCGGCCAAGGTCAGCTTGTCGATCAGGCGGCCGAGCGTGATCGGCGCGAGATCGAGAGCTTCGGCCAGTTCATTCTGCTTGACGCCCTCGCAGCGTTGCAGGCGCGAGAGGACGGCCCATTGGGCGCGGGTCGTGCCGAGCTCCCGCGCCCGCTGGTCGGAATAGGTTCTCAAGAGCCGCGCCACGTCGTGGAGCGCGAAGCCGAGTTCCCGGGCGCGGGAGACCTGAGGTTTTTGAGCAAGTGATAACATAAGCATGCTTATAATATCGTGAGCAAGCTTATGCAAGGGTGCGGCGCAAAAAAATGCGCACGGTGCCGGCGCGAAAGCGACAATCTTTAGCCGGACAACCTCTTGCGGAAAATCGGAAGCCGGCCTAAATTATCCCCCATGACCGATCTCGCCTTCCGCTTAAGCGCTGAGACAGCGCTCCCGTTCCGGGGCCTCTTGCGCAAGGGCAGAGCCGCGAGAAATTTGCGTTGCCGAAAATCCCGCGTAACCCATTGAAAAGTCTCGATTCGGACGAGAGAATCCAAGGAAATCCAAGGAAATCCAATAGTCAGAATCGGGGACTTTCGCAGCGAAACGGCGAGGCGCCAAGAAAACCCAAATGGACCGGTTGGAACCTCAGCTGCCCCGATAGGTCGAATAGCTCCAGGGCGAGACGATAAGGGGCACGTGATAGTGCGCCTTGGGGTCGGCGACGCCGAAGCGGATCGGGATCACGTCGAGGAAGGGCGGGTCGGCCAGCTCGGCTCGACGGCGGCGGAAATAGTCGCCGGCGTGGAAGACAAGCTCGAACCAGCCCGCGCGCGCCTGGTTGGCGTTCATCAGCGGCTTGTCGGTGCGGCCGTCCGCATTGGTGGCGACATGGGCGATAAGCTTGCGTTCGGATCCGGCGGCCAGTTCGTAAAGCTCGATCCGGACCCCTTCGGCCGGCCGGCCGATGGTCACGTCGAGGACATGGGTGGTGACGCCAGCCAAATCCCGCTCCTCGGCGCTTCGAAGGTGCGCGCGCCCAGGCGCGCCGAGCGCCACTCTATCGCGCCTCGGATCGAGGGCCAATGCGTCGCCGCCGCATGCGCGATCGACATGGCAGGAGAGCCGACCGTCGCGATTGCCAACGGCGCTGGCGCGTGAGAAGACTGCGCCGAGCTAGCCTACAACTTTCGTATGAATGCGAGGGAGGTCGGTCCCGATGGACGACAGGGTCAAGAACCAGTCCGACGAAACTGACGAATGGCTCGACGCGCTTGATTCGGTCGAAGCCTTCGAGGGAATCGGCAAGGTCGACGACATCCTGGACGCGGTTGTCACGTCCGCTCGGCGCAAGGGCGCGAAACTCCCGTTCGCCGCGAACACCGCCTACGTCAACACCATTCCGCCCGAGGCCCAGCCGGAGCATCCGGGGAACCGCGAGCTCGAGCAGCAAATTCGCCGCTACGTGCGCTGGAATGCGGCCGCCATGGTCGTCAAGGCGAACAAGGAATCCTCCGAGCTCGGCGGCCACATCGCCAGCTTCCAGTCCGCGGCCACTCTCTATGATACCGGGTTCATGCATTTCTGGCATGCCTGCGACGAGACGCACGGCGGGGACTTGATCTATTTCCAAGGCCATAGCTCGCCGGGCATTTACGCGCGCGCTTTCCTCGAGGGCCGTCTCAGCGAAGAGCAGCTGGTGAACTTCCGCCAGGAAGTCGGCCGCAAGGGTCTCGCCTCCTATCCCCATCCCTGGCTGATGCCGGAGTTCTGGCAGTTCCCGACCGTCTCGATGGGTCTAGGGCCGTTGATGGCGATCTATCAGGCCCGGTTTCTGCGCTATCTGCACGAGCGCGGGCTTGCCGATACGGAGGCGCGCAAAGTCTGGGTGTTCTGCGGCGACGGCGAGATGGACGAGCCGGAATCACTGGGCTCGATCTCGCTTGCCGGACGCGAGAAGCTCGACAACCTCATCTTCGTCATCAACTGCAATCTCCAGCGGCTCGATGGACCGGTGCGCGGCAACGGCAAGATCGTGCAGGAGCTCGAGGCCGACTTCCGCGGCGCGGGCTGGAACGTCATCAAGTGCCTGTGGGGTTCGGGCTGGGACGCGTTGCTCGCCAAGGACACCGCCGGCAAGCTGCGCCAGCTCATGTTCGAATGCGTCGACGGCGAATACCAGGACTTCAAGTCGAAGGACGGCGCCTATATCCGCAAGAACTTCTTCGGCCGCCATCCCGAGACGGCGGCGATGGTCAAGGACTGGACCGACGACGAAATCTGGGCGCTGACGCGGGGCGGGCACGATCCGGTCAAGGTCTACGCCGCCTACAAGGCGGCGGTCGAGCATAAGGGCCAGCCGACCGTCATCCTCGCCAAGACGGTCAAAGGCTATGGGATGGGCGCGGCGGGCGAAGGGCAGATGATCGCCCATCAGGCCAAGAAACTCGGCCACGACGCGCTCAAAGCCTTCCGCGACCGGTTCCAGATCGCCGTCTCTGACGCAGACCTCGACAAGGTTCCATTCCTCCGCTTCGCCGAGGACAGCCAGGAGTTGGCCTACCTGCGCGAGCGGCGCTCGGCGCTCGGCGGCTACCTGCCGTCGCGCCGGCGCGAGAGCAAGCCGCTTCAAGTGCCGCCGCTCTCCATCTTCGACGCGCTCCTCAAGGCGACCGCCGAGGGACGGGAAATATCGACCACCATGGCGTTTGTTCGGATTCTGACCGCGCTCCTGCGCGACAAGGAACTCGGGCCCCGCGTGGTTCCGATCGTCCCCGATGAGAGCCGCACCTTCGGCATGGAGGGGCTCTTTCGCCAGGTCGGCATCTTCAGTCAGGTCGGCCAGCTGTATCGGCCGCAGGACGCCGATCAGCTGATGTATTACCGCGAGGATCCGAAAGGCCAGATCCTTCAGGAGGGCATCAACGAGCCAGGCGCGATGGCCTCCTTCATCGCCGCGGGCACATCCTACTCGACCTCGAACGTGCCCATGATCCCCTTCTACATCTATTATTCGATGTTCGGCTTCCAGCGCGTCGGAGATCTCGCCTGGGCGGCGGGGGACATGCGCACCCGCGGCTTCCTGATCGGCGGCACGTCGGGCCGCACCACGCTGAACGGCGAGGGCCTGCAGCACGAGGACGGCCACAGCCATGTGCTGGCCTCGACCATCCCCAATTGCGTGACCTACGATCCCACTTACGCTTACGAACTCGCGGTGATCGTGCACGCGGGCCTAAAGCGCATGCTCGTCGATCAGGACGACGTCTACTACTACATCACCACCCTGAACGAGAATTACCCCCATCCCGCCATGCCGGAAGGGGCGGAGGAGGGCATTCTCCGCGGCGCCTACAAGCTTCGCGACGTCAAGGCCGATCAGCCGGGCCTTAACGTCCGGCTTTTAGGGTCGGGGTCGATCCTGCGCGAGGTCGAGGCGGCGGCCGAGATGCTGGCCGGCGAACATGGCGTCAGCAGCGAGGTGTGGAGCGTCACCAGCTTCACCGAGCTGCGCCGGGAAGGGCTCGATGTCGAGCGCTGGAATATGCTGCATCCCGAGGCCGACCCCAAGATCCCGTTCATCACCCGCTCTTTGTCGAGCGGGACGGGGCCGGTCATTGCCTCGACGGACTATATCAAGGCGATTCCCGACGGGATCCGGCCCTACGTGCCCGCGCGCTATAAGGCGCTCGGAACGGACGGGTTCGGCCGCTCCGACTATCGCCGCCGCCTGCGTTCATTCTTCGAAATCGACCGCTATCACGTGGCGATCGCCAGTCTGAAGGCGCTGGCGGACGAGCAATTGCTGCCCAACCGCCGCGTTGCCGAGGCGATCGCCAAATACGGAATCGATCCGGAGGGGCCGAACCCGGCGCGAAGCTGACACCCTGTTCGCTGAGGAGAGAGCGCCGGTGGCGAAAATCGACGTGAAGGTTCCCGACATCGGCGATTTCAAGGACGTGCCGGTCATCGAGGTGCTGGTGAAACCCGGCGAGGTCGTGAAGGTCGACCAGTCGCTGATCACGCTCGAATCCGACAAGGCGACGATGGATGTGCCTTCGCCGGCGGCCGGCCGGGTCGCGGAGGTCGTGGCGAAGGTCGGCGACAAAGTGTCGATGGGAACGCTGATCGCACGCCTCGAATCCGCGGAAAACGAGACGGCGAAAGCGCCTGCCGCTCCTGCCAAGGAAGCGGCGTCTCCTGCCCCAACCAAGGCCGCGCCGCCCACTCCCGCTGCGAGCGCCCCAGCGAAGGCGCCCGCTGCTCCCGCGCCCGCCAAGGCCGCCCCGATCGACGTCACGATTCCCGACATCGGCGATTTCAAGGATGTGCCGGTCATCGAGATTCTGGTGAAGGCGGGCGACACGGTTGAAGCGGATCAGCCGCTGGTGACGCTCGAAAGCGACAAGGCGACCATGGATGTGCCGTCGCCGGCGGCGGGCAAGATCGCGCAGATCGTCGTCAAGGTTGGCGACAAGGTGTCGATGGGCTCGCTGATCGCGAAGCTCGAGGCCAGCGGAGCAGCCACGCCGACGTCGCCGCAGCAGGATGACGAGGCGGAAGCGAAGGAAGAGGAGGACGCTTCCGACGCGCCCGAAACCTCGCCCGTCGGGCCGAGCGGCCTGCCGCCCGCCCCGAAGGCTGGCCCAAGCCCGGCGCTCGCCGATTTCTCCGGCGTGTTCGCGGGGCCCGCGGTCCGTCGGCTCGCGCGCGAGCTTGGTCTCGATCTCAATCGGATCAAAGGGACAGGGGAAAAAGGACGCATCACGCGTGAAGATGTGAAGGCCGCGCTCGTGGCCGAGAAGGGCGCCGCCGTCGTCGGCACCGGCGGGGGCGCTCTGCCGGCGATCCCGGCCGTCGACTTCGCCAAATTCGGTCCCGTTGAGACCGTCCCGCTCTCGCGCATCAAGCGCATTTCCGGGCCGCGCCTGCACGCGTCGTGGGTGAACGTGCCGCATGTCACCCATTGCGACGAGGCGGACATCACCGATCTCGACGCCTTCCGCAAAACGCTCGACGAAGAGGCGAAAGAAGACAAATCAAAGCCTTACCGCGTCTCGTTGCTGCCGCTTCTGATGCGGGCCTCGGTCGCGACGCTGAAGGCTTTCCCGACTTTCAACGCCGCTCTCAGTCCGGCCGGCGACTCGTTGATAATGCGCCGCTATTGGCATATCGGCGTCGCCGTCGACACGGCCGACGGTCTCGTGGTCGCAGTCGTCAAGGACGTCGACCGGAAAGGCGTCATCGAGCTTGCCCGCCAGCTTGGCGCCCTCTCCGAGAAGGCCCGTGCGGGCAAGCTCGCGCCTAACGAAATGCAGGGCGCGACCTTCACCATCTCTTCGCTCGGCGGCATCGGCGGCACCGCCTTCTCGCCGATCGTCAACGCGCCTGAGGTGGCGATTCTGGGCGTCGTGCGCTCGAAGATCGCTCCGGTCTGGGATGGAACGGCCTTCCAGCCGCGTCTCATGCTGCCGCTTTGCCTCTCCTACGACCACAGGGTGATCGACGGCGCGGCGGCCGCCCGCTTCATGCGCCATCTCGCCGGGCTCCTGGAGGACATGCGGCGCATTATCTTATGACCGCAGGCCCAGAGAGACAGACGGCATGGCGAAAGAAATCCGGCTCCCCGACATCGGCGACTTCAAGGACGTGCCGATCATCGAAGTCCTTGTCGCGCCCGGGCAGAGGGTGGCCAAGGACGCGCCGATCCTGACGCTCGAAAGCGACAAGGCGACGATGGACGTGCCGGCGCCGCAGGACGGCGTGATCGCCGAAATTCGCGTCAAGGTCGGCGACAAGGTCAGCCAAGGCGATCTGCTCGCGACCTATGCCGAGGGCGGCAGCGCTCCTGCCTCCGCCTCGGCCGGCGGCGCCCAGGGCGGCGGCCTCGAGATCCAGGAGCCCGCTGCGCGAACGGCCCCGCCCGCGGGTCCGCCGCCGAAGCCGGCGGCCGACCCTGGGGGCCAGGCCGACTTCGAGGCCGACGTCCTGGTCCTGGGCGCCGGCCCGGGCGGCTACACCGCCGCCTTCCGCGCCGCCGATCTCGGACAGAATGTCGTCCTAGTCGACTCGCGCGCGACGCTGGGCGGCGTGTGCCTCAATGTCGGCTGCATTCCCTCGAAGGCGCTGCTGCACGTCGCCAAGGTCATCGACGACGCCAAGGCGATGGGCTCGCATGGTGTGAGCTTCGGCGCGCCGGCCTTTGATCTTGCCGTGCTTCGCGGCTGGAAGGACGGCGTGGTCAAGCGCCTGACGACCGGCCTGACCGGGCTTGCAAAGCAGCGAAAGGTCAAGGTCGTGACGGGCGAGGGCCAGTTCACTTCCGCCAACACCTTGCGGGTCGAGACCGGCGAGGGGGCGAGGGTCATCCGTTTCGTGAAGGCGATCATCGCGGCTGGGTCCGAGCCAGTCGCGCCGGGGTTCATCCCCGCCGATCCGCGCATTTGGGATTCGACCGCGGCGCTCGATCTCAGCTTCACGCCTAAGCGCATGCTGGTCCTCGGCGGAGGCATCATCGGGCTCGAGATGGCGACGGTCTATCACGCGCTGGGCGCCGGGATCACCGTGATCGAGATGATGGACCAGCTCATGCCGGGGGCCGATCTCGACATCGTGACCCCGCTCGCGAAGCGCATTGGCCGACTCTACGACAAGATCCTGCTCAAGACGAAGGTGACCGCTGTGAGCGCGGAGCCGGACGGGCTGAAGGTCGCGTACGAAGGCCCCGGAGGCTCAAACACCGAGACGTTCGATGCGATCCTGGTTTCGGTCGGGCGACGCCCCAACGGCGCGCGCATCGGCGCGGCCGCGGCGGGCGTCGCGACCGATGAGCGCGGCTTCATTCCTGTCGATCGCCAGATGCGCACCAACGTGCCGCACATCTTCGCCATCGGCGACATCGTCGGCCAGCCGATGCTGGCCCATAAAGCGTCGCACGAGGCCAAGGTCGCGGCGGAAGTCGCCAGCGGACACAAATCCTCGTTTGACGCCAAAGCGATCCCGTCGGTTGCTTACACCGATCCGGAAGTCGCCTGGGCGGGCCTGACGGAGACGGAAGCCAAGGCGAAGGGCGTCAAATACGGCAAGGCCGTCTTTCCCTGGGCGGCGAGCGGCCGGTCTCTTTCGCTGGGACGAGACGAGGGCCTGACCAAGACCCTGTGGGACGAGGAGACCCAGCGGCTCATCGGCTGCGGGATCGTCGGGCCCAACGCCGGCGACCTCATTTCCGAGGCGGCGCTGGCGATCGAGATGGGCGCCGAGGCCGAAGACATCGGCCTCACCATTCATCCCCACCCAACGCTGTCGGAGACTTTCGCGATGTCCGCCGAAGCGTTCGCGGGGACGCTGACCGACCTCTATATGCCGAAGAAGAAGTAGCGCGGCCTATCCTTCCCCCCTCCGAGGGAAGGTGGCCCGAAGGGCCGGATGAGGGCCGAGAGCGAAGCGAGCCCCCTGACTATCGCGCCCCACGCAATCGCCGCTCGCCGAACCCTCATCCGTCGGGCTGCGCCCGACACCTTCTCCCCAAGGGAGAAGGGCGCACTCGCCAACCGGAGTTCGTGCGCATGAGAATCTTCTTCTTCGGCGTCGGATATTGCGCCCGGCGGCTCATTCGGCGCGAGCCCTGGATCGAGGCGAGCGGAACGACGCGGACGGCCGAGGCCGTGAGCGCCCTGCGCCGCGAGGGCGTTGAAGCCTATCAACTGGACGGCGCAGAGGCAGATCCCGGGCTCGAGCAGGCGCTCGAGCAGGTCGAGGCGATCGTCGTCTCCATCCCGCCGCATGACGGGGCGGGCGCGACGGTCGAGCGTTTCGCCGCCGCCATCGCCACCGCGCCGGCGCTGCAACGCGTCGTCTATTATTCGACGATCGGCGTTTATGGCGACCACGCTGGCGCCTGGGTCGACGAGACGAGCGCCACGCTGACGCGTACCGCGCGCGGCCTCAAGCGGCTCCAGGACGAGGCGCGCTGGACCGCGGCGGCGCGGGCGCGAGGCGCCGAAGCCGACATCCTGCGCCTGGTCGGAATCTATGGTCCCGGCCGCAACGCGCTGATCAACCTCCGACGCGGCGAGACCCGGCGGATCGTCAAGCCCGGCGAAGTGTTCAACCGCGCCCATGTCGACGACATCGCCGAAGCCACGAAGCTCGTCCTGACCCGGGGGCTCGCGGGCCAGGTCTGGAACGTCGCCGACGACGAGCCGGCTCCGCCGCAGGAGGTCGTCGCCTACGCCGCCGCGCTGCTCGGGCTTGAGCCGCCGCCCGAGGAACCGTTCGACGAGGCGCGGCTTTCGCCGAGGGCGCGGGAGTTCTACGCCGACAACAGGCGGGTCTCGATCGCCAAGGCCAAGAGGCTGCTCGGGTTTGAGCCGGCCTATCCGACCTATCGCGAGGGGCTTAAGGCGCTGGCGGAGGCGGGAGAAGGGCAGGGCGCTTGAAGTCGCCCGAGGCGACCGGGAGCGAACCAGAAGGCTGGAAGGGCCGGACGGCGCGGGTCCACTGGCGACGCCGAACCGCGGTGAAAAAAGCGGGACGTCGGTTCCGTTTCGCTGTGTGGCGCCGGAGGCTATCGTCCGCCGGAGACCGTCAACACCGCGCCGGTGACAAAGCGCGCGGCCGGCGAGATCAGCCAGGCGACCGCTTCCGCGATATCGTCGGGGGCGCCGATGCGGCGCAACGGGGTCGCCGCCTCGATTCGGCCCCGGAAGGACGCGTCGCCAAGCTGGTCGCGAGTCATGTCGGTTTCGATCATTCCGGGCGCGACCGCATTGACGCGGATTCCCTCCGGGCCGACCTCGGTCGCGAGGCCCTTGGTGAAAGTTTCGACCGCGCCCTTGGTCGCGGCATAGGACGCAAGTCCGGGCAGCCCGCCGATCCTCGCCGCGATCGACGACAGGTTCACGATCGCTCCGCCGCTTCCGCCGCGCCGGGTCGAAAGCCGAAGCACGGCCTCCTTGCAGGCGAGGATGGCTCCGATCACGTTGAGAGCAAAGAGCCGCGTCAGCTCCTCGGCCTCCCGTTCGTCGGCCCGGGCGAAGCGCCCTGTGGCGCCCGCATTGTTGACGAGGCCGGCGAGCGGCCCCAGCGCCTTCGTCGCCTCATCGAAGAGACGGGGAAGCGCGGCCGGATCGGCGACGTCGGCCTTGAACGCTTGCGCTTGTCCGCCCGCCCGCTTGATGTCCGCAACGGTCGCCTCGGCGGCGCTCGCGTCGGCGGCGAAGTTGACCGCGACCGCGTATCCGTCCGCCGCGAGGCGCCGCGATATGGCCGCGCCGATGCCGCGCGACCCTCCGGTGACGATGACGAGGCCTGAGGGCATGGCGAGAACTTAAGCTCCGCGAAGATTGTTCGAACGACATTGAGGGCGACAATTGCGTCAGTCAATTCGCATGCCGCACGCAAATGGAGGCGACAGCAGGCGAGGCTATGCGGTTCGTTGAAACCAGGCCGAACGCCGTATCGTTTGGGGCGGCTGGCCAAGCGCTCTCAGACACGCCCGCCGCAAGCGCTCGCGATTCGCAAAGCCCGTTTCGCGGACGACGTCCTCGAGGCTATGACGTCCGTCCTCCAACATCAGCCGCGCCGCTTCCATCCGCAGTTGCTCCACCGCCTTCGCGGGAGACTTCCCTGTCTCGATGCGGAAGACGCGGCTGAATTGCCGAGGACTCAGGCGCGCCACATCAGCGAGGCGTTCGACGGAAAGATCCTCGTTGAGATGTCGCTTCGCAAAGGCGAGCGCGCTCTGGACGCGGTCCGATTTCGGTTCGAGCTCGAGAAGCGCCGAATACTGAGATTGGCCGCCCGGACGACGATGGTAAACAACAAGCTGACGCGCCACGGCTCTGGAAACGTCCCGGCCCAGATCCTCCTCCACCATGGCCAAAGCAAGATCGAGCACCGCGGTCATTCCGGCGGAGGTCCACACCGCGCCGTCCTTGATGAAGATGCGGTCCTCCTCGACGCGCACGCAAGGGTGCCGCTGTCGAAGCGCGACGGCATATTGCCAGTGGGTCGTGGCCCGCTTGCCGTCGAGCAGGCCGGCGGCGGCCAGGACGAAAGCCCCAGTGCAGGTGGCGGTCACGCGTCGCGATGCGCCGGCCGCGGACCTTAGAAAACCGATCATTGCGGGGCCGACGGGCAGCCGGCTAGCCCCGCCAACCACCATGATCGTGTCGTAGCGCGGTTCGCCCAACGCCTCGGTCTGAACGCTCACGCCGCCGGAGCTGCGTATCGCTCCTCCCGCTTCGGAGATAAGCCGCACGTCGTAGATCGGGCTCTCCTGAAGCGCGTTGGCGAGCTCGAATACCGGAACAGCAGCCAGGCTGATGACCTGGAAGCCTGGAAAGACAACGATCCCGATCCGGCGCATGAAGCTCTCTGGTTGTCCCAAAACGTGGCATATACGACATTCAGGACATCCGGGAAAGGCCGTAATGATCCTGGCGCGGCTCACCCTGTTCCCATTGCAGCCGCCTTTCCGGAGGCTTCCCATGCGCAACGCGGCAAGATTGAGCGCCACGCTCACCGCTCTCGCCCTGATCGCCGGCCCGGCCGCGGCGGCGTCTCCCACGGACGCCGATCCGCTGGATCAGGCGAGCCGCGACGGAGTGAGGGCGCTCTTCAACCAGTTGATCGACGCCGAGAACCGCCACGACCTCAGCGCGGTGCGCCCGCTTGTTTGGGTGTCTCCCAATGCGCTCTTCGTCGCCAAGACCGCGACAGCCGCCGAAGGCAACTGGGGCGGATTTTGGGGCACGGAGGTCGTGCTCAGCCACTTGGGCGAACTCTACAAGGCCGGCTCTTTTCACATCGAACCCGACTATGAGCGGGTAAAGGTTGTCGGCATCGCTCCGGATGTGGCCGAGACCTATGCGCCGGTGAAGATCACGGTGGCCTACGCCGGCCAGACGCCGGTTCCGAAGCCTTTCCTTATGATCCTGAACTGGGTGCGGACTCCCGAAGGCTGGCGCATGGCGACCGACATCGCGCTGCCGATCCCGCCGGCGCCGGCGGCCGATCAATAGAAAGACCGCAGCCAAACGACGATCGACACAGATAGCCCTCTTAACCGGCGAAAGGACCTTCATGCCTTGGATCAATCTCACCATCCGTCGCGGCGCGATGCCGAAACAAGTTCAGCACGCGCTCATGGCCAAACTGACCGAAGTCCTCATGTGGTGGGAGAAAGTGCCGGACACTACACGCGCCCGCAGCATCATGAAGGGGTGGGTCTATGAGGTGGACGAGGACGCGGACTACAGCGCCGGCAGCCCTACCCACGAAAAGCCGTTCTATTTCATTGAGATCCGCATTCCCGTCAACCGGCTGGACCTTTTGGCGAAGCAGGGCCTGATCCGCGATTTCACCCGTGTGGTCCTGGACGCCGAGAAATCGGACAACACACCTGAGAACGCCCGCAGGATCTGGGTGACGATCAACGAACTGAAGGCCGAGGACTGGGGCATCGGCGGCCATACCGATTGGCTGCGCGATTACACCAGCGCCCTCGATGACGTGGGCGTCTATGCGGCGCCGACTTGAGTGCGCCGCGCCTCACGGCTTCAGGCGCCATCCGGTGCGGAAGATCCAGGTCACGATCGCCAGGCACGCCGCAATGAACAGCGCCGTGAACCCGACGCTTGCGGCGACGCCGACGTCGCCCCGGCCGTAGAAGCTCCAGCGAAAGCCGCTGATCAGATAGACCACCGGATTGAACAGGCTGACAGTCCGCCAGAACGGCGGCAGCATGTCGATCGAATAGAACGCGCCGCCGAGGAAGGTAAGCGGCGTCACCACCAGCGCCGGGATGACCGCGAGCTGCTCGAAGTTCTTGGCCCAGATGCCGATGATGAAGCCGAACAGGCTGAAGGCGATCGCGGTCAAGGCGAGAAAGGCGGTCATCCAGAACGGATGCTCGATGCGCACCGGCACCAGAAGCGAGGCGGTGATGAGAATGATGAGGCCGATGCCGATCGACTTGGTCGCCGCCGCGCCGATATAGGCGCAAATGGCCTCGGTCGAGGATAAGGGCGCCGAGAGCAGCTCATAGATCTGGCCGGTGAACTTGGGAAAGTAGATGCCGATCGAGGCGTTCGAGATGCTCTGCGTCAGCAGCGACAACATCATGAGGCCGGGCACGATGAACGCGCCATAGCTGACCCCGCTCACTTGATTGATCCGCCCGCCGATCGCCGCTCCGAACACCACGAAATAAAGCGCGGTGGTGATGACCGGCGTCGCGACGCTCTGCAGGATCGTGCGCTGCGTGCGCTGCATTTCAGAACGGTACAGCGCCCACACGCCGACCAAATTGATCGCCGGCGCCGCCCTCATGCCGCCCGCCCCACCAGATCGACGAAAATGTCCTCGAGCGTGGTCGTGCTGGTGTCGAGATCGTTGAAATCGACGCCGATCTCGCTCAGTCGACGCAGCAGCGTTGGAACGCCGGTGTCTTTGGCCGACGCGTCGAAGCGGTACGAGAGCCGCCGGCCGCCGTCCTCGAGATCGAGCGGCCAGCCGGCCAGTTCGTTGGGCAAGGCCGGCAGCGGCTTTTGCAGCGTGAGCGTCAGGCGGCGCTTGCCGAGCTTGCGCATGAGCGCCGTCTTCTCGTCCACGAGCACAATCCGGCCGTGGTTGATGACCCCGACCCGGTCCGCCATCTCCTCGGCCTCCTCGATGTAGTGGGTGGTCAGAATGACGGTGACGCCCTTGGCTCGCAGGCGCCGCACCAGCGCCCACATGTCCCGGCGCAGGTTGACGTCGACGCCGGCGGTCGGCTCGTCGAGGAACAAGACGTCCGGCTCATGGGCGAGCGCTTTCGCGATCATCACCCGCCGCTTCATGCCGCCCGACAGTTCGACGATTCGGGTGTCGCGCTTGTCCCACAACGAAAGCTCGCGCAGCAATTGCTCGATGAATGCGGGATTGGCCGGGCGCCCGAACAGCCCGCGGCTGAAGGCCATCGCCTTGCGGACGGTGGTGAAGATGTCGAGCGCGATCTCCTGCGGCACCAGGCCGACGATTCGCCGCGCGGCGCGGTAGTCGCGGACGACGTCATGCCCGTCAATGAGGACTCGGCCCGAGGTCATCGACACCGTGCCGCAAATGACCCCGATCAGAGTCGTCTTGCCGGCGCCGTTCGGGCCGAGCAGAGCGAAAATCTCGCCTCTGGCGATGTCGAGATCGATCGACTCGAGCGCGACAAGGCCCGAACCATAGCGCTTGGTGACGGCGGCGATCGATATCATCGGCGACATCGCCGCTTCTCCCCCGATTTCGCGCTCGAGCTTGAGCTTGCGGACAGCGAGGCGGACGCCGGCTGAACCCGCGAACGCCCGGGACCGGGCGGCTAGCCGGACATGTAAGCGCTTAGCCGGGGGCCGTCACCTCCCGGCGCAGCCGAGCAACGGAAAAGCCCGCCGACATAAGGAAGCGCCCCGCGCCCCATGCATCAGACCTCGGCCCCGCGCCGGAGCGCCTCCCGCGCGGTGTCAAAGACTCATCAGGCCGTCGACGGAAATCAAAAATCCATCGGCACGAAGAAGCAATAGACCCCGGACTGGCTTCCGTCGCCATCGTCGCGGTAGAAGATCCAATAGTCTCCGTCCTGGCTCGGCAGCGCCTGGCCGACCGGGATGCGGCGCACATAGCCGTCAACTGTGTAATAGTCGGCGGAGACCCGGTGCACCTGGTCTGGGCGCAGATGATGGGCGTCGGCCGGCCCGCAACACGAAGCCTTCACCCAGGCCGGAACGGGCTTCCCGTCCGACCAATAATCGTGCGCCTGCGCGCTGCTGGCGGACAGGGCAAACGCTATCAAGGCGATTCGAGCAATCATCTCAGTTCCCTTTGCGGGTTTCCAAGTTGGATTGATGCCGAACCCCCCGGGAGTCTTCCTCCTTTCAACTCAAATCCACACTAACCGACGCTGGCCGCAGCAAGACTCGTGCCGCTGCCTCGACTCACTGATGTAATGCTGACGCCGGGCACGTCCAGTTGGCAAGCTCCTCTTCACAACAAATTTGAGGAGTTCTCCCACGATCGCGACGGAGATCCAACCTCCGTTCGCGCCTCTCCGGTCAAGGCGAGGCTCCGATCAATTCCGCGCGCCCGCGGAAAGTTCCGCCGCAGTCGATCACGCGGGCGTGTTCCATGATGTGAGACTCCAGCTCTGTTGTCCAAGGCATTGATCTTACACGGGGTCATCTGAAACCGGAGATCGACCTGAGGGCGGTCTCGGCGGATTCGGCTTTGCCCGGCTTCCGGCCGCCTTCCGCGTCCACTTAGCCAAGATCGAGTCTCATGAGGTCTCTGGCCCGGGGATAGAGGCTTGCCGCGACTCAGCCTCCGGGTTAACCGGCGACGATGAGCAAAGCCGTTTCGCCGCCCCCGGTTCCGCCGCCGGCCCCGATCGAGGTCAATCTGCGCGAGGCGCTCGAGGAGCGCTATCTCGCCTATGCGCTTTCCACCATCATGGGGCGCGCCCTTCCCGACGCGCGCGACGGGCTCAAGCCCGTGCACCGCCGCATCCTCTACGGCATGCACATTCTCAGGCTCGACCCCACCTCGGCCTTCAAGAAATGCGCCAAGATCGTCGGCGACGTGATGGGCTCGTTCCATCCCCATGGCGACCAGGCGATCTACGAGGCTTTGGTGCGTCTCGC
>Ga0335075_10008781_pt1 | contig 15473 bp, 15 predicted proteins | sample Lox_Sample_24_FD_206723 | JGI IMG/M metagenome (GOLD analysis project Ga0335075, IMG submission 206723) | Soil microbial communities from Loxahatchee National Wildlife Refuge, Florida, United States - Lox_Sample_2.4 | ecosystem: Environmental > Terrestrial > Soil > Wetlands | place: USA... | reverse complement strand
GGTTGGATGAGGCCGCCCCACGAACGGCTCTTGATCTCCCACGCCGCCATGGCCACCGTCAGGTCCCGCCCGGGCGCTGTGTGCGTGGCGGCTGAGTGCCGCGCACACGGTCACGGTCAGCTGGCGAGTTCATCGTCGCCGTAGTCATGGTCGGGGTGGTTAGCCTCCCCGAGGCGCCAGTAGCCGCGGGTCACCAGTGAGCTGAGCGGCAGCCCTCGCTCGTTGCGGAAGTACCTCCGGATGCCGCGCATCGCCGCGGCCTCGCAGGCCACCCAGATCCGCGTCCCGGCGGGGATCTCCGCGGCACGCGCCGCCTTGTCCAACTCGGCGCCGAACGCGCCGGGCGACCGCCGGTGATGCCAGGTAACCGTGGCCTTCGCGGCGCTGTCGAACGAGATCTCGTCGGTGGCGTCCGCGACCTCGATGTGCACGTCGGCGGTGGCCGTGGCGGGTAGTGCCTCCAGCAGCGTGGCCACGGCTGGGATCGCGCTCTCGTCGGCGGCGAGCCACCAGTGCGTGGCTGCCTCGTCTAGGGCGAACCGCCCGCCCGGGCCGGCGACCGCGAGCTTGTCCCCGGGCTTCGCGCGCCCGGCCCACTCCGAGGCCGGGCCGGCGCCGTGCAGGACGAACTGGAGCTCCAGCGTCTTGCTCGCCTCGTCGAGCCGGACCGGTGTATAGGTGCGCACCACCGGGCGCTCAGCGCCCTCGGGCCATACCGGCCCGTCCGGGGTCTGCTCCGGCAGCGTCGGCGCGTCCTGGCCCGCGGCGGGCAGGAACACCTTCACATGCGACGTCGGCGTCTCGATCCTGAATCCGTCCAGGGCATCGCCGCGCACTAGCACCGACACCAGCCGGGGCGCGATCCTTGAGACGGACACGACTTCCGCCGGGCGCGGCGGCTTACGCCGGCGCGGCGGCCGGGCTGCTGGCGTTTCTGTCATGAAGTTTTCCCTCTCCTCGCATGCGCTCGCGTTACTGCGCAAGCAGCCGGTAGAGCGCCTGGCGGGCGCCCCGGACGATCTCCACTGCCTCCTGCACCTGAGCGGGGTCGCCGGCCGTTGCGACCTGCCGGGCCGCGACGTGCAGCCGGTGCACCTCGGTGCGCAGGTCCAGGTGCGCGGACCCGGCCCCGGTCCCGGCGGCCAGGTCGCGCAGCTGCCCCACGTCGGCCTGGGCCCGGCCTCGCTCGGTCAGTTCGTAGACCTTCCGGCCGTCGCTGTCGCGGCCGCGCACCAGGCCCTCGTCCTCGAGCACTTGCAGCAGCGGGTAGACCGACCCGGGGCTGGGCCGCCATCGGCCGCCGGCCTGTCCTTCAAGCCGCCGCATCAGCTCGTACCCGTGCGCGGGGCCGTCCAGCAAGGCGGCCAGCAGCAGGCCGCGCACGTTGCCCTTGGGGACCCGCCCGCCGGCCCAGTGACCGTGGCGCCCGTGCTCGCCGTACGGCATTTCCGGTGGTCTCATGCAGTCCCTCTCGATCAGGATGACGCTATCATGATATATCAAAATCGTATCGTGGGAAGAGGCAGGGACTGTCGCTTCGGCTCCGGCCACGCTCCGAAGGAGCACCTGGGCAGCCTGACCGTGCAGACCGTGAAGGAAGCAATGCAGAGTGACAGAAGGCAACTACTCGAATGCGTGAGGACATCGCCCGCGCAGCGCTCGCACTCACCTATTTCGAATACGGCTACATCAAATGAAAACCACTGAGATCACCCCAGCCTGCCTTCGAAAGCTCGATAGCGTCGGCCACGTGGTGCTCAGGGCGTCACTATCTAATTCGTCCGTGCTGTCTGTCCCCGCCGTTCCGGAAGGCGGTCGAAGAACCGGCCGAGGACGTAGCTCGGAACGGCGGCAATGGCGATCATCAGCAGCGCGAACGGCGCGGCCTGGCCGTAGGCGAGGTTCTGCTGGTAGTTCCAGAACTGGGTGGCGAGGGTCTGCACGCCTGTCGGCACCAGGATCAGGGTCGCGGTCAGTTCGGTGACCGTGGACAGGAACACCAGGCAGAACGCCGCGGCGAGTCCGGGGGTGACAAGCGGCCTTGTCACCCGCCAGAACACGGCCAGCCGCCGCTGGCCGAGCGACTTGGCGACATCCTCGAGGCCGACCGGCGCCTGCGCGACCGATGCACGGACCCCGACGAGCGCGAGCGGGAAGAACATGATGGAGTACGCGACGACCAGCATGGGCGCGCTCTGGTAGCCGATGCCGTCGCCGTACCGTTCGCTGAAGTAGGACAGTGACAACGCGATGACCAGCCCCGGCATGGCGAGCACCAGATAGGTGCTGCGCTCTATCAGGCGAGCTACCCGGCCGCCGCGGCGCACCACGAGGATCGCGACCGGCAGCGCCATCACGGTGGCGAGCACCGCCGCGGATGCGCTATAGGCGAACGTGTAGCCGGTGGCGGACAGCAGCGACGTGCCGGTGAACGGCTGGTTCGTCCCGGTTGCCCACCAGTAGGCAGCGGACCCGACCGGCACGCCGAGAGCGAGCAGGACAAGCGCGCCGAGCAGCGCGAGCGCCGGCACGGTCCACGGGCCGAGGCGGTGCCGCGGGGCGGAACGCTGGGCCGTGCGGCTCGCGCGGCTTACCCGCCTGCGGCCGCGTCCTGAGGGGTCTGCGATCAGCACGAGCAGGCCAAGCACGATCAGCACGAGCGACAGCGCGGACGCGGCTGGGATGTCGAACGACACCGAGAACTCGGTGAAGATCTCCGTCGTGAAGGTCTGGTAGCCGAGGATCTCGAACGCGCCGTACTCGGCCAGCATGACCATGACGACGAGCAGGCAGCCGCCGAGGATGGCGACCCGGGCCTGGCCGATAGTGATGCGCCAGAAGGTCTTGAGCGAGCCGGACCCGAGGCTGCGCGCGACCTCCTCCTGCACCGGGTCGGCGTTGCGCAGGCTCGCCGCGACCGGCAGGTAGACCAGCGGGTAGAGCGCCAGCGTCATCACGAGGACCGCGCCGCGGAAGCCGGCCACGGCGGTGCTGAGCGACGCCCAGCCGAAGCTCACCACGAAGTCGGGGATCGCAAGCGGCACCACGAGCAGCACCGCCCACACCCGCCTGCCGGGCAGGTTGGTGCGCTCAACGAGCCAGGCCGACCCGGTGCCGATGACCGCGCAAAGCAGCGTCACCACGACGCCGAGCCGGACGGTGTTCCATAGCAGCTGCGCGGTCAGCGGCCGGCCGATCAGCCCGGCGACCTTGCCCGCGCCGGAGCCGGCAGCCTCGGTAAGCAGGAACACCAGCGGCAGGAACAGGACGATCGCCACGATCGCGCTCAACAGCAGCTGGCCTGCGGGCCGCCGCCGTCGGCGGGCGGGCCGCAGACCCGCCCGCACGTCCGGGAGCGCGTCCCGGACGGTTGCGGGCGTCACAGCAATCCGGCCTTCTGCAACAGTGCGATCGCGGTCGACCCGTCCCCGAGCTCGGCGATGGTGATCGGGTACGGCTGGAGCTGGTTGAACGGCGTCTCCGGGGCGGTCGTCTGGACGCCGTCATCCAGCGGGTACTCGTAGCTGATCGAGTGTGCGATGATCTCCTGCCCCTGCTTGGACACGATGAAGGTGAGGAACTTCTGCGCGTCGGCCTGATTTTTCGAGGACTTCAGGACGGCCGCCCCTGAGACGTCCACCACGTAGCCTGGATCATGCGGGGCGAAATAGGCGATCTTGGAGTGGACGTTGGACGCGCCAAGCTCGGCCTTCATCCGGTACCAGTAGTACTGGTTGACCACGCCGAAGGCAACGGCACCCCGGTTGACCTCGTCGGCGATCGTCTCGTTGTCCGGGTAGATGTGCGAGCCGGCGTTCGCTTTGATGCCGTTCAGCCAGGAGGACGCCTCGGCAGTGCCGTAGGCCTTAGCCACCGAGGTCACGATCGGCTGGAAGTCCGTCTCCCCGGCCGCGAACGCGAGCTTCCCCTTGTACCGGGGGTTCGCGAGCTGAAGCACCGAGGTCGGCAGCTGAGCGGCGCTGATCAGCGACGGGTTGTAGATCAGCACGCTGACCCGGGCCGACACCCCGATCCAGTCGCCCTGCGGAGAGTTGTATTTCGCCGGGGTCTTCGCCAGCGTCGAGGCGTCGACGTGCGCGAGCAGCCCCTTCTCTTGCAGGTACTCAAGAGCCGGGGAGTTCTCGGTGTAGAACACGTCCGCGATCGGATGCGCCTCTTCGGCGACGATCTCGTCAGCGAAGGTGTCCTCGTCGTTGTACCGGACGTTCACGTGGATACCGGTCTGCTCCTCGAACGCGTTCACGAGTGACTGGGTGGTCTGCTCGTGCTGCCCGCTGTACAGCGTGATCGACCCGGACCCGGCGGACGAGGCGCCCGACGCGGATCCACAGGCGGCGAGCAGACCTGCGGCGAGCAGCGCGGCGAGGCCAGCTCCGCCGCGGGTGAGGAGGCGACGCCCCGCGACTGCATGACGGAGACGCCTGGTGACTGTATGCCGGACGGGAGTCATGGCGCCGCCTGCGGGCAGATCGCGTTGACCGCGTTCTCGGCCTTCGAGACTTTCAGTGCGGCGGCGCTGCTTCCCGCGCCTGCACCGGTGCTGAACGCTTGGTAGGAAGCCGCGAGCGCGAGCACGGCGCGATGCAGTACCGCGTCTGTTATCTTCAGCTGCCGCAACGGGAGGACCTGCGCCTGTGCGTAACCGATGGAATCGCTGCTAGGGTCCGGTCCGTCGGACAGCACGTCAGCGACCGCTGTGCAGTCCTGTTGGATCACGGTTCCGAGAACGGTGGCGGACGACGGCTGCGAAGAAGACGAGGACCCGCAGGCGGCGACGGCCAGGGCAAGGAATGCCGCCGTCGTTCCCGAGCAGGCACGGATCAGCGTCTGCCGGGCGGGCGAGGCATGTTGGTGCAGGATACAGCTCACTCCTTAGTTCAAACCTCTTGCACTGTGCGATAGATCCTTTCTAAGGTTAGCCTTACCTAACTTAGGCAAGCTCAAGTTTTATTGATTCGTTATCCCAGGAGGTTGCGCGCGATCCGCCGGGCCGAGGCGACCGCCCTGAAACCGTCGCCAGGGTCGTTTCTGCGGGGAAAGACCACGGTGACCCCTGCTCGGCTCGACCACGCCGGTCAACGGGACATCAACCCCTACGCGATCTGGCCGGTAACCGAGACCGTAGGAACGGTTACCAAGGGCGACATCTTCGTCGGCAACCTCAACAACTCCTCCAACAACCAGGGAACGGGCACGACGATCGTCGACATGCATCCGGCGGTCGGCTCAGCGTCTTCGCCAGCCTACCCAGTACGGTGGATGGCTGCCCTGGTGGTGCGGGGCTGACCACGGCGATGGTCCAGCTCAAGACCGGATTGGTCATCGGTGGCCGGGCCGGCCGCGGCGCTGGAGGAGGCGGAGGCGGCCGAGATCGCGCAGTTCCCGGTGCAGCCCGGGCCCAGCTGTGCGGCTCCGCTGCCGGCGCCCCCGCCAGTCACGGCGGCCTGTCGGCCGCGCCGCGGGACCTGGCCCGGTTCGGGATGCTGTTCACGCCCAGCGCCCGGCTGGTCAGCGAACACCCGGTCATCACCCCGGAGCATCTGCGGCGGATCCAGGCCGGCGGCCGCCCTGAACTGCACCGCGATCGCGGCGGCCCCCTGCCCGTGTCGCAGGCCGTGACCGGGGCAGGCCGGTCACGCATGAGCCTTTCTAACAGGAGCCGATTCCTTCCCACGCGGCCACCGCGTCGTTGGCGGTATAGGTCTCGCCGGCCGTGTTGAAGTCGAACGTGCGGTTGTCGACGTAACCGCAGGACGAGGTCTCCTCGACGGATGACCAACTGCCAAGAGTGAACTTGTACTGGAAGTCCGCCGTCGGGACGCCGGTGATGGTGAGCGTCCAGGTGTCGGTGCCGGTCTTGATCATCGGGTAGTTGGTGGCGATCCAGTCGTCGCCGGACGGGATGCCGGTGCCAAGCACGTTGTAGTTGCCGGACAGGTACACGGTGTCCGAAGCCGGGGTGTCTGAAGGAACCGTCACATTGATCACCGCCCCAGAATCACCGCAGGCACCCGGGCCTTCCCAGTTCGCCACCGTGTCGTTCTCTGTGCCGCCGTTCACCGACATCGACCGGTTGGCGACGGAGCCGCAGGATGAGGTCTCCTCCGCGTTGTCCCAGTTGTTGCCCAGGTCGTACTTGTAGGACAGGGTGGTGCCGGCGGTCGCGTAGACGGTGGCTGTCCACTCGTCGGAGCTGACGCGGGTCATCGGGATGCCATCGGACGCCCAGTCGGACGCGCCGTAGCCGAGCGCCGACAGGTTCCCGTCCAGGTACACGGTGCCGGCGGAGGCGTCGGTGTTGACCGGGACGGTCACGTTGACGGTCTCCTTGACGGTCCCGGTCACCGGGCACGAGTTGTCCTGGATGCAGTCCACGACCACCGACGGGGTGTCCACGTCCTTGCCCGCCGAGATGTCGACGGCCAGCCGGACGTACTGCGCCATCGCCCACATCAGCGGGGTCGAGGAGTTGTCCGGCTGCCCGAACGTGAACCCGTTGACCCCGGTTGAGCCGCCCCAGACCTGCTCGGAGATCTGGTAGCCGGCGTTCGCCGCGCCGGCCATCGTCTCAAGCAGCGACTGCGCGCCGGACAGGTTGCCGTCGGCCACGTCGTACTCGCCGCGCTCGCCGGTCAGCACGGGCCACGGGTTGCCTACGCCCTCGCCGGTGTAGTCGGCGCCCGTGGAGGTCTCGCCGTACCCGTCGAAGCTGTACCGGTGCCAGATCGGCCCCTCCGGGGTGTCGACCTCCAGTTCGCTGTCGATCACCGGCAGCGTGCTTGTGATGTCCGGTGATGTCGCCGACTTCACGCCGAGCCGCACGAGTTCCAGGAAGCTCGGGTCCACCACATCCTCGTCGTCACGGGCGCCGCCGCCGTTGGCGATCGTGATGTCAGTTCCCGCGTTCGGCTGGCCGTCCGGCGTGATCCGCAGGAAATAGTCACCGTCACCGTAGGGGCCCGAGGTCGTGTACGTCAGCTCGTCGACCTCCGACGCCCACGCCTGCGCGGTCTCCTCGTACTGGAAGGCCAGGGCGGTGGCGCCGTTATCCTGCGCGATCGCCGCCGCGCAGACCAGGCCGGCGATCTCGGACGCCATCGTCGCGGGCGAGTAGCCGCTGTTCTCCTCCCAGCGTTCCTCGGGCGTATACGGCCCGTTAGCGACCAGGTAGTTGGCCAGATTCTCGATGTATCCCCAGTCGGCGGAACTGGTCGCGCCGAGCTGCCAGGCGAGGATGATCGGGTCCGCCACCTCATCCATCTGCAGCGACCCGAACACCGCCGTGCCGTTGAGCCAGGTGTTCTGTTTCACCGCCCCGGAGGATTCCTCCTCGTACTGGAAGATGTAGTTGAGCGCGGCGAGCGCGTCGGTCTTGTCCCCGGCCGCGAGCAGCGTCGAGGCCATCTCGTACTCGTCCCGTGTCCACACCGCGTGATAGCCGTGCTGCCCGGAATCGCCGGCACCGATGTCCGCGCTCACGCTCGCGCCCCACGGCACGGTCGGCGCCGCGATGAACGCACCCGTGTAGGTCTTGTCCTCGTCCGCCTTCACTTCCATCAACGAGACGTAGTACTGGGTCTCCAGAGACGAGGAACCGGTCACGGAGGCGGGCGGGGAGTTCAGCCCGGCGAGCCAGGAATGCCAGCCCGACTCGAACGACGACTCCAGCGACGAGAACCCCGCGGCCAGCGAGGCCGACGCGTCGGAGATCGCCGCGGACTCCGTGCTGTCAAACGCGAGCGCGAGCGTGAACGTGGTCGACCCGGAAGACGCGACCGGAACCTCGCCGACCTGGTCGATGTGCCCGGCGGTGGAAGCCGTCGAGTATGTGGACGGCAGCGAGTGGTCACTGGTGAGCATCGTCTCGCCGTCGCTGGAGGTGCCCACGTACCCGGTGGAGGTCTGCGAGAAGCCCAGCGACGAGGTCAGCGCGCTGGCCACCGCCCCGTTCTCCGCCTCCAGGTCGCCGCTCGCGGAGTCGGTGCCACCGGTGTTGCCCATCCCGTCGTTGTCCAGGTAAGGGTGATAGTCGACATAGAGGTACAGCGGCGCGGAAGTCAGGTTGTCGAACGTTGTCTGAACGAGGATCACCGAACGCGACGGGTCGGCGATGTAGGTTTTGGTGATCGTGAAGTCGCCGTTAGTCGCCGTGTTCACCTGCTGCCAGGTCAGCGACGTCGGGTCGGCCAGCGAGATCGTGTGCGTGGTGCCTGTGGTCTCCAGGTCCGTGAAGGAGGACCCGTCGGTCACCGCGTACTGCAGGCCGTAGGTGTCCGGTGTGTCGGTCTCCGGGTAGAAGGCGTTCTCCAGTTCACCGTCCCCCAGCGTGTACCAGACTTTCGAGTCCGTGCCGAGCGAGTCGGCGAAGCCGTCCACGGACGGCTCGTTCCAGTAAGCGGCTGTGCCTGGCTCGCCGGGGGCGCTGGTCTGCGCCCGCGCGGCGGTGGTGGTGACGATAGTGCCCGACATCGCCGCCGCGAGGATGATGGCGGCGGGGATGGCCGCCCGCCGCAGGAACCCGTGTTTGATCCAGCTCATGCGGGCCTCCAGACAGAGCGGAATCCAGCCACGTTCGATCGTGACTTCCCGCGCACCGCTCGAAAGCGCTCGCTTCGGAACGTAACGGCGTGATGACTGAAGATGCCAGGGAACATCCCGTTAAAAAATGAGCCGGCACAGAAACATTCCGTTAATAACATCGCGACCGAGCCTGGCGTAATCGCATCGGAAAACACTGGCGGCGGCCGCGGGGCTCCCAGCCCGGCGCACAGCGGCGACCCCGCTGGTGCAAAGTTAACGGAAGTTACTATTGTGACAGATTGGATTTCCCCGGAATGGGCATGCCGGGCGGCCACTTAGCGTGTTGCCTGGACTTGCCGGAGCAGTTCGGCGTTCGGCTGGCGGGTCTTGTCAAGGAGTAGTTCGAGCGCCCGCTGGGAGTCCAGCGCGGCGAGGGCACGGCGCAGGCCGACCACCGCGGCGTGCTCCGCCGGGTCCATCAGCAGATCCTCGCGGCGAGTGCCGGAAGGCACCGGGTCGATCGCCGGGAACATGCGCTTTTCCGCGAAGTCGCGGCGCAGCCGCAGTTCCATGTTGCCGGTGCCCTTGAACTCCTCGAACAGCACGTTGTCGAGCTGCGAGCCGGTGTCGATCAGGGCGGTGGACAGGAGCGTCAGCGAGCCGCCCCCCTCGATGCTGCGCGCCGCGCCAAGGAACTGGCGAGGCGGCTGCAGGGCCGATGCTGCGACGCCCCCGGACAGGGTGCGGCTGCTGGCGGGAGCGGCCAGGTTATAGGCCCGGCCGAGCCGGGTGAGAGAGTCGAGCAGGACGACCACGTCGTGGCCGAGTTCCACTAGGCGCTTGGCCCGCTCGATGGCCAGTTCCGCCGCGCGGACGTGATCTTCGGGGGACTGGTCGAACGTGGAGAAGATGACCTCGCCGCGAACCGAGCGGCTCAGGTCGGTGACCTCCTCGGGCCGCTCACCGACGAGCACCATCATCAGGTGCACCTCGGGGTGGCCGTTGGTGATCGCGTGCGCGATCGTCCTGAGGACCATGGTCTTGCCCGCCTTCGGCGGCGCGACGATGAGGCCGCGCTGGCCCTTGCCGATGGGGGTGATCAGGTCGATGATCCGCGCGGTGGGGGAGGAGTCACCGTCTTCGAGACGGAGCCGCTCGTTCGGGTAAAGAGGGGTGAGATCCTCGAAGTCCGGGCGCTTCCTCGCCTCGTCGGGCCGAAGGCCGTTGATGGACTCGACGCTGATCAGCGCGCTGTTCTGGCGGCCGTTGGCGCCCCGGCCGTTGGTGCCTCGGTTGGAGGCGTTGCGGTTAGGGGTGCCGCGGCTCGAACCGCCGCGGCCGGAGGCGGCGCGGTTAGAAGCGCCACGGCTGGATCCGCCGTCGCTGTTGTCGCGCCCTTGCGGAGCGGCCGTGCCTTCGACGATGTCGCCCTTGCGCAGCCCGTACTGGCGGACCTGGGCGGGTGTCAGCGGGATGTCTTCGGGCGAGCGGCGGTAGCCCGCCGTGCGCAGGAAGCCGCGGCCGTCGCTGATGTCGGCGACGCCATGCACCGGGATGGCACGGCTTTGCGCCGGAATGGCGGCGCCATCATGCGCCGCAGTGGTGACGCGCGTCTGGTTGTCGACGCGCTCTTCTGTTGTTGTCATGTGGGTTTTTTCCTCTCGGTGGAGGTGAATTCGCGCGCGTCAAAAGAGACTTGCTGGCGTTGCCTTCCGCGGCTATGCGGAAGTGCCGCGTTGATTGCGCGTTATGCAGGCTGAGAAGTTGTCGCGAGGATCAGAACCGTCGCATCGGCGCCATGTCGCCCGAAACAGGGGGAAAGCGCTCGTAGGACCGCTGGACCACTCAGATAGGTACCAGCCCTTCAACACCTACGTTACCCGCAAACAGCGAACGGCGCCACTTCATTCCCGGGGTGCTCCCTCGCCAGCGACTGCGGTCAGCCGCTCGCGAACAAAGCCGATCCTCGCCGGGCAGGCAATTAACGTGGGAACGTGGCGCAGGCGCAGGCGAGGTACGACGAGTTTGCTGAGTGGTACGAGCAGTGGATCGGCGGCGCGCCGCCACTGATCGCGGCGCATGCCGACCTGCTGCCCGCCGTGACCGGCGACCGGGTGCTTGACATCGCTTGCGGGCAGGGCCGGATGAGCCGCTATCTGGCCATGCTGGGGGCCGACGTGGTCGGCGTCGACATCTCAGCCGCGATGCTCGGCAAGGCGCGCGCCGCCGGACCGGAAAACATCACCTACATCCACGCCGACGTCACCCATCACCTCGCCTGGTGGGACGGGCGGCCGTTCGATGGCTGTACCTGCGAGCTGGCGCTGATGGACATCGACGACCTGGAGGGCACCCTGTCCACCGTGACGGCGGTGCTGCGCCCGGGCGGCTGGTTCGTTGCCTCGATCGTGCATCCGTGCCTTCCGGGTACTGAAAGGGGCCAGAGCAGCTGGCCGCCAGAACAGGGTTACGAGTCCGAGGGATGGTGGATCTCGCCGGACCACAGTCCCGGCGGCGTCCGGATCCGGGTAGGCGCGACGCACCGCAAGCTCTCCACCTTCCTGAACGCCCTGCTTGACGCCGGGCTGGAAGCTGAGCACTTCGTCGAGCCGCCAGCCCCGGTCCCGACGTACCTGCTGTGGCGGTGCCGCCGCCGCTGATCGGCGACCCTGCCAGTCCGGCACGCCTAGGGGCTTGTGGACGCCCATCGGGATCGGCCCAGTGACGGTCACGACGCCGGTGCCGTTGCCGTCACAGAGAGTGAGTGTATTCGCAGGTCGTGCACCCGCGAGATCTAGGGATCACTATGCCGGGTCTCACCGCAGGTCGCCCTCGCCGGAGAGGACCCCGCGGGAGGCCCTGTCGGCGAGCTTGGCGATGTTGCGGGCGGCCACGTCCTCCAGCTGGAGCCCGAGCCTGGTGCAGATCTCGGACAAGTACCACAAGACGTCGCCCAGCTCCAGCGCCAGAGCGTCCCGGTCGGCATCGGTGATCTGGCCCTGCCGGTCCCGGAAGATCTTCTTTACCTTCCCGGCGACCTCCCCGGCCTCGTTGGCCAGTCCCAATGTCGGATAGACGATGGGGTGATCGGTTGGGACCAGCGCGCTTGTGCGCGCTGCTGCCTGCTGGTAGGCGCTGAAGTCGAGGGCATCTGAGGTGCTCTGGTCTGTCACGATCTTTAGTCTGGTCTTTCTGGCGAACGCATGCAGCCCGGCCGGAGTACTGCGTCGGGGACCAGCCTGGAAATCGTCGCGGGAACGGGCCTGATCACCACGTCCCTGGCCGAGTGGACGCCCGCCGAGATCTTCGCGCTTGAGCCCTCGGCCGGAATGCGCGGAATACTCACCCGGGACGAGCACAGTAGGTCTGCAGCCCCGCGCCGAACGGCGGGGGTGTGCGTCGCTCCAGACGAGCGCCGATCACGCGATGTAGTGAGAGGCGCCCGCGTCTCCGAAGTCCGAGCGTCGATTGACTCCGCGCAGCAGCGGTCTCAGTTGTGGATGATCGAAAATCCGAGGATCACCGCGGCCGAGACCACCACGTGGCCCGGTGCCAGGTCCTCGGCCGATGCCTGACCGCCGGCTCCGTGACCGCGGTAGCGCTCGAATCCGACGTTCTCAGGGTCGACGTCGTCGATGTGCACGACGTGGCCGAGCCGCGCACCAGCCGCCTCGGCATACAGCGCCGCCTTGTTCCGCGCCGCGGTGACCGCCTGGCGACGAGCCTCAGCCCGCAGGTCTGCCTTGGCGGTTACATCGAAGTCGACTCCCTCGATCTCATTGGCCCCGGCCGCGACGACGTCGACCAGCAATTGCTGCACGTCATCTAGATCGCGCGACTCCACCGCGAATGCGGCCTGGCATTCGTAGCCCAGGAACTTCCGGTCCGGCCCGAACCCGCTCCACGCACTTTTGAGCCCAAGACGGGACCGCTCTACTGCCTGGTCGGGGATGCCGTGCCGGCGCAACACCTCCCGCACCTCGTGCACCGAGTCGCTGGCTTGGGCAAACGACCGTGACGGGGTCTGCTCGACGCGCATCACCTTGAACCGCACCCGCACCAGGTCAGGCATCGCCTTCACGCTCGCGGCGCCATAAGCCGCCACGCCCCAGGGCCGCTCGACCATCTGCATGCCGATCATCCAACCAGTCCGCGCCTGAAGCAGCCAGCTAATAAGGCTGATCGGTATCAGCGGGCACAGAACGCTCCAAACTCGCGAGACACCAGAACGCTGGCGACGAACTTGCGGATCGACCATCGGGTTTGCAGGCTTTGCTTGGGGACATGCCTGGTCGCGCGTGCGCGCCGTTGGGTGTTGGGCGGATGCAAGCAGAAGGAGTGCCAACCATGATCCTTCCGAAGGTCCGGGACCCTCGCTTCGTGACGATCCGCCGCGGTGGGACCCTCACTGATTCGGATCACCATCTCCTCGCTCTTTGGGCGGCATCTTGCGCGGAGCACGTCCTTGACCTCTTCGAGTCGGCTCAGCCCGAGGACCCACGGCCGCGTCAGGCGATCAGGCATGCTCGCGCGTGGGTGCGTGGCGAGGCCACGATGACCCAGGCTCGGGCGGCGGGCGGCCATGCAATGGGCGCGGCCAGAGACCTGCGTGGGGCGGCACGGCATGCCGCGTACGCTGCTGGCCAGGCCGGGGCCGTCGCACACGTCGCCGCGCACGAGCTCGGTGCGGCCGCTTATGCGATCAAGGCCGCACGTGCTGCCGCGCCGGAGGACGAGGGCGAGGCCGCGGGGCGACTCGAATGCCAGTGGCAGCGTGACCAGCTCCCGGAGGCGATTCGCGAGCTGGTACTCGATGACCAGCGGCTGCGAAACGACATCTGCTGGTCGGTGTTTGACTGCTGAGCGCGCGCCGGGGCGCCTACACCGGCTGTTCCATGATCTTGGGTTGTTCACCGCGTTATTCGCGGGTAACGCCCCGTGATCATGACGTCACCCCTTCCCGGATACCCCCGGCGGGTATAAGAAGGGTGAACAGGGACCCCGTGTAACCCCGATAAGCGCGAAACACCAGTGGTTTCGGCAGCGAGAGTAATTACACGGACGGCGGTCAACCTCCGAAGGGGCTGAACGCGTGTAACCGCTAAGGGCTACGTCACCGGTCAGGAGAAAGAAGGTGGGATGCGCCGAGATGCCGGCGACCTCGACGAACGCTTCACCGCTTTCGTGCGCGAGCACGGCGAGCGCCACCTGCGGCTAGCCGTCCTGCTCACAGGCGACTGGCACGCCGCTGAGGATCTTGTCCAGGCCAGCCTCATCAAGCTTTACCAGGCCTGGCCACGGCTAGAGACTGATACCGATCCCGACGCCTACCTGCGCCGCATCGTTATCGCCGGGTTGCGCTGAGGAGGCCACGGTGAACAGAGGCCACGGTGAACAAGAGTGGCGGTAACCGGGGCCTGCGGCGCGGCGGCTACGCGCTCATCGGGGCCCGGTCCGCCGCGATCAGGTCGTTGAGCAGCGCCGCGCCGGTTGCCGCGTCGTCAACGGTGACGACGAACGTCTTATGGTCGCGCAGCGTCAGCGAGAGCGCCGGGCCGCGCCGCAGCGCGACCGCCGCGCTGCCGAAGACCGTCAGGCTGCCCCGGTACCCGAAGCTGAACGCCGTCCGGTTCACGGCCTCGGCACGCTCGATCCGCCGCAGCGGGAACCGGGTGAGCCGCAGCCCGAGCGGCCCGTAGGCGACCGTCACGCCACGCGCCGCGACGGTCACCCGCACCGAGGTGAACCCGAACATCACGACGCCGGCCACAAGCAGCACCGCCGTCAGCCCCCACTGGGCTGCCAGCCCGAGGAGCGCGGCGCCGGCCAGCAGGACGGTCCCGGTCAGCGCGGGCCATGTGGCGCGGGCTCGCCCTGTCCAGACGGCCCGCTCGGTCGCGCGCAGCCCGAGGCTCGACCGGGCGCTCCCGTCGTCAATCGCGCCGAGCCCGCCGTACCGGCGCAGCAGGTAGCTGGCGGCCGCGGTAAGGGCCACCGGGGGGCCGGCGAGGCTGCCGATGCCGCTCAGCCCGATGGAAGCCTGCCGCCAGTCGGAGACACCGACGTTGGCCGCGGTCACCCTGACGGATATCGCCGTGGCCAAGGCGATCAGGAACAGCCCGGTCGTGATGAGCCTGGTCTTCGCCTGGGGCCGGCGAGCGGATCCGTGGCCCGCGGCACCCACCCAGAGCATCGCGGCACCGATGAGCGCGAGCCCGCCCATGATCAGGAAGGGAACCACCCGGGGAGCGGACCCGTCAACCGCGCCGGCGAGGTTCCAGTGGTCGGCGACCCGGCCGGGCAGCCGCGGCCACATGGCCGCGGGCACCGCGACCAAGACCACAAGCAGCGCCGCGGGGAGAACGCCGCAAACGGCCGCCAGCACCAGGCGCTGACTCCGGGAGTACTCGTTCAAAGCTGCTCCGCGATGAGGTCGATGATCTCGGAGGCGCTGAGCCCGTGGTCCCGCGCCTGCTCGGTGAACCGCCGCGCCAGCTCGGCGAGGTGCTGGCGCGGCGGCGCCGGGGAAACCACGACCGCGCCCCGGCGCGGCCGCAGCTCGATGAGGCCCGCGTCGCGCAGTTCGCCATATGCACGCAGCACCGTGTGGGCATTGACGCCGATCGCCTCGGCGAGCTCCTTGGCCGGCGGAAGACGGTCGCCGCCGGCCAGCGAGCCGTCGGCGATCGCCGCGCGCAACTGGAGCACGATCTGCTCATACAGCGGCCGCGTGTCGCCGGCGTCGATCCTGATCAGCATGGCGGGGGAGCGAGGGCTATGTCACGGGATCCGGGCATCGTGCACCTGCGCGGCCTCCGCGAGCTCCTCCGCGGTCGCCGTGTTCTCGTTCAGTATGCCGACCATCGCCCAGTGGTGCCCCACCGGGCAGTACTGCCACCGCTTCCAGCCAAGCCGCACGGCCTTGAACGAGG
>Ga0335075_10008780_pt1 | contig 15474 bp, 11 predicted proteins | sample Lox_Sample_24_FD_206723 | JGI IMG/M metagenome (GOLD analysis project Ga0335075, IMG submission 206723) | Soil microbial communities from Loxahatchee National Wildlife Refuge, Florida, United States - Lox_Sample_2.4 | ecosystem: Environmental > Terrestrial > Soil > Wetlands | place: USA... | reverse complement strand
TCCCCTCATGACTGTCCCCTTTTGCCAGCAAACGGGGACTGTCCCCATTGAACAGGCGGCGGATCTCGGGCAGGCGCGCGTACGCCGCCTGGCGTCCGATCTCGTACAGCCGCGGCATCGCCGCGGTCTCCCACAAGCCGATGCGCCGGTCGATATCGAGCTCGAAGTGCAGCAGCCGCGCGCCGGCCGCTTCGGCCGCGCACACCTGCGCCCGCTGCAGGTTGTTGATCATCGTCGTCGTCACCTGCGCGACCAGCCGCGAGGCGCGGTTCACGCGCCGCGGCAGCGCACCGCGGAATCCCACCGTCAGCACGACGCGCGCCTCGGTCGCGAGGGACACCGGCAATGGATTCGTCAGCACGCCGTCGGTCAGCCGCCGCCCCTGCCATTCCACGCTCGGGAACAGGAACGGCAGCGCCATGCTCGCGCGCACCGCATCCGCGACGCGGCCGTGATCGAGCATGAACGGCGCGCCGGTGGACGCCACGGTCGTCGCGATGCGCAGCGGGATCGGCAGGTCCTCGAGCCGCGCGTCGCCGAACGCGGCGTCGATGCGCTCGCGGATCAGCCGCGCGTCGCGCAACGAGAAGTCCGCGTCGAAACCGGCCCATCGCGGCGCCAGCAATTCGAGCCATGCGCGCCAGCGCTTCTGCTCGGTCAGCTCCGCCGTCCACAGCCGCGTCGCCGCGTCGAGACCTTCGCGTCCCGTCCAGCCCATCGCGATGCAGGCGCCGAACAACGCGCCGGAGCTGCAGCCCGCGACGAGATCGGGCGCGTAGCCCGCCTCGCCGAGGACTTCCGCGATGCCCAGCGCCGCGACGCTGCGCACGCCGCCACTGCCCAGCACCAAGGCCAGTTGCGGTTGCGGCACGATCAAAACTTCACGTTCGCGCGCAGGTAGTAGCGGCGACCCAGCACGTCGTAGGTGGACGGGTCCGTGTTCATCTGCACCGACGCCGTGTACAGCGGCGGCGTCTCGTCCGTCAGGTTCTCGACGCCCGCGCGCAGCTCGAGCGACTCCTTCATCCGCCACGACACGTTCGCGTCGACGTAGGTGATCGACGGCACGCCAACCGTCGTGTCCGGGTCGTAGCTCGCGTACTTGTTGCTCATCGACGGCAGGTGCTGCAGCCGCAGGCCGGCGCCGAAATCGCGCAGCTGCCAGTGCGCGTTCAGCAGCAGCTTGTACTCGGGGAACGCCGACGAGAGGTTGTCGCCGATCGTGCCGCGATAGTCGATCGACGGCAGCCCGGCGACGTACGACACCTTCCATTCCTGCAGCCAGTTGCCGAGCAGGTTGACGTCGAGCTTGCCGGCGGCACCGAGATCCAGCGGGAAGTCGACCTGCACGTCGATGCCCGACGTGCGCAGCGTCGACACGTTCGCCGTGCCCTGGCTCGGGATCGACGGGATCGGATCGTCCTGCGGCTCGCCGTCCACATCCGTCAGGCGGTTCACGGCGCGGCACGCGGGATCGTTCGGATCGAGCCCCGGGTTGTTGCCCGAATAGCCGTAACACAGCAGCAGGATCTCGCCGGCCGGCACCGAGAAGATCGCGTCGTCGAGCTTGATCGAATACCAGTCGACCGAGGCGCGCACCCGCTCGAAATCGAACACGGCGCCGAAGGTCACGGTGTTCGCCTGCTCCTCGCTCAAGTCGGGATTGCCGCCGCCGCGCGTGGCGATCTGGCCGTTGCCGAACGTGTACGTATCGATGATCGCCGGCGACACACCCTGCGCGATGCACAACGTGCGGATGCCGCCGTCGCCGCCCTGCGCGACGTCGCGGTGCGCGCCGAGATTGCGCGCGGCCGAGGTGTTGTCGCAGGGATCCTCGAGCAGCGGCGGATTGTTGATGTTCTCCGGGCTGAAGAGCTCGGCGATCGACGGCGCGCGCACCGCGCGCTGGAACGACGCGCGCAGCCGCATGACGTCGACCGGCTGCCAGTTGCCTTCGACCTTGAACGCGCTGGCGCTGCCCGAGATCGAGTGATCGGACTGGCGCGCGCCGAACGTGAGACCGAAATCGCGCGCCAGCGGCGCGTCCTTCAGCAGCGGTAGATAGAGCTCGCCGAACACGTCGGTGACGTGGTACCCGCCGCGCAGCGCGCTCGACTGGTTGAAGCCGAGCAGGTCGCCGCTGGCGACCGCCGCGTCGGGCCGGAAATCGAAGCTCTCCTCGCGCCAGTTGGCGCCGATCGAGAACTTCGCTTCGCCCGCCGGCAGCGTGAACGCCTTGCCACCGAACGTCGCCTCGACCATCGAGCTGTCGAGCGTCGTCTCGTTCGTGAAATACGCGCGCACGAAGTCCGCGCACTCGGGCGAGGTGTTCTGCGGGCCGCCGAACGGGTTGTAACCGCCGGCGCATTGGCTCGCGCCGCCGTCGGCGGCCGTCAGCAGCTCGTTTAGCCGCCGCTCGGACACGTCGTTGTTCAGGAACGTGCTCTCCGCCATCGACGAAGTCGCGGCGTACACGTCCCAGTTGTAGTGTTCGCCGAGCCTGCCGCGGATGCCGCCCAGCAACTGGTAGACGTCGTACTTGTCGGTGGTCTCGCGCGGGCCCACCGCCTGCGTGCGCTGGCGCACGGTGATGTCGGCGTCCGGATCGTCGCGCGACGCCAGCAGCTCGGCGAGATCCGCGCCGATGAACGGGTTCGTCACCGGCACCTTGAACTCGGCCGTCGTCGGCGCGAGCGTCGACGTGGTGTCGTAGGTCGTGAAGAACGTCTGCACGTACGCCTCGGTGTGCTCCGACAGGCCGAGCGTCGCGAAACCCGCGAGGTTCCAGCGTTGCACCGGCAGCTGCAGCGCGTTCGGCGGCGAGAAGTTGTAGCTGAAGCCGGCGTCGTCGAACGAGCCGCCGGTCTTGTCGCCCTTGAAGTTCACGACGCTGCCCGGTGCGCCGGTGCCCATCGAGAACAGGCTGCCATCGGCGTTCACGCCGACGTTCTGCGCCGGCACGCTGCCGGCCGCGGCGCCGTAGCGGCCGAACACGCTGTTCATCGCGGCGGCGGAGAACGAGTTCACGCCCGAGTTCGAGACGCGGCCCTCGAGGATGAAGCTCGAGCCCTGCGGATGCAGGCCGTCCTTGCGCACGTCGTAAGCGATGCGCGAGAAGTCGCGCGCGCCCTGGAAGATGGCGTCGCGCTGGGTGTACTGGAAGCTGAACACCGCGTTGCCGCGGTCGTCGGCGAAGTTCGAGCCCAGCGTCAGCGAGCCCGACCAGTCGTCGCCGTCGGATTCGGCGGTGCGGCTGTAGCCGCTGTCGATCGCCACGCCTTCGAAGTTCTTCTTCAGCGTGAAGTTCGTGACGCCGGCGATCGCATCGGAGCCGTACACCGCGGACGCGCCGCCCGTGACGACTTCGATGTTCTCGATCAGCGCCGACGGCACGATGTTCACGTCGACCGTGCCGTTCGAATTCGCGGCCGGCAGCCGACGCCCGTTCAGCAGCACGAGATTGCGGTTGGTGCCGAGGCCGCGCAGGTCGATGTTGGCCTGGCCGCCGTTCGCCGGGTTGTTGGACGTCGTCGTCACCGACGGCACGAACTGCGGCAGCGAGTTCAACAGGTGCTCGACCGCGGTCGAGCCGGTCTCCGTGAGTGCGCCGGCCGACACGGTGACCAGCGGGCTGTCGGAGACGTAGTCGTTGCGCTGGATGCGCGAGCCGGTGACGGTGATGGTTTCGATCTCCTGCGCCCGGTCCTGCGCGGAAGGTGCGGCGTCCTGCGCCAGCAGCGGCGCGGCCGGCAGCACGAGCGCACCGGTCAACGCGGCGAGGGTGAGTTGTCTGGAATTCATGCGGTCCTCCCGTGGACGACGATTTGCATGGGGGCGCGCGGCGCGAGTGCCTGGCGCGCGAACAGGTGGAGCTCGTTGCTCCAGTCGGCGAAGAGATCGAAGACGCGGAACGCGAGGTCGAGACAGCGCACGCGCTCGACGGCGCTCAGCGGGATGGCCTCGAGGTCGTGCGGGTCGAGACCCCGCGACGCGTGTCCGGCCTCGCGCGCGACGTGCAGCTGGCCGAGGTAACGCAGCTCGGGCCCGCCCTGCTCCGCCAGTCGCGCGGCGAGCGGCGCCGTCAGGCCGAACAACACGTGGCCGCTCTGCGCGATCGACTCGACGATGACCAGCTTCTCCGCCGGCGTCGCGCGATACGCGAGCTGCGCGAGTCGCGGCACGAGCAGGCGGTTTTGCTGCCAGGAATCGCGCAGCGTCGCGCGCAGTTGCTGCGTGACCGGGCCGATGCGGTCGAAGCCGAGCTTCGTGTAGTCCTCGAGGTACCAGGACGCCTCGCGGCCGTTCTCGCGCGTGCGCGCGTCGACCAGCCGCTGCACGGGATCCGGCGAGCTCTCGTCGCGGAACACGCAGCGGTCGAGGTCGGCGGACGCCAGCACGAACGGCGCCATGACCGGCAGGAACGCCAGGCGGTCGCGCAGGCCGAGCCTCTCGTCGCGCAGGAACTCGAACAGCGGCAGGGTCGAATAGTGGCGCTTCGCCTGCGCCAGCTCACGCATCACGGCCTTCATCGGCACTCCGGGACGTAGTTAGTCTCCTGGAATACCGACGCGGAACGGCCCGCGATCAGGACACGATCAGTCGTCTTTTCGTATCGAGAGCCGGTTCGCGGCGCGCGCGATGCCGGCGCGGGCGCGCAACGTGTCCGCGTGGCTCTCGCCGACGGCGCCGGCGTATTGCACGGCGGCCTTCGCGAACGCATCGCGCGCCTCGCGCAACGCGCCGCGTTTCTCGGCGATCAGCGCCGTCGCGTACCACGCACCGCCGGTGAAGCGCGAGAACGATTCGGTGGTGTCCGGCGGCGCGAGCTCGCGCGCGGTCGCGGCGTCGGCCGCGGCGGCATCGAGCTCGCCGAGCGCGATCGCCAACAGGGCGCGCTCGCCGTAGGCCAGCGAGCGCGTGGCCGCGCAGCACTTCTGCGAGTCGTAGGCGGCGATGACGTTGGTCAGCATCGTGCGTGCTTCCTCGCGGTCGCCGTGCGCAGCCAGCCATTCGGCCCGCGTCAGTCGATAGCGGATGGCGATCAGCGAAGCCGGCGCGAGCCGCGCCTTGGCGATGGCACGCGCCGCCGCGTCGAGGTCCAGCGAGGCCTGCGCGAGCTGCCCGGCCTGGATGTGCACGTCGGCCTCGCCGATGCGGATGGTGGCGACGTTCGAGAGATTGCCGCGCGGCTCGGCCAGCGCGGCCGCCTGCCGGAACTGCACCAGCGCGCCGTCGTAGTCGCCGAGCGTCGCGAGGATGCGCGCGCGGCGCGCCAGCAGCCGGTCGGTTTCGCGCGCGGCCGGCGCGAGCCCGCTCAGGATCCTCCAGCCGAGGTCGAGCTCCTCGAGCGCGCGGCGCGGATTGCCGGCGTTCATGTACACCGTGCCCCAGTCGTCGTGCAGGCTGGCGGCGGCGCGGCTGTTGCCGCGACCCGCGGCCTCGAAGAGGCGCAGCGTCTCGCGGTACTTGTCGTGCGCTTCGTCGAACTGGCCGAGGATGCCGTAGGCGCCGCCGATCGACGTGAGGATGGCCGCGTGGTCGAACACCGAGTCGACGCCGCTGTTGTCGTAGCGACGCTGCGCCTCGAACGCGAACGCCAGCGCGCCCGGCGCGTCAGCGTTCGACGCGGCCACCGACGAGCGGTCCATCAGGCAGCGCGACGCGGTCACATCGTCGGCGCCGGCCTCGGCGATCAGGCCGTCGAGCACCGCCACGGCATCGTCGCGGTCGCCGAGTTCGTCCCACAGCTTCGCGCGGCGGCAGCGCAGCGTCGCGCCGACCAGCGGCTGGTCCGCGGGCAGCGTGTTGATGGTGCCCGTCAGCACCATCTCGGCGTTCCGGTACAGGCCGTTCGCGCTGTACCAGCTCGACAGGAAGTCGGTGGCGAAGATGCGCGTCCGCAGGTCGTTCGCGCCGGTGTCGCGCGCGATCTGCTCGCTGCGCGCGATCAGCTGCTCGAACGTCAGCGTCTGGCCGGGCTGGATGTTCTCGATGAGCACGGTCGACGTGAAATCCTCGGCGGCCAGCGAGTCGGCGAGCCGGTCGACGGCGATCGCGCGCTGTTTCTCCGCGTCCTGCCATTGCACGGCGGCAACGCCGAGCGCGGCGGACAGGGCCAGCAGGACGGCCGCGCCGATCGACATCGGCCAGGCATTGCGGCGCAGGAACTTGCGCGACACGTACGCCAGCGAGCGCGGCCGCGCGACGATGGGCTCGGCGGCGAGGTAACGCTCGATGTCGGCGGCGAAGGCTTCGGCCGAGATGTAACGGTCGGCCGGCGCCTTCTCCAGCGCCTTCGCGACGATGGCGTCGAGGTCGCCGCGCAACGCGCCGACTTCCGCCGGCCGCACGACGCGGCTCATCAGCGGCGGCTCGACTTCGACCACCGCGTGCTCGTACGCACCCAGCGACGTGCCGCGCGGCGTGTACGGGCTGATGCCGGTCAGCATCTCGAAGAGGATGACGCCGAGTGAATAGACGTCGGTGGCGACGGTGATCGGCTGCCCCGTGAACTGCTCGGGCGCGGCGTAGGCCGGCGTCAGCGCGGCGGCGCCGACCACGGTATGCGGCGCGCGCGGCGCGTCCGGCTGCAGCAGGCGCGCGATGCCGAAATCGAGCAGCCGCACCTCGCAATCCTCGGAGACGAGGATGTTGCTGGGCTTGAGATCGCGATGCACGACGAGCCGCGCGTGCGCGAAGCTGACGGCGCGCAGGATGTTCAGGAACAGCGTGAGCTTCTGCTCGAGGTCGAGTCGCTGCGTGTGGCAGTACTGGTCGGGCGGCACGCCCTGCGCGTACTCGAGCGCGAGATAGGGACGGCCGCGTTCGTCGACGCCGGCGTCGTACAGCCGCGCGATGTTCGGATGCTCCAGCGTCGCGAGGATGTCGCACTCGCGCGCGATGCGTTCGGCGATGCCGCGGTCGACCAGCCCGAGATGCGGCAGCTTCAAAGCGATGCGGCGCTGGATGGAGCCGTCGACGCGCTCCGCCAGCCAGACCGTCGACGTGCCGCCGGCGCCGAGCTCCTGCAGCAGCCGGTACGGCCCGACGACGGAGCCCGTCTGCAACTTGAGCGCCGCCGGCACGGCGCTGAACTCCGGCAGCCGCCGCATGAAATCGCCGGTTTCGATGCCGGGGTGCGTGTCGAGCAGCTCGCGCAGCCGGTCGCGGAGATCGGCGTGTTCGGGCGGCAGCGCCGCCAGCCAGGCCGCGCGTTCGGAGGGCGGCAGGTCCAGCGCCGCGTCGAGCAGCGGGCTCAGGCGTTTCCAGTGGGTGGCGACGTTCGACATCAGAGGTACGGACGCGAAGCCGGCTCGGATCAGGACATCGAACCGCCGCTAGGCGCGCAACAGCGTCGCCAGCAGCATGCGCGCCTTCTCCCAGTCGCGGCGCACCGTGCGGTCGGTGACGCCGAGCACCGTGGCAATCTCCGTTTCGGTCATGCCGGCGAAGTAGCGCATCTCGACGACCTGCACGAGCCGCGGGTCCTCGCTCTCCAGTGCCTCGATGGCGTCGTTGATCTGGATGACCTCGTCCTCGCCGGCTCGCAGGTTCTCGGCGAGCTGCGCGTCGAGCGAGACGTGCACGGCGTCACCGCCGCGACGCTCGGCGCGGCGCTGGCGCGCGAAGTCGACGATGACCGAACGCATGACGCGCGCGGCGTAGGCGAAGAAATGCCCGCGTTCGGCGCCGGCCAGTTTCCCGGCGCGCTGGAAGCGCAGGAAGCTCTCGTGCAGCAGCACCGTGGTGTTCAGCAGCGTGTTGCGGCCGCCGTCGCGCAGCGCGGCGCGCGCCTGTCCGCGCAGGTCTTCGTAGGCCACGGCGAACAGCCGCTCGCGCGCGGCTTCGTCGCCGGCATGGGCGCGCTGGATCAGCATCGATAACTCATCCACTGGCGGCGAGCCTCTTGAACCATTCATGGACGCCTGCGCCTCGCAGGCGTTTATGAGTGGGGCGTGAGCCCCTGACTAAGACACGTCTTGAGGGAGATCGAGGGAGATCAGGAAGTACTCGAACAGGTACTTCAGGAATCGCACCTCGTCCTGCAACCGGTGATCGCTGTTCAACAGGTGCAGCGCGCAGCCGTAGCGGCGCGCGAACTCGATGCTCTGCTCCACCGGCACGACGTCGTCCTTCCAGCCGTGCACGATGGTCGTCGGGCAGTCGAGCAGCTTCTCGCGCAGCGGCGGCAGGCCGGGCATCGTCAGCGCCGGCGCCATCAGGAACACGCCGCGCGCGTGCAGCAGCGACGCCGCCGCCACGGACACGTAGCCGCCGAGGCTCGAGCCGCAGAGCACGAGGTCGCCCTTCAGCTCCTTGCAGAACTCGACCAGCTTGTGCACGCGTTCGCGCGGATCGTCGATGCCGCGGTAGTCGACCGACTCGACCTCGTAGCCCTCGCTGCGCGCGTTGCCGGCGAGCGCCGTGATCTTCACGCCCCACGGACCGGCATCCTTGCCATGCGAAAACACTACGTAGCGGTCCACCATCGCCTCACATTTTCCAGAGCAGCGCGTCGAGCGTACGCGCCGACGACGCCGAAGGTTTCTGCACGACACGACCGCCGCGGGCCTGGACGCCCTCGCGTGCCAGCCGCCGCAGCTGTTCGCGGGCGTTCGCGGAGCCGCGCGGAAACGCGATGCGACCGCCGGCACCCGTGACGCGATGCCAGGGCAGATTCCGTGAGTCTCCCGAATCCCGCAAGACGGTTCCCACCAGCCGCGCGCGACCCGGCAGGCCGGCGCGCCGCGCCACTTCGCCATAACTGGCGAACGTCCCACGCTTGATGCCGCGCACCGCCTTCAGGATGGCGGCGGCGCGTCGTGCAGGTGTAGCGATTTCGTGCATTTGTGTACGATGCTGCTTCCGCCTCGCTGGCGCCGGATTCGAACACGCGATGGCCCGAACAGCAACCGCCGCCCCGCCCGAACCGACCCGATCGCAATCGGACTGGCTCAATCGCACCGACACCACGTCGGCAGGTCCCACGTTGCGCGCCTGGCTGCGAGTGCAGCGCAACGCATTCGGTCGCTGGATGTTCGCGCGCACGGTCTGCAAGCGGGCGCCGTACTTCGGCACCATCAAGCCGCGCTTCCTCGAGCTGCAACCGAAGATCTGCCGCGTCACGATGCAGAAGCGCCGCGCCGTCGAGAACCACATCGGCACCGTGCATGCGCTGGCGATGGGCAATCTCTGCGAGCTGGCCGCGGGCATGGTCACCGAGGTGACGATCCCGGTCGCGATGCGCTGGATCCCGCGCGGCATGACCATCGAATATCTCGCGAAGGCCGAGACCGACGTCACCGCGACCGCGCGGCTCGACAAGACCGAATGGGCCGGCGCGGAGAACGTCAGCGTGCCGGTCACCGTGCACGACGCGGCGGGCAAGGAAGTCGTGCGTGCGGTGATCAGCATGTACGTGTCGCCGCGCAAGGACGCTTGAAGTTCACGTTGCTCGGCCCCGACGGCCGGCCCTACGCCAGCGCGCGCCGCGGTCGATTCGGCGGCCATCGAAAGACGAAGCTCTACGGCCGGCTCGACTGCCGCGCGGCGTTGCGCGCGATCGAACGCGGCGGATACGTGACGAACCGCGTGTTCTTCGCGAGCGAGTCCGACGCCGTCGCCGCCGGGTACCGGCCCTGCGCCGTGTGTCTGCCCGAGGCGTACGCCATGTGGAAGAACGCCGGCGGCGAGGCGCGCAGTCTGTCGCGCGGCAACGCGCGCGGTCTCAAGCCGCGTCGTGCAGGATGACGCCCAACGTGTGACGGTCACCGCGCAGCACGCGGCTCACGCCATGCCGATGCGTCACGCGATAGTCGCCGCGCGAGCCCGTCACCGGCCGTTCGCTGACCGCGAACAGCACCGCGTCGCCCTGCGCCAGCGGCACCACGTCGACGCGTGACTGCATACGCGGGCGTTGTTCGGTGAGCACGAACTCGCCGCCGGCGAAGTCCGTGCCCGGCGCGGACAGCAACACCGCCATCTGGATCGGGAACACGTGTTCGCCGTACAGATCGCGGTGCAGGCAGTTGTAGTCGCCGGCGCCGTACTTCAACAGCAGCGGCGTCGGGCGTGTCTGTGCCGCGGCGTGGCAGCGTGCGAGGAACTCCGCGTGCGTCGGCGGGAATCGCGAGTCGAGCTTCATGCGTTCGTGCCAGCGGTTCGCGAGCGGTGCCAGCGCCGCGTACAACGCGGCGCGGATCGCGGCGAGATCGAACGACAGTGGATAGGAGAAGTAGCGGTATTCGCCGCGACCGAAGCCGTGCCGGGACATGACCACGCGCGAGCGGAATTTCGCGTCGTCATCGTAGGACGTGGCGATCGCGCGGCAGCAGGCGCGGTCGAACAGCGCGGGCAGCAGGACGTGGCCGCGTGCGTCGAGCTCCGCGGTGAGCCGCGGCCAGTCCGCCGCCGCGAGTTTCGCGGCGGCGGATGGCGGTGCGGATGCGAGAACGGTGGCGGGCAGCGCGCTCATCGCGCGGCCATGTCCGACGTCGATCGCGCAACGCCGCGCCGCGGCGCCTGCATCGACTCGCGCTCGAGCAGCGCGCGCTTCCGCGCCACGCCCCACCGATACCCCGACAACCCGCCATCACCGCGCACGACGCGGTGACACGGAATCGCCAGCGCCAGCGGATTCGCGCCGCAGGCCTGCGCGACCGCGCGGAAGGACGTCGGCGCGTCGATGCGGCGCGCGATCTCGGCGTAGCTCGCGGTGCGGCCCGCGGGGATCTTCGCCAGTGCGCGCCAGACCTTGTGCTGGAACTCGGTGCCGGCGGGATCGAGCGGCAGGTCGAGCGCGGCGCGGCGGCCGTCGACCAGGTCGATCACCTGCTTCAGCGCCCGCGTCGATGCCGCGGCATCACGCGTGAGCGTCGCGTCCGGAAAGCGGTCAAGCAGCTCGCGCGTGACGGCCGCGTCCGAATCGCCGAGCAGGATGGCGGCGATGCCGTTGTTGGTGAGTGCCACCAGCACGCGGCCGAGCGTGCTGGACCCGATGTCGAAGTGCAGTGGTGTGTTCATGCGCGCCAAGGTACGCGGCGCGCGGCGGCGGATCAGCCCGAATCTTGCTGAGTTGCTAGTCGTGGATCCCGGCCGCATCCGCCGTCAGCGGCGCCTGCGGCAGATCCACGGTTTCATCGTCGAACGGCCGCGGCATGCGCACGGTCTTCTCGTCCTCGGGCTTCGGCATGCGCACGGTGTCTCCCGCGGCCATGTCTTCCGGCGTCGGCTGCGGCACGAGGCCGCGCAGGATCGACGACTCGATCTCGAGGTTCACGCTCGGCGAGTAGTTCGCGAAGCGGTTGACGGTGATCGGCCGCGCCCGCGAGTTGCCGGGCTCGTGCGTGACGATGAACGCGTGGTACTCGCCGGGCTTGCTGGCCGCGAAGCCGAACGCGAGGTTGATGCGACCGCGCTTGATCTGCTCGGCATCGTTGATGCGCTCGTCGCAGACGACGAAGTAGCTGCTCTCGCCCGTGCGCCCGGCGAATGCGCCCTCGGCGTACAGCGAGTCGAGGAACGCTTCGACCTGCCCTTTCGCCAGCGCCCAGGTCGGCGCGGCATTGCGTTCGAACAGCATCCAGCGCGTGCCACGCTCGATGGACGTCATGATGAACAGCGCGAGGCGGCGTGCGGACAGGTAACGCCAGTCGCTGACCGCGGCGGCGCCGCTGGCCAGCGTGCGCGGGCTGGCCTGGAACTTCGGCGCGATGCGCACGGAGCCGAGCAGGTTGATGCCGGCGTTGACCAGCCGCGCGCGATCGCCGTTCGACACGTTCCACGCGGGGCGCAGGCCGGGACGCAGGATGGCGTCGTCGCCCTCGGCGGCGGCCCACACGGGCCAGGATTCGTCGCAGCGCGCGATCATGCCGGCGGCGACGCCGCAGGGCGCGAACATCTCGAAGCGGCCGCGCAGGCGGTCGAACGCGACGATGCGCGGATAGAACATCGCGGCGTCTTCGCTGCGGAACGGCCAGTGGCGCATGCCGTCGATCGCCGCGGCGCTCGAGGCCCACGGCGACGGCGGATCGACGATCAGCAGCGCACGGCGATCCTTCGCGAAGCGGCCGGCGACCAGCAGCGTCGACAGGCCCACGTCGTGCTCGCGCGTCAGCGGCGGGATGCACAGCAGGTTGATGTCCGGTGCGGAAGCCAGCGCGAACAGGCCCGTGCCGGCCTGGGCCGAGCCGATGACGTCGTAGTCGGTGATCGGGCCGCCGTCGTCGCCATCGGGATTCGACGGCGTGTAGCCGATGACCGCGCCGTTGTGCGCGGCCGGCGTGCGCGACGGCCGGTCCAGCGGCACGCTGCCCTGCACGCGCACCAGCCGCGAATCGCGCAGCACGTCGGCGATGAAGCGATCCGCGCCGGGCGTGATCGACAGGCGGCGGAAGATCTCCTGGTCCTCGATCTGCTCCGAGCCGGCGGTGCGCACGCGCTGCACGACCAGGTTGAAGCGGTCGGTGTCCTTGGAATCGATGGTGTCGTAGTCGACCGAGGCGCGCAGGTATTCGCGCGAACCCGCGCCGACGCCGCGCAGGATGAGTCGGCTCTTGCCGGTCGGCAGTGTCAGCGTCGGCGGACGCGCGCCGTTCGTGACGCGGACGATGATGGCGCAACGGCCGCCGTTCTCGAAGAATTGCTCGACCGCGTAACTGAGCGTCGACGGCTGCCACAGGCCGCCGAACACGCGCGTGTAGTCGGCGAAGCTGCGGACGGGGACGGGCTCGTTGACGGGGCCCTTGAGCGCGCGGCCGACGAAGGCGGCAATGCTGGTGGCGGCGCGAGCGATGACACGTAGAGAGCCGGGCTTATCGGCGGCTGGAACCTGCGAGTCGATCGGCTCGGCCAATTAAGAGAACCCCTGCGCGACGCTGGCGGAATGTATCAGCGTCTCACCAACGCCGCCACAGCGGCACGGAGCGTCGTTTGAAAATCGTGACGAGCAGGCAGCCCGCGACGAATCCCCCGATGTGCGCGCCGAAGGCGATGCCGCCGGTCGCGCCGGAGATCGCGGCGTAGCTGCCCATGACGAGCTGCATCGCGAACCACGCGGCGAGCACCCACATCGCCGGGTAACGTCCGATCTCGACGACCAGGAAGCCGAGCGGCAGGCCTAACAACACCTTCGCGCGCGGGAACAGCAGCAGGTACGCGCCGAGCACGCCGGAGATTGCGCCGCTGGCGCCGACCATCGGCACCTCCGACGCCGGGTTCGGCAATACCTGCGCGGCGACCGCGGCGATGCCGCACAGCAGGTAGAAGAGGCCGAAGCGCACGTGGCCCATCGCGTCCTCGATGTTGTTGCCGAAGATCCACAGGTACAGCAGGTTGCCGGCGAGATGCCAGAACCCGCCGTGCACGAACATCGACGTCAGCACGGTCAGCAGCGGCGGGATCGGCGCGGGATCGACGAAGTCGGGGTTGGTCAGCAGCGCCGGGATCAGGCCGAACAGGTAGATGAACTCGATCTCGCCTTCGCGCGACAGCAGCAGGTACTGCAGCGCGAAGACGGCCGTGCACGCGATCATGATGCCGACGGTGACCTTCGGCTTCGTGGTGGTCGGGTTGTCGTCGTGCAGCGGGATGACCATGGATCAGCGCGGCCTCAGCAGCGGATCGAGCGCCGACACCGCGATCGGGTGGTAGTTAGGACGCGCCTTCGCGTAGATGGCACGGGCGCGCGCCGCGCCGGCCGGCGTCTTCAGCAGGTCCTCGTACAGCGGCTTGATCAGCCGGCGGCGGCCGATGGTGGTCAGGTAGTTCTCGAGGCGCGGCCAGGCGGGTGCGTAGTCGTTGCGGATCGCGACGCGCAGCCAGCTGAACGCGATCTCGGCGTTGCCGGCGTCGGTGAGATGGAACGCCGCGTCGAGCTCGGCGAGCCTGTTCGCGGCGACCTTCGCGGGCAGGCGGTCGATGAAGTGCACCCATTCGTGCGTGGTCCAGTCGGCGCCGGGCAGATCGGTGGCGGGCATGCCGCCGAGCCAGTCCTGGCGCTGCGCGTCGACCTTCGCGAACGCGTCGGACTGCGGCAGCACCGCGGTCTTCGGCAGGCCGGGCTTCAGCAGCCACTCGTCGAGCTCGGCGGCGATGACGGCGCCGGGCTTCTTCGGCAGCAGGTTCGCTTCGAGATACGCGCGGAACTGTTCGGTGGCGATGCTCTGGAACTGGAAGTGGTCGAAGTAGTCGTGCAGGAACGCGTCGACAGTATCGGTGCCGAAGCGCGCCGTGAGCCAGCGGATGAACAGCGAGCCTTTCACGTACGCGACCTGCGAGAAGACGTCGTCGGGGTCCCGGTCGCGCAGGTCGATGGCCAGCACCTGGTCGGACGGCGGCAGTTTCGCGAGATCGTCGCGCAAGGTCGCGAGATCGAGCACCTCCTCCATCGCCTCGCGGCGCGCGCCGTAGACGGCCTCGACGATGCGGCCCTGCAGGTAGGTGGTGAAGCCTTCGTTGAGCCACAGGTCGCGCCAGGTCGCGTTCGTCACGAGATTGCCCGACCAGCTGTGCGCGAGTTCGTGGGCGATGACGGCGGTGAGGCTGCGGTCGCCGGCGATGACGGTGGGCGTGATGAAAGACAGGCGCGGGTTCTCCATGCCGCCGAATGGAAACGACGGCGGCAGGATCAGCAGGTCGTAGCGGCCCCAGCGGTACGCGCCGAAGAGTTTCTCGCTGACCTGCAGCATCTGCTCGGTCTCCGCGAATTCCTTCGCGGCGGCGTCGATGACGGACTTCTCGGCATAGACGCCGGTGCGCGGGCCCGTGGCGCGGAACTCGAGGTTGCCGACGCCGAGCGCGACCAGGTACGACGGCACGGCCTGCGGCATGTGGAAGCGGAACACGCCGTCGGGCGCCAGCTCGAGCGGGTTCGTCACGCTCTCGGCGCTCATCACGGCGCGCATGCCTTTCGGGACGCGGAGGGTGGCGTCGTAGGTGAGGCGGATCTGCGGCGAGTCCTGCAGCGGGATCCAGCTGCGGGCGTGGATGGCCTGTGATTGGGTGAAGAGAAACGGGTCGGTCTTGTCGGCGGTCAGCGCGGGCTCGACCCATTGCAGGCCGGAGGCTTCCGGGCGGGTTTGATAGGAGATGCGGACTTTCAATTCGCTGGCGCTGGCCTCGGCGGGCAGATCGATGTTCAGCGGCGCGCCGAGCAGCGGATCGCGTGCGCCGATCGTGAAGCGCAATGCGACGAGGTCGCTGGCGCCGCGCAACCACCAGACCTGGCGGATGACGAGGTCGCGGGTGTCGAGCGTGAGCTTGTGAGCGTCGGGCGTGAGGCGCGTGAGCGTGAGGTCGGCGACGCCGGAGAGGCGCTTGTCGACGAAGGAGACGGAGAGATCGAGGTCGAGGTGCGTGGTCCTGAAGGCGCTGGGGTCGGCGTAGGAGTGATAGTCCTTGCTGGGGATGATGGGATCAGGAGTTGGCGACGCCGGGGCAGCGGCGGTTGCGAACGTCGGAATACTCGCGATCAGC
>Ga0335075_10008779_pt1 | contig 15474 bp, 15 predicted proteins | sample Lox_Sample_24_FD_206723 | JGI IMG/M metagenome (GOLD analysis project Ga0335075, IMG submission 206723) | Soil microbial communities from Loxahatchee National Wildlife Refuge, Florida, United States - Lox_Sample_2.4 | ecosystem: Environmental > Terrestrial > Soil > Wetlands | place: USA... | reverse complement strand
ATACGCTCACAGTGATGAGCGACGACGATGCCGCCTGGCGGAGCGGAACAGGGGGAGCGCGGATGAGCGGTTCGGGCGCGCGGGACGGCTTTGGATCGCCGCCCTGGGACCCGGCCGATCCGGTGCCCCACCCCGACCTCGACGACACCCAGGCGCTGCCGGGTCTCGGCTCGATCCCCGGGCCGGTCGGGTCCGGTTCCGGACCGGGCGGCGGCGGCACCGGCGGCACCGGCGGCGACCCCAGGTTCGGTGCGGGCTCCTTGTTCGGCGGTGTCCCGCAGCGCGCCGCCCGCGCCGATGAGACCCGCGTCGACCTAACGGCAGCCGTCGACGGGACGGACCCGGCCGACGGGGCAGACGGAGCCGACGGAGCCGACGGCGGGAAGCAGGGCAAGGAAGGCAAGCGCCGCCGCGGCTTCTTGCGCGAGCTTCCCGTCCTCGTCGTGGTCGCGCTGGTACTCGCGCTGCTCATTAAGTCGTTTGTGATTCAGGCCTTCTACATCCCGTCCGCCTCGATGGAGAACACCCTCGAAATCGGCGACCGGGTGCTGATCAACAAGATCGTGTACCACACCCGGCCCATCCACCGCGGCGACATCATCGTGTTTGACGGCACCGGCTCGTGGGACACCGCCGACCCGTCGACCAGCACGAACATCTTCAGCAAGGCGGTCAGCGAGCTCGAGGGCATCGTCGGCATCAGCCACGACTCCAACATCTACATCAAGCGCGTGATCGGCGTACCCGGCGACCACGTGGCCTGCTGTAACGCCAAGGGCCAGGTCACCGTCAACGGGGTGGCGCTCAGCGAGAGCTCGTACCTGTATCCGGGCAGCCAGCCGTCCGCCCAGACGTTCAACATCACCGTCCCGCCCGGCCGGCTCTGGGTGATGGGCGACCACCGGATCGTCTCCTATGACTCTCGAGGGCACATGGGCGATCCCGGCGGCGGGACGATCCCGGAGAGCGGGGTACTCGGCCGGGCCTTCGTGATCATCTGGCCGCCGAGCCGGTGGGGCGTCCTCAACATCCCCGCGACCTTCGAGCAGCCGCAGCTGAACGCGTCGAACGCCGCGTCCGGTGGGTCAACCGCGGCGCTGGTCGCGGCGATGGACAACGGCACCCCGATCCAGACCGCCGGGTCCGCTCTGCCGCTCGGCGTCGGCCTCCTCGGGGCGCTCCCGATTACCCTGCTGCAGCGCACCGTCCGCCGCCGCCTGAAGTCCCGCCGGGCCGGCCGCTCCCGCCGTAAGGCCTAACCCGGCGGCCGCTCCCGCGGGTGAGCCGCGTGAGCCGGGAGCGGCCGGGGCGCGGTTGGCGTACGCTTCTTGGTGATGGTCGCTCCCTCCTACACGCCGCGGCGTAATGCCGGCCTCGCCGCCTATGAGAACGTGCTCGCGCGGGCCGGACTCGCCCCGGTCGCGGGCATTGACGAGGCCGGGCGCGGTGCGTGCGCCGGGCCCTTGGTGGTCGCCGCCGTCGTGCTCGACCAGACCGGGATCAAGCGGATGCCCGGCCTGGCCGACTCCAAGCTGCTCACCCCGGCCGTCCGCGAGGACCTGTACGCGCAGATCACGAGGAGAGCGGTTGACTGGCACGCGGTGGTGATCCCGCCCGCCGAGATCGACCGCCTCGGGCTGCACGTGTGCAACGTCGAGGGCATGCGCCGCGCGTTCGCCGGCCTCACCAGCCGCCCCGGATATGTCCTGACCGACGGCTTCCCGGTCAGCGGCCTCGGCGCGCCGGCGCTGGCGATGTGGAAGGGCGACCGGGTGGCCGCGTCGGTCGCCGCCGCGTCGATCGTGGCCAAGGTGACCAGGGACCGGATGATGCACGAGCTTGATGAGCGTTATCCGGAATATGGCTTCTGCCGTCACAAGGGGTATGTAACCGAGGAGCACCAGCGCGCGCTGGCGGTGCACGGGCCGTCCGCGGTCCACCGCCGATCGTTCCGGTGCGTCCCCGACGGTCTGCAGGCGGAGGGAGAATAGAACCATGAGCGCGGAAGACCTGGAGAAGTACGAAGCGGAAATGGAGCTGCAGCTCTACCGCGAGTACCGGGACGTCGTCGGCCTGTTCACCCATGTGGTGGAGACGGAGCGCCGGTTCTACCTGACCAACGACGTGGACCTGAAGGTGCGGGCCGCGGACAACGGCGAGGTCTTCTTCGAGGTCACCATGCACGATGCCTGGGTGTGGGACATGTACAGGCCCGCTCGTTTTGTGAAGAACGTGCGGGTAGTCACCTTCAAGGACGTCAACATCGAGGAGTTGGCCAAGAGTGACCTCGAACTGCCAGCCGACGAGAATGGCAAGCCCGGCTTTTCCGCATAAATCGGAACCCACGGGCCCATGCTAGGCCTGCCCGACGGGGTGACCGCCTGCCTGTTCGACATGGACGGGGTGGTGACCAAGACGGCGGTGGTGCACGCCGCCGCCTGGAAGCAGATGTTCGACGAGTTCCTCCGCTCGCAGCCCGGCCAGGCCCCGTTCGACCCGGTCAAGGACTACGACGCCTACGTCGACGGCAAGCCGAGGCTCGACGGCACCGAGTCGTTCCTGGAATCACGGCACATCAACCTCCCCACCGGCAACCCGGACGACAAACCGGGCACGGCCACCGTGTACGGCCTCTCCAACCGGAAGAACGAGCTGGTCCTCGAGGTCCTGAAACGTGACGGGGTGGAGGTCTACCCCGGCTCGAGACGGTACATCGACGCCGTCCGCGGCGCGGGCCTCAAGACGGCGATCGTCTCCTCAAGCGCGAACACCGAGGCGGTGCTGAACGCGGGCGGGGTGGCGGACCTGTTCGACGTCCGCGTCGACGCCAACGTGGCCAAGGAACGCGGGCTGCACGGCAAGCCCGCCCCGGACACCTTCCTCGAGGCCGCCCGGATGCTCGGCACCGCCCCCGCCAGCGCCGCCGTCTTCGAAGACGCGCTGGCCGGCGTCGCGGCCGGCCGGGCGGGGAAGTTCGGGCTGGTCGTGGGCGTGGACCGGGTGGGACAGGCCGACGAGCTGCGCCAGCACGGCGCCGACGTGGTAGTCAAGGACCTGGCGGACCTGCTGTAAGCAGCTGTAAGCGGACGGGAAGGCACTCAAGTGATCACGAACGAGCCGTACGGGGCTGAGCCCTGGTCCCTCACCGAGAGCAGCCTCAACCTGGACATGATCGCGCAGAGCGAGTCGGTCTTCGCGCTCTCCAACGGGCATATCGGGCTCCGCGGCAACCTCGACGAGGGCGAGCCCAACGGCCTGCCCGGCACGTACCTGAACTCGGTCTACGAGGACCGTCCGCTGCCCTACGCCGAGGCCGGGTACGGGTTCCCCGACACCGGGCAGACCGTCATCAACATCACCAACGGCAAGATCATCAGGCTGCTGGTCGACGACGAGCCGTTCGACATCAGGTACGGCACCGTCCGCGAGCACACCCGCACCCTCGACCTGCGGGCCGGCACCCTGACGAGGAACGTCGTCTGGACGTCGCCCGCCGGGCACACCGTCAAGGTCAGCTCCGTCCGGCTCGTCTCGCTGACGCAGCGCGCGATCGCCGCGTTCTCCTACACGGTCACGCCGGTCGACGAGCCGCTCCGCCTCGTGCTGATGTCGGAGCTGGTCGCCAACGAGGACATCCCGACCGCCGCCGGCGACCCCCGCGCCGCCGCGGCCCTGGCCAAGCCGCTGGTCAGCGAGGATCACATGGCCGTGGACGGCGGGAAGCCCCGGGCCTTCCTCGTGCACACCACCCGCTCGAGCGGGCTCCGGATCGCCGCCGCGATGCACCACGACATCCACGGCCCCGAGCGCATGTCCGTCCAGTCCGAGTCGTTCCCGGACCTCGGCCGCCTCATGATCGCGGCCGAGGTCCCGGCGGGCGAAGAGCTGCGCATCGTCAAGTACGTCGGCTACGGCTGGTCGGCCGAGCGGTCCAGGCCCGCCCTGGTCGACCAGGTCAGCGGCGCGCTCGCGGCCGCCCAGCTGACCGGCTGGGACGGACTGCTGGCCGAGCAGCGCGCCTACCTCGACGACTTCTGGGAGGGCGCCGACGTCGAGGTGCACGGCGACGTCGAGATCCAGCAGGCGGTCAGGTTCGGCCTCTTCCACATCCTGCAGGCGGGCGCGCGGGCCGAGCACCGGCCCATCCCGGCCAAGGGCCTCACCGGAACCGGCTACGACGGCCACACCTTCTGGGACACCGAGGCGTTCGTCCTCCCGGTGCTGACGTACACCAAGCCAGAGGCCGCCGCCGACGCGCTCAGCTGGCGGAGCAACACGCTGCCGATCGCCCGGGATCACGCCAGGGAGCTCGGCCTGGCGGGCGCCGCCTACGCCTGGCGGACCATCCACGGCGAGGAGTGCTCCGGGTACTGGCCGGCCGGCACCGCCGCCTTCCACATCAACGCCGACATCGCCGAGGCCGTCGTCAAGTACTGCAGTGCCACCCAGGACGCCGAATTCGAGCGGGAAGTCGCCCTGCCCATCCTGGTCGAGACCGCCCGCCTGTGGCGCTCCCTCGGCCAGCACGACGGCGACGGCAAGTTCCGCATCGAGGGCGTCACCGGCCCCGACGAGTACAGCGCGGTCAAGGACAACAACGTTTTCACCAACCTGATGGCCCAGGCCAACCTCACGGCCGCCGCCGACTTGGCGACCAAGCTCAGCGACGAGGCGCGCAAACTCGACGTGAGCACCGAGGAGGCCGCCGCCTGGCGCGACGCCGCGGCGGACATGTACATCCCGTACGACGAGCGCCTCGGCGTCCACCCCCAGCACGACGGCTTCACCAACTACGCCCGCTGGGACTTCGAGGTGACCTCGCCCGAGCACTACCCGCTGCTGCTGCACTACCCCTACTTCCAGCTGTACCGCAAGCAGGTCGTCAAGCAGGCCGACCTGGTGCTCGCCATGCAGATGAGGGGCGACGCCTTCACCCCCGAGCAGAAGCTCCGCAACTTCGACTACTACGAGGCGCTCACCGTCAGGGACTCCTCCCTGTCCGCCTGCACCCAGGCCGTCATGGCGGCCGAGGTCGGCCACCTCGACCTCGCCTACGACTACCTCGCCGAGGCCGCCTTCATGGACCTCCAGGACCGCGAGCACAACACCAGGGACGGCCTGCACATCGCGTCCCTGGCCGGCGCCTGGACCGCCCTCGTGAGCGGGTTCGGCGGTATGCGCACCGGGCCCGACGGGCTCTCGTTCGTCCCGCGGCTCCCGCCCGGCCTCGCCCGACTCACGTTCCGCATGCGCTACCGAGGACGCATCCTCATGGTGAACGTGCGCCACCACGACGCCAGCTACCGGCTGCTGGCCGGGGACCCGCTGCCGATCACCCACCACGGCAACCCCGTGACCGTCGGCCCGGACATGATCACCCACGACATCCCGCCGATCAAGTCGCGCCCGGCCCCGGCCCAGCCCTCCGGCCGCGCCCCGCAGCCCCGCAAAACCATCGGCGACTCGGGCAGCTAGCCCGCCGCCCCGCCCTGTCACCTACGCCAGCGACCTGCCACCTCGGCCGCCGCTAGGGCCCAAAGCGCTGAAAAAGGTCAACCCCGCTCATATCGAACGGACCGTGCATTCCTCTCCGGTCGTCGACGCGAGTCCTACGCAAGTAATCCGCGCCGGCCGATGCCGAGTGCCATCAGCCGGTGTTTCCCGACGCAGGCACGCAGGTCCCGGGGCTAGTAAAACAGTCACCTCTGACATTCGGGCCAAGTTATCCACAATTTCTCCACCGCTGCGAATTTCGTCCACAGCGGCAATCCACTGCTGTGCGGAATTGCCGTTGGCCGCCATTGTCGATGGTGGAGGTGGTGGCGATGAACGCGAAGGACGTGCTCGGCCGGGCGGGCGAGCAGGCGGCGGTCAGCTACCTGGAGGGCTGCGGGTTCCGGATCCTCGACCGGAACTGGCGCTCCGCCGACGGCGAGATCGACATCGTCGCGGTCGAGCGGCACACGCTCGTCGTCTGCGAGGTGAAGACGCGCTCGGGGACGCGGTTCGGCACCCCGCTCGACGCGGTCGGCCGGGCGAAACGCGCCCGGCTGCGCAGGCTCGCGGCCCAGTGGCTCGCCGCCCACGGCATCCGCTTCGACCAGATCCGCATCGACGTGCTCGGCCTGCTCCGTGACGGCGCCGACGGCTTCACCATCGAGCACGTCCGAGGGGTGGGCTGAGATGCCGCTCGCCCGCGCGTTCTCGGTCGCGCTGGTGGGAGTCAACGGCCATCTGATCGAGGTGGAAGCCGACATCGCCAACGGGCTGCCCGCGACGATCCTGGTCGGCCTGCCCGACACCGCGCTGCGCGAGGCGCGGGACCGCATCCGCGCCGCGATCGTCAACAGCGGCGAGAGCTGGCCGAACTCGAAGATCACGGTCGGCCTCTCGCCGGCCGCGCTGCCCAAGCGCGGCAGCGGCTTTGACCTTGCCATCGCGGTGGCCATCCTCGCCGCCGATGACAGCCTGCCGCTGGCGGCCCCGGCCGGGAAGATGTTCCTGGCCGAACTGGGCCTGGACGGGCGGCTTCGCCCGGTGCCGGGGGTGCTGCCCGCGGTGGCTGCGGCCGCGCCCGGCTCGGACACCGTCGTGGTCGCCGCGCAGAACGTGGCCGAGGCCGCCCTCGTCCCCGGCGTGCGCGTGGTCGGGGCGTCGACGCTGGCCGAGGTGATCATGTGGCTGCGCGGCGGGCCGCCGCCGACGCTGCCGCCACCGGAGCCGCCGTCCGATGGCCCGGTGCCCGCGGTCAAGATGGCCAGGAAGCTGGACTTGTCCGAGGTCCTGGGGCAGGCGGAGGCGCGGATGGCGGTGGAGATCTGCGCGGCCGGCGGCCATCACCTGTCGCTGCTGGGACCGCCCGGGGCGGGTAAAACGATGCTGGCCGAGCGGCTGCCGACGATCCTGCCGAGGCTTGAGGGGGCGGCGGCGATCGAGGTGACGTCGATCCACTCGGTGGCCGGGGCGCTGACACCGGGGGAGGGGCTGGTGACGGTGCCGCCGTTCTGCGCCCCGCACCACACCGCGTCGAAGGCGGCCATCGTCGGCGGCGGGTCGGGGCTGATCCGGCCGGGGGCGGCGAGCCTGGCGCATCGGGGCATCCTGTTCCTTGACGAGGCGCCGGAGTTCAGCCGGGACGTGCTCGACGCGCTGCGGCAGCCGCTTGAGTCGGGGGAGGTGGCGATCGCCCGGGCCACGGCCCAGGCGAGGTTCCCGGCCCGGTTCACGCTGGTGCTCGCGGCCAACCCGTGCCCGTGTGCGCGCGCCGCGACGCCGGGCGGGTCCGGATGCCGCTGCTCGCCCGCGGCCCGGCGCCGGTACCTGGGGCGGCTGTCGGGCCCGCTCATGGACCGGGTGGACGTGAAGGTCGTCCTGCAGCCGGTCAGCCGGCGCGACATGCTCTACGACCGCCGGTTCGCCGAGTCCTCGTCCGTGGTGGCGGAGCGGGTCGCGGCGGCGCGGGAGCGGTCCGCCGCCCGGCTGGTGGGGACGCCGTGGCGGCTGAACGCGGAGATTCCCGGCGCCCAGCTGCGACGCGCGTTTCCCCCGCAGGCGGGGTCGATGAAGCCGCTGGAACGGGTGATGGAGCTCGGACAGGTTTCCGCGCGGGGCGCGGACAAGATCATTCGGGTCGCCTGGTCGCTGGCCGACCTGGCCGGCTTGGATCGGCCCGGCGTCGACGAGGTCGGCCTCGCGATCGGACTGTGGCTGGGGGTGGCGCAGTGACCGCCCCGCCGAACGACGACACGCTGACCGAGGAGTCGTACGCGCGGGCGGCGCTGACCTACCTGGCCGAGCCGGCCGACCACTGGGTCAACGGGCTGATCTCGGCTCACGGGGCGACGCGAACGCTCGAGGCGATCAGATCGGGCCGGCTGCCCGAGCCGAGCGGTGACTTCCCGATGCCGCCGTTCATGCTGCGGACGCTGCGGCGCTCGCTGGAGCGCTGGCGGGTGCGCCTGGACGAGCTGCCGACCCCGGATGAGGTGATCGCCTTCCGTCGATCAGGCATCAGGCTCGTCTGCCCGGGCGATCCGGAATGGCCGGAGCAGCTGGCCGACCTCGGCCTCGAGCAGCCCTACGCGCTGTGGCTGCGCGGGGCCGCCGACCTGCGGTTCAACTGCCTTCACTCAGTCGCGGTGGTGGGCTCGAGGGCGGCGACCGCCTACGGCTCCTACGTCGCGGCCGAGCTCGCCGCGTCGGTCGCGGCCCGGGGCTGGGCGGTGGTCTCCGGCGGCGCGTTCGGCGTCGACGCCTCGGCCCACCGGGGCGCCCTGGGGGCCGACGGCGTGACCGTGGCGGTGCTGGCGTGCGGGGTGGACGTGCCCTACCCGGTTGGCCACGCAGAGTTGCTGGAATCGGTCGCCGCCCAGGGCGTGATCGTCAGCGAGTGGCCGCCGGGCCGGACCGTGAGCAGGCTCAGGTTCCTGGTCCGCAACCGGGTGATCGCCGCCCTCGCAACCGGGACGCTGGTGGTCGAGGCGGGAGAGCGCAGCGGGGCGGTCAACACCGCCAGGCATGCCCGCGACCTCGGCCGGCGACTGATGGCGGTACCCGGCCCCGTCACCTCCGACCAGTCCGCCGGCTGCCACCGCATCATCAGGGACTGGCAGGGCACCCTCGTCACCACCGCGGCCGAGGTCATCGAGCACCTCTCCCCGGTCGGCGCGACCCTGTCACCAGCGCCCGCGTCAACGCAGGCGCCGGTCGTGGCCGCCCCGGCCGATTCATCCCGGCCGAAATCGTCGCGCAGGCGACGAGTCCGGCCCGCGCTTGACCTCGAAGCCATGGACTTGGAGACGACCCAGGTGCTCGACGCGATGCCGGCCCGCGGTGGGATGGCGACGACGCGGATCGCGCAGCGGGCGGGCCTGCCCCCGACCGCGGCGGTCCGCTGCCTCGCGGCGCTCGCGGCGTCCGGTTTCGTCGAGCGCTGCGACGAGGGCTGGCGGCTGAGCCGCGCCTGACCGCGAGGTGATCGAGGCCGATCGAGGGCCGATCGAGGGCCGATGGAGGCCGGACGCGGGCGCGGGCGCGGCCCGTTCGTCGCCGGGCAGCGGGACGCACCGCCGCCCGAACGGCCGACGGGCGCTGCGGAGGAAGGTTCAGCCGGCCGTCTGCAGGTGGGTAGCGGTGATGACGGCCGAGTTCAGCGCGTACGACCCCTCGCCGCCGTCGCTGTCGTACCCGAAGGCGTACACGTCGAGCGTCTCCCCGCCGGCCGGCACGGTGATTTCGGAGTTGCCGCTGTAGTAGCTGCTGATCGTGTCGTCCTCCACGACCATGGTCAAGGTCAGGTGCTCCAGCGCTCCGGCGCCGACGTTGAACAGGTCATTGGTGAAGTCGGTGTTCGCGGGGCCGTCGTAGACGAAGAGCTGCGGGAACACGTCGCCGGTGTCGTTCGCGTCCGGGGTGGCCGTGAAGTCGGCGTCGACCAGCCAGGTGCCGGCGGCCAGGGTGACGGTGCCGACGAGCGTCTTGCGGGCCGTGAACGAGCCGCCGGTCTCAATTACCGGCGGGAGCGCGGTGACGAGCTGCTGCTTGGCCGTCGAGACCACGCCGGACGGGCCGGGAGCGCCCTTGGGGCCGGTCACGCCCCAGTAGACGAGAAACGACCCAGGCGGGCACGTGGTTCCGGACGTGTTCGACTCGAAGACGCGCTCCAGGACCCGCGTGGAACCGGACACGCACCCGTGCAGCGTCCCCGCCGGTATCGAGACGGCCGCCGGGGCGGCGTCCGCCGCCAGGGCATAGCCGCCCCCGCTTGCCGCCAGTGCCACTGCGACAGCCCCGACCGCGATGACGCCGATGTGCTTCCTCACTGAAATCTCCCTTCGATTCTTTTCGAATTATCCGATTGTGGTGATTGCGTGGATTGTCGGTCTAGCGCCTTTTCTCCTGATCCGCCAACATTTCCAGTTATCTCGGCTGTCCGCCAGGGCCGGATTCCCCGCGGCGCCAGGGGCTCACGACGCCCACATCGGCTGTAGAAACTCGCCCAGACATTGCCGGGGTCGTTTCCGAACCGCCCCGAACCGGTGCACACTGTGCCCATGGTGGTGCGACGCAGCCCTGCGGCCGACACGGACGGCCCGGCCGAGGACCTGCCGACCGCCCTGAGCGAGGCGCTGGCGGCGTTCTGCCGCCACCTGGCGGCGGAGCGCGCGCTCTCGCGTCACACCGTGCGCGCCTATAGCGGCGACGTCCGGTCGCTCCTGGAGCACGCGCACCGGTCCGGCATCGCCGACCCCGGAGCGCTCGACCTGGCCACGCTCCGAGGCTGGCTGGCCGACCAGCACCAGGCCGGCGCGGCCCGGGCGACGCTGGCCCGGCGGGGCGCGGCCGCGCGGGCCTTCACCGCCTTCGCCCGCCGCCAGGGGTGGCTCGCGGCCGACCCCGGACCGCAGCTCGGCACCCCCAAGGCGCGGCGGGTGCTGCCTCAGGTGCTCCGCCGGGACGAGATGAGCCAGGTCCTGGCCGACTGCGAGGACCGGGCGCAGCGCGAGCTTGCCACCGGTCCGCGGGTCGCCGCCGCGCTGGCGCTGCGCGACGTCGCCGTTCTGGAGTTGCTCTACGCGGCCGCCATCCGCGTCAGCGAGCTGTGTGAGCTCGACATCGGCGGCCTCGACCTCGATCGGCGCACGGTCCGGGTGTTCGGCAAGGGCGGCAAGGAGCGCGTCGTCCCGGTCGGGGTCCCCGCGCTGCGGGCGGTAGCGCGCTGGCAGGAGCGGGGTCGTCCCGTCCTGGCGGGCGGCCGCAGCGGAGCCGCGCTCTTCCTCGGGGCGCGCGGCGGCCGCCTCGATCCGCGGACGGCGCGACGCATCGTCCACGCCCGGGGCACGAAGGACGCGGGGCCGCACGCGATCAGGCACACGGCGGCCACCCACCTGCTCGAGGGGGGCGCCGACCTGCGCAGCGTGCAGGAGATCCTCGGGCACTCCTCGCCCGCGACCACGCAGATTTACACCCACGTCTCGGCCGAGCGGCTGAAGGCGAGCTACCGCCAGGCGCACCCCCGCGCCTAACCCGGAAAGGCCAGCGTCAGCCGGGGACCACGGCGGGCCCTGACTTCTAGTAACCTTAATAGTGGCCGCCCCAGGCAAACATCGCATCGGTGCCCTGGAGGGGCCGCACTTCGCGTGCTCGCATGCCGCGTTTAATCACGCGGGACGCGCCACTCGGTCCGCCGTCCAGACGGACCGGCCAGACTCCGGCATCAGCCAGGTCCGGCCAGGTCAGAACGGTCAGCGGCATGGCGTGATCGGACAACCATCGAGCACCAGGAACAACCGAGCCGCGCACGGAAACGCAAACGGCCATGGCAGGCAGCGCCATCAGCTGACGCCGCCGCCGGGGCAGCCACGTTCCGCGCGCACGAAATGAAAGGACCGCAGCCATGAGCACGGTCGTCACGATGAAGCAGCTCCTCGAGAGCGGTGTCCACTTCGGCCACCAGACCCGGCGCTGGAACCCGAAGATGAAGCGCTACATCTTCACCGAGCGCAACGGCATCTACATCATCGACCTGCAGCAGTCGCTGGCCTACATCGACCGCGCGTACGAGTTCATCAGGGAGACCGTCGCGCACGGCGGCACGATCCTCTACGTCGGCACCAAGAAGCAGGCCCAGGAGGCGATCGCCGAGCAGGCGCGCCGGGTCGGCATGCCGTACGTGAACCAGCGCTGGCTGGGCGGCATGCTCACCAACTTCTCGACCGTCTACAAGCGCCTGCAGCGCCTCAAGGAGCTCGAGGAGATCGACTTCAACGACGTCGCAGCCTCGGGCATGACCAAGAAGGAACTCCTCGGCCTCAAGCGCGAGAAGGACAAGCTCGACAAGACCCTGGGCGGCATCAGGGACATGGCCCGGGTGCCGAGCGCGGTCTGGGTGGTGGACACCAAGAAGGAGCACATCGCGATCAACGAGGCCCGCAAGCTGGGCATCCCGGTCGTCGCGATCCTCGACACCAACTGCGACCCGGACGAGGTCAACTACCCGATCCCCGGCAACGACGACGCGATCCGCAGCGTGGCGCTGCTGACCCGCGTGGTCGCCGACGCGGTGGCGGACGGCCTGATGGCGCGCGCGGGCGCGTCGCAAGCCGACGAGAAGCCGGCCGACGACACGTTCTCGGCGACCGGGGCCGTGGACGAGCCGCTGCCGGAGTGGGAGCGCGACCTGCTGGCCGGCGGCGCGACGGCCGACGCCGCCGCGACCGGCGAAGTCCAGGAGTCCACCGTCAGCGACCCGGCCGAGGCCGAGGCGGAGATCGCCGCGGTCGCCCCCGACACCTCCGAGATCGCCGCGGCCGCCGCCGCCGAGTCGACCCCCGAGGCTGCCGAGACCGCCGCCGAGGACGCCGCCGAGACCGGCGCGGTCGAGACCGCCGCCGCCGAGACCGCCGACGCCGAGTAGGGCACGCAGAGCGCTACTCACCGACAACGTCGATAACTACTGACGAGCAAGGAACGAGCAGAACATGGCGAATATCTCCGCCGCGGACGTCAAGCGGCTCCGGGACCAGACCGGCGCCGGCTTTGTGGACTGCAAGAACGCCCTGGCTGAGGCCGATGGCGACTTCGAGCTTGCCATCGAGAACCTGCGCAAGAAGGGCGTCAAGGACGCCGGCAAGCGGGCCGACCGCACCGCGGGCAACGGCCTTGTCACCGCCGAGCTTGACGGCAACGAGGCCGGCGTGCTGGTCGAGCTGAACTGCGAGACCGACTTCGTGGCCAAGAACGAGCAGTTCCAGGAGCTCGCGGCCAAGATCGCGAAGGCGGCCCTGGCGAACAAGGTCGCCGACCGGCTCGCGCTCCTCACCACCGAGACGGCCGACGGCAAGTCCGTCGAGCTGCTCATCGAGGAGGCCAGCGCCTCGATCAAGGAGAAGATCGAGCTCGGCCGGTACGCCCGCCTCGACGGCGGCTACGTGACCACCTACCTGCACCGTTCCGACCGGGACCTGCCGCCGACGCTCGGCGTGCTCGTCCAGCTCGACGCGGCCAACGAGGCGGTCGCCAAGGACCTGGCCCAGCAGATCGCGGCGACGCCGGCCCAGTACGTGACCCGTGACGAGGTGCCGGCCGACCTGGTCGAGAAGGAGCGCCGGATCGCCGAGGAGATCACCCGCGAGGAGGGCAAGCCCGAGCAGGCGATCCCGAAGATCGTCGACGGCCGGGTCAACGCCTTCTTCAAGGACATCGTCCTCACCGAGCAGGCAAGCGTGAAGGACCCGAAGCAGTCCATCAAGTCGGTCCTCGCGGCCGGCGGGGTGAACGTGCTGGCGTTCGCGCGCTTCCGGGTCGGCCAGGCGTAAGTCAGGCATAACCGGGCAGCGGTAGTGTGTGGTGAACGCCGTCAATGGCGGCGTTCACCACAGCCCACGGACGCGTGCGCACAGGAGCTGAAGCGATGATCGATGACACCCTCCTCGAGGCCGAGGAGAAGATGGACAAGGCCGTCACGGTCGCCATGGACGACTTCAGCAACATCCGCACCGGCCGTGTTAGCTCCGCCGTCTTCTCCAAGATCACGGCGGAGTACTACGGCACTCAGACCCCGTTGAACCAGCTGGCCGGCTTCCGCCTCCCCGAGCCGCGGATGATCCTGGTCGAGCCGTACGACAAGGGCTCGCTGAGCGCGATTGAGAAGGCGATACGGAACAGCGACCTCGGGGTGAACCCGTCCAACGACGGCGTGCTCATCCGGGTCATCTTCCCCGAGCTGACCGAGGACCGCAGGCGCGAGTACATCAAGACCGCCCGCTCCAAGGCCGAGGACGCCCGCGTGTCGATCCGCAACATCAGGCGGCACGCCAAGGACACCCTCGACAAGATGGTGAAGAACAGCGAGGCCGGCGAGGATGACGTCCGCCGTGCCGAACGGGAGCTGCAGGAGCTAACCGACACCTACGTCGGGAAGATCGACGAGCTGCTCAAGCACAAGGAAGCAGAGCTGCTCGAAGTCTGAGCGCCGTCAGCTCGGATCGCAGCCCGCCCCGCCGTGAGCACCGCAAACGCCTCGCCCGACCCCGCGATCGGCGGCCTCAGCGCCGACGCCGGCCCCCCTCAGCCCGCCGGAGGGCCGAAGCCCCACCACATCAACACCGGCCGTAACCTCCCTGTCGCGATCGCAGTCGGCGCGATCCTGGGCGGGCTGGCCCTGCTGACCTTGCTCACCGTCAAGGCGACGTTCCTGATCTACATGGGCGTCGCCCTGCTGATCGGGCTGCACGAGCTCGACACCGCCCTCAAGACCAAGGGCATCAAGATCCCGCTGATCCCGGTCGCGGCGGGCGGCGCCGCGATGGTGCTCGCCGCCTACTGGGCGGCCGGCGGCGCGGTCATGGCCGCGTTCGCGCTGACCGTGCTCGGGGTGCTGATCGCCCGCATGTTCCACGGCACCGAGGGATACGTCAAGGACGTCACCGCGGGCGTGTTCACCGCCGCGTACCTGGGGCTGCTTGGCGCGACGGTCGCGGCGATGCTGGCCGACCACGACGGCGGCAAGCGCGTCCTGATCTTCATCGTCCTGACGATCTGCAGCGACATCGGCGGCTACTTCGCGGGCATCACGCTCACCCCGTTCACCGGCGGCCACAAGATGGCCCCGGTCATCTCGCCCAAGAAGACCTGGGAGGGCCTGGCCGGCTCGGTCTTCCTCGCCGTGGTGGCCGGCGGCATCCTGCTGCCGACCCTGCTGCACGGCCACTGGTGGCAGGGGATCATCGTCGGCATCGCCGCGGTCGCCGCGGCGGTCTTCGGCGACCTGGCCGAGTCGATGATCAAGCGCGACCTGGCGATCAAGGACATGGGCTCGCTGCTGCCCGGCCACGGCGGCGTCCTCGACCGCATCGACTCGCTGCTCGCCTGCGCCCCGGTCGTCTGGCTGCTGCTCGCTATCTTTGTTAAGTAGAGAAAAAGCAGAGAACAAAGATCAAAGACGAGTTTGTCGAACGGACCCTGGTTTCACCCACTCCGCTCATCCGCACGCCCCCGATGTTTGACGGTCGGCTTCCGAGGAAGTTGACCGTCGGCAATTCGGTCAGGCTTCAGGAAACGGAGTCAACGGACATGTTTCGGGTCAGCAGGATCCTCCTCCTCATTTATATCGCCGTCGGCGTGTTCGTCGCCTGGGACCGCCACTACATAACGCTGGCGTGGCTCAGGGCCGTGGCCAGCGCCCTCCTCGCGATCTTCCTCTGGTTCCTGATCCTGCTAGGCGTCAACCTGCACGTCCACGGCTAAGCGGGATCCCGCCCGCGCCCGGTCGCTGCCGGTCCGTAGGCGTCAGGCCGTCCCTGGTACCGGGCTGACGCCGCCCGGTACCAGGAACGGCCGGGCGGGGATGCGCCGCCGGGGCGGCCGCGACGTGCGAGCCCGCAGGTCGGCGCGGGTCTCGTCGGGGCGGGGGCCGGGTGGAACCGGGTTATGGCCAGTGCCGTTGGGCCGCTCGCCATCGTCGGCGCGGCCGTC
>Ga0335075_10008778_pt1 | contig 15475 bp, 12 predicted proteins | sample Lox_Sample_24_FD_206723 | JGI IMG/M metagenome (GOLD analysis project Ga0335075, IMG submission 206723) | Soil microbial communities from Loxahatchee National Wildlife Refuge, Florida, United States - Lox_Sample_2.4 | ecosystem: Environmental > Terrestrial > Soil > Wetlands | place: USA... | reverse complement strand
ACGTGCTCGCCAACCTGCTCGTCGCGCAGGCCGCGGGGCTGCTGGGCGAGGAGTCCGAGCGCATGCCCGCGGTCGGGCCGAGCTTCCGCGACGCCACCCGCGTGGCGGGCGCCAACAGCGCGATCTGGACGGACATCTACATGGCCAACCGCGACGCGCTGATCCCCGCGCTCGACGATCTCCTCAGCCGCCTGGGCGAGGTGCGCGCGTGGCTGGCGGACGGCGACGCGACGGCGCTGGCAGCGTGGAACGATCGCGCGCGCACCGCCCGCGAGGCGCTGCTCGGCGCAGGGCTCGCCGGCGCCGTCGGCGGGCTGAAGGTGCACGAGCTGCGCGCGTCGGTGCCCAACCGCCCCGGCGTGATCGCGGAGATCGCGCTCGCCCTGGGCGACGCCGGCGTCAACATCCTCGACATGGTGCTCTCGCCCTCGCACGACAACCGCCAGGGGGTGGTCGCGCTGTGGATCGCCGGGGAGCCGCAGGCGGGGCGCGCGAGGGAGCTGATCGCCGGCCTCGGCTTTCCCGTCGTGCAAGCATGAGGAGCACCGCATGAACTTGCGCTTCGAGCCCGCGCGTGGACTCTCCGGCGAAATGCGCGCGCCGGCCGACAAGTCGATCTCCCACCGGGCGGCGCTGCTCGGCGCGATGTCCTCGGAGCCCGTGCGCATCGAGCGCTACCTGCACGCCGCCGACACGACCTCCACGCTGGAGGCCGTGCGCGCGCTGGGCGCGCTCGTGGAGGTCCACGACGGCGAGGTCGTGGTGCGCGGCACCGGGCTGCGCGAGGCGCGCGAGCCCGACGGGCCGATCGACGTCGGCAACGCGGGCACGCTCCTGCGCCTGCTGCCGGGCTGGCTGGCCGCCCAGGAGGGACGCTCGTTCACGCTCGACGGCGACGAGTCGATTCGCCGGCGGCCCGTCGAACGCATCGTCGAGCCGCTGCGCCAGCTGGGGGCCGACGTGCAGGCGCGCGACGGCCGCTTCCCACCGCTGCACGTGCGCGGCGCGCGCCTGCGCGCGATCTCCTGCGAGCTGGCCGTGGCGAGCGCCCAGGTCAAGTCGTGCATCCTGCTCGCCGGCCTCGCCGCGGACGGCGCCACCACCGTCGGCGAGCCCGCGCGCAGCCGCGACCACACCGAGCGGATGCTGCTGCGCGCCGGCGTCGCCGTGCACCGCAACGGCCGCCACGTGACCGTCTCGGGCGTCGACGAGCTGGTGCTGGAGAGCCTCACGGTTCCCGGCGACCCCAGCTCCGCCGCCTTCCTCGTGGCCGCCGGCATGCTCGTGCCCGGCTCGCGGCTGCTCGTCGCCGACGTTGGCGTCAACTGGACGCGCACCGGCTTCCTGCGGATCGCGCGACGGATGCGCGGCATCGTGCTGGGCGACCTCGAGGAGGAGACCGGCGAGCTGCTCCCCGACGAGCCGGTCAGCGACCTCGACGTCGCCCACGGCGCGCTCGAGGGCACGATCGTCGAGCCCGACGAGGTGCCGCTGGCGATCGACGAGCTGCCGCTGGTCGCCCTGCTCGGCTGCTTCGCGGAGGGCGAGACGCTCGTCAGGGGCGCGCAGGAGCTGCGCGTGAAGGAGTCCGACCGCATCGCCGGCGTCGTCGAGGGCCTGCGCGGCCTCGGCGCGGACATCGAGGCCACCGACGACGGCTTTGCCGTGCGCGGCCGCGGCCGGCTGCGCGGCGGGTCGATCGACGCCCGCGGCGACCACCGCCTGGCGATGATGGGCGCGATCGCAGGGCTGGCCTCGCGCGAGGGGGTGGAGGTGATCGGCATGGACGCCGCCGCCGTGTCCTACCCCGGCTTCGCCGCCGACCTCGCCGCGCTGTGCTCGTAGCGATCGACGGGCCCGCAGGGGCCGGCAAGTCGACCGTCGCGCGCGCGCTCGCGCGCGAGCTGGGGTTCGCCTACCTCGACAGCGGCGCCATGTACCGCTGCGTCGCGCTCGCGGCGTTGCAGCGCGGAGGCGGCTCGCTGCCGGCGCGTCCCGGCGCCCTCGGCGAGATCGCGCGCGCAGTCGAGATCGACCCCGGCGGCGGCGGGGGTCCCGTGCTGCTCGACGGGCACGACGTCACGCGCGCCGTGCGCACGCCCGAGGTGTCGCAGGCGGCCTCCGTGGTCGCTGCCGACGGGGAGGTGCGCGAGGCGGTGGTCGCCAAACAGCGAGCGCTGATCGCCGGCGGCCGCTGGGTCGCGGAGGGACGCGACATCGGCACCGTCGTCGCCCCCGACGCGGCCGTCAAGGTGTTCCTCACCGCCGAGGCGCACGAGCGCGCACGCCGCCGCGCGGCCGAGCTGGGCGCCGACGCCGAGCTGGTGCTCGCCGAGCAGGCGCTGCGCGACCGGCGCGACAGCACGCGCGAGCACAGCCCCCTGCGAGCCGCGCCCGACGCCGTCACGCTGGACACCACCGGGCTGGGCGTCGATGAGGTGGTGGGGCGCATCGCCGCGCTGGTGCGCGACGGGCGGCCCTAGTTGCCCTGGCGCGTCGATGCACGGCGGCGGCGTGGAGGGTGCGTCGCGCATCCCGGTTATACTGTCGGTATGACTTGGCCGCAGGCCACATACAAGGTCGGTCCCAAGGGCCAGGTCGTGATCCCCAAGCAGATCCGCGACCAGCTGCAGCTGAGGCCGGGCGACAAGGTGCTCGTGCACGCCGAGCAGGACGAGGTCCGCATCCGCAAGGCCATCGCCGGAGCCGCCGAACGCAGGGCGATCGTGGCGAGCCTGCGCGGCGCGCTGGCGGCAGGACCCAGCCCGACGGCGGCACTCGAGGCCGAACGCCGCCGGGACCGGGAGCGCGAGGATCGCAAAGCCGGTGGTGGCGCTGACCGCCGTGCTTGACGCTTGGGCCGTGATGGCCCTCTACGAAGCTCACCCCTGCGTCGAGGACGTGGAAGCCGCGATCGACGAGGGCGAGGCCGTGATGTGCTCGGTCAACCTCGGCGAGGTGCTCTACACGCTGGAGCGCGACCACGGAACCGAGCGCTCCGCCGGGCTCGTGGAGCGGGCCCGGTCGGTGATCGCCGTGGAGGACCCCGACTGGGATCTCGTCGTCCGCGCCGCCCGCGTCAAGGCCGGCGGAGGGCTCTCCTACGCCGACGCCTTCTGCGTGGCCACGGCGCAGCGCCACGATGCTCCGCTCTACACGGGCGATCCGGAGATCCTCGCGCTCGGCGACGTCGTCGAGCTGGTGGACCTGCGAGCGGAGAGCGCCCGATGAAGGTCGCGGTCGTCGGCTACCCGAACGTCGGCAAGTCCTCCCTGATCAACCGCCTCGCGGGCACGCGCGAGGCGGTCGTGCACGAGCGCCCCGGCATCACGCGCGACCGCAACGAGATCGACTGCGAGTGGAACGGACGCCAGTTCAAGCTGATCGACACCGGCGGCGTGGACTTCCGCGACGAGGACCCGCTCGCCGGCTCGATCCGCGAGCAGGCGCGCGCGGGGCTGGCCGATGCCCAGGTGGCGCTGCTGGTGGTCGACGCGCGGGCGGGGCTGCGCCCCGGCGACGAGGAACTCGCAGACCTGCTGCGCCGCTCGCCGCAGCCGTGCGTGATCGCCGCCAACAAGTGCGACAGCGTCGCCGAGCTGGCGCTGGCCGCGGAGTTTCACCGCCTCGGCCTCGGCGAGCCGATCGCCGTCTCCGCCGCCCAGGGCCTCGGCTCGGGCGACCTGCTCGACCGCGTCGTGCAACTGCTGGACGCGTGCGGCGAGAGCGCCGAGGAGGACGCGCGCGAGGACGTCGTGCGCCTGGCGGTGATCGGCAGGCCCAACGTCGGCAAGTCCTCGCTCGTCAACCGCTTCCTCGGCGAAGAGCGCGTGATCGTCTCGGACCTCGCCGGCACCACGCGCGACGCGATCGACACGCCGCTGCTCGTCGGCGACCGGCGGCTGGTCCTGATCGACACCGCCGGGATCCGCCGCCAGGCGAAGGTGTCGGACTCGGTCGAGTACTACACCGCCCTGCGCTCGCGCCGCGCGGCCGAACGCGCCGACGTGGCGCTCGTCGTGTGCGACGCCGGCGACGGCGTGACCGCGCAGGACCTGCGCGTCGCCGAGCACGCGATGCACGCGGGCTGCGCGACCGCGATCGTGCTCAACAAGTGGGACACGCAGGCCGAGCTGCGCTCCCACGGCTCCGGGGAGGGGGCGTCCGCGGGGCTCGCGCCCGCGGGACTCGACCTCGAGCACGAGCGCGCGCGTGTGGCCGAAAAGCTGCGCCTGCGCCCGCGCGTGCTGACCGTCAGCGCCAAGACCGGCCGCCACGTGGCGCGCCTGCTCGCCGAGGCGATCGCGCTCGGCGACCGCGCCGCCGCGCGCATCCCCACCCCCGAGCTGAACCGCTTCCTGTCGGAGGTCACCCAGGCACGCCAGCCGCCCGTCGGCAGGCGCGGCGGCGGAGCCCACCGGCTCAAGCTGCTGTACATGACCCAGATCGGGCAGCGCCCCGCGCGCTTTGCCATCCAGGTCAACTCGCGGGCGCGGCTGACGCGCGACTACGCGTACTTCGTCGAGAATCGCCTGCGCGCCCGCTACGGGATGGACGGCGTGCCGCTGATCATCGACTTCGTCGAGCGCGGCCAGCGCCGAGGAGCGCGCGCCGCGTAGACTTCGGCGACTTTTCGTCAACCCGACCTTCGACGCAGAGCCCACGCCCGGCACGCCCACGACCACCTGGAGCTGACAACGCACGACATGACCGAGCCTTCCGACAGCGAGTTCCTGTTCACCTCCGAGTCCGTCACGGAGGGACATCCAGACAAGATCGCCGACCAGATATCCGACGGCGTGCTCGACGCCGTGCTCACAGACGACCCCTACGGCCGCGTCGCCTGCGAGACGCTTGTCAACACCGGCCTGGTCGTCGTCTCCGGTGAGATATCCACCGACACCTACGTCGACATCCAGGAGATCGCGCGCGAGACCGTGCGCCGCATCGGCTACGACGACGCCGCCTACGGCTTCGACTGCCACACCTGCGCGGTCATCAACGCCATCGACAAGCAGTCGCCGGACATCGCCCAGGGCGTAGACGCCGCGTACGAGACGCGCCACGACCCCGCCGACGAGGACGAGCTGGACGTCGCCGGCGCCGGCGACCAGGGGATGATGTTCGGGTACGCGAGCAACGAGACCGACGAGCTGATGCCGCTGCCGATCGCGCTCGCGCACAAGCTCGCCAAGCGCCTGTCGGAGGTGCGCAAGGGGGAGGTGCTGCCGTACCTGCGCCCCGACGGCAAGACGCAGGTGACCGTCCGCTACAGGGACGGGCGCCCGGTGGAGATCGAGAAGATCCTGATCTCCACCCAGCACGCCGACGGCATCGACGCGGAGACGCTGATCAAGCCCGACCTGATGGAGCACGTGCTGCGGCCGGTGCTGCCTGCGGACCTGTACGAGGAGAAGAAGCTGCTGCGCAACTTCCTCGTCAACCCCACCGGGCGCTTCGTGATCGGCGGCCCGATGGGCGACTGCGGGCTGACCGGGCGCAAGATCATCGTCGACACCTACGGCGGCATGGCCCGCCACGGCGGCGGCGCTTTCTCCGGCAAGGACCCCTCCAAGGTCGACCGCTCGGCCGCGTATGCCGCGCGCTGGGTGGCCAAGAACGTCGTCGCCGCCGGGCTGGCGGATCGCGCGGAGGTGCAGGTCGCCTACGCGATCGGCGTCGCGCACCCGGTGTCGGTGATGGTCGAGACGTTCGGCACCGAGAAGGTCGGCCGCGGGCAGATCGCGCGGCTGATCGACGAGCACTTCGACCTGCGCCCGGGCGCCTTCCGCGAGGAGCTTAAACTGCACCGCCCGATCTACCAGAAGACCGCCGCCTACGGCCACTTCGGGCGCGAGGACCACGACTTCACATGGGAGCGCGCCGACAAGGCACCAGCGCTGCGCGCCGCCGCCGGCCTGTGACCTGATCCGGGTGCCGCCTGTCGGGCGTCTAGGGTCAGGCGGTGCCTGCCTGCATCGCCCAAGTCGAGCCGATGACCAGCACCCGCGCCGTGCGCGGGCCGTTCGACTACCGGCTTCCGGAGGAGCTTCGGGCGGGCGTGCACGTCGGCTCGATGCTCGTGGTGCCGTTCGGGCGGCGCGAGCTGCTGGGGGTTGTCGTGGGGCTGGCCGAGCGCAGCGAGGTCGCCGAGGAGAGGCTGCTCGCGCCGCTGCGGGCGATCGACGAAGGTCCTCCGGCGCTCAACGCCGAGCTGCTGGCGCTCGCTCGGTGGATCGCCGCCGAGTACTGCTCGACGCTCGCGCGCGCGCTCGCGCTGGTGCTTCCCCCCGCGGCCGCGCGCCGCCTCAGCGGGCGCAAACGCCGCGCGGTCCCGCCTGCCCGCCACGTGCCCGTGGGCGCGTCCAGCGCGCACGCTGCCACCCTCACCGCCGAGCAGCAGGCGGCGCTCGCGCCGGTCACCGACGCCCTGCGCGCCCGTCGCGCCGAGCGAGTTCTGCTGCACGGCGTCACAGGCTCGGGCAAGACCGAGGTCTACCTGCAGGCCGCGCGCGCGGCGCTGGACCAGGGCCGCGGCGTGATCGTGCTGGTGCCGGAGATCGCGCTCACGCCGCAGATCGTCGCGCGCTTCACACGGCGCTTCGGCGACACGGTCGCCGTGCTGCACTCGCGCCTGACGCCCGGCCAGCGCTACGCCGAGTGGCGGCGCCTGCGCGAAGGCGCGGCGCGCGTGTGCGTGGGACCGCGCTCGGCGGTGTTCGCGCCGATCGACGATCTCGGCCTGATCGTCCTCGACGAGGAGCACGACGCCTCCTACAAGCACGAGGGCGATCCGCGCTACGACGCGCGCGACGTGGCCGCCGAGCGCGCCCGGCTCGGCGACGCCGTGCTGCTCGCAGGCAGCGCCACGCCGCGCCCGGAGAGCATGCAGCGCCTGCCCGCGCGCGTGCTCTCGCGGCGCGTGGACGGACGGCCGCTGCCCGACGTGCAGGTGCTGGACATGCGCGGCCACGCCCCCGGGCTTCACCCGCACACCCTGCACGCGCTCGCGGAGGTTCGCGCCGTCGGGCGCTCTGGAGCCGCCGGCAAGGCGATCGTGCTGCTCAACCGGCGCGGCTGGTCGAACTTCCTCTCCTGTCGCGACTGCGGGCACGTGTGGAGCTGCCCGGATTGCGACGTCGCGCTCGTGCTGCACCAGGCGGGCGGCTACGTCGCGTGCCATCACTGCGGCCACCGCGAGCCCGTGCCCGCGCGCTGCGGGGACTGCGGGTCGAGCGCCGTCGCGCGCCACGGCGCCGGCACCGAGCGCCTGCAGCACGACCTCGCGCAGGTGTTCGACGACGACGGCAGCTTCCCCGTGTTCCGCCTGGACGCCGACGTGGGCCCTTCGGCGTCCGTGCTGGCGCGCTTCGAGGCGGCCAAATCGGGTGCGCTGATCGGGACGCAGATGGTCGCCAAGGGCCACGACTTCCCGGACGTGAGCCTCGCGGTCGTGCTCGACGCCGACGCCACCCTGCGCTTCCCCGACTTTCGCGCCGAGGAGCGCACGTTCGCGCTGATCGCCCAGCTCGCCGGACGCGCTGGACGCGGCGGGAAGGGCCGCGTGCTCGTCCAGACGATCGCCCCCGAGGCCCGCGCGATCGTGCACGCGGCCAGCCACGACAGCCACGGCTTCCTCGCCGGCGAGCTGCAGCGCCGCCGCGCGCTGCGCTACCCGCCGTTCTCCCACCTGATCAGGGTCGTGTGCTCGGCCGAGTCCGCGCGGGCGGCCGGCTCCGCCGCCGATGCGGTGCGCACGCAGCTGCTCGAGTGCCTGAGCCTCGCCCGCGCCGCGCCCTCCCGCGCGCCCGCAGGGCGCGACCCTTCTTCGGAAACCGCCGTGCTCGGGCCGGCCACGCTGTTTCGCCTGCGTGGACGCGAGCGCGCCGTCGTCGAGGTGAAGGCCGCCGAGCGGCGCCCCGCCGTACGGGCGACGGGGCAGGTCGTTCAGCGTCTCGCCGACGCCCGTGCGCACGCGGGGGTCAGCTTCAGCGTCGACGTCGATCCGCAGTAGCCGCCGCGGTGCAATCCACTGCCCACCGCGATGACCGGGTTCTGCCGTCTGTTACCTTGACACGCTCGGCACGCCGATCACACGGAGGTGGGTGGTGCAGGGCAGTTTCGCGCACGCGAAACGAGGCGGCTGGCGGCCTGGCCAGCATCAGGTGAGGATGACGATGTCGCGCGAGCGCAGCGTGTGGACGGGTACCCTGGTCGCGCTGGCGACGGCGCTGTGTGCCTCGATCGCAACGCCAGCAGCGGCCGCGGGCGCCACGCCCGCGCGCAAGGCGGTGGGCTACGCGAAGGTCGCCCGCGCCTGCCCGGCCCCCGGGCCCGCAAGCGCCAGCTGCTTCGCGCTCGTGCGCGTGCCCGTGTCCTCCACCGAAGCCGCCCACGCGGGGGTCAAGCCGTACGCGGTCGGAGACGGCGCCAGCGAATCCGGGCCGGCAGGCGGCCTCACGCCCGCGCAGCTGGCGCGCGCCTACGGCTATGAAGCGTCCGCCGGCGGCTCCGGGCAGACGATCGGGATCGTGGACGCCTACGACGACCCGAACATCGAATCGGACCTCGAAAAATTCGACTCCAACTACGGCATCGCAGCGTGCACCGAAGCCAACGGATGCTTCACCAAGGTCTCGCAGACGGGCAGCACCACCGCGTTGCCCGAAAAGGACAGGACCGGATGGTCGGTCGAGATCTCGCTGGACGTGGAGGCCGCGCACTCGACCTGCCCCCAATGCAAGATCGTGCTGGTGGAGGCCAACAACGCCCTGTACAACAACCTTGCCACTGCGGTCGACGAGGCGGTCAGCCTCAAAGCCGACGAGGTCTCCAACTCCTACGGAGGCCCCGAGGAAGAACCGGACGCCGCCGAACGGGCCGCCTACGACCATCCCGGCGTCGTGATCGCCGCCGCCACCGGCGACGACGGCTGGGAGGACTGGACGGAAGCCAAGCGCCGCAAAGGCGCGGTGCCGCCCGCGCTGCCGAACATGCCGGCGTCGTTCCCGTCGGTCGTCGCCGTCGGCGGGACGACGCTGGAACTGGGCGGCGGCGGCAAGCGAGAACGCGAGAGCGTGTGGAACGGCAACGGCCCGGAAGACAGCAGCGAATACGCCGAAGGCGCAACCGGAGGCGGCTGCAGCACGCTGTTCACCGCCCAGCCATGGCAGCAGCACGCCCCCGGCTTCGCGGCCACCGGCTGCGCCGGCAAACGCCTCGCCGCCGACGTGTCCGCCGACGCCAACCCGTACACCGGCTTCGACATCTACGACAGCTACAACTGCGGCAAGACCTGCCAGGAATTCAAAGGGGGCAAAGACTGGCTGACCGTCGGCGGCACCTCGCTGGCCACCCCGCTGATCAGCGCGATGTACGCGCTCGCGGGCGGCAGCGAGGGCGTGGCCTACCCCGCGCTTACGCTGTACGGGCACCTCGGCCAGTCCTCGTCGCTGTTCGACGTCACCGAAGGGGGCAGCGGCTACTGCGACGACGGCGGGCTGGCGTGCGGCATCAACGCCAGAAGAAGCCTGGTGCTCGACTGCGAAGGCACCACCGCCTGCAACGCCGGCCCGGGCTACGACGGCCCGTCCGGCGTCGGCGCCCCCAACGGGCTCAGCCTCTTCAAGCCCCTGCTGCCGACCGCCGCCATCGCCGCGCCCGCCTCGCTCGCCGCCGGCGCCTCTGCGTCCTTCAGCGGCACCGGCTCGAGCGACCCCTATCCCGGCGGGTCGATCTCCGGCTACGCCTGGAGCTGGGGCGACGGCACGCCCGACAGCAGCGGCCCCTCTCCCAGCCACACCTACGCAGCGCCGGGCCAATACACCGTCACGCTGACCGTCACCGACAGCTACGGGCTGACGAGCGCACCGGTCACGCGCTCGGTCGTGGTCCCCGAACTCACGCTCGCAGAACGAGAAGAACAGGCCGCCAAGCACGAAGCCGAAGAAGCCGCCGGGAAGCAGGCCGAAGAAGAAGCGAGCACGAAGCGCCGGCAGGAAGCCGAACGGGAAAGACAGCGCGAAGAAGAAGCCGTGAAAAGCGCCGAACAGGCAGCCGCGGCGGCCAAGAAGCAGGAAGAAGAAGCCGTGAAAAGCGCCGAACAGGCAGCCGCGGCGGCCAAGAAGCAGGAAGAAGAAGCCGCCGGGTCCCTCACCGGCGACGGCTCGCAGCTCGTCAGCGGCTTTCACGCCAGCCTCGCGCCGCCCGTTCCCGACGCCCGGCTGGCCGGCACCTCGCTTCGCGCCAGCCGCTCGGGCGCGGTCACGCTGAAGGTCAGCTGCCCCGCCGCCGCCAGCCGCTGCTCGGGAACCGTCACGCTGCGCACGCTCGGCGCCCGCGCGCTGACGCTCGCCGCCGGCACGTTCTCCGTGCCCGCCGGTAAGGCCGACGCGGTCATCGTTCACATGACCGCCAAGGCGCGAGCGGCGCTCTCGCGATCCCGCACGCTGCGCATCCGGGTGACGCTCCTCGCGCACGACCCGCAGGGAGCCAGCCACACGACGCGCGCGCTAGCGACGCTGCGCGAGCCCACCTAGGCGGCCAGGGGTGCGCCTACACTGAGCGTCGATGCCACCGGACCCGCCGGCACCGCACGCCGACTCCATCGAGTTGCCCACGCCCGTGTCCGAGGAGGGCGACGTCGAGGTCGCCGAGGGCGACGCGCCGGCCGAGCTGGACGCGGAGACGCGAGCGCGCCGCGACGCGGCACTGCGCCACGTGCGCAAGTTCGGCGATCCCGCGCTGCGCGCCGCCGCGCTGCCGGTCGAGCGCTTCGACGAGGACCTCGAGGCCGAGATCGCGCGCATGGGCGAGCTGATGCACGACGCGCTCGGGGTCGGCCTCGCCGCCACCCAGCTCGGCGTCCTGCACCGCGTGCTCGTCTACAAAGCGTACGCCGAGGACCCGCTCACCGCGCTCGTGAACCCCGTGCTCGAGTGGGCCAGCGACGAGCGCGAGACCGCCGAAGAGGGCTGCCTGAGCCTGCCCGGCGTGCACGTCGAGGTCGAGCGCCACGCGCGCGTGCGGGTGCGCGCGCAGGACGAGGCCGGCGAGGCGCTCGAGATCGAGGCCGAGGGGCTGCCCGCGCGCGTTATCCAGCACGAGATCGACCACCTCGACGGCAAGCTGATCCTCGACCGCATCTCGCGCGAGGCGCGCAAGGAGGCGATGCGCGCGATGCGCGCGGAGCAGTCCGGCGAGCAGCCCGGCGAGCGGGCGACCGCGGACGTCGCCTAGCGCGCGCCCGCACGGCAACGCGCCTTGAGCACCGTCTTCATCGGCACCTCGCAGTTCGCCGCCGCCGTGCTCGAGCGCCTGGCGCGCAGCGACGCCCACCGCCCCGCGCTCGTGATCACGCGCCCGGACCGTCCCAGCGGCCGCGGCAGGCGCCTGAGCGCGCCGCCCGTCGCCGCCGCGGCGCGCGCCCTGGGGCTCGCGCTCGAGCAGCCGCAGAACGTCAACGACGAGCACACCGGCGCGCTGATCGCCGGCGCGCTCGCCGCGACGCCGGCCGCCGGCGGCCACCCTGCGGGCGGGACCGTCGTCGTGTGCGCGTTCGGCGCGCTGATCAAGGAGCCGCTGCTGTCCCGGCACGAGCTGCTCAACGTGCACCCCTCGCTGCTGCCGCGCTGGCGCGGCGCCGCGCCCGTCGAGCGCGCGATCATCGCCGGCGACCGGCAGACGGGCGTCTCGATCATGCGCCTCACCGCCGGCCTCGACAGCGGCCCCGTGTGCCTTGCAGGCGCAGAGCCGATCCGCCCCGACGACACCTACGGCTCGCTCGCCGCGAGGCTGCAGGCGCTCGGCGGCGAGCTGATCGGGCGCGCGCTCGATCAGCGTCCCCCATTCGTCGAGCAGCCCGAGGAGGGCGTCACCTACGCGGAGAAGCTCACCGCCGAGGACCGCCTGCTCGACCCCCGCCGCCCGGCGGTCGAGCTGGAGCGGGTGGTGCGCGCGCTGCACCCGCACGTCGGCGCGCGCGTGCAGCTGGCCGACGGGAGCATGCTCGGCGTGCACGAGGCCGCGCTCGTCGAGGCCGGCGAGCCTGCCGGCCGGGGCCTGCACGCCGCCGGCGAGCCAGGCCGCGACGAGCCCGCCTGCGAGGAGCGTGCGCCGGGGCTCACCGCGCGCGACGGTCGCCTGCTGCTGCAGTGCACGCCCGGAGCGCTCGAGCTGACGCTCGTGCAGCCCGCCGGCGGGCGCGCGATGGACGCCGCCGCCTACCTGCGCGGTCACGCCCCCTTCGGCGGCGGGCCGCCCGGACGCGCGTAGGCGCTCGCATACGGTGGCGGGGCGATGCCCGCGCGCAAGCGCGCGTCCGGCTCGGGCGCGCCCGCGCGGCACGCCAGCGGGATCACCCCGGCCCACGCCGGCAGCGCGTAGTCGTCCTCGTCGTCCACCGGGCCGCCGCTGCGGAGCTTCGCCGAGGCCTCCTCGATCGCCAGCGCCAGCACCGACGTCGCCTTCAGCTCGTTCTCGCGCGGCGCGCGCACGTCACGCCAGCGCCCCGGCACGATGTGCTCGACCACCGCGCGCAGCGCCTCGTTCTTCTCCCGCGGGTCCTCCACCACGCGGCAGCGCCCCACCAGCATCGCCGAGCGGTAGTTGGCCGAGTGGTGCATCGCCGAGCGCGCCAGCACCAGCCCGTCCACCAGCGACACCGTCAGGCACACGGGGGCGCCCGCGGCCAGCGCGCGCAGCGTGCGGCTCGCGCTCGAGCCGTGGCAGTACACCACGTCCCCGCTGCGAGCGTGCAGCGTGGGCGTCACCCACGGCTGGCCGTGCTCGTCGACGAAGCCCAGGTGCGCGATCAACGCCTCGTCGAGGATCGCGTCGATCACCTCGCGCTCGTAGCTCGCGCGTTCGCGCTTGCGCCGCGCGCGCACGCGCTCGGAGGGCGGCTGCGCCGGGATTTCTTGACTTCGCGCCTGCCGAGCCACGCCGAACTCCTCTCCTAATCACAAAAATCTGTAACAGTACACACCTATGAGTGACATGGAACAGTATCGGATCACGGCTGGAAGCGCAGCGGAGCTGGTCCAGCAGATCGAGGCTGCCGTCGCCAGCGGCGGGCTCGCCCCCGGGCAGCCGCTGCCGTCGGTGCGCCGCCTCGCCCGCGACGTCGGCCTCAGCCCCGTCACCGTCGCCGCCGGCCTCGCCGAGCTGCGCCGGCGCGGCGTCGTGCAGAGCGAGCCGCGGCGCGGCACGCGCATCGGCCACGGGCCGCCGATCGGCGCCGCCGGCGCGCAGCTGCCGGTGCCCGCCGGGGCGCGCGACCTGTCGCTCGGCAACCCCGACCCCGCGCTGCTTCCCGACCTGCGCGCCGCGCTGCAGCGCTGCGCGCCGCCCGTGCGCCTGTACGGCGAGCAGCAGGACCTGCCGGGGCTGGTCGCGCTCGCGCGCGAGCAGCTGCGCGCCGACGGCGTGCCCGGCGAGCACCTGTGCATCGTCAGCGGCGCGCTCGACGGCATCGAGCGCGTGCTCGGCGCCCACCTGCGCCCCGGCGACCGCGTCGCCGTCGAGAACCCCGGCTACGCCGCGCTGTTCGACCTGCTGCGTGCCCAGGGGCTGGCGCTCGAGCCGGTCGCCGTCGACCAGCGCGGGATGCTCCCCCGCGAGCTGCGCGCAGCGCTCGCGCGCGGCGCCCGCGCCGTCGTCGTCACCCCCCGCGGCCAGAACCCCACCGGCGCCGCGCTCGACCCCGACCGCGCCCGCGATCTCGCCGCCGTGCTCGAGCGCCACCCGCATGCGCTCGTGATCGAGGACGACCACCTCGGGCCGCTCGCCGGCTGCCCTCTGCACACCCTCGCGCCGGTCGCTCGCGGTCGCGGCCAAACGCGCCACGCGCCCACCGGCGCCGGCCCCGCCCGGCGCTGGGCGGCCACGCGCTCGGTCGCCAAGGCGCTCGGGCCCGACCTGCGCCTCGCCGTGCTCGCCGGCGACGCCGACACCGTCGCGCGCGTGCAGGGCCGTCAGCGCTGCGGCCCCGGCTGGGTCAGCCACGTCCTGCAGAGCCTCGTGCTCGCCATGTGGAGCGACCCAGCCGTGCACCGCGCGATCGCCCGCGCCGGCGAGGTCTACGCGCGCAGGCGCCAGCACCTGCTCGCGTGCCTGCGCGCGCGCGGCGTGCGCGCCGAGGGCTCCTCCGGCCTGAACGTGTGGATCGAGGTGCCCGAGGAGGCCGCGGCCGTCGGCGCGCTGATGGCGCGCGGCTGGGTGCTCGCGCCCGGGGCCTGCTACCGCCTCGCCGGCAGCGCGCCCGGCGTGCGCGCCACCGTCTCCACGCTCGCCCCGGCCGAGGCCGAGCGCCTGGCCCGCGACATCGCCGACGTGCTCGCGCCCGCCGGCCTCAGCCGTGCCGGATAGCGCAGGCGACCCGCGGCCCGCCGGCGCGAGCGCCCGCCGCTGCGCCTATGTGGTGCTGCGCCGCGTGTTCGAGCAGGGCGCCTACGCGGAGAAGGCCCTCGCCGCGGAGGCGGCCGGGCTCGACGCGCGCGACCGCGCGCTCGCCATGCGCCTCGCCTACGGCGCCGTGCAGCGCAAGGGCACCGTCGACCACCTGATCGAGCGGCTCGCCGAGCGCCCCGCCCACGCGCTCGACGCGCCCGTGCTGGCGGCGCTGCGGCTGGGCCTGCACGAGCTGCTGTACCTGCGCGGCGCCCCCGACTACGCCGTCGTCGCCGACGCCGTCGAGCTGGCCAAGCGCAACGCCCGTGCCGGGCACGGGCTCGTCAACGCCGTGCTGCGCCGCGCCGCGCGCGAAGGGCCCGACGCGCTCGTGGGCGCGCTCGCCGACGACACGCCCGAGCGCGCCGCCGTCAAGCACTCGCACCCCGAGTGGATCGCGCGCATGTGGTGGGAGCAGCTCGGACCCGGGCAGGCGCGCGCGCTGATGGCCGCCGGCAACCAGCCGTCGGAGCTGGCCCTGCGCGCCAACACGCTCGTCACCGACGCCGCCGCGCTCGCCGCGCGGTTGCCCGTGCGCTCGCACCTGGACCCGCACGTCCCCGAGGCGGTCGTGCTCGAGGGCGCCTTCGACGCGCACGGCTCGCCGCTGTGGCGCGAAGGCGCGTTCCTCGCGCAGTCGCGCGCCGCCATGCTCGTCGCGCGCGTGCTCGACCCCCAGCCCGGCGAGCGCGTGCTCGACCTGTGCGCCGCTCCCGGCGGCAAGAGCACCCACCTCGCCGCGCTCATGCACGGGCGGGGGACCGTGCTGGCCGTGGAGCGAAACCGGCGCAGGGCCGGCGCGCTCGCGCGAACCGCGGAGAGGCTGCGCGCGAGCAACGTGCGCGTGGCGCTCGCCGACGCCGAGCACTGGGGCTCGCAGGCGGACCCTGCACGGCCGTCCGCGGCGGGTCCGGCCCAACCGTCCGCCGCCGGCGCCGGGGAGCCGCCGTTCGACCGCGTGCTCGTCGATCCGCCGTGCTCCGGCCTCGGCACGCTCGCCGCGCGCGCGGACCTGCGCTGGCGCGTA
>Ga0335075_10008777_pt1 | contig 15475 bp, 14 predicted proteins | sample Lox_Sample_24_FD_206723 | JGI IMG/M metagenome (GOLD analysis project Ga0335075, IMG submission 206723) | Soil microbial communities from Loxahatchee National Wildlife Refuge, Florida, United States - Lox_Sample_2.4 | ecosystem: Environmental > Terrestrial > Soil > Wetlands | place: USA... | reverse complement strand
GCGAGGCGGGCCATCGGAAGGGCCGGACAGCTCAACATAAGGAAGGCGAGGAAGTGCTAGTAGCGAAGCAGTACTGCCAGATTGCTTGGGTTGTCGACGATCTCGACGCGGCGGTGCAGCAGTGGCAGCAGACAGCCCGGATTGGACCCTTCTTCGTGGGCGCGCATGTCGGCGGGATTTTTACGGAGGCGGCGCATCGGGGTAACGCGTTCGAGGTGGACATCAGCTGCGCGATCGCCCAAGCCGGTCCCGTCCAAATTGAGCTCATCAAGCAACACGGTGCGGCTCCGTCGCCATATCGCGACGTCTTCGCAGAAGGCGAAAGCGGCCTACACCACATCTGCAGCTTCGTCGATGACGTGGGGGCCGAATGCCGCAACTACCAGCAGCACGGCTTCGAGGTAGTGATGACCGGAACTGTCGCTGGCCAGACGCCGGTGGCCTATGTGGACACTCGGCCAACGCTCGGTTGTATGACCGAGCTGATGGGTCGGTCCGATTTTGTGGAGGCGATGTACGCCGCTGCTGCGGCAGCCGCCACCGACTGGGACGGTACCAATCCGATTCGCGACTTCATGACTCTGATGTCTTGAGGTTTGTCAACTTACGCAAGAGTTTTGGAGATGGGAGCACATCATGGTTTGGCCGCAGGGTAAGGCAGCATTCGTCACCGGTGCTGCATCCGGCATCGGGCTTGGCATCTCACACGCACTCGTCGCGGCGGGGGCCAAGGTCGCACTCGCCGACATCGACGGCTCGAGGCTTGCCGACGCCGCCAGAGAACTAACCGACGTCGGGGGTGTGGTCACCACCGTGGAACTCGACGTGAGCGACGCCGACCACTGGGAAGCGGCCGCTGATCGCGCCGAGGAAGCGCTTGGGCCGATCTCGATCTTGTGCAACAACGCCGGCGTCAACGGTGGCGGGGCGATCGATGAGACACCGCTCGAAGTTTGGCGCTGGGTGCACCGAATCAACACCGACGCGCAGTTCATCGGCGTCTCAACGTTTCTGCCCCGCTTCAAGAGTCGTGGTGGGCGCGCGCACATCATGAATACCGCTTCTATGGCAGGCATTGTGCCGATGGTCAACGTCGGCGCCTACGTTTCCTCGAAGTTCGCCAGCTTGGGCTTCTCCATGGTGCTGCGCGACGAACTGCGCGGCACTGACATCGGCGTCTCGGTGTTGTGTCCGGGCACGGTGGCCACCCGCCTGGGCAAGACTGCGGAGGAGGGGCAGGCGAGGCTGCTCGGCCGAGAGCCCAATGCCGCGGTCGCAGAGCAAAACTTGGCCTTGCTTGCCCAGGGCGCCGATCCCGCTCGCGTCGGCGAGCAGGTCGTCGAGGCGCTGCAGAACCGGCAGTTCCTGATCATCACCCATCGCGAATGGGAGCCGCTCGTCGTCGGGGTGCACCGCGAGGTCGAGCAGGCGTTCACCGAATTCGACGGTCGGCACGGTCCCGACGCAACGGCGCAGATGCTGGCCGCCGGGGCGAATCCCATTGCTTCATAGGTAGTTTTGAGCAGCAGATTGAGGCGGAGGCAATGATCGCTCTCGAGCCCATGAGCGCCGACCCCGCTCTGCTGCGTCGCGCGTTCGGTTGCTTCCCGTCCGGGGTCACCGCAGTGTGCGCGCTGGTCGACGACGACCCGGTCGGCATGGCGGCCAGTTCGTTCACGTCGGTGTCGATGGAGCCTCCACTGGTCTCGGTGTGCTTCCAGGCGGCCTCGTCCACGTGGCAGAGGCTGCGTGACCGGCCCCGGCTGGGGATCAGCGTGCTGGCCCAGGGCCAAGACGAGATCTGCATGAGCCTCGCTCGCAAGACCGTTGATCGCTTCGCCGACGTCGCCTGGGATCGCGCCGCCGGGGGAGCGGTGTTCATACACGGCGCGACCGCGTGGCTGGACTGCTCCCTGCATGCTGAGGTTCCGGCCGGCGACCACGCCGTCGCGATGCTCGAGATCCACAGGTTGCGGGCGCATCCCGAGGCCGCGCCGCTCGTCTTTCACGGCAGCCGTTTCCGCCGACTCGCTGTTCTTGGATTCGTTGGCGATGTAGCCGACTTCGTGGACGACGATTAGAAGATGGAGTATCCGCCGTCGATGACGATCTCGTCGCCGGTGTGGAAGCCGCCGGCGCCGCCGGCCAGGTACACCGCGATCCGTGCGAAATCGTCCGGCGCACCCCAACGGCGCTGCGGCATCCGCTTCATGACGTTCTCCTCGAACGTCGGGTTTCCGAATTCTCGCGACACCAGCGGGGTCTCCGTCCAGCCGACCACCATCGAATGCGCATTGATCCCATGCCGCGCTAGTTCTACGGCGCACCCCTTGATCATCGCCGTCAATCCGGCCTTGCTCGCCGCGTAGGCCTGACCGCGGGGAGTTCCGTGGTGCGCCGAAACGCTCGACGTGCCAACGAGTACGCCCCCGCCGCCACGCTCCACCATGTGCCTCGCGGCGGTGCGCAGGCTAAGGAATGCCCCGTCCAGGTTCACCCGGGTGACCCCTTGAAAATCGGCGAGACTCGTGTCGACGAATGCAACATCGGGGGCGCGCACTCCCGCGTTCGCGAAGCACGAGTCGACCCTTCCGAAATGCTCCAGTGTTTCAGCAAAGCTAACCGTCACCGCGTGCTCGTCTCCCACGTCGCACCGGATCGCGCGCACCCGTGTGCCATGCTTGGCGACCTCCTGCGCAGCGGCTTCGTTACGCTCAGCGTTGGTGCCCCAGATGCATATGTCGGCGCCGCTTTGGGCGAGACCGTGCGCCATGCCGAGGCCGATCCCGGAGTTGGCTCCGGTGATCAGTGCAACATGTCCGGTGAGGTCAAAGAGCGAAGGCACGAGGTATCCTGCGGGGACCGAACCGCGTGAATGCCCCACCGGCGGTGGAGCTTTGACGCGCACATCAGCGCAGCTTCGAGAATTCCGTGGGTTCGATAAATACGGACGTGGCGCCTGCCGTGACTTGCTCACCGTTAGACCTCGCGGCAGTCCACTCGGGATCCGCCCAAAAGGCCTCCCACGATTTCTTGGCGGCCTCCCTGCTCACGTGGGCCACTACGTAGATGAGGGTGTCGGTGGGCTTGCCCTCGTCGTCGGTTTGCACCCAGAAGCCAATGTTGGTCATGCCGTGCTTCTCGAACAGCGCCGCGGCGTGATCCCCAATGCGACCCACGAGCGCGTCGATCTTGCCCGGCACGGCCTCGTACGTACGGAGTTCGAAGATGCGGTTATCAGCAGTCATTAGATCAATCTATCATGTCATCGGTGCACTGAGATAGGGTCCGGTCAAGCGTTCCTGTCACGTCCGTTCAGGGGCCGTCACGCAATCGGCGCGGGAATTGAAAGGTGTCGCACCCGATCGCTTTTGACTGCGGGTGCTCCTGCTGGGGCCAAGTTGGGTGGGTCAAAGGTCACACTGTGACAGATTGATCTAGCAAGGTACTCTAGACAGGTGTCTACCACCTCGTCAGCCACTGAAAAGCAGCCTGACACCCGCGTTCGCCTAGTGGAGTCAGCGGCCGAGCTGTTCAGCCGGCAGGGCTTCGGGGCGACTGGTATCAAGGCCGTCCTCGCGGCCGCCTCCGCCCCTTATGGCTCTCTGTACCACTTCTTCCCTGGCGGTAAGCAGGAGTTGGGCGCCGCCGCACTCACCTACGGCGGCGACCGCTACCGGGAGCTGCTCGAGTCCGTCTACCCGCCGGCGGCCGATGTGGTCGAGGCGACGGCCGATTCCTTTGTCCAAGCGGCCGGTCTACTCGAGGAGACCGACTACGGCTACGCCTGCCCGATCGCGACGATCGCCTTGGAGGTGGCCAACAACGACGAGCTGATGCGAACCGCCGCCGCCGACGCGTTCGAATCGTGGTTGGAAGTTCTCGAGCAGCGCTTCACAACGGCCGGGATGACTGCGAAGCGCGCCCGCGACGTAGCGGTGGAGATCTTCTGCCTGATCGAAGGAGCGGTCCTGCTGTCGCGTACCACCCGATCGTCCGTGCCGATGCACACCGCTGGGCGGGCGGCCGCGAAAGCGGTTGCCGCTGGGCTCGCCGGCGACCAAAACAACGCTCCGGTCCGGGGAAAGAGTGCCCGGAAGAAACGTGGGAGCTGATCACGCCGGCATCGCAGCTGGCGCGGGGGAGCACGTCGATTATCTGTGGGCCACAGCACGACTGGCGCGGAAGGGTGATGGCGACCCGGCCCTCGCGAGGCGCGCGAAACATGCGACGTCTTGGCCATAGCGCCGAAAAGCCCTAGCGGCTACCTCTTGTAGTAGATAGATTGATCTAGTACGATCCATCTGGCTGCTCTGCCAACGAAGCAGCGCACGCAGCGCGCTGCGCCGTGAGCTGAACTGCCTGGCGAGAGTTGCTTATCGTCCCTGCGCTACGTGGAATCGGAATCGGAGAGGTCAAAGCGAATGATCAAGATTGAGAGGGTAGCTCACGTCGTCATAAAGGTCCGCAGCCTGGAGAAGTCGCTTGACTTCTACACAAGGGTCCTTGGGCTGAAGGTGATGGGCAAAATCCCTCCGGCAGTAGTCTTTCTTTCGACCGGCCGCGACCACCATGAACTGGGAATAGCTGAACTCGGCTCCGAGGCGCCAGATGGGAAGTTCTACCAGATCGGAATGGAGCACTTCGCATTCAAGCTCCGCAACGAGGAAGATCTGCGCGAGGCTTACGACACGCTCCTGCGCGAAGACGTCGAAATCGCTTACACCGTCAACCACGGCGTGACGAAGAGCGTCTATTTCTACGACCCTGACGGCAATGAACTTGAAGTCTATGCAGACAACTCCCCTGAGGAGGTCGCGAGCTTCGAGAACCCTTATGGCGGCATGGAAAAACTGTCCTTCGCTACCGACAAGCCGTCGTTGATGGATTCACTCATCGAGGCTCAGCAATCAATGGCTTCCGCGGCGGCGCCCGAAGCTTAAGGGGCTCAGGCAGTTTTGATGTGAGAGTTCGGTGCCAGCTTGGACATGATGGCGCCATAGCACTGGGCGGTGCGCACGAATCTCTTGGTCCTCTAGCCGGTTTGGTGTTCGATCCAGTGGGACGCGGCCATCGCCGTGAACACCGCGCTGGGCAGCGACGCGACAAGCGGCGCCTCAACTAGATCACGGTGAGATTCGGGGATGGTGGGCCTGACTTCCTTCCAATTCGGAGATCGTGCGTGCCCGGCTAGGCCGAGCGCCGAGGGTTGACGATTTCAGACAATTATGATTGTCTGATTGCACTAGAGCAATCTATTTGGCTGCGGGGTCGGTGCGACGTCAGCGAAGCACCGGTCGACTCGGAGCCGTGGGAGGCGAGTATGGGCATCGAACGAGGCCAAACGGTTCTACGCCGGCGTCCTCGGCATGAAGGCCAACTAGAGCGAACTCCGGTTAGCGCTTGCCTTCAACCAATCAGTTTTCAACCCGCCTAATCACAAGCCAGAGAGGTTGCAATGAAGCTCCTTGCACACGACGTCGACAGTCACGAGATGATTCCAAGTCATCTGCTCGAGGATGTCCTGGGCCAGCCCGGGCGAATTATGGGCAAAGTCTTCGAATCCGCAGACCGGCTCCGTCCAGATCCAACTGCGACCAACATGCACCAGACGGACATCGTGGGTGACATGAAAGACATTGACCCCGAGGATATCTGGAAGGTCAAGGGGCCGTCGGCCCCGAGCGCGATCGATCTTGGGCGGCGCGTCGAGGTCTTGGATGCGATGGGGATTGATCGTCAGCTGGTCTTTCCGACCACGGCGATCGCGGCGATGATCATCGGCGGGATGAAAGACATTGCCTACGAAATGCGCTTCGGCGGTGACATGTCGGTATTCGAGGGGGTGTCACGGCCGGAGTTCGCAAAGAGCTTCCTGCGCGCGTACAACGACTGGGTCATCGACAACGCGGTTCTGGGCGATGGGCGCATCCGGCTGGTCGGGATCGTCCCCACTCGCTCCGATGTGAACGAAATGATCAACACGGCAAAGAGATTGATCGACGCCGGTGTCCGTGCGGTTTACCTGCAGGCCGACGTGCCGCCCGGCGGAGTCTCGCCGGCGCACTCGCAGCTCGACCCACTGTGGCGGCTCTTCGAGGAGAACGATGTTGCCATGACGCTGCACATCGGAACCGAGTTTGCGTTCTTGGATCCGGGGTGGATGATTGCCGAGACCTTCCAAGATCTGTTCCAGTCACCGGAGATCCCGAACACCAACATTCAGCTCTTTTCGACGGTCCACATGGCCGTCGAGAACTACGTGTCCGCCATGGTTCTCGGTGGAGTGTTCGAGAGATTCCCCCGGCTGCGACTCGGTCTCCTCGAGGTCGGTGGATATTGGGTAGCACCGGCCGCCCAGCGGATGGACATGTACATCAACGTGTTCCCCGGTGCGGCCGCCGCGAAATTCCCGATGAAGCCCTCCGAATACATCGCGCGCAACGTGCGAGTGTCACCCTTCAACTTCGAGCCCGTCGACCGCTATATCCAAAACGATCCCTCCTTGGTCGACGTGTACTGCTATTCGACCGACTATCCGCATGTCGAAGGGACAAAAGACTCGATGAAGAACATGCTCGCGAAGGTTGAGCCACTGGGCGAGGAGATCACAACGAAGTTCTTCCGAACGAATGCCGAGTGGCTCTTGCCGTGAGTGCCGCTGACGAGGCTGCCGTTCCCCACCTTGGTCCACTCGGAATCTGGTCGTTTCACCTCGATGTGCAGCCGATGGCCCGCGCGCAGGAGGAGGTTGCCGAGCTAGACGAACTCGGGTTCGGCGCACTATGGGTGCCGGAGGCGGTGGCTCGCGAGCCATTCGCCAACGCCGCGCTCCTGCTGCAGGCTGCAAGTCGTATGACGGTGGCCACGGGTATCGCCAGCCTGCATGCCCGTACCGCCATGACGATGAACGCGGGCTGGCGCACGCTCAGCGAGGCTTTCCCGCGACGGTTCCTGCTCGGTGTGGGAGTGAGTCATCAGCCGCTGGTCGACGGTGCCCATCAAGGCCGGTACGGCGACAAGCCCTACACCACGATGATCGACTACCTGGACAGGATGGACGTCGGTACTTTCATGGGGGCCGCCCCGACGGCCGCCCCCATGCGGGTGCTGGCAGCGCTCGGGCCGCGGATGCTGCGGCTGGCCGCCGAACGTGGTGTGGGTGCCCATTCCTACTTTGTGCCGGTCGAGCACACCGCCGTCGCGCGCGAGATGCTCGGCGCCGAGGCACTGCTCGCCCCCGCGCAGACCGTCGTGTTCGAGACCGACCCGACTGTGGCGCGCCAGGTTGCCCGCCAGTTCATGAAGATGTATCTCACGTTGCCGAACTACACGAACAATCTGCGCCGCTTGGGCTTTGGTGACGAAGACCTGAACGGCGACGGAAGCGACCGGCTTGTCGACGCGATCGTCGCGTGGGGTTCCCTCGAGCAGGTCGCGGCCCGGGTGCAGGCGCATCTCGACGCCGGTGCCGACCACGTGTGCGTGCAGGTGCAGAACTCGGATACGCAGCGTTTGCCGGCGGCCGAGTGGCGCGAGCTCGCGTCGATCATCCCGTCACTGCGCCCCAGGGCAGCCGTCTAATACCCATCCAAGTGCCGAACAGAGAGCTTCACATGTCGCAGACCGCCGCTACCCGCTACCTCACCGCGCTTGCCGAGCTGGGCATCGAGTCGTTCTTCGTCAATGCGGGAACAGATTTCGCGCCGATCGTCGAGGCCTACGCCGACAACAAGAAGGCGGGCGGTCCGACGTTGCCGACGCCCGTTATCTGCGCCCATGAGAACCTTGCCGGCGGCATGGCCCATGGCGCCGCTCTGGTGTCGGGACGACCACAGGCGTTGATGCTGCACGTCAATGTCGGCACGGGGAACGCCGTGTGCGCTGTCGCCAACGCCGCCCGCGACCGGGTACCGCTGCTCGTCACTGCCGGTCGCTCGCCGATCCTGGAGTCCGGCGCCGTCGGCGCGCGTGATCTGCCGATCCACTGGTCCCAGGAGATGTTCGATCAGGCCAGCATGGTGCGCGAGTTCGTCAAGTGGGACTACGAGTTGCGCGATCCACGCCACGTTGAGGCCGTCGTCGACCGCGCGCTGAGCGTCGCCGCCGCCCACCCCCGCGGGCCCGTTTACCTCTCCTTGCCTCGCGAAGTTCTCGCCGAGGCGGTGGATGAGCCGGTGCCGGATCATTCCCGCACCCCGGTCCCGACGGCGCTGTACCCCGACCCCGACGCCGTTGAGGCGCTCGCCGACAAACTCGCCGTCGCCAAGTTCCCCGTCATCGTGGCGACGGCGGCCGGTGCGGAGGTCGAGTCCGTCCCGTTGCTCGAGGAGCTCTGCACCCGGTTCGGCATCGGCGTCGCCGACCCGTGGCACCGCTACCTGAACATCGCCTCCAACCATCCGCACCGCGTCGGGGTCACTGTCGCAGGCGTTTTCGAGAAGGCGGACGTCGTCGTGTTCCTGGAGTGCGACGTGCCGTGGATCCAGGCGCGAGAAACACCGCCGGCCGACACCTTCATCGCCCAGGTGGGTGTCGATCCGCTGTTCTCCAACTATCCGATGCGGTCGCACCGCTCCGACCTCAACGTCACAGCCACGCCTGCCGCGTTTTTGACCCGGCTGATCGCGGCCCTCGAAGACCGGGCGGAGCGCATCGATACGGGCCGGGCCGAGAGCATCCGCACCGTCGCCTCGGCGCGGGCCAACGGCATCGAAGACCAGCGGCGACAGGAGAATTCGCGCGACACCGACGAACCGATCACCACCGCGGCCATCTCGGCCGTCCTCGGGGAGCTGCTCGACGAGGACGACATCGTGTTCAACGAGTACGTGTCGACCCCGTGTCTGCTGAATCGGACGAAACCCGGAACGTACTACTTCCTGCCCGCCTCGGGAGGCCTTGGCTGGGGTCTGCCCGCGGCGCTCGGTGCCCAGTACGCCGCTCCGGGCCGCACGGTGGTCGCCACGCTCGGTGACGGTGCCTACATATTCGCCAATCCGGCGGCGTGCCACCACGCGGCCGCCAAGCACAAGCTACCGGTGCTGACGATCGTTGCGAACAACAGCAATTGGACGGCGGTCGACATGGCGACCGAGCTGGTCTATCCGGACGGCACCGCGGTCACGTCGGGCGAGGACCGCTTTTCCAACCTGTCACCATCGGCAGACCTCGCGGCCTACTGCATCGCGTCAGGCGGCCACGGTGTCACGGTCCACCACCGCGGCGAGCTCGTCGGTGCGCTTAAGGAGGCGCTCCGTGTCGTGCGCGACGAGCGACGTCAGGCCCTCGTCGATATCCGCTGCAAATAACCGGACGCACAATGCGATACAACCACGCTGAGCTGTTCGCCGGTGTTGCTGCGGCGCTACCCGAGCGCGACTGCATCGTGTTCCGGGAACAGCGGCTCACCTACCGCGATGTGGCGGGGCGAGTCAATCGTTTAGCGAACATACTGCTGTCCCAAGGGATCACGTGCCAGCAGCCGCGCGCTGACTTGCAGCCGTGGGAGTCCGGCCAGGACCATGTTGCCCTCTACCTGCACAACGGCAACGAATACGTCGAGGGGATGCTCGGTGCTGCGGCCGCGCGTGCGGCGTCGCTGAACGTCAACTATCGCTATGTCGAAGCCGAACTCACCTACCTTCTCAACGATGCCTCGGCTCGCGCGGTCATCTATCACGCTCGTTTCGCACCGACGCTCGCAGCGGTCCTCGATACTCTGCGCGAGCCGCCGAAGCTCCTGCTCCAGGTAGCCGACGAATCCGGCAGCTCGTTGCTTCCCGGCGCCCTCGACTACGAGGAAGCCCTGTCGGCCTCCGACGCCGCCCCTCCCCAGGTGGCGCCGGAGGCCGACGACCTCTATCTGCTCTATACCGGCGGCACGACGGGGATGCCGAAGGGAACGATGTGGGGCCAGGCGGACATCCTCGAGAGCGCGTTCGCCGCGTTCCTTCCGGATGGCATGTTCGAGGCGGCCTCGCTCACTGAGGGCGTCGCCCGGGCCGTGGCCGGCGAACGGCGAGTCGTGCTGCCGCTGCCTCCGCTCATGCACGGCGCGGCCCAGTGGCTCGCCCTGTCGGGCGTTTTAGCCGGGGGCACAGTCGTTTTCCCCGATGTCGTCGATCGACTCGACCCCGCATCGGTGTGGGAGGTGATCGACCGGGAAGGTGTGCAGTTCGTGAACCTCGTCGGCAACTCGTTCGCGACCCCGCTGTGCGACGAGTTCGAACGCGGCGGCCACCATGGTCGTTCGCTGCAGCTGGTCGGTGTTGGCGGCGCCGTCACCAGTGCATCGGTCAAGGACCGCGTCTTGCGGCTGCTGCCGCACGTCGTCATCGCCGACGTCGCCGGCTCCTCGGAGACCGGCTCCCAGCTGTCGAATCTGAGCACGAGTGGGGCGCCGGCGATCTCGGGTGTCTTCACACCGGCGGCCGGCACGTGTGTGGTCGATGAGGACCGTCGCCGGATCCTCGAGCCAGGTGACCCTGCGACGGGATGGCTGGCCCGACACGGTGCCATTCCGTTCGGGTACCTCGGCGACCGCGACAAGACCGAGCGCACGTTCCCCGTCATCGACGGCTATCGCATGGCGCTGCCGGGGGATCGGGCACGGCACCTTGCTGACGGCAGCATCGAACTCCTCGGTCGCGACTCGGTGACGATCAACTCCGGCGGCGAGAAGATTTTCGCCGAGGAGGTCGAGGACGCGCTGATCGTCCACCCTGCGGTCCGCGATGTCGTCGTCGTGGGACGGCCGAGCGAGCGATGGGGCAACGAGGTCGTCGCGGTCCTGCAGCTGCTTCCCGGAGACGATCCGACCGACGAGGATCTGCTGGCCCACGCCGAGCAGCTGCTCGCCCGGTACAAGCTGCCGAAAGCCATTGTCCGCGTTGACGCGGTGGTCCGCGGACCGGCGGGCAAGGCCGACTATCGCTGGGCCAGCGAGATCGCCGCACAGTATTCGACTGCACAAAAGGAGCTCAGCAGATGACTGCAACCACCGAACCGATCGCCGAAATCGCGCCCGGGGAACTGCAACGCCTCCTCGATGCCCAGCGGGCCGCCCAGGCCGCTGATCCGATTCCCGACGCCGCCACCCGGCGCGATCGCATCGACCGCTTCGTCGCGGCTGTCCTTGAGCACAGCGCCGAACTCGCCGAGGCGCTCGACGCTGACTTCGGCAGCCGGCCCTCGACCACCTCGATGGAGCTCGACATTCTGGGCGGTATGGGGACGATTGCCTACGCCAGGGAGCACCTCGAGGCGTGGATGGCCCCGACCGAAGTGCCCGCCGGGCTGGGCGGCGCCTTTCCCACCGTCGTCCAGCATCGCCCCAAAGGTGTTGTCGGAGTTATCGGTCCGTGGAACTTCCCGGTCGTACTGGTGTTTGTGCCCACCGTCGAAGCGCTGGCGGCCGGCAACAGAGTGATGATCAAGTTCTCCGACATGACGCCGCGCACCGGGGCCGTGTTCGCTCGCGCGGTGGCCTCCAGGATGAGCCCGGAGGAGGTCGTGGTCGTCAACGGTGGCTTGCAGACCGCCACCGCGTTCACCGACCTGCGTTTGGACCACATCTTCTTCACCGGCTCACCAAAGGTCGGACGCCTTGTCGCTGCGGCCGCCGGACGCAACCTGGTGCCGGTGACGCTCGAGTTGGGCGGTAAAAACCCCGCGATTGTCGCCCCCGACGCCGACATTGCCGATGCCGCAACGCGGCTCGCCGCCGCTCGCCTGGTCAACAACGGACAGGTATGTCTGTGCCCCGACTACGTCTTTGTCCCCGAGTCGGGCAAGCAAGCCTTTGTCGAGGCTTATAAGAATGGGGTGCTTGCGCACTTCCCGACCTTCATCGACAACCCCGACGTCGTGTCGATCGTCAACGACGCCAACTACGCACGGGTCGCCAACCTCGTCGAGGATGCCAAGTCCAAGGGTGCCGTGGAAATCGTGATCGTGCCGGAAGAAGAGAAAGACCGAGTGCGCGACGCGGGGTCTCGCCGCTTCCCGCCGACGCTGCTGCTCGACACCCCGGCGAACGCCGTGATCAACACCGAAGAGATCTTCGGTCCAGTGCTGGTGCTGCACACCTACCGTGACGTCGACGAGGCCATCGCCTACGCCGCGGCCGGCGAACACCCGCTGTCGTCTTACTGGTACGGCGCAGACACCGAGGACTTCCACCGGTTCCTGAGCAACACGACATCAGGTGCGGTGTCGCGCAACGACTTTGGGCTGGCATACATCAATGACGCTGTGCCGTTCGGCGGCGTCGGGATGAGCGGTTCGGGCGCCTACCACGGCAAGGCCGGATTCGATACATTCTCCCACCAGCGTCCCATCGCGCAGAGCGACCTGCCGACACCCTTCGCCGGCGCTTTCGTCCCGCCCCTGACCCGCGAGCGGGTCGAGGGCGCGGCTGCCGCAGCCGCCGCCGTGCTGGCCGATACCGCGTCCCGACTGGGCTGACCGGACGTGACCGTGAGCGAGTTCGAAACGGTCCGCTACGAGCGGCCAGCCGAGAAGGTTGCCCGTATCGTGCTTAATCGGCCCGAGGCGCGCAATGCGCAGAGCATGCGCATGCTGTACGAGCTCAATGATGCGTTCGACCGTGCCGCACAAGATGATTTGGTCAGCGTCATCATCCTCGCCGCGAATGGCCCACACTTCTCCGCCGGACATGACTTACGCGAGCGCGATGCCCTGCAGGTGGTGACCGACCACCAGCGCGTCGGCACATGGTGCGGCTTCGGTTGTGCGGGTGCCGAGTCGCAGATGGCCGTGGAGAAGGAAATGTACATCGGGCTATCCGAGCGGTGGCGCAACCTCCCTAAGCCGACCATCGCTGCCGTGCAGGGCAAGGTCATCGCCGGCGGTCTCATGCTCGTGTGGCCGTGCGATCTGATCGTTGCCGCCGACGATGCGCTGTTCCAGGACAACACCGTGTCGATGGGTGTCTCCGGCGCTGAGTTTTTCAATCATCCGTTCGAGGTCGGTGTCCGGAAGGCGAAGGAGATGTTGTTCACCTCCGACTTCCTCACCGCCGCGGAGGTTCACCGGCTCGGCATGGTGAACCACGTCGTGCCCCTCGATGAGCTCGAGTCGTTCACATTGCAGTTGGCATCGCGGATCGCCGAGAAGCCCTTGTTTGCACTCAAACTGGCCAAGGAGGCCGTGAACGTCGCCCAGGACAACCAGGGGCGCGTCAATGCGATGCAGACATCGTTTGCATATCACCAGCTGTGCCACAGTCACAACCAGCAGGTGCACGGGATGATCATCGATCCGGGCTTCATGGAGAAGACGTTCAAGACCAAGACCGACGCGGCGTCATGAGCAGAACGGATCCCGGGGCGGTGCTTGCCACCATCCCGGAGGATCTGTGCCTCACACTTCGCGAGTTCGATATCTGGTCACAGCTACCAGCCGGATGGCAGCTACTGGGTGTCGAACTTGTTCTTCCGGCCCCAAATTCTTACGGACTGACACGGTGTCACGTCCAGGGTACGAGTGTAGGAGAGGAACAGAGATAATGGAGAAGCTAACTCCGGAACAGATGGAAGAAGTGCTCATCGTTCATGAAACGGCTGAGTTCGCCAACGATCTCGATGCGGTGATGGCGACACTTGTCGCGAATCCGAAATATGAGCTTCCCAGCATCGGATGGCACATTGAGGGTCAGGTCGGAGTTCGTGAACTGTACAAGCGCTGGCTCAACGGCACCGAGACGCGCAATGTCTGGGCCGAAAAGCGGGTGCAGGCGTTTTCCACCGATGAAAACGCCCTAATCCGGGACGCCTATGTGTACTACGACGGCGACAATGGCCAACGCGTTACGGGTCGATACTCTACGGCGATATCGTTCGAGGGCCGCCTGATCAGTGGCGAGCGGATGTTCATGGAAGCTCCGTTCGCCAAGATAATGTATGACATTCTCGGTACCGATTTCGGCGACGTCCCAGGCGTTTCAAGGTTGGAGGATGTCAGCCCACCGCCCGTGGAGAGGCTGGATCGAGTAGCCGCGCACGCTGCTAACCCGCACCACTGACCAACTGGGCGGTGTGCAGCACACATGAAGGTGCGTTGCACACCACGGTTGTGCAGGTGCGATAGGGACCTTGCGGCCCTTGCGGTTCCCTCGGGCGCCCGCATGAAAACCAACCCCGCCCCATATCGCCAAACAAAGCTAGAGAGGGTGCAATGAAGCTCCTTGCACACGACGTTGACAGTCACGAGATGATCCCCAGTCATCTGCTCGAGGATGCGTTGGGCAGGCCAGGCCGAATCATGGGAAAAATTCTCGAATCCGCGGATCGGCGTGCTGGTAACGCCGACAACATGCACCAGACGGATATCGTGGGCGACACGAAGGACATTGACCCCGAGGATATCTGGAAGATCAAGGGGCCGTCGGCCCCGAGCGCGATCGATCTGGGGCGGCGCGTCGAGGTCTTGGATGTGATGGGGATCGATCGTCAGCTGGTCTTCCCGACCACGGCGATCGCCGCGATAATGGTCGGCGGCATGAACGATCTCGCCTACGAACAGCGTTGGGGCGGAGACCCGTCCATCTTCGAAGGCATGTCGAGGCCGGAGTTCGCAAAGAGCTTCCTGAGGGCGTACAACAATTGGGTCACCGAACATGCGGTTCTTGCCGATGGGCGAATCCGGCTTGTCGGGATCGTGCCCACCAGCCCCGATGTGAACGAAATGATAGACACGGCAAAGAGGTTGATCAACGCCGGTCTCCGCGCGGTTTACCTGCAGGCCGATGTCCCGCCCGGCGGGGTCTCGCCGGCGCACTCGCTACTCGACCCCCTGTGGCGACTATTCGAGGAAAACGACATCGCCGTGACGCTGCACATCGGCACCGAATTCTTCTTCTTGGATCCTCGCTGGATGATCGCCGAGACCTTCCAGGATCTGTTCCAGTCACCGGAGATCCCGAACGCCAACATTCAGCTGTTCTCGACGGTTCACATGTCGCTCGACAACTACGTGTCCGCCATGGTGCTCGGTGGAGTGTTCGAGAGATTCCCCCGGCTGCGGCTCGGTCTCCTGGAGGTCGGGGCGCACTGGGTTGGAAGTGCGGCGCGACGGATGGACATGTACATCAAGGTGTTTCCTGGAGCGGCGGCGGCGAAGTTCCCGTTGAAGCCTTCGGAGTACATCGCGCGGAACATCCGGGTGTCGCCGTTCAATTTCGAGCCCGTCGATCGCTACTTCCAGGACGATCCCGACCTGGCCGACGTGTTCTGTTACTCGACCGACTACCCGCATACCGAAGGCACGAAAGACTCCATGAAAAACATGCTGGCGAAGGTTGGGCCCCTCGGCGAGGAAATCACTACAAAGTTCTTTCGCACGAATGCCGAGTGGCTCTTGCCGTGACGCGCCAAGTGACGCCGGTTGACTAAGAGTCCTGTGAGTCACTTCAGGGGTACTTGACTGAAGTTCTGTGCAAGGGGCTAAACTG
>Ga0335075_10008776_pt1 | contig 15476 bp, 16 predicted proteins | sample Lox_Sample_24_FD_206723 | JGI IMG/M metagenome (GOLD analysis project Ga0335075, IMG submission 206723) | Soil microbial communities from Loxahatchee National Wildlife Refuge, Florida, United States - Lox_Sample_2.4 | ecosystem: Environmental > Terrestrial > Soil > Wetlands | place: USA... | reverse complement strand
CGCTGCTGGTCCAGCCTCTGGTCGTCCTCGCGCTGCCGGTGATCGCCGTGGCGGTCTGCGCCGGCGGCGAGGGGCGGCTGCGCGGCCTGCCCGGCTTCTGCGCCAGGGCGGCGCTGCCGAGCGCGGTGGGGGTGGGCGTCGCCGCGGCGGCCAACTGGCACGCGACGTACACAGCGCTCACCAGGCAGCCCAACTTCCCCGCCATCGATCATCCCACCCCGTGGACGAGCCTGTCCCCGCACCTGGCGGCCGGCGCGGTCGCCGCCGGGCCGGGCAGGCTGGCGGCCCTCGGCTGTGCCTGCGCGTGCGGCGCGGCCTTCGCGTTCCTGCGCGGCCGGGGAGCGGACCCGCTGCCATGGCTGCTGTGGTGGGCAGGCGTCTCACTCGCCCTGCGATGCGTGTTCGAGTCGGTGATGGTCGCCTACTACCTGTGGCCCGCACTGCAGGTCGCGCTGATCGTGGCCGCGCGGCGCCTGCCCCGCCTGATCATGACCAGCCTGATAGCCACCGCGGTCACGTTCGGCTCGCAGGTGCAGTCACGCGGCCCGTGGCTGTGGTGGTCGCTGATGACGGCGGGACTGGTGGCCGCCATGCTGTGCGCGTGGAGCGGCGGCGCCGCTGAGGACGGCCCGCCCGCCTCGCCCGGCCAGTCTCATCATCCCGGCGTGACGGTGACCAGGCTCCCGTAAGACAGGTACGGCCAGGCCTGCTCCGCCGCGCTGTACGGGAGCTCAACACAACCCAGGCTCTGCTGCCAGCCGTAGCTGTAGCGGGGGAAGTAGTGCACCGCCTCCCCCGCGTGGAAGTACGAGACGAACTGGACCGGGTCGGCGTACTGGCTGCCGTCCGGGTTGGTGCCCCGCATGATCTGGAACCGGTAGCGCAGGTACACCGGGAACGTGCCGACGGCGGTGGGCGAGACCGGGATGCCGGTGTTCGCGTAGCTGCGGAACACCTCGCGGCCATCGTGCCAGATGGTGAGCGTCTCGGGCGGGTACTGGCTGGCTATCGCGTACGTGTAGCCGTCCTGGTTCATGTCCCGCGCGGCGGCGGCACGGAGCAGGGCGCTCCAGGTGGCGGGACTGGCCTCGCCGTCCAGCGGCATGCCGTGGCCGGACTCGAAGGCCATGATGGCGCCGGTCGTGATTATGTTCATCTGGCCGGGCTGCCAGAACCCGTGCAGCGACCACGGGTAGCCGCGCTGCCAGGTGAACCTGCCCGCCGGGGGCCGGTAGGCGGCCGCCAGCTGGGCGCCGGCATCCCCCGGTGGGACCAACCCGCCGAGGTCGGCCGCCCAGGTCAGCGGCAGGTAACCCAGCTGGGCCAGCAGCTGCTGGAGCCGGAGCAGCGCGTAGCTCCCGGTGGTGTAGCTGGCCGTCCACCCCCGGTGCGGGACCGTGATCGTGACGCGCGTACCGGGCGCGAACCCGGTCGCGGGGGTGAAGGTCAGCACCGTGCCGGCCTGGTGCCAGCGGCCGGGAATCGCCGGGGAGATGACCGGGAAGGCGGTTCCGGCCATCATGCGCTGGGCCAGCGTCAGCTGGATTGGCGCCGTACCGTTCACGCCCCGCGCGCCGGCCGCCGGCGTGACCGAGACCACGTGCAGGACCTGCGCGTGGACGGTCGCGCCGCGGGCCGCCGCCCGGGCATGGCTGCCATGCGGCAGCAGGATAATCCCGATTCCCGCGATCGCGATGAACGCGGCAGCTGCCGCGATGATCGTGACCGTGGCACGTCCACGCCGGAACACGATTGCCCCCTTCCGTTCAAACTAACTATCTGTATTAATATCCTTACTCTAGGTAGTCTAATCCTGGGGGCCCCGGCGGTTGACAATGCCAGGAGGAGCGGTAAGTTTCTGCACAGTCCAGCATCGGGCTCGCTGGTCGGACCAGCAGGCTCACCAGATCCCCGGGCCACGTCATAGCGGGCGGACGCGCACCTGGCCGCCCGCGGTGCCAGGCGTGGTACTGGCTGGGGCTGCGGCATGTCCGGCTGGATGGGGGGTTGGGCCTGGAAAGGGCCCGGGCGACCAGTAGACAACGAAGGGCCAAGCCCGTGGCCGACGGGATGGACTTCGGAACGAAGGTGCTGCCCGGGCCCTTCTCCTGGGCCCAGGCAGCAGGAGCAAGCGGCCAGGCCCTGGGGGCCTAGCCGGGCCGGGTTGTCGTCGTATGTCGTCGGCCTGGGCGACGTCGGCGCGCGGATATCATGGCGTGCACCGTCTGTTACAGCGATAAGCAGCGATAGGCAGGGCCAGTGGATTCATTGCCAGACCAGCGCGTAGCGATCATCATGCCGACGTATAACGAGCGGCAGAACGTCGAGTCGATGGCCGGCCGGGTCAGGTCAGCGGTGCCCGACGCCGATCTGCTCGTCGTGGATGACAACAGCCCGGACGGGACCGGTGACCTCGCCGACAAGCTCGCCGAGACCGACCCGCACGTGCAGGTGATGCACAGGACCGAGAAAGCGGGCCTGGGCAAGGCCTACATCGCCGGCTTCACCTGGGCGCTGGAGCGGGGCTACGACGTGGTCATCGAGATGGACGCGGACGGCTCGCACCAGCCCGAGCACCTGCCCGGGATCATCGGCGCGCTCAAGGGCATGGGCGGGGACGCCGACCTGGCCATCGGGTCGCGCTGGATCCCCGGCGGCAAGACCGTCAACTGGCCCAGGTCACGTGAGGCCCTGTCCCGCTGCGCCAATTTGTACGTCCGCATCATGCTGGGCATGGGCGTGCACGACGCCACCGCGGGTTTCCGCGCCTACCGGGCGGCGACGCTGCGCGCGATCAGCCTGGACACCGTCCAGTCGACCGGGTACAGCTTCCAGATCGACCTGACCGTCCGCGTCTTCCATGCCGGGCTGAAGATCGTCGAGGTGCCGATCACGTTCGTCGAGCGCGAGCACGGCGCGAGCAAGATGAGCCGGAGCATCATCATGGAGTCGTTCTGGCGTGTCGCCCAGTGGGGTACCGCCAGCAGGCTCCGCCGGCTGGCGGGCCGACGGGCCAGCCAGCCGCGCTGAACACGAAGCCCGCAGGCCGTGAAGCAGACCGCGCCGAGCGCGAGACCCGCCGAGCGCGAGACCCTACGCGGAGCGCCGCTGCGGCCGGTCCGAGGCGCTGTGCTCGTCCGGCAGAGCCTGCCCCATCGAGCGCCGGTCCCTGATGATGGCCAGGCGCTCGGCCAGCACCGCCTCCAGGTCCTCGATCGTCCGCCGCTCCATCAGCATGTCCCAGTGGCTGCGCGGCGGCTTGGCCTTCTTCGGGGACGGCGAGTCCCCGGTGGAGGCGTTGGCGATCGACCCGCACACGCGGCATTCCCAGGTGGCTGGCAGCTCCGCCTCGGCCGCGAACGGCACGCTGAAATGGTGCCCGTTCGGGCAGTCGAAAGCGACATCCTGGCGTGGGGCCAGATCCGTGTTCCGGTCATTCTCGTAGCTCGTCGCACCGAGCCGGGTGCCGCGAAGTGCGCGTTCGGCCATGCTTGCTGCCTCCCAGGCGGTCAGCGGTCTTATGCAGCAACGCTGGATACCAGGACAAGATTCCCCATGGCCGCTAATCGCAAACGCGAGATCCGGGACGGGCAGAGTCAGATCTCCCTCGGATGCCACTGGCCGCGTCCGGCGAGAACCTCGCGCAGCAGGGCGATCTGGTCGGTCATGATGCCGTCCGCGCCCATGTCCAGCAGGCGGTGCATGGCCGCCTTATCGTTGATCGTCCAGACGTGGACGGCCAGCCCCAGCGCGTGCGCCCGCCGGATGAACGCCGCGCTGGCGACCGGACCGGGCACCTGAGCGCACCGGGCCTGTGCCCGGTCCAGCCGCCTGGCCTGCCAGCTCATGGCCGGCCGCGGCGCCGGCGTGAACCGGACCGCGGCGACCGAGGCGGGGGATACCGCCATGCACACCGGGTGGTCGGCCAGGCCGCGGAACACGCGCAGCCGGGCGCCAGAGAACGAGGTGACGCAGATCCGGTCCCAGGCGCCAGTGCGGCGGAGCACCTGCGGCAGCAGCGTGATCGCCGCTTCGTCCTTGAGATCGATATTGAACCGCACGCCAGGCCAGGCACAGATCAGGTCTTCAAGCAGCGGGATGGGCTCGGTGCCGGCCACCCGCAGCGCGGTCACGTCCGCGTACCGCAGTGACCCGATCGGGCCGGCGCCGTCGGTGACCCGGTCCACAGTACGATCGTGGAAGGCCACCAGCCGGCCGTCTGCGGTGGCGCGGGCATCTGTCTCCAGGTACGCGTAGCCGAGCTTGACCGCGTACTCGAACGCGGGCCAGGTGTTTTCCGGGGCGTGCGCAGAGCCTCCCCGGTGCGCGAACGCGACCGGGCGCGGATGGTCGAGAAAGGGTACCGTCGTCATGCCCCCGTCGTCCGTCAGCCGGCCCTTGATGACCCCAGAGTTCATACCACACAGTATTTCCGCCGTCGGCGAAACAGCGGTGAAGTAGCGGTTAAGAGACAGCCCACTCCCGGCGTCGGGCTTCTGCCATCGCCACCGCGGCCGCCGCCGCCACATTGAGCGACCCGACCCGGCTCGGCTGCGGGATGTAGGCGACCTCGTCGGCGGCGGCCAGCAGGGCCGCCGAGCAGCCGTGGTCCTCATTACCCAGGGCCAGGCACACGTCCCCGCCCAGAGCGGCCTCGTGCAGCGGCAGCGCGCCGGAGGCCAGTTCTATCGCGATCACGCGGAAACCGGCAGAGCGGGCCGCCTTCGCCGCGGCGAGCGGGTCCGGCTCGACCTCGGTCTCCACGAACCGGTCGGTGCCCAGCGCCGTCTTACCGGCAGACGGGTGGCTGAGCGCGGCGGTGTTGCCGCAGAGCCAGAGGCGTTCGACGCCGAACGCGGCGGCGGAGCGGACGATCGACCCGACGTTGAACGGCTGGGCCACCGAGTCGAGCAGCAGGGCGAGCCGGGCCGTCGTGGCCCGCCGCCACTGGCGGTTCAGCCGCTTGACGTCGGTGGGGCGCAGCTGGCGTGGCACCTCATCGCTGGTCATGACCCCGTCACCACCGCCTGTTCCGCCGAAATCCGCAAAAGCCGGTACCCGCTCCTGGCGGCCACCCTGACCGCCGGCCAGCCCTGCGCGGTCAGCCAGGCGGCCAGGGAATCGGCGCCGAGGTTGCGTCCGACGACCAGGTGCGCCAGCCCGTCCAGCCGGCCAAGCCAGCCGGCCAGCATCGCGTGCAGGGCCGGCTTGCCGATCCGGATCGGCGGGTTGGACCAGATCGCGTCCACGTGCGCCGGCCCCTCGCCGGGGGTGACGCAGCGGACGTTGCCCAGTCCGGCCCGCGCGGCGTTCCGCTCGCACAGCGCCAGCGCCCGCTCGTTCACGTCCACCGCCCAGACCGTGGCGGCGGGGGAGCGGGCGGCGAGCACGCAGGCGACGGGGCCGTAACCGCAGCCCAGGTCCAGCAGGTCTCCGCTGGCGGGCGGTGCCGGGGCCTGGTCGAGCAGCAGCCGGGTACCGGGGTCAAGCCGGCCGGGGGAGAACACCCCGGCGTCGGTCTCCAGCTCCAGGTACAGGTCGGGCAGCACGACCCGGACCAGGCCGGGCCGGTGCGGCGCCTGCGGGCTGGCGGAGAAATAGTGCTGGCTCACGGACTCACAGTAATTGACTTCTCAGCAATCGTGTCACTGAGCGCGGGATCGATGTAACAGCGGGTAATCCAGCGCTCGATGACGAACGTCATGACTGGCACGAGCCCGGCCAGCAGCATCAGCACGGTCGGCCTGGCGGTCAGCTTGAGCATGCGGGCCAGCCTCCACGCGCAGATCAGGTACACGATATACAGCAGGCCGTGCACGACGCCGAGGACGTTAGCCAGCTCGGGCTTGTGGCCGATGTACTGCAGCGGGACCCCGGCGAAGCACAAGATGATGATCGCCACGCCGGTGATGTAGGCCATGACCCGGTAGCGCATGGCCCAGGAGCGCAGTGCCGCCGTCCGCATGATTGTCCTCCGGTGTCGGTTAGCGAAGTCCGTGCCACTTGCCGTGGTTCTTGACCTCGGCGTTGAGCCGGGCCAGGTAGGCGTTGTAGGCGCTCAGCTCGGGGTCGTCCGCCTCGGCCTGCGCGACGATCGCGGCCGCCGCCGCGCCCTGGGCCATGACGGGGGCGACGGGCAGTACCGGCTCGGTCTCGGGCTGGTCCACCACCCCGTCGCGGCGCAGCCGGAACTCGTCCCTGATCGTCCGCGCCCAGAACACCACGACGAAGCCTGCGAACAGCGGCCACTCGAACGTGTACGCCCAGCTGAGCGCGTTCCCGCCCAGCGCGCGGTGCAGCTGCCAGTCACCCAGCCACAGCATGCCCCAGAACGACACGACCATCAGCAGGTGCCAGCCCAGCCAGCGCGGCGTAATGAGAAACCGCCAGGTGGGCTCTGATCGCATGTAAAAGAGCGTAGCGCGTACGGGACGCTGCCGGCGCCGGCGCGGCCCCCGCACCCCCGTCCGGGGACAGGAGACAATACCCTTAGCCACATGCGGAAATACGTGATCATGGGCGTGCAAGGCAGCGGCAAGGGCACGCACAGCGAGCTGCTCGCCAGCGACCTGGATCTGGTGCACATCAGCGTCGGCGACATCTTCCGGTGGAACGTGCAGCACCACACCAAGCTGGGCGCCCAGGTCCGGCGGATCATGGCGGCCGGCGAGCTGGTCGGCGACGACCTGGTCGAGTCGGTCGTGGGGGAGCGGCTGGGCCAGCACGACTGGAACTACGGCTTCGTCATCGACGGGTTCCCGCGCACCGTCCGCCAGGCGGAGTTCTTCCTGGAGAGCTACGACATCGACGCCGTCATCATCATGGACCTGCCGGACAGCGAGGTGCGCCGCCGGGTGCTGGCCAGGCGGCTGTGCGCGAGCTGCGGCGTGGACTACAACCTGATCGACAACACCCCCGCCCATCCGGGCACGTGCGACTCGTGCGGGGGGCAGCTGGTGCAGCGGGAGGACGACACCGAGGAGGCGCTCGCGGTCCGGCTGCGGGAATATCACACCAAGACCAACCCGGTGCTCGACCTGTTCCGCCGAAAGGAGTTCGTGATCACGGTGAACACCACGCCGCCGATCGAGGAAGTCCAGCAGGAGATACGGATGAAGCTGGACCTGCCGCCGTTCGTGCCGTCCGGCGGCAAGCAGCCGGGCGGGTTCGCCGGTGCGTGAGATCGCCGTCTTCGGCGGCAGCGCCCACCCCGCGCTCGCCGCCGAGATCTGCATGTACCTATCCGAGCCCAAACGCCCGGTGCGCATCACCCGGTTCGCCAACGACTGCCTGGAAGTGCAGCTGCAGTCCAACTGCCGGGAGCGGGACGTGTTCTTGATCCAGCCGCTGGTGCCGCCGGTGCAGGAGAACCTGGTCGAGCTGCTGCTGATGGCGGACGCGGCCAGGGGCGCGTCCGCCGCGCGAGTGACCGCGGTCATGCCGCACTACGCCTACGCGCGTTCGGATAAGAAAGACGAGCCGCGTATCTCTATCGGCGGCCGGCTGATTGCCGACCTGCTGGTCACCGCCGGCGTCGACCGGGTGCTGACGCTCACCTTGCACTCGCCGCAGGTGCACGGGTTCTTCTCGGTGCCGGTGGACCACCTGCACGCGCTGCGCGAGCTGGCCGCCTACTTCCGCGGCCGTGACCTGTCCAACGTGGTCGTCGTGTCGCCGGACCTGGGCAACGCCAAGAGCGCCGCCGCGTTCGCCCGCCGCCTCAGCGTCCCGGTCGCGGCGGGAGCCAAGGAGCGGTACAGCGACTCCAAGGTGGCGATCTCCGCGATCATCGGCGACGTGGCGGGCCGCGACGTCATCGTCCTCGACGACGAGATCGCCCGCGGCACCACCGTGTTCGAGCTACTCGACCGGCTTCGCGAGCAGGGCACGGGTTCACTCAGCGTCGCCTGCACGCACGGGCTGTTCGCCGACGGCGCGCTGGACAAGCTCGCCGCCGAGCCAGACGTCACCGAGATCGTCTGCTCGAACTCGGTGCCGGTCGCCGCGTCGCAGGACCACCCCAAGCTGCACGTGCTGTCGGTCGCGCCGGCGCTGGCCGAGGCCATCCGCAGGATTCACAACGGCGAGTCGGTCAGCGCGCTTTTTGATCAATGAACTGACTGTGTGTCACGTCGAGGTGCTGATGATCCAGGCCAGCACGAGGGCCTCCTCGCGCCAGGCGTCATAGCGGCCGCTGCGCCCGCCGTGCCCGGCCTCCATCTCGGTCTTGAGCAGGAACGGGCCGCTGCCCGACGCCGCCGTCGCCCGCATGCGCGCGATCCACTTGGCGGGCTCGTGGTAGCTGACCCGGGTGTCGTTCAGCCCGGCCAGCGCGAAGACCGGCGGATACCTCACCGGAGTGAGGTTCTCGTAAGGGGAGTACTGCTTCATGTACTCGTACACGGCCGGGTCGTGCAGCGGGTCCCCCCACTCCTCCCACTCGGTGACGGTCAGCGGCAGCGACGGATCCAGGATCGTGGTCAGCGCGTCCACGAACGGCACCTGCGCGACGATCCCGGCGAACGCGTCCGGCGCCATGTTGACGACCGCGCCCATCAGCAGCCCGCCGGCCGAGCCGCCGCGGGCGATCAGCTTCGCGGCGGAGGTCCAGTTTTCCTTCACCAGGTGCCGGGCACAGGCGATGAAGTCGGTGAACGTGTTCTTCTTGCGCAGCAGCTTCCCGCCGGTGTACCAGGCACGGCCCATCTCACCCCCGCCCCTGATATGCGCGATCGCGTACACGAAACCACGGTCCAGCAGCGACAGCACCGGGATCGAGAAGCCCGGGTCGCGGGAGATCTCGTAACTGCCGTACCCGTACAGCAGGCACGGCGCGGTGCCGTCCCGCGGGGTCCCTTTCCGGCACACGATCGAGATCGGGATCCGGGTGCCGTCGGGCGCGGCCGCCCACTCCCGGTGCTGCTGGTAGCTGTCCGGGTTGTACGGCGGGTCGCCGAGCACCGGAGTGCGCTTGAGCAGGGTGAGCGCGCCGGTGGCCATGTCCGCGTCATAGATCGATTCGGGCGTGACCAGGGAGGTGTAGCTGAGCCGGAACCCGGAGGCGGCAAAGTCCGCGTTGATGCCGGGCCGGACCGTGTAGACCGGCTCGGGGAAGCCGATCGTCCGCGCATTCTCGCCGTGCAGGATCCGCAGGCCGGTCAGGCCGTCCTCGCGGAAGTACACGACCAGGAAGTCCTCGAAGGCGTACATCGCCATCAGCCGGGTGCCGCTGTTGTGCCTGATCAGCGCGGACCACCGGCCCGGCTTGTCCAGCGTCGCGGTGGCCAGCTCGAAGTCCTCGGCGCCGTCCGCGTTGTGCAAGATCACCAGGTGATCGCCGGCGTCGTCGACGTCGTACTCCAGGCCCTGCCGCCGAGGCCGCACCGGGGTGAACTCGCCTTCCGGGCAGGTGGCCGGCAGCAGCAGCACTTCGCTGGTCAGCTTGCTGGCCGAGCGGATGACGACGAACCGCTCGCTGCGGGTCAGGCTGACCGACACCCCGAACCGCTCGTCTTGTTCCTCGAACACCTTCACGTCGTCGGCGGCCGGGGTGCCGAGCCGGTGCCGCCACACCCGGTACGGCCGCCACGCGTCGTCCACCGTGACATAGAACACATAATCACCGCCGGCCGACCAGGCGCACCCGTAATAGGTGCCGGGGATCTCGTCCTCGAGTACGGTTCCCGACTCCAGGTCCTTGAACCGCAGCGTGAACCGCTCGTCGCCGGAGAAGTCGGTGGCGTACGCCAGCCACCGCTGGTCGGGACTGAGCGCGAACGTGCCCAGCGAGAAGAAGGCGGCGCCGGCGGCCACCTCGTTGCCGTCGAGCAGCACTTCCTCGCCCGTCAGCGGCAGGCCATCGGCGGCCATCGGAGGAAGTGCCTCGCCCGGCAGCACGGCACGCCGGCAGTGCACCCGGTACTGCTTGCCCTCCACCGTCCTGGTGTAATGCCACCAGCCGCCCTTGCGGAACGGGACGGACAGATCGTTCTCCTGGGTGCGGCCCTTGATCTCGGCGAAGATCGTCTCGCTCAGCGGCGCGAGCCCGGCGGTGAGCGCCCCGGTATAGGCGTTCTCTGCCTTCAGGTACGCGATCGTGTCCGGATCGTCCTTGTCGGCCAGCCAGGCGTACTCGTCGGTGACCGAGTCCCCGTGGTGGGTACGGGTGGACGGGATCCGCTTGGCGACCGGTGCAGTGCTCATGGGCTATGAGTCTAGACGCGCCGTTACAGGCCGGGCGGGCCCGCGTTAAGGCGGGGCCGGGGGAGGGTAGAAGATAGCACCGTGACGAGCGATCCCCAGCCCGTGCTGACCCCGCTGACCGCGGCCGCGATGTTCCTCGTCGTGACGATCAACCCCGGCGGGGAGGCCGCCTGCCGTGACCTGCTCCCGGACTGGGCCGCGCTGCAGCGCTCGGTCGGGTTCCGCTCTCCAGGCCAGTCCCTGTCGTGCGTGGCGGGGGTCGGCGCGGCCGGGTGGGACCGCCTGTTCGGTGCTCCCCGCCCTCCGGACCTGCACCCGTTCCGGGAACTGCACGGAGCGCGGCACCGCGCCATCGCCACGCCGGGAGACATGCTGTTCCATATCAGGGCAGACCGGATGGACCTGTGCTTCGAGTTCGCCACCCACGTGATGGCCAGGCTGGCCGGCGCGGTCACCGTGGCCGACGAGACGCACGGCTTCCGGTTCTTCGACGAGCGGGATCTGCTCGGCTTCGTGGACGGCACCGAGAACCCTGCCGGTGCGGCGGCTTTTTCCGCGGTGTTCGACGCGGACGGCGGCAGTTACGTGATCGTGCAGAAGTACCTGCACGACATGACCGCGTGGAACGCGCTGAGCACCGAGGACCAGGAACGCGCGATCGGCCGCAGCAAGCTGTCCGACATCGAGATGCCCGACGACGTGAAGCCGCCGGACTCGCACGTGGCGCTGAACACGATCACCGCCCCGGACGGCACGCAGCGGCAGATCGTCCGGGAGAACATGCCGTTCGGCGCGGTCAGGACGGGGGAGTACGGCACCTACTTCATCGGGTACGCCGCCTCGCCCGCCGTCACCGAGCAGATGCTGCGGAACATGTTCCTCGGCGACCCGCCGGGCAACACCGACCGGGTCCTCGACTTCTCCACCGCGGTCACCGGCGGGCTGTTCTACGTGCCGCCCGCGGACTTTCTCGGCAACCCGCCGGGCCCGCCCGGCTCAGCTGGCCCGCCGGGCCCGCCCGGCTCAGCTGGCCCGCCCGGCTCAGCTGGCCCGCCCGGCTCAGCTGGCCCGCCCGGCTCGGCCGGCGGCTCACTTGGTATCGGCGGACTGAAGGGGAGTGCTTCATCATGAACAACCTGCACCGCGAGCTCGCGCCGGTCTCCGACGCCGCCTGGGCGAGCATCGAGGCCGAGGCCCGCCGCACGTTCACGCTGCACGTCGCGGCGCGGCGGGTCGTCGACGTCCGCGGACCCGAAGGGCTGAGCGTGGCGGCCGTCGGCACCGGGCACCTCACCAGCATCGACGCCCCCTGGGATGGTGTCACGGCGCGGTTGCGTTCCGTCCAGCCCCTGGTCGAGCTCAGGGTGCCGTTCACGCTGAGCCGCGCCGCCATCGATGACGTAGAGCGCGGCGCGCAGGACCCGGACTGGCAGCCGGTCAAGGACGCGGCACGCACGATCGCGTTCGCCGAGGACCGCGCGGTTTTCGAGGGCTACCCGGCGGCCGGCATCGCCGGCGTGCGGGCCTCGTCGTCCAACCCCGCTCTGCCGCTGCCTCCTTCGGCCGCGGACTACCCGGACGCGGTGAGCAAGGCCGTCTCCGCGCTGCGGCTGGCCGGCGTGGACGGCCCGTTCTCCCTGCTGCTGTCCGCGGACGCGTACACGAGAGTCAGCGAGACCGCCGACCACGGCTACCCGGTACGCGATCACCTCGCCCGCGTCGTGGACGGCGACATCATCTGGGCGCCGGCCATCGACGGCGCGTTCGTGCTGTCCGGACGCGGCGGCGACCACGAGCTGCGGCTCGGCCAGGACCTGTCGATCGGCTACCTCTCCCACGACGCTTCCAGCGTAGAGCTGTACTTCACGGAGTCGCTGACGTTCCTCGCCTGCACCCCCGAGGCCAGCGTCGCCCTGACAGCCAGATAGACGCGTGTCCCGCGTTACCGGGTCAAGTGCTTCACTAGCCGCCCGTGAGCCTGCCGCATACCTTGCCCGGAGCGGAAGCCTGGCGGCCGGTTACTCCCTTCCGGTTACTCCCTTCCGGTTACTCCCTTCCGGTAGGGGGATGCCGCAGATCTGCCGCCGCCGGCATCGTCCCCGGAGGCCGCCGGGCCCATCGCGGCGAGATAACGTGGAGGTTTACCGCTTCGTGTCCGTCTGTCATACGTATACGACGGGTAGACTTCCACGTTGCGGCAGAACACCACGTTAATCGGCTCTGATGCACTTGATGGGGACGGTTTGCGTTCGGCGGCGTGACCCGGTGCGGCTCGTGCTGGCCCGGGGTGGCGCGGCGTGAAAACAACGTGGAAGTTTACCGCGTCGTGCCGGTCTGTCATACGTATACGACGGTTAGACTTCCACGTTGCGGCAGAGTTCCACGTTAAATGGAGAACCGGGGCATCCCGTGAGTCGCAAGGGCACCTTGCGGAACGCGAGAAACTTCCTTGCCTGTACGTCACCAGCCGGGAGCGCACAGCTGGTCAGCAGCTTCCCATGAAGTGCATCAGAACCCGTTAACCGGCTCTGGCGCATCTTCCGGGGACGTCGTCTCCGATGACACGGATACAGCAGGCCCGGCGAGCGGCCGAAACGTGGCATAATGCCCGCACGGTCAGTGATTCCGGCTATCGTGTGCAGTTGTACCCCGCATGGGGATACAACTACACACACTAATTCGAGTAACTGGCATCAGCCAGCTAGATGGCGCAGATGCACCCTTCGGGCGGCCATGGCCGACAACCAGTCTCCCCGTAAAGGTGCGCCAGAGCCCGTTAACCCAGGCCGGACCGGCTGGTGAGTCACATCGGCACCGTGTGGCGCACAAGTCACTTCCCCGCCCGCGTGCGTCAGCCACGAGCACGCAGCCGGCCAGGCTTTGTCCGGTCCCGCTCAGGAGTCCTCGTAGCGGGTTGGCGGGAACGGGTTGCGCTCGTCGATCGAACGTAGCTGGCCGTCATCGACCTCGCGGATGATTTCCGCCCGTTCCTCCCGGTACTGGTCGGTCTGGGTGACGTCCTCCCGCTCCGCCGTCGGCGGCGCGTCCGTGGCCGGCGGGACATCGTCCGGATCGTAGGGGTCCAGGCCGGCCTCCACCCGCTCCTCCTCGGTCCGCCGCGCGAGCTTATCGTCGTCCAGGTGCTCCGGCGCGCCGCCATGCTCGCGCCGGTCCCGGTGAAACTCCTGTTCGCTCATGAGCTCACGTTACCCCCCGGGCGGGGCTTCATCGGGCAGGGCTCCACCGGGCGGGCAGGTTTGGCGGCTTGCGGAATACCAGGCCACGCGCTTGGTGGGAGCCCTGCGGTCCGTCCATGCGCAGCCTGGGCAGCCTGGCCAGCATCGTCTGGACCGCTACGCGCGCCTCCAGCCGGGCCAGATGCGCGCCGAGGCAGAAATGCGGCCCGTGCGCGAACGCCAGGTGCCTGGCCGCATTGGCGCGGCGCACGTCGAAGCGGTCCGGACCGGGGAACATATCCGGATCGCGGTTCGCTCCGGCGATCGACACCGTCACCTGGTCACCCGCCCTGATCCGCGCGCCGGCCAGTTCCGTGTCCGCGGTCGCGTACCGGTCCACCACGGCGGCCGCGGGTTCCAGCCGCAGCGACTCCTCGACCGCGGCGGGCACCAGGCCCGGGTTAGCACGCACCAGCGCCAGCTGATCCGGGCTGGACAGCAGGTGCAGCATGGCGTTCGCGATCATGGCTTCGGTCGTCTCGATGCCGCCGAACATCAGCACGGCCGCGTTAGACACCGCTTCGTCCAGCGTCAGCCCGGCCCCGCCCTCCAGCCTGCCGAACTCCAGCCCGGCTGCGTCCCTGGGCCCGGTCGCCTCCGCGAGCAGCGAGTCGGGGCGCGCCGCCGCGCGCAGATGGCCTGACAGCTCACCGAACGCCGCCGCCCCGGCCTCCAGCACGTCCGCGGCGGGTTCCCCGCTCGCGTAAGCCGAGGTAGCGGCAACGATCGCCGCGTACCAGCCCAGGATCGTATCGATCCCCGGCTCGTCATCGAGACCGAGCGCGTGTGCCATCACCGCCACCGAGAGCGGAGCGGCGACCGCGCGCCGCAGGTCCGCTGCCCCGCCCGCCGCGATGCCCGCGACCAGCCGGTCCGTCTCCGTCTGGACGAACGCCGCGAGCCGCTCCCGCACCACGTCCGCGCGGAACCCTGCGGTGAACGCCGCGCGATGGCGGGCATGCCGTTCCCCGTCCAGCGACAGCATGCTCGGCCCGACCACCCGGGCCGTCGCGAACCTCGGGTCGTCCACCGTGAACGTCCGCGGATCGCGCAGCACGGCGACGGCAGGGCCGTACCCGGTGACCAGCCACGCATCCAGCTCCGGCACCCACGCCACCGGCCGCATCCGGGCCAGCGCGGGATGGGGGTTCATCTCCAGCTCAGCGAGGGTCATCGTCACATAACGTACCGCGTGTCACGTTCCGTTCCGGCGGCCCTGGTCCGCGCTGAGCGTCAGCAGGCCGTCGGGCGTGGCCAGGCAGATGAGGCGGACACGAACCCCCTGCCCGGCGGCGGCGCTGGCCAGACGGTCGCGCCAGATCAGGTCCGTGGCCGCTGCTTTCGCCTCGCCAGGCCTGGTCATCATGATCACCACCGAGGCATCCGGCTCCTGCTTGCCGAGCACCTGGGACAGGATCCAGCACAGGTTCTCGATGATCGCCGGCTCGGGGTCCTCGGGCACGTCATCGACCGGGACCACCACCGGAAGCGTACGGGCGGCTCCGTCGAGGAAGAACAGCACCAGGCTCCGCCACTCGCGGGACTCCGGCTGGATCAGCTGCCCGATTCGATCGAGTATTTCCTCGTCGGTCCGGAGCGGGTCATCGAGCGGGCTGTAGCGCGGAGGCGTGGCGTCGTCCATAAGCCCAGCGTGACAGATCACGATTACATTCCGCTACAGGAAAGACGTATAAAGTTGCTGTCAGTGAGCATCGGCCGCCGCCGGGCCAGCCGGTGGCGTACCTGCGGCCCAGGATGCCCGGACAGCGTGTGCGGTTACCCGCGCGTTGGTTCCGGCCGCCCGGCAGCTGCTACGCGGCGTTACAGCTGCTCACTCGTAGAGCGCCGATAATGTACATTATGTAAAGTTAGCGGGTTGTGGCGCGGGGCGGGCGGGGGGGGTGTACGGGCACCTTGCCGCTACCGCGGGCTGCCCTGCGGCCGGAGTCGCACGCTTGACGGCCGGCGGCGGCCTCCGAAAAGATCATGAATTGCCTGCGTGCGGGACAAGCCGGAATGGGCCCGGCCTGCCCGCCG
>Ga0335075_10008775_pt1 | contig 15478 bp, 15 predicted proteins | sample Lox_Sample_24_FD_206723 | JGI IMG/M metagenome (GOLD analysis project Ga0335075, IMG submission 206723) | Soil microbial communities from Loxahatchee National Wildlife Refuge, Florida, United States - Lox_Sample_2.4 | ecosystem: Environmental > Terrestrial > Soil > Wetlands | place: USA... | reverse complement strand
CATGATGCCCATGGCGATTTCGCGTTCGCCCATGATCACGGTCTCGGCGCCTAGACCCTTCAGGTACTCGACCTCCGCGTCGGAATGGGCGCGTGCGATGATGGTGATGTTCGGGTTCGCCGCCTTGGCGCGCTGCGTCGCCTGACCCGCCTCGAAAGCGTTGGGGATCGCCAGGATCAGCCGCTTCGCTTCCACCGGATTGGCCGCCGCAAAGACTTCGCGGTTCGCCGCATTGCCATTGACGATCTCGACGCCGTCGGCTTTGAGCTGTTCGATGATCTTGTCGGCGTCCTCGATCACCAGGAAAGGCAAGCCCGTTTCCTTCAGCGACCTGCCGACGATGCTGCCGACGCGGCCGTAACCGATCAGGATCGTGTGGCCGGTGAGCGTCGTCTTGCGTGGCGCTCCATCATCTTTTTCGGCAGGCGCGGTCTGCGCCACCGTGCCGGCTTCCGTCGCGGGTCCGACCGGCTTCTCGGCCGGAGCCTTCGCGCTCGCGCGCCGCTCGAGCCACGGCTGCATCTGGTCGATGGCCCAGAAGGCCAGCGGATTGACCAGGATCGAGAGGATCGCGCCGGCGAGAATGAGATCGCGGCCTTGTTCGGGCAGCAGCCCGAGCCCGACGCCAAGTTCGGCGAGGATGAACGAAAATTCGCCGATCTGCGCCAGCGAGGCCGAAATCATCAGCGCTGTCGCGACCGGATAGCGGAAGGCGATCACGATCAGGAACGCCGCGAGCGATTTGCCGACGACGATGATGAAGAGCGTCGCCAGGATCGGCCAGGTGCTCTCGAACAGGCTGAGCGGGTCGAAGAGCATGCCGACCGAAACGAAGAAGAGCACCGAGAACGCGTCGCGGAAGGGGAGGGTTTCCTCGGCCGCCTGATGGCTGAGCTCGGACTCGCTCATGATCATGCCGGCGAAGAACGCGCCTAGCGCCAGAGACACGTCGAACAGATGCGCCGCGCCGAAGGCGACGCCGAGCGCGATCGCCAGCACGGCGAGGCGGAACAGTTCGCGCGATCCGGTGTGCGCGACATAATGCAGGATCCACGGGATGACGCGGCGGCCGACGACCAGCATGAGGATGACGAAGGCCGCAACCTTCGCCAGCGTCAGCCCCAGCACGCCCCAGATGCCGTAATCGTACTGGAAGGCAAAAATGTCGCCGGAGCGATCGATTGCCTGATCCTGACCGCCAAGCAGGCCGGCCAATGCCGGCAAAAGCACCAGCGCCAGCACCATGGCGAGGTCCTCGACGATCAGCCAGCCGACCGCGATGCGGCCCTTCTCGGTGCTGACCAGCCGGCGCTCCTGAAGCGCCCGCAACAACACGACCGTACTGGCGACCGACAAAGCGAGGCCGAACACCAGTCCTGCACCCGGCGACCAGCCGAGGAACCAGGCAAGGGCGGCACCCAGCGCCGTGGCGAAGCCGATCTGCACGACCGCGCCCGGCACCGCGATGGCGCGGACGGACAGCAGGTCCTTCAGCGAGAAATGCAGGCCGACGCCGAACATCAGCAGGATCACGCCGATCTCGGCGAGTTCGAGCGCAAGGCTCTGGTCGGCGACGAAGCCGGGCGTATGCGGGCCGACGAGGATACCGGCGACGAGATAGCCGACGAGCGGCGGGATACGGAAACGGTTGGCGATGGCGCCGAAGACGAATGCAAGCCCCAGACCGGCGACGATGGTTGCGATCAGCGGGGTCTCATGCGGCATCGGTTAGGGCGCCCTCCGGGACAGAACGGGAAAAACAAAGCGAAAAAATGAATGGGAAGGGCAAAAGCCCCTCTTTCCCTTTATGGGGACGGCGGCGGGCGGGCGCAACCCCAAGCACGGCAAGGAATGCAGAAAAAAGCAGCGCTCCCGCGACGATTGTCGGGAGCGCTACGCGTTCATATGCAGTCGGAAGCTGGTGTTACGCCGCGAGCAGCATTTTTTCGATGGCGTCGACGGAGTGATTGGTCAGCGTCTTCGGGATTTCGGCGACCACCTTGTCCTCGACCACCTTGTGGAATTTCTTGCGCATCTCGCCGAGCACCAGTGGCGGCGCGACGATGACCAGCTGATCGAAGTCGCCGCGATGCGCCATCTTGTAGAGCCGCTCGGCGACATCGTCGGCGAACCGCTCCTTGCCGACACGGTGCCAGTCGGTATCGGCAACCGCGCTGCGATGCACGCCGCCGGCGCCGTCGTTCAGCCGGCCGGGCCGGTCGGTGCCCTGTTCGCGGGTCGGCGGGTTCTCGTCATACATCTCGCGAACCACAGTCAGATTGGGGTGCAAACCGTCGCCGTCGTTCTTAAGGAACAGCGCTTTTTCTCCGTCGGCGACGACGATGAACTGACCGTGCTTCAGCTTGATGTTTTTCATGGGAGGCTCCTTTGAAAATCTGGTCTTTTTGAAAGCCATCGAGCAGGCAAAAACTGCTCCTTTCGAGAACGTCTCGCCTGTGGCCTGGTTCCGGAGAGCTCCGAACGCTTCAGCCTTTCGTAGAAAAATTTTCTCTTTGGTTTTGCAGCGCGGCAAAAGCGATTGCCTCCCTTACAGGCGCGCGCGAGGCCATTCCTTCAGATTTCAAGGGTTTACGGCGACAATGGCGGACGAGCTCAGGAGTCCGGCGGGTGCCAGTCGAACAGATCAAGCTGAATGCGTTCCCCGTTTTCATGCGGGTTGAGCGCAAGCGGGTCGTCATCATCGGCGGCGGTGCGGAAGCTTTGGCCAAGGCGCGGCTGATCGGCCAATCGAACGCCGACATCGCCATCGTCGCGGCTCACATCGAGCCAGATCTCAAGGACTGGATCGCATCCTCCCAGGCGATCCATATCGCCGCGCCCTTCGAGGCGGCCCACCTCGAAGGCGCGGTGTTGGTGTTCGCCGCAAGCGGCGATGAAGCGCTCGACGCGAGGGTCAGCGCCGATGCGCGTACACGTGGCATCCCGGTCAATGCCGTCGACCGCCCCGAACTCTGCGACTTCTTTACGCCGGCGCTGGTGAACCGCGCACCCGTCTGTGTCGCGATCGGTACGGAAGGGGCGGCGCCCGTTCTAGCGCAATCGATCCGCGCGAAAATCGATCAGTTGCTCGCGCCATCGCTCGGCGCGCTGGCCTCGCTCGCCGCGACGTTCCGCGACGCGGCGGAGCGCCTGCTGCCGAAGGGCAATGCCCGCCGCCGCTTCTGGACCGACTTTTTCGCAGGCGCACCGGCGCGTGAAATGGAGATCGGCCATTTCGCCGAGGCGCAGGAAGCCGCGACCGAACTGCTGCTGCGCCGCCAGGCATCGCAAGGGCTTATCTCGCTGGTCGGCGCCGGTCCCGGCGCCGAAGACCTGTTGACGCTGCGCGCGCAGCGCCGGCTGATGGAAGCCGACGTGATCGTCTTCGACGCGCTGGTGCCGGAAGCTGTCGTCGCCATGGGCCGCCGCGATGCCGAGCGCGTGCCCGTGGGCAAGCGCAAGGGCTGCCACTCGAAGAGCCAGGACGAGATCAACGAACTGCTGGTCTCGCTCGGCCGCGACGGCAGGCGCGTCGTCCGCCTGAAGTCAGGCGATCCGCTGGTGTTCGGGCGTGCGGGCGAAGAAATGCAGGCGCTGCGCGATGCCGGCATTGCCTATGAAGTTGTGCCCGGCGTTACGGCTGCCTTCGCCGCCGCCGCGGATTTCGAACTGCCGCTGACGCTGCGCGGCGTCGCCTCGTCGATGGTGTTCACCACCGGCCACGACCTTAAGGGCGGGCCGCTGCCGGACTGGGCGAAGCTCGCCATCTCCGGCGCGACGGTCGCCGTCTATATGGGCCGTTCGACCGCCGCCGATGTCGCGTCGCGGCTGATCGAGGCGGGTCTTTCGCCCGAAACCGCGGTCGCCGTGGTCGAGAACGCCAGCCTGCCGACCAAGAAACTCTATCACGGCACGCTGACCGATTTGCCGTCGCTTGGGCGTCGCGACGATCTCACCGGCCCGGTGATGACCATCATCGGCGATGCGGTCGCCGGCGCGAACTTTGAACTTTCCGAGCCGCTCGCGACACATAGCAGCGTACGCGCACCACTGCGCGTCAGCGAAGGATCGGACGCATGAAGGTGCTGACCGGAAACAGGCTGACCGATGGCGAGGCCGTCTGGTACGCGCCGGACGGCACGTTCGCCGAGACGATTGTCGGCGCGGAACTCGCGTCGGACAAGGCTGCCGAGGAGCGCCTCGAAGCGATCGGCAAGCGCGCCTACGCCGACAACCTCATTCTCGATGTCGAGCTGATCGACGTCGAGGTCATCGATGGCGCGATCGTGCCGCAGCGTTTGCGCGAGCGCATCCGCGCCGCCGGTCCAACCAATCGCACCGACCTCGGCAAGCAGGCGCGGCCGGCGCCAGCCGCCGCCGCGGGCTTCGACGGCGGCGGAATCTAGGCAGGACGAAGACATGTACCGCTACGACGAGTTCGATCAGGATTTTGTCAACGCCCGCGTCGCGCAGTTCAGCGACCAGGTCGAACGACGGCTGGCCGGCGAGATCACGGAAGATCAGTTCCGCCCGCTGCGGCTGATGAACGGCGTCTACCTGCAACTCCACGCCTACATGCTGCGCATCGCCATTCCTTACGGCACGCTATCGTCGAAGCAGCTCCGCATGCTGGCCCACATCGCGCGCAAATACGACAAGGGCTACGGGCACTTCACGACGCGCCAGAACATCCAGTTCAACTGGCCCGCACTGTCCGACATGCCGGCGATCCTCGCCGACCTCGCCTCGGTCGAGATGCACGCGATCCAAACCTCGGGCAATTGCATCCGCAATGTGACGGCGGACCATTTCGCCGGCGCTGCGGCCGATGAAGCGGCGGACCCGCGGCCCTATGCCGAGATTCTGAGGCAGTGGTCGTCGGTGCATCCGGAATTTTCGTACCTACCGCGCAAGTTCAAGATCGCGGTGACGGGTGCGGAGCGCGACCGCGCCGCGATCCAGACGCACGACATCGGCCTGCATCTGAAGAAGAACGCGGCGGGTGAGCTTGGTTTCGCCGTCTATGTCGGAGGCGGTCAGGGCCGCACGCCGATGGTGGCCAAGAAGATCCGCGATTTCCTGCCGCAGGAGCAACTGCTCGCCTACTGCACCGCGATCCTGCGCGTCTACAATCTCTATGGACGCCGCGACAACAAATACAAAGCGCGCATCAAGATCCTCGTCCACGAGACCGGCGCCGAGGAGTTCGCGCGCCAGGTCGAGGCCGAGTGGGACGCGCTGAAGGATGGCGAGCTCACGCTGCCGGCCGAAGACATCGCGGCGATCGACACCTATTTCGCGCCGCCGGCCTTGCCGCCACGCCCGGAGGGAGACCAGTCGATCAAGGAAGCACGGCTCGACTCGAAGAGCTTCGCCGAGTGGCTCGACCAGAACGTCATCACTCACCGCAACCCCGATTATGCGGCGGTGACGATTTCGCTGAAGGGCATCGGCGAGGTTCCTGGCGACGCCAGCGACAGCCAGATGGACGCCGTCGCCGACATCGCCGAGACCTATGCGTTCGACGAGGTGCGCGTCAGCCACGAGCAGAACCTGATCCTGCCGCATGTCGCGCGGGCGGACCTGCGGGCCGTGTATGATCGCCTTGTCGAGATCGGTCTGGCGACGGCGAACTCCAACCTGATCAGCGACATCATCGCGTGCCCCGGCCTCGACTATTGCGCGCTCGCCAATGCGCGTTCGATTCCCGTCGCGCAGAACATCTCGAAGCGTTTCGCCGACCTCGAGCGGCAGCGCGACATCGGCGAGCTGAAGCTGAAGATCTCGGGCTGCATCAATGCCTGCGGCCATCATCATGTCGGTCACATCGGCATTCTCGGCGTCGAGAAGAAGGGCGCCGAGCTCTATCAGGTGACGCTTGGCGGCTCGGGCGACGAGAACACGTCGATCGGCGAGATCATCGGACGCGGCTTCGGGCCGGACGAGATCACCGACGCGATCGAGACGATCGTCGACACCTATCTCGCGGTTCGCACCGATCGCGCCGAGAAGTTCCTGGATACCTATCGTCGCGTCGGCCCGGCGCCTTTCAAGGAGGCGCTCTATGCTGGCGAAACAAAGGCAGCTTGACGCCGCCGACGAGGCGCTTTACGAAGCCGCTTCGCTCGATGCGCTTCAGGGCCATCTGAAGCCGATCGAGATCATCGAACGTGCGGTGAGGGACGATTTCGTCGAAGAGATCGCCGCCGTGTCGTCTTTCGGTTCGGACTCGGCGGCGCTGCTGCACATGGTCTCGGAAGTGGACCGGTCGCTGCCGGTCATCTTCCTCGACACCGGCAAGCATTTTGGCGAGACGCTCGACTACCGGGACGCGCTGGTCACCGATTTCGCGCTGCGGAACGTGCAGATCATTACGCCGGACGAAGCGGCGCTTGCGAGCGTCGATCCCGACGGCACGCTGCACCAGCGCAACACCGATGCCTGCTGCGAGGTCCGCAAGGTGGAACCGATGGCGCGCGGCGTGGCGCCGTTCCGCGCCTGGTTCACCGGCCGCAAGCGCTTCCAGGCCGCGACGCGCAAGGAGCTTGCCGTCTACGAATCCGTCGGCCCGCGCATCCGCATCAATCCGCTGGCGCGCTGGACGACGTCCGACCTCGCCGACTACATGCGCCGCCATGCGCTGCGGCAGAACCCGCTGGTGGCTTACGGCTACCTTTCGATCGGCTGCTTCCCCTGCACGCAGCCGGTGCAGCCCGGTGAGGATGCGCGTTCGGGCCGCTGGGCTGGCCAAGCCAAGACCGAATGCGGTATTCACCTGTCCGGACTTGAACAGTCGCTGACAGACGCATCGCTCTAGGACTTCATTTTTTATGACCGAGACTGCCGCGCAGCCTGCAGCCACGCGCCTGTGGACGCCCGAAGGCTTCCGAGAGGATGAATGGTGTCACGCCGAAACGGCGGAAGCGCTGACCGGCAACGGCCGTTTCATCCTGCCGCTGCAGGTGTTTCTCGCGCTTGACGAGCAAGTGCGGAAAGGCGCGAAAGAACGGCTCGGCGTGCTGCTTCAGCCTGGCGACAAGCTGGAATCGATCGTGCCCATGCTCGGTGACCTGACGCTGGTCGCGCTCGCCTTTCCGGCCTTCAGCGACGGCCGCAGCTTCTCGAAGGCCGAGCTGCTGCGCAGCCGTCACGGCTTTACCGGGCCGTTGCGCGCGACGGGGCAAGTGCTCATCGACCAACTGCCGCACATGCTGAGGCTAGGCTTCAGCGAGTTCGAGGTGTCGCATCCAGTGCTGATCCAGCGGCTGGAAAAAGGCGAGACAGGCGGCCTGCCGCTCTATTACCAGCCCACGACGAAACCGGCCGCGAAGGGCGGAAGATATTCGTGGCGCCGAAAGCCGGGCTAGAGCGGGTCAGCGCGTCCATCGCCCCCAGTAAGCTGCTGAGCGAGGCCAATGAGAAGCCCTTCTGGCCCGCGAATGTAGCAGAGCCGGTAGACGTCCTGATAATTGACGACTTCGCCGACAAGTTCCGCGCCGTGCTTGCGCAACCTTTCAAGCAATTCGTCAAGGTCGTCCACGGCAAACATGACGCGCAGATAGCCGAGCGCGTTGACCGGAGCCTTGCGGTGATCGGCGACCACGGGAGGCCGGATAAAGCGGGACAGTTCGAGCCGGCTATGACCGTCCGGCGTGCGCATCATGGCAACCTCGACGTGCTGATCGCCCAATCCTGTGACGCGTCCGGCCCACTCGCCTTCGATCGTTCCTTGCCCTTCGAGTTCAAGGCCAAGCTCTCGAAAGAAATCGACCACCGCGCCGAGGTCTTCGACGACGATACCGACATTGTCCATACGTTTGATTGCCATGAGCGAAACCTATCCAGCATTGCGCCGATGGTAACTGACGAAATTAAAGCGGAAACTGCCATCGAGACCCGAAATAGAAGGCCAGTGATCGCTCCGTGTGCCGGCTAAGCACTGATTTAACTTGGTTTTCCGCCGCGCCGAGCCTTTACCTCGGCCCGATCGAGTTCGGACAGAAGGCGGCCGAGTTCATCCGGCATGTCGCCGTCGAGCTTGAACTGCGGCAAAGACCGCAGATAACGCTGATTTCGTTCAGCTCCCGCCTGGCGACGGATGGTTGCTGCAAGGCTGTCCATCTTCGTCTGTCCGTTTTGCGCCATTTCTACTTACGTCCGTTCGTATTCGAAACAAACGGCAACCAGCTTGGTTCCGCGATTTCTCCTTGGAACCGAATCGTCCGTCGCGCACGGTAAAGTTTGAGTAAAAGTTTAGCCGGGGCGGCTGAAGATGGCTGAAATGCAGGCTTTAGCCGATATTGGTCTGGCCAGCGGATTACCGGGTTTCTGGCAGGATGAGGTTTGCGCTTGCAGCGTGCTAAGCACCGCTGACGAACCCGCTTACGCCACAAGAATGACGCTGGAACCGCAAGAATTTCCCGATTTCGGCCTGACGCCCGAGGAGCGCCGCAAGGCGGTCTTCACCCACTATTACGAACGGCCGGGCATGGACGGCGCGCGCGGTGAGATATGGTGTTACACCGACCGCTTCTCCTATTGGCCGGGCCAGACCGCGACCTTCTTCGTCAGCTCAACCGCACCTGTTTTCAGGATCGACATCACCCGCGACGGGGGCGGTGAGAAGCCGGTGTTTTCGCGCGATGGCATCGCGGCGCGCTGGCAGAACACGCCCGACCAAGTTTCGGTCGAAGGCTGTGGCTGGAACGCGAGCTTTGAGCTCAAGCTGCCAGAGGAATGGCCGTCGGGCGCCTATCGCGTGACGCTCACGGCGGATGGCGGCGACGGCAAGCCGATCACCAGCCACCACCTCTTCATCATCGCGCCGGTGAAGGGCAAAAAGCCGGGCAGGGTGCTGCAGGTCGCCGCCACCGGAACCTGGACGGCTTATAACACCTGGGGCGGGTCGAACCATTACGAAGGCATCACCGGGCCGGAGCGCAACCAGTTCGCAACGACAGTCAGCACGCAGCGGCCGTGGTGCCGCGGCTTTGTTGTGCTGCCCGAAGGCGCGCCGCGCGTGCCGGTCGAAATTACGCTGCCGCCGGTGACCATGCCGCGCTACCCGCACATGGAATGGGCTTATGCGACCGGGCACTCCAAGAAATACACCTCGTCCGGCTGGGCGAGTTACGATTCGCACTTCTTCCGCTGGGCCGAGCGCGCCGGCTATCAGATCGACCTCGCCTCGCAGCACGAATTGCATTTCGATCCAGACATTCTCGACGGCTACGATTGCGTCGCCTTTGTCGGCCACTGCGAATACTGGTCGTGGGAGATGCGCGACGCGGTCGACCGTTACGTCGAGAAGGGCGGGCGTGTCGCGCGCTTTGCCGGCAATTTTCTCTGGCAGACTCGTATCTCGGACGATGGCAAAGAGCAGACCTGCTTCAAGTACAAGGCGCGCAAGGAAGACCCGGTCTACAAGACCGGCGATGTCAGCCGCGCGACAAATTCGTGGGATGCGCCGGAGATTGGGCGGCCGACGATCCAGACATTCGGGCTGAGCCCGTCGAAGGGCATCTATGCCGGTTGGGGTGGATGCGTGCCGCGCGGCGTGCGCGGCTTTCCGATCTATCGGCCGTCGCACTGGGCCTTCAGGAACACCGGCCTCTATTATGGCGACGTGCTCGGTCAGGACTCGCACATCTTCGGCTATGAGGTCGACGGCCTCGACCACATCATCCGCAACGGCCTGCCCGAAGCGACACCCGAGAGCGGCGCGTTGCCCGGCACGGAAATCCTCGCGGTGGGTCTCGCCAGCCAGGTCGAGGAGACGGACGACCTGCCGCTCGAGGGCCGTTTCCTGAACGACGAGGATGGACGCTTCACCGCGTACACGCTGTACAATGACGACAGCGACGAGAACCTCGAAAAGGTGAAGCGCGGCAGCGGTATGATCATCAATGCGCCGAAAGGCAAGGGCGAGATTTTCCACGCCGGCTCATGCGAATGGGTTGCCGGACTGCTGCGCAAGGATGCGATGGTCGAGCGCGTGACCGCCAATGTGCTCGACCGCTATCTCGGAAAGAAGGACTGATGCAGAAGCCTGCTCGCGCGCCGAAAAAACCGCGCCCACCGTCGAACCTGTTCTATCTGACGCGCCTGCGCCGCCCGCAGGTCGAGCGCGCGGAGGGCATCTATTTCTGGGACGAGAACGGCAACAAGGTGATCGACGGCTCATCCGGCGCCATGGTCGCCAATCTCGGCCACGGCAACAGGAACGTCCTCGACGCGATGAAGCGGCAGATGGACAAGGCGACCTTCGCCTACCGCCTACATTTCGAGAACGAGCCGGCGGAGGAACTGGCCAAGGACGTGGCGCGGCGCATGCCCGGCGACCTCGACCGGATCTTCTTCGTGTCGGGCGGATCGGAAGCGGTGGAATCCTGCCTGAAGCTGGCGCGGCAATGGGCCGTGGTGACCGGCCAGGCGAGCCGCTGGAAGGTGATCGGCCGCTTCCCGTCCTATCATGGCGGCACGATGGGCTCGCTCGGCATCACCGGCGACGGCGCGCTGGTCGACACGTTCGTGCCGTCGATCAGGCAGATGCCGCTGGTGCCGGCGCCGACCGCCTGGCGCGACCGTGACAATCTCACCCTAGAGCAGCGCGGCCAGAAATATGCCGACATGCTGGAAGAGAAGATCCTGGCCGAGGGACCGGAATCGGTGCTGGCCTTCATCATGGAGCCGATCGGCGGGGCGGCAACGGCAGCACTCGTCGCGCCTGACAGCTATTTCCCACGCATCCGCGAGATCTGCGACAGATACGGCATCCTGCTCATCCATGACGAGGTGATGAGCGGCGTCAACCGCACCGGCAAGTTTTTGGGCGGCGATCACTGGGGTTGCAAGCCGGACATCATTGCGATGTCTAAGGGCATCGCATCGGGTTACGCACCGCTCGGCGCGATGGCGGCGCCGAACCGGATCGTCAAGCCGATCCTCGATTCCGGAGGCTTCCAGCACGGCTACACCTATTCCGGCAATCCGCTTTCCTGCGCGGCCGGGCTGGCGGTGCTGAAGGAGATGGACCGGCTGAACGTCGCGGACAATGCCGCCGCGATGGGCGATGTGCTGCTCGACGAATTGCGCACGCTGGCGCAGCGTTTTCCGTTCATGGGCGACATTCGCGGCAAGGGTCTGCTGATTGGCGTCGAGCTGTTCGAGGATCCGGCGACGCTGAAACCGCTGCCCAAAGAGAAGAACACCTATCAGCGGCTGATCGACCTCGCCTACGATCGCGGGCTGATCATCTACGGCCGCCGCGTGAAGGACGGACCGGACGGCGACAATTTCATGCTGGCGCCGCCGCTGATCATTACGCGCGAACAGATCGGCGAGTTGATCGCGATCCTGGCCGATGCGCTTGCAGCGCTCGCAGATGAGCTTGGACTGCCGGTGAATTCGTGAGCGGCGACGTCACGATACGCGCCGCGACTGCGGCCGATGCGGATGCGATCCACGCGGCGATCGTTGCGATGAGCCATCATGTCGGCGCAGCGGCCAAGGTGAAAAGCGGCGCGGACGATCTGCGTCGCTTTGGCTTCGGCGAGAACGCATGTTTCGAGGGACTTGTCGCCGAAGTGGACGGCACATTCGCCGGCATGTGCCTCTTCTTCCCGAGCTTCTCCACCTGGCTCGGACGGCCAGGCGTCTATGTGCAGGACATTTTTGTCGACGAGACATTCCGCGGGCGCGGCGTCGGCGAAAAACTGATCGCACGGGTGGCGGCGATCACCGCCGAGCGCGGCGGCATATATCTGCGGCTGTCGGTCGATGTTGAGAACATCTCGGCGCAAGCCTTCTATTCCAGCCTCGGCATGGGCTGGGCGCAGGGCGAGCGGCTCTATGCGGCATACGGCGACGCGTTCACGGCGCTCGCCGCGCGCGACGGTACGGAGGGGTGAGTGAAAGCGTTCTTTGCTGAGGAGCAGCGGCGGCACGATCCAAAAATGTTCCTGTCAAGCGGCGCGCAACAGCCGAATCCCGAGCAGTCGGCGCGTATCGACGCGCTGCTGGCCGGCGCCAAGGCGGCGGGTTGCGAGATCGTGCGGCCGAAGGATCACGGGCTTGGCCCGATCGCGGCGGTGCACACGCCGGAATATCTCGAGTTCCTCGCGCGCATCCATGAGCGCTGGCAGCGCATCGAGGGCGCGTCGGAGGAGGTGATCCCGAACATCCATCCGCTCGCGCGCGACGGTGCCTATCCGGCCTCAGCCGTTGGGCAGGCGGGTTATCACATGGCCGACACGGCCTGCCCGATCTCGCGCGAAACCTGGGAGAGCGCCAAGTGGAGCGCATGGAGCGCCGTCGATGCGGCTGACGCCGTGCTGGCGGGTGCGTCGTCGGCCTACGCGCTCTGCCGGCCGCCGGGACACCATGCTTTCGTCGATGTCGCGGGCGGCTTCTGTTTCCTCAACAATTCCGCGATCGCCGCGCAGCGCCTGCGGTCGAATGCGGCGCGCGTTGCGATCCTCGACGTCGACCTTCACCATGGCAACGGCACGCAAGGCATTTTTTACCGCCGCGGCGATGTCCTGACTGTCTCGATCCACGCCGACCCGGTGCGGTTCTACCCATTCTTCTGGGGCCATGCCGACGAGCGCGGCGAGGGTGCGGGCCTCGGCTACAATCTCAACCTGCCGCTCGCGCGGAAATCAAAGGACGATGCGTTTCTCGAAGTGCTTGCGACGGGCATCCGCCGCATCGAGGCATTTGCGCCGGAAGCACTGGTTGTAGCGCTCGGGCTCGACGCGTTCGAAGGCGATCCATTCGGCGGCCTGTCGGTCACGACGCCCGGCTTCGCCCGGATCGGCGAAGCGATCACCAGGCTCGGACTGCCGACGGTCGTCGTGCAGGAGGGCGGCTATCTGTGCGACGAACTGGGCGACAACCTCGCGTCATTCCTTACGGGGTTTGGTTCTAAGCACAAAGCGTAGGCGCTATTTCTTCTCGACGAAGCTGATTGCGGCAACGAGATCGGCCGCCGTCCTGAGTGATGCGCCGGTCGCAACCGCCATCTGCGGTAAGAGCATCCACTCCAGCGACCAGGCGGCACCCGAGCGCTCGTTCTCATGCACGAGAGAATGATGCATGCCTGACAAGAGCGTTGCGTTGAAGCGGGCAAGCGTGACGAGGATCTCTGCGCCAACCGGGTTGACTTTGTGCGGCATGGCCGAAGAACCGCCGCCGGTCGCAAGCTTGATCTCGCCGACCTCCGTCTGCACGGCGAGAGCGATATCCGCGCCCATCTTGCCGAGCGAGCCCGTCACGGTGGAGAGCACCGAAGCGACAACGGCGATACCGTCGCGTTCTGAATGGCGTGCGCGGTCTGGTGCCCTCAGCTTCAGACGACGCGCGAGGTTTTCGCTTACGGCCTTGGCCTTGTCGCCGAGTTGATCGAGGGTGCCCACTGCGCCTGCGAAAGCGAGGAGTGCGGACGCATCGCGCACCCCCTCGACGCGATATTTGTGGCGGGTGAGTGGATAGCGCCAGCTGGCGATCTTGCGCGACGCCGGCACGGGAATGGCGGCCTGCATGCGCGTGTGTGCCATGACGGTCTTGCCGCCGTCACGCGCCTCAAGGGCGTCCAGCGCTTCGATCAACCGGCCGATGCGAACAGCTAAAATGTCGAGGGCCTGAATGAGCCGGAGAGTCAGAGACGTATCGACAACATCCTGACTCGTCGCGCCGAAATGCACATGTTTGTCATGAGGCTCGCCGACGGCGGCGCGGAGCTGGCGGACCAGTTCCGGCACGACGACGCCGTCGCGTGCCGTGGCCGCTTTCAACTCCGACATATCCGGCTTGAAACTGCCGGCTGCGGCGACGATGGCGCGCGCGGCATCGACCGGGATCACGCCTTCGTCAGCTTCCGCCTCAGCCAGCGCCGTCTCGAAGGCGATCATCGCGGTGAGGTCGGCCTCGGCGGAAAACAGCCGCGCGATCTCGTCGTCGCCCAAAAGGCCGGAGAGGAATGGGTGATCGAAGGGCGCGACGCTCATGCCGTCATATATCGAAGAAGACGGTTTCCTTGTCACCCTGAAGATGGATGTCGAAGGTATAGGTGTTGCCGTCACGCGGTGCGATCAAGGTGGACACACGCCCGCGATGCTCGATGCGCTGCAGCACGGGATCCTCGGCGTTCGCCGTTTCCTCATCGCCGAAATACATGCGCGTGTTCAGCCCAATATTGATGCCGCGCGCCACGATCCAGAAGGTGATGTGCGGCGCCATCAGGCGACCATCGCGGAAGGGAACGCGGCCAGGCTTGATCGTGTCGAAGCGGAAGACGCCGCTGTCGCCATCAGCGGGACAGCGGCCCCAGCCGGTGAAATTGGGATCGGCGGAGCCGCGCGTTTCAGAGGGCGAGTTGTGGAGTCCGGCGGCATCCGCCTGCCAGATTTCGATCAGGCAGTCGCGCAGCGGGCCGCCGGCGCCGTCGATGACGCGCCCGGTCACTGTGATGCGCCCGCCTTTGGTCTTGTCGTTGACCATCGCCGTGCCGAGGTCATGCGGATAGACGCCCGGTATGTCGCAGAAGTTTGGCGTCAGGCCGATGTGAACGTAAGGCCCGGCGGTCTGCGAGGCGGATTCTTTCAGGCGGTCGAGGGATTGGGTCATCAATTTCCCTCCTTCCGGTTCTCGAACATGGTCGAGCGGCGGCCGCGCAGCACGATGTCGAACTTGTAGGCGCGGGCGTCCATCGGGATCGTCGCCTCCATGTCGAGCGCGGCGGTCAGTCCCTCGATCGCGCGTCTGTCCGGGATGGTCCGCACGATCGGGCATTTCCAGATCATCGGATCGCCTTCGAAATACATCTGCGTAATGAGCCGCTGCGCGAACCCGTGGCCGAAGATCGAGAAATGGATGTGGGCCGGACGCCAGTCGTTCGGGCCGTTCGGCCAGGGGTAGGGCCCGGGCTGGATGGTGCGGAACGCATACGAGCCGTCCTCGCCGCTGATCGTCCGCCCGCAACCGCCGAAGTTCGGATCGAGCGGCGCGAGATAGCCTTCCTTCTTGTGCCGGTAACGGCCGCCGGCATTGGCCTGCCACACTTCGATCAGCGCGCCGGGCACGCCCTTGCCGCGCTCATCGAGTACGCGGCCATAGACGATGATGCGCGGGCCGATCGCGCTTTCGCCCGGTTTGGCGAAATTGTGGATCAGATCGTCGTCGAGCTTGCCGAGGATGTTGTGGCCGAACACCGGACCGGTGATCTCGGAGATCGTGTTGTCCAGCGAGATCATCGCCTTCTGCGGCGAGCGCAGCACGGTCGTCTTATAAAAGGGCGCGTATACCGGCGGATGCCATTCGCGGTCACGGGCGAAGAACGAGCCGGTTTCCGGCGCGCGATTCGAAGTCGGTTTGTCCACGCTCATTTCTTTACAGCCACCATGTCGTTGAGCGTCTTCTTGGCAATCTTCATCGCCGTGTTCGCGGCGGGAACACCGGCGTAGATCGCAACATGCAGCAA
>Ga0335075_10008774_pt1 | contig 15479 bp, 14 predicted proteins | sample Lox_Sample_24_FD_206723 | JGI IMG/M metagenome (GOLD analysis project Ga0335075, IMG submission 206723) | Soil microbial communities from Loxahatchee National Wildlife Refuge, Florida, United States - Lox_Sample_2.4 | ecosystem: Environmental > Terrestrial > Soil > Wetlands | place: USA... | reverse complement strand
TCTGCAACACATCGCTAAAGCGTTGGTTCGTCGGACCCGATGTCGACACCCGCCCGGCGCGCGGCGGGTGGCTTGGGCGAACCGACAACATTCAGCAAAATCGATCCTTCTCCGTAGGCGTTCATGGCCGAAAGAGGCTCCTGCTCGAGCACTATGTTCTTACTGCAGCTCGTGCACACGAACGCACCGTACGTGCCACCTCTCGGCTGCCTGAACGTGTTGTAGCGCATAATTCGGCCGCAACACACGGGAACCCATACCCTCGAATTCTCTTCGGCCGGTGCCATGCGCCTCCTTGGGAAGCAGGTGCGCGGATTATACAACCGCGACGTGAACGCCGGAAGGATAAGGCTGAGTTCGCGCGACTCAGTTGTGGTGGTTCAGTGTCCCCGATTCAGTCTCTGCTACGGTTCTCTGAGCACGTGCGCTCACCTTGTTGAGATAGACACGAGCCTGCGCGAGTTCGGGACGGTCGGCGCTCGCGCCACAGATCGCGATCAGCTTCGAGTAATACTCGCGTGCAGCGGCCGGGTTGCCGGCAGCGCCGGCTGCCCGCGCCGCGCCCCATAGGCCGTCGAAGCGATTGGGAGATTCTTTAAGGTCGAGACGATATGCGGCGAGGGCGTCGTTCGGCTGTTTCGCTGCGAGAAGCATGTCGCCCAGCATTTCGCGCGCGGGCATGTCCAACAGGTTTATGTGGCCCGCGTCCTGCTTGTCGGCTGCGGCACGCAACGTTCGCAACGCGGCATCCGTTTTGCCTTCGGCGTAATCGATCCAGGCTTCGACTTCCTGCTGGTCGATTGAGGGCCCGGACGACGCGCTGTATCCCATTTTTTGCTCTTCGCTGCGCTGCGCGTTGACGGCGGCTTCGAGTCTCGTTAGGTCTGCGCGAGCTGCCTGCGGATTGCCGCTGCGCGCCCCGCCCATGGCTCGCACGAAAAACGTGGTCTCCTGCCAACTTAGCTTGACATTCGGCACGGGAAGGGCGGCCGCTTCCTTCCATTGATGCGTTTCGAGCGCATCGCGCGCGGCAAGCCACGCTTCCTCTCCCGCAATGTCGTCGGCGCCGGCTCCGGGAACGTTCTTCAAGTCGGCAACGACCTGGCGCGCCTTTGCCGCTTGCCCGCTTTGCAGATAAGCGTAGTTCAGAAAGTCCATCGCGTGCGTCTGATAGCCAGAATCGGCTTCGTGCGCGAGCGTTGCTTCTTTGGCCGAGGCGACTGCCGCGATATTCGAATCGATCGATTCCTGCCACAGTCCAAGGCGCGTGAAAATATGCGAAGGCATGTGCAGGGCATGCGAAGAGTCCGGCGCGATTTTCGCGTAGCCACGCGCAGCTGCGAGACCTCGCGGCGCCAGCTCCGGCGTGTCGGACGCGTGAATCAGATAATGGGCGAGACCCGGATTGTCCGGGTACCTGCTGAACATCGGTTGCAGGATCGCGATCGCTTTTTTCAGGTTCGCTGTCTCGTCCTGATAAGCCGCCAGGTTCACGAGCGCCAAGGCATAGAATCCGGCAGCGTCCGGATCACGCGGCGAATCCTTATAGACCGCTTGCATAGCGCGCGCGTAAGCGGCGACTCGAGTCTGATGGCCAATGCCGGAATTGTTTTGATAGAAGGCGGCTGCTGCCGTGATGTAGTCCCGTTCCGTTTGCGTCTTGGCGTTGAGCTTTTGCGCCTGTTCGACATCGGCGCGCCCTTTCGCCAGCGTATCGGCGTCCGGAAAATCCCACAACTGGTGATAGAGCGACATGGCTTGGCCCCAGTACGCCATCGCGCAACGAGGATCGTGCTGCGCCACTTTGCTGAACGCGCTCTCCGACTGCTGGTATTGGAAGGAATGGAGCAAGGCCACAGCCTGGTTCATCTTCTGCTGTACTTCGGCCGAGCAAGACGTCTTGAAGTTGACGCTGCCAAGCTGCACGCGGCGAGTGTCGCGCGTCGCGGTCCGAGGAGCGCGGTTCGCTCCGAATGCATGGCCTGCGGAGGCCACAAGGATGGCGAGAAACAACGGGGCGGTACGCGTCATAATGTCCTCCTACGTTGGCGTCATGGTAACAAAAGGCAGGAGCGGGCGGAGAGAATTCGGAGCAGCACGGTTTCGGCATGGCGCCCGAGCACGTCTATTCAAGGGCGCTCAAGCAGCTTTCTGCTTCAGGCCGGCGTAGAGCTGGAGAAAACGGACAACCTGTCCGCGCGAGAAAATTCCTTCCAATTCGCCGTTCGATACAACGACAAGTTCCGGCAGGTTTTCACGGCCCATCAATTCGATCGCTTCCACCGCGGGCATTTCGGGTGAAACCGAGCGAACACGATTGAGCGGGAGCATCACACTTTGCAGGCTGGTTCGCTCCCAATCATCACGGCTGACTTTCTGGAGGTCTGCAGGTGTAAGGAGGCCGGCTACGCGGCCGTCCTGTGCGACGTAGAAACAGTGACTTCCACTGTGCACGAGGATGTCGTCAACAAATTCGCGGACGGTCAAATGACCGGGTACAGTTCCACAGTTTCGCTCCATGATGTCGCGAACGCGGTGTCCCTGAAGACTGGCCATCACGTCGGCTTGAACGGAACTGCTGCGCGCTGCCTCCAGCAAGAACCACCCGATGAGAGCGATCCAGAGACCGCCAAAATTTTCGGCCGTGAAAAACCGGAATAGACCAAAGACGATGAAGAGAACCGCAATGATCTGTCCAACTCTGGCGGCTGCGCGAGTGGAGCGTTGCGGGCTCTTGTCGATCCACCAGATAATCGCGCGAAGGACCCGGCCGCCGTCAAGGGGGTAACCAGGGATCATGTTGAAGACGGCGAGCGCGATATTGATATACCCGAGCCAGAGGAGAACGGCTGCTACCGGGTTGGGCGGAGTCCCTCCCTCACTCCATCCAGCTGTGGATGCCAGCCCGATGCATATAAAACCGATCAGCGCACTGGTTAGTGGGCCAACGATCGCAATCCAAAACTCGGTGCTCGCGTTCGGAGATTCCGATTCAATTTGCGATACTCCACCCAGCGCGAATAGCGTGATCTCTCGGACGCGAAGCTTGTGGCTCTTGGCAACAATGGAGTGGGCGAGCTCGTGAAGCAGCAGACAGACGAAGAAAAGCAAAGCAGTGATGATTGCGGCGCTCCATACGGCCGCTTCGCTCCATTCCGGACGGATGTGGTGGAAGTAAGGACCAAGCGAGAAGGCAATCAGAATGGCGATGAGGAACCAGCTGTAATGGAGGCCGATCTCGATCCCGAAAATGCGTCCGAGCTTGATATGCGAGTGCATCGTGCGAATCGACCCGGGCTGAACACGAAACGAGGGGCTCGCCGTCGCGCAACGCAGACTGCCAAGTCCCTTCCAGCCGCATTTACATTATCTCTCGCGGGAAGCTCACAAGACAGCCGGGTTTTTGCTGTACGGCGGCCAAGCGCGGTCGGGCCCGGAAACTGCGCTGGCGAGGTCGTCGAGGAACGTATGGCCGGGGAGGCAGGCGGCTCGAAGTCTGCCCCTTTGGCCAGATCCAAAGCGGGGGATTTCTTCGGCGATGCGCGAGAAAGTTGCAAGCACCGGGGTCACATGAAAAGAAGCGCGGGCTTACACCCGCGCTTCTTTCACAAAGTTCGAAGTGACGTTAGGATTGAGATGCGCGCTGTCGCCAACCGACGACCAAGACACCCAACCCGGCCGCCAGCATCAGCAACGTCCCGGGTTCAGGAGTTGAGGTTGGAGGCGGAGGATTGCTAACCAGGTCGCTTTTGGGATTGCCCAACAGCGACATGCGAAGCAGATATCCCTGGCGAATTCCGTTGGAAGGGCGGGCACTTTCAACTGCAAAACCAACATGAGAATCCGCAGTCGGGCTGAGCGAATGAAAGGTATTAGACGTAATCAAGCTGTCGTCGTGTCGTGAAGGGGTCACGCCGTCGGCGAACGCCCCGGCCACGCCCAATACCAAGACCAATACGGCCAACATTGAAACAGTACGAACCACCCTGGTTGTGTCCATCGGCTCCCTCGAAATCAGCTAATCAGCGGGATCAAGAACACGGAAGATACTAAGGGACGATCCCTACATCCATTAACCTAGTGATGCAATCGGGGTTCCGCGAGGGGCACGAAGGAAGCGGTCACGGAGCAGAAAATTTCGCGTTGCATTCGAGCCAAGGCCTCTGGCGCACGTACGTTTCACGGCTGGTGGAAAAGTGAGTTGTTGCTCAGGCTTTCGCTGTATGCGACCCACGCAAAAATATTGAGCCCGCGTCGGAACTACATTTACTCCTGCGGAGATGGAACGCAAAGTAGGTGAACCGCTGATTTCAAACGGGCCGACTGGCTCGTCACAGTTCGAACTTGCTTCTCGCGGAAGCGACGTGGGCGTGCAAGGGCTACCCGTGACGATCGCCATTCCCGCGTAAAATGGGAAAAACTTTGCAACATAAGTGGAAATGATTAGGCAGTTCGCCTGGGTGGCGACCGGAGGGTGAAAGCCGGACACCGAAACCCAGGTCGCGTTCTTGGCGTCACGCGACCTCTAAGAGCAATCCAACGCAGGGCACAAAAAGAGCTCGCGCGCTCTCTCGGACCTAAACAAATTAGTCTTCTAAGATTCGGTCGCGCGCCGCTTTAAACTGAACAAAATCATTCCTGCTCCGAGCATGAACAAGTACACGCTCGACGGTTCGGGCGTCGGCGTGGTGGGAGGCGGCGGGTTCGGAATGAGCGCAACTATCGGTCCCGTCGGCAGCAACGTGGGGAGCATAAGATCTGCTTGTAGCAGGTTCGGATTGGGCGCCTGGACCGAGTTGAGGCTAACCACGGTACCTCGGGGCTGACTGTTCGTAGCGCCGTCGGCAAATACGCCGGTCACGGAGACTACCAGAACAAGCAAAGCCAAGAGCGAAACCGACCGAACGACTTTTCTCGCTTCCATAAAATCCCCCAGGGCGCGACACTTAGTCACAGTATCCCGTCCTCGTAATCGACCTGAGAAGGTGCAATTCGGTTGCCGTCGGAGATTTGGCCCCAGCGACCATGCCGAGACGCCGTCTCTATTTCACCCCAAGAATGAACCGAAACGGAACACATTGACCGGTCTGGACTTAATAAATCATTTTGGCTTTGACTGCCCTTGGGGGCTTAATCTCAAACCGGTCTCGCACGCACCTTCGGCAACCAGAACGTGTACAAAAAGGGAAAATGATGGGATTTTGGAAGGCCAAAGTGCGCGCCCGTGTTCGCGGGAGCCGGGTGAGTTCACCCAATGTGGGGTGCGACTGAATCGGGCCGACTCGGAATCGGCTTATTCGGCGGTCGCGCGGAGCATCGCCTGCTTCCGGGTGCTCGAGCCGCTCGAAAATCCCTTCGGCCCAAAAGTGTTACCTATGTGACCGGTACGTTGTGTAACCCATGTCTCCGGGCTGAACCCGCAAGGAATGGCGCGCCCGGAGAGACTTGAACTCCCGACCCTCTGCTTCGAAGGCAGATGCTCTATCCAACTGAGCTACGGGCGCAGGCACCTCATTGTAGCACCGGATGTAGGCGACGCTGTTGTGGGATGCGGGCTGGTTTGCCGCGGCATCTCGATTCCGAACCGACTATATGGCGGCGATCAAGGCTGCCAGTCGGGTTTGAGAAGTGGAGAACCGTGTGTATTCGCGGCCTTTTACTTTTCCCATCGAAATTTTGGTGTTGCGATACTTCATCGGGCCGGGCACAGCGTCGCTGAGGCCGACGTGAATTTCCGTGACGTGGGTTTCGGCGATCACGCGGCGCACGTTGCGTTCATTGATGCCACTGCCGGCGATGACCCGGATGCGGCCCTTTGCGGCACGGACGAGGCGCGCGATCGCGACACTACCTTCCGGTGCGGTCTGCCTGCCGCCCGAAGTGAGGACATAATCGACTCCGAGGCCGATCAGAGTTTCGAGCGATTTGCGCAGGTCACGAGACATGTCGATGGCGCGATGGCAGGTGACCTTCATCGGGCGCGCATGGTCGATCAGTGTTCGCATCCGGGCTTCGTCGATCAGGCCTTCCGCAGTCAGGATTCCCAGCACGACTCCGTCAGCGCCAAAACCCTTGGCAGCGGCGATTTCGAGTTGCATGATCTGGAACTCGTCGCCGGTATAGCAGAAGTCGCCGCCACGCGGGCGGACCATTACGTGTAGTTTCATCGAGATATTGCGGCGGACCTCAGCGATTAGCCCACTGCTGGGAGTGGTGCCGCCTTCGAGCAAGTTGGCGCACAACTCGACGCGGTCTGCGCCAGCGGCTTGCGCTGCGAGTGAAGAGTCGAGCGAATCAACGCAAACTTCCACCTGGATCTTGCGGCCCGCATTCACGGCAAAAACAGGGTCGATTGGGTTCGATGTGGCGCCCGGCGGCATTGGATATCAAAGAATTGGCATCAGGAGCCCGAAGATAATACCGCAGCGGGATCAGGCTACCAATGGCGTCGCGTGAATGGTCATGGAGTTAGTACAATGCGGCCGCACTCACAATGACGGCTGATTGGCGCCAACAAAACGACAGACGTCTCGACGGAGAGGAACTGTGCTGCTGAAAAATAAAGTGGCGATTGTGACGGGCGGCGGGCGCGGGATCGGGAAAGCCATCGCGAAGCGGTTCGCCGCGGAAGGCGCCGCTGTGGTGGTCAGCGCGCGGACCGACACGGAAATCCGGCAGGTCGCGGAAGAAATTCGGGCGGCCAGCGGACGCGCAGAGGCTGTCTCGGCTGATGTATCACGCGAGACGGATTGCGAACGAATCGTGGAAACCGCGCGGAAGACTTTCGGGACGATTCACATTTTGGTGAACAACGCCGGGATTTACGGGCCCGTCCTGCCGATCGAGAAGATTTCGCCGAGCCAATGGGACGAAGTGATAGCGGCAAATCTGCGCGGCCCGTTCCTGTTGTCGCGGCTCGTTCTGCCGGAGATGTACAGGCAGAAGGACGGAGCAATCCTGAACATCACCAGCATCGCGGGTAAAGCGGCGCTGGCGCTGAACGGCCCATACGCCGCGTCGAAAGCCGGACTTGCCGGGTTAACGCGGACGCTAGCGGCCGAAGCGGCACAGAAGGGTGTTCGCGTGAATGCCATCAGCCCCGGTCCTGTGTCGGAGACAAGGATGTCGCAGGAACTGGGACAGGGATTGGCCGATTATTTTCATGCCGACAAGGAGTTCCTGTTCAAGAACATGCTCCGCAACATTCTGCAAGGGAGGCCGCAGACGGCAGAGGAGATCGCCGCTGCGGCCGTTTTCCTAGTCAGCAGTGAAGCAGGTGCAATTACTGGGCAAACTCTGAACGTGGATGGCGGAATGGCTTTCTACTGATCCATGGGCTCCACCGTCCTCGAGCGCGAAGTGACCTTCATTGGCCCCGGATCACGCCCGGCTCTCCCCTGCCGGAAACCAAACGCGGCTCTTGCTTTCGGCGTGCCGTGAGGCCCAAAGGGAGCACCGGATGCGCGAATGCGCCTTCCAGCATCATGGCGCTGGCGACGTACCATGCGACGGAGGCCGAAATGATAAACAAATATCCGGCGACGATTTTCGATCCGTCGGAACCAAGCAAGTCGCCAACGGCCGCCGCAGTCGATCCTGCTGCCAAGAACCACAGCACGACCGAGAGGGGTTTGTTCACCGCGGTCGCCGCAAACATTCCCATCCAGGTTATGGCAGCAAGAACGATGAACCAGTAGCCGAGAGCCGGGAACGCTGCGGTTGGCTCAACCAAGGCGCCGCGGATGAACGCGAGTTGGAGCAAACCGTACGCGAGCCAGAATGCGCCCCAAGTGCCGTGCATGGCGGTAGCCGTGGCGTCGCGCGCTTTGAAGGCCCACATACCGGCGGTGAACTGCGCCAAACCGCCGAACGTGGCAGCGAATGCCGCCAAGTAAAGGTCGGTTTTCGCACCGCCGTACCAGTGCGCCATGTGAGCGGCGACCATGAACGTAGCACCCGCAAAGCCGTAGAGGCCTAAAACAGACGGGGCAGCAATGGGTTGCAAGTAAATCTGCGCAGGGACCGGATCTCCAGCTTCATCACGTGGAAAGGAAATGCTTGCCATTTGGATAGCTCCTCGCTCGAAGCATTCAACTCAGTGGCCGGGCAAACTCGCTCGTTCAAGCGAGCTGCTTTTGAATCGAATTCATGCGTGTTGTTGATGTCTCAGCACTGTCGCACAGCAGGCATGCAACTGCGAGATAGCGCCAGCTGTTAGAAGGGAAACCGTGCCGTCCAAATCCAGCGGTGGTTGTACATGTAGAAGCCTGTGGTAGCGATCTGGATTCCGGCGCCGGTCTCGAAGTGCAAACGTTCTCCAACCCGAAACGACCCAAGGATGACTCCCGGAGTGAGGAAATTCTGTTTCTTGCCGGAGTTTGGTCCGTCGACAAGAAACGTGGCGTTGTCTTCTACTTCCGGCCAGATTTTGTTGAAAATGCTGAACTGGAACGTATTGTTGAAATCGAGTTCGCGACCAAGCACGAGCGTGCCGCTCTGCGGTAGACTTCCGCCAAGGGTGGACTGCCAATCGAAAAAACCCCAACGTTTTGCTCCCCCCAACCGCAGGAGTCCAGATGGTGTGTCCCTTCCCATTGGGAACAGTGCCTGATGGAAACTGACCGCCGAGAAAGAAGCCAAAGAAGTAGCCGCCCCGCGCATCAGGCGCGGAGGCGACTTTGAACTTAAGAAAGATCGAAACGTCGCCCCAGCCGTCCGGCATGAACGGCGCTTGACGGTAGAAGTAAGGCGGAGGCGACACCTGCACCTCGAAATGGGAGTTGGGGATAAGCTCTAGACCTTTCATCGCGCCGTATTCCTGAGTCTCGTAGCCTTTCGCGGTCTGGTAATAGGAATCGAAGCGAACCAGCTGGGCCAGGGCGACATGGGTAGTAATCAGCGGCGCTGCATCCTTCGGCTCGTCCGCCAGCGCTTTATCCGCAGCTCGCATCCAGCGGTGAATCCAGTCATTTGGGCCGTTGGTCAAAGAATCGGCGTTAGCGGAATCAGGGATCGGTGCGGAGAATGAATTGGAGGTAGGATCCGATGCCTGGCCTGGGGAAGCGTCTGTTGCGCTTACGGTCTGGCAACGCGCATTTTTGCTATCGGCCGACGGCGGCGATCCGGCGAGAGTCGAACTCGAAGAAAGCCGCTGCGGACATACCTGCGGCGATTCAGGGGTAAGCCCCTGAGCATGGTCGTTGGGAGCGCACATGGCAGGCACCAGAAAAAGCGCGATGTAGACTGCGGTCCGCCCAAAGCGGCGACACAAACGAAAATCCAACACGTACGCAGCAACTTTCCGACTGGGAGTTCCGGCTCTAAGTCAGCGCTTGTAGCCGACGTTGACCATTTCACGGTGCGGTATCGCGTTGAGTGTAGCCGCGCTTATGTTCAAATGTTCCTGAACCAGGGCGGGGGGCAAGTGGGTAAGCCAATTGTTGAGCGAGACGTCCTGGAAGAAGTTATCTTTAAAAAGCTCGATGTAAACGAGATCTTCCGATCCGGTGTTCTCAATGTAGTGAGGGAACGTCTGTTTTATGTAACCAATGTCGCCCTTCTGGAAGTCCATGGTGCGTGCGCGCTGCTGAGCGCCGAAGACAGTCATCCGCGCCTTGCCGGCAATATAGTACTGCCATTCGTCGGCGTTCTGGTGCCAGTGCAACTCGCGCATTGCTTCGGGGTGAACCGTGACGTGCGCCATGGCAATGGCATTATTCACTTTGAAATTTCTGGAGTCTACGATACGCGCCTCGCCGAATTCGTTCTTGTAAGTCGGAACCATACTCGACATGTGGAAGGTGAACGTCTCCGGCGACAACCCCAGATTTCCCGCAGCTTGTCGCCTAGCTTCTTCGAGAGAGGTTTGTGGAGCCTTAGTTTGGAATATATAAAGCGGCTGCTTCGGGAGAACGTCTAACGCCCGCTGCTCAACGTTAAAATTCTTGGCCAGCACGTTTCTGGGAATGTGTTCCACAAAATCGGAGAGCAGGACAGTATCGTACTCGGAAAAATGACCATCATCGAATGCAAGGATGAACTCGCAGCCGTCAGGCCCCAGGCCCTGAATGGAGTGCGGATAGCCTACTGGAAAAAGCCACAGATCGCCTTGCTTGATGTCATCGACGAAAGCCTTGCCGTTCTGATCGAGGCAGGTGACCCGCGCGTTGCCGTACAGCATGATGGACCACTCTGCCGCTTTGTGCCAGTGCAGCTCTCGGACGCCACCGGTAGTCAATCGCATGTTCACGCCGGCGATCTCGGTTGCGACGGGCAGGTCCTCGACGGTAACCTGGCGCGCCCAGCCGCCTTCCTGGGTGCGCTTATGCGATAGCGAGAAAGGATATTTGAACGTCTCGACGTTGCCGTGATCCGTAATGGGAGGAACCACGGAATCTGGATTTTCGTCGTGGAGCGACGGATTATCTGGTCCTATGGGGTTGGTTCCGCTGCGATCATGCTCTGCTTTCTGAGTATCCTGGGGCATCTGTGCGGCCGCGCTTAGTGCCGCCGCGCCGAGGGCGGCCGAGCCCAAAAAACCTCGCCGCGAAACAAATCCTGCTCTGTTCGACTCGTCCATTTCTCCTCGCTTCCGAGATGATCTTGTATCGCAGAGATTTTTAACGGTCAGTGACTCGACAGGTGGGAACTGTTATGGGTTAACGAACGAGCCGGTTCGGAAAAGATGGCCGCGGGTCGATGCGAACCGGTCAACGGTGATTCGTTCGGACTCTTTTGACCTCCCTCTCCACATCTTGGTTTTCGAGGTATGGCGGGTCAATAGAGCGAATCGGGTACTCGCAAAGTGGCGCAACATGCAAAAATCGAACACGATGAGGATCCGTAAATGGGTAAGGCGGGGCGCTGGCGGCGTGGGAGATCGCCGCTGCGGCCGTTTTCCTAGTCAGCGGTGAAGCAGGAGCAATTACTGGGCAGACTCTGAACGTGGATGGCGGAGTGGCTTTCTACTGATCTCTTCTATGGCCGCATAGCGGCGGCGCGCGAAAATGGCAAATGCGCGAACGCCAACCTCAGCCAAGTTGAAACTGCGCTCGCCAATTGCCCCGAGCGTATAAAACAGCAACCCAAGAAGGAATAACGCAACAAAGGCGAGCCCGAAAAGCAGTTCGGCTGCAAGAAGCTCTCGAACGAAATAGAGTTGAAGAACGACGAAGATCACACTGGCTGTGATGACCGTCTTTGGCAGCCTTGGATTGGCAAGCGCTTTGTTAATCAGTTGTTTGAGGTCCCCGAGTCCCGTGTTCATCACCCCTCTCCTACCCTCGACGCTTTAGATGCAAGTACTTGCCCAAAGACTCAATACGCCGAAGTGATTGAAACGGGAATAGATGGATGAATTGGGGGTTGAGAAAGAAGAAAAGTTGTGCCGAAGATAGGTAAATTGCGTATGTAGAAAGCTATTGAGCTTTGTTGCGACCTGAAACGTCTACACTGATCTTGAGCGGCGAAGTAGGTTTGACTTCCGAAACGCTCTACAGGGAAAGCTGTAGTTCGACGCCGTCATAATTACCACGAGAAAAGCGACAACGTGTGGCCGCGCGAACGCAGAATGCCGGAAGCCCACTTCGGCGAGGCTTATTTGCCTTCAAACGGGTAGCGATTCTGGGCGAGAACGGCGTCGGCAATTCGGCGACGGGCGGAGATCGTATCCAGCGGTGAATGTTTGGCGAATCGCCGCAGCACCGCAAGCTGGGTGAGAAGGGTGTCTCCGTCGACCGTAGCAGCCAAGGCGATGCGGGCTTCCTTCTCAATGCGGTCCATCGCGTCGTAGATGTAGACGCGGGCGGCTTCGCCCATAACACCCGCTTCGCCCTTAGTTGTGGCGGCCTTTTGCGCACGGCGCAGAGACGATTCCATGGCGTAGACGTCCATTGCGATGTTCGCGAGCGCCGCAACAATTTCCTGCCGGTCGGAAAGCTGTTCACGATACTTCTGGACCGCGGAGCCCGCGGCAAGAAGAAAGATTTTCTTTGCCTGGGCGAGACAGCGTTCTTCCTCGGCAAAATCCCCGGACGGCGCCTCCTCGAACGATGGGCCAGCGAGAACTTCGTCAGCCAGCTTCATGGCGGCCGGAATGAGCGGCAGGATACCAGCTATGGCACGCTTCATCAGCATCTGAATGATGAGCATTCGGTTGATTTCGTTTGTGCCCTCGAAAATACGGTTTATGCGGCTGTCGCGGTAGGCACGCGCAACGGGATAGTCTTCGTGATAGCCGTAGCCGCCGAAGATCTGCACGGCTTCGTCGACGCAGTAGTCGGCAGTTTCACTGCCAGCGATCTTGCTGATCGAGCTTTCGACCGCGTATTCCTCAAGGACCTGCATGGCCTGCTGCGTTTTGTCGGCGGACTTCGGCTCGGCAACGGCGGCGGAAACCATTCCCGCGGAGCGATAGATCATTGATTCGACCGCGTAGATACGGATCGCCATTTCGCCGAGTTTGGCCTTGATCAGCCCAAATTCGGAGATGGACTTCCCGAAAGCGGTGCGTTCCTTCGCATACTTCGACGCGACGGCAAGGACATATTTTGAGCCACCGAGGCAGTAGGCGCCCAAGGAGAAACGTCCGACATTCAGGGTGTTGAATGCGACGATATGGCCGCGCCCGATTTCGTGGAGAAGGTTTTCCTTCGGTATCGCGGCATTCTCGAAAAAGATAGGAACGGTGGAGCTGCCTTTGATTCCCATCTTTTTCTCTTCCGGGCCAATTGAGAAACCAGGTGTGCCGCGCTCCACGATAAAGCAGGAAAATTTTTCGCCGTCGACTTTGGCAAAGACGGTGAAGATATCGGCGAAACCGCCGTTGGTGATCCACATTTTCTGACCGTTGAGTATCCAGCTCTTGCCGTCGGGCGAAAGCACGGCGCGGGTGCGTGCGGCGAGCGCGTCGGAACCGGCTTGCGGCTCAGACAGGCAATAGCAGGCGAGTTTTTCGCCGGTTGCGATCTTTGGGAGGAAACGGTTCTTTTGCTCTTCGGTCCCAAAATAGACGAGGGGAATCGTACCGATCCCTGAATGGCCGCCGTGCGAAACAGCGAATGAGGCGTAAGCGGCGACTTTCTCTGAAAGGACCGTAGCGGAGACTTTATCGAGGGCCGCGCCGCCGTATTCTTCGGGAATGGCCGCGCCGAGCAGTCCGAGCTCGCCTGCTTTTTTCAACATTTGAGCCATCAAGCTCTCTTTGTGCTGCTCGAGCTCAGCAACGTTCGGAAGTACTTCCTGGGTGACAAATTCTTCGGCGGTCTGCCCGATTAACTTGTGGTCGTCGGTGAGATCGGCAGGCGTGAAGACGTCGTCCGGCGAGCACGCGGCTATCAGAAATGCTCCGCCGCGATTTCGAGTTTGGACGCCGGGCTCGGAGGCTTTCGTGGCCATAGCTACCTCGGGTTAATGTGACGGCTAATTCAGATTGTCTCGCCCGCGCTGGGAAAGAGCAAACGGCAAGGCGAGACATTGATGCGTAAAGGAAAAGCTGAAGACAGAGAACACGAGAAGAAAACCGTCAACAAGGAGAACCGCGAACGATCTGGATTTACATGACCGAGCGGAAAACGAATCAGTGCCAACCGGCAAATCTGGCGCGAGCTATTCGGAGTCGCTGCCCGCCGAAGCGGCCACCGCTTCCAGCTTCGCAGCGCGCTTGATGCGAGCCGCCTTGCCCTTGCGCGAACGGAGATAGTTCAGCTTGGCGCGGCGGACTTTGCCGGCTTGCAGAACTTCAATCGAGCTGATCACAGGCGAATGCAGAGGGAAAATGCGTTCGACGCCGATACCGAAGCTGACGCGCCGGACGGTGAAGCTTTCGTTCGACAGCTCGCCGCGGCGCTTCATTACAACGCCCTCGAAGGCCTGGACGCGTTCCTTTTCTCCCTCGCCTTCCTTCAGGCGGACGCTGACGCGGATGGTGTCGCCGGGGCGAAACTTCGGAAGGTCTTTGCGTAGTTGGGACTCCTGCGCCTTAGCGATAATCGGTTTCATGTTTGCATTTCCCGGCAGACCCGCTCAGGTGGGGCCAGCTCACTTTAGACAAACCATGATTATAGCGGATTCACGCAATTATGGCCAAGGAAAACGGCTAATGAAGAACCCAGCCCGCGACAGCGCACACGCGAAATCGCGTTTTGCATCATCGGGCGAAATCAGGTGCCGACAAAAGAGTCGCAGAGCCGAAGGCGGCTTGCCACAAGGTCCCGCGTTCAGTTGGTCGGGCCGGTCTCACGGACTTCGGGTTCAACAAGATCTTCGAGCTGCTGTTTTTCGGGAATTTCGAGATCGCCGCGGAGGAGGAATTTCGCGCGATCAATGATCGCGTCGGCGGCGAGAATTTCTCGAGCCCTTGGCGACAGTTTTCCCAGTGCGTCGACAGCCGCCCAAAGGCAATCTTCGAGGGTCGTGAGGCGTTTGACCACTTGCGGCGCGGTCGACTGTGCGCGAACGACTGCGTCCAGATCGATCTCACCGGGTGCGGCCTCGACCTGTTGCGCTACGGGAGCTTGGTCGACATCGTCGCGGAGCGGCGGCGCAACCGGAAACATGGCGATCGGTTTCATGTTTATCCCCCTTTCTTTCATCATAGCACCGCGCGAGCCTCGCAGAATTTCGCTGGAGCCGTGGGCTCCGTGCATGGATAATTCACGTTTGTGAATTCCAGCTCACGATGCAGAAAAAGTGGAGATGCCCATTGGCGAGTAAACGCTTTCCGAGAAGGCAGGTACTGAAGGCGCTCGGCGCAGCTTGCGGTGCGGGACTGATGCCGATCGGTGTGTCGGCATCAAGCCGAGCCGGGACTGCGCGTGATAACACTTTTGCGGCAGGCGGCGTGAGCGTCACGGGGCAAGATGCGGAGATTCAGATCGGCGTGGTGAGCGACTACACGTGCCGGATCAGTGTGCTGCCGACAGCCAACGGAGAGACGGCGTCGATACCCCGCGACGGATCACTTGTGCGGCAATCGTGGGGCGAGCCAGCTGCCAAACTGCGAGGCGAGATTTCAGCACGGACGATCCGGTGCGGAAATTTGCGCGTGCGGGTCGAGCCTCAACCGCTGGTGTTCAGCGTCGAATCGGCGCGTGGCGAACAGATCCAGCGATTCGCGGTGGATGAAATGACGGGCACGGTTTCTTTCCTTACGGGAAATGCTCCGCTACTGGGCTTGGGCGAAGGCGGAAAGCAATTCGACCGCCGCGGATCCGTGGACCCGATGCGAAACGGCGAGGGGGTGCCCGACCTGGAGACAGCCGGAGCGCGAGTGCCGATTCCGTGGATCATCAGCACAGCGGGATGGGCCATATTCTTTCACCAGCCTTACGGAACGTTCGACTTCACGGGAACTGAGAGTAAATTCCAGCCGGTGGCGAACTCGTCGTTACCGCTCGATTTGTTTTTTGTCGCGTCGCGCGAGCCGGCGACCATCCTGCGCGAATACGCGCGGCTGACTGGCATGCCGGAAATGCCGCCAC
>Ga0335075_10008773_pt1 | contig 15479 bp, 18 predicted proteins | sample Lox_Sample_24_FD_206723 | JGI IMG/M metagenome (GOLD analysis project Ga0335075, IMG submission 206723) | Soil microbial communities from Loxahatchee National Wildlife Refuge, Florida, United States - Lox_Sample_2.4 | ecosystem: Environmental > Terrestrial > Soil > Wetlands | place: USA... | reverse complement strand
CTGAGATGCATCTCTTTAGAAGTTCACGTATTATCACCGATCCGGCTTCGTGATAATGGTTGCGTCTAGGAAGAATTTCGGCTTTTCTGAGTTGACCTTTGGCTTTGTCGAACATCTCTTGCCGTTGAGCTGGAAAAGCGGTGAGAAACTAACCCTATTTTCCACATAGTATACTATTCACATACCTTGAAGTGTGTCACCTCTGTTGATTTCAGTTGTGATTATATGAAGGTTTATCATGCGGCCACCAACAAGTTCATAAATTTGCTGTGCCTGCTCCTTATCGATCTTCTGGTGTTCGAGGTATTGAAGAGCTTCCTCTTTACTCACATCACCCATTTCGATGATGCGTCCTGCTCTTGACCACGAGTCTCTCTATAACAGAATCTAAAACCCGAAACTCGACTTCTACAAATTCCATTTCCGTCATTGGAACTGAGCTGCTGCTGCTTTAGCCTGAGTAGTGGGTGAGCAAACCTGACTGGAGCCATCTTTCACATGATTGGGCTCTACGAAAAGAATGGAGTTTAGCTACCACCAGAGTTCGGATTTCATCATGACGGGCAACCAACAGTCCGGAGGTATGATGGATACGATGGAGCGGGTGCTGGTACAATTGTCAATGACATGCCGTATATGAATACGAATTGGAATGAATCAAGGCGTGCAGGGTATTCCGAGGCAAGCTACAGTACAGGGTGATCCAGAGGATACATGGTATCCGGCACGAGACCTCAAGAACTCACCATACGCCATCCGGACGTACCGCAAGCAACACCCTGAAGGACCGCCACCGCCAAAAAGGCTTAGCGCATGGGCACGTTGCTTCGAAGCGGAAGAGCAGATCCGGATCACCCCGACGATGACAAAAACCTGAACTACGGAATCAGAAAGGGCCAAACAATGCAAACTTCAAACGGCCCAAACGAGTTTGGATGGCTTGGCGCCGGGGGGGCATGCAACATGTGGTGAAAGTGGTGGAGGCTATGCGACGCGTGCTGGAGGTGCTGGAGGCTGTGCGACAAGTGCTGGAAGAGCTGGAGGTTATGCGAGGTGTGCTATAGGTAGTGGAGGGTACGCGACATGTGCTGTAGGTGCTGGAGATTGTGGAGGACACTGGTAACGCGCGCTGACGCACGCTGATGTGCCCTGGAACGAATGGAAACCTTTTATTGAGTGGGTGCAGCTAAGTTCCTGACCTTGAGTCTACTTCAACTTTAAATATATTTTAGAGCGAACAAGGGAAATTACTGCCTCGCCCATGCATGTATGGTTTCGGTCTTGAGTTTACGTCGTTATTAAGCCTTTCCATTTGGCTAGTAGGCCCTCATGTTGTGTTATATGTGCTAGAGACCGTGAAGGACGTGCGGCGTATGCTGTAGCCTGTAAGTACTGGGATGATGCGCTGTGCGCTGGAGCTGCTGGAGGTTGTACGCTGTGTGATGCTCTGGTTATGCTCCATATGTTAGAAGTGCTAGAGGTGATTCGCCGTGTGCTGTTCTGTATGCTGGAGGTCGTGGAGGGCGATCGCTGTCTGCCGGAGCTGCTGGAAGTGGTGCGCTTAGTGATAGAGATCATGCTCTGTGTGCTATAAGTACTGGAGGTTGTGCTCTGTATGCTGGAGGCCGCGGAGAGCGTGCCCTATATGTTGGAGGTGCTAGAGGGCATGTGCTGTGTGCTGCTCGATCTGTATGCTGGAGGCCGTGGAAGGCATCTGTCTTAGGCATCCGCTACGTGCTGCAGCTGCTGGGGGTTGTGCTCGTAGTGCTCGAAGCGCTCGAAGTGCTCGAAGTGCTGGAGCTTGAAGGATGCGCTATATGCCGCTTTGCATGCTGGAAGCCGTGGAGAGCGTTGTTACGGGACATACTGCCAGAGCGAGGAATCACAGGCAGCGATACGGCATCCGATGACTTGTTCTGGTGATTGACTTCCATTTGCTCGCTTTGTGCTGTCTCAACTGCAGAGCGGATCCCGATAAGCTCGGCCGTATGGACCGACCAATGCTTGGCCGGATCGACGCTAATCTGCCGAGCCTTTGGATGTTGTTGTTTCGATCCAGGATAACTACTGAGGCGCCCAAACTAGACCCTTTTGCCGAAGCGTCGGAGTAGATTACCGCCTCCGGTGTGTGGGTTAGGGAGATAACTTTATGCATTGCCTTCTCCCGCGTCAGCGAGGAGGTTTGTGAGCGTAGTAAGAGGACGGGTGAGGCGGAGCATGGGGGAGCGCAGTGAATGAAGGTTAGTCCGGTACTGGGGAGTTTGGTAGGGCCTGTGGTTTCGATTTGTTGAGGCCGTGCTTCACCTTGCCCCAACCACCGATGATGCGCTCGATACCGTAGCCGTGTTTGCGGGATCGAAGAGATATATCCGAAGCCTAATTCGTATCAATTGATTGCCATTATTAGTCTGAGATTGAGGAGACTACCTCGTATGTAGGCATCTTGTCTGCCGGAAGCTTGTAGCTGCGAGAGTTTGATTGCATAGAAAAGGCGGGTGTGAAGCGAGATCCCCCCTTCGATAACATAGCTAGTGCATGTCCAGACCGTTAATGATTCATTGTACAATAACTAGTTAGTAGTATTGAAATTTATCACATATGATTAAACTTGTGAAGATTATTCAACGTTTTGATGGAAGGCGAAACAAAAGTTCCTGTGAATTGTCGGTTGCAAAAGTATCCTAGTTGCGCGGAGTCACCATCCGACACCAACGAGGGGATAATGTCGCCGAAGAATCTCGACATCCACCATCTCTTTATTACTATTTCGATAATCCGCATCTATGTTCCCTTACTACTAACGGGCTTACAGAAACCGTATTGCCTATGTATCACCCTTCTGGGCCTGCTCTGTCAGCTTCGTACACGAAGGAGCAATTCAGTCTTCACTCCAATAACGGGTTACGCACACAGTTTCTCAACAACAGCCAGTGCGAACCTTGCCTCCAGGTCCAACAGGAGGTGTGCCCACGCTCAGGCGATGAGCCTCTCATGCAAACTGACAATCAGATGCAGTGCGTTTTCACGACCTCGAGTGAATCCTGCGACAGATGCGTCCATAACGGATATGAATGTACTGTCACAGAGGGCTTCCCGCCACTCAAACGACGAAAGTTCAGTAGATATAAGTGTGATGAATGTAGAAGGTCGAAACAGAAAGTACGTACAGACTATATGGGCAGAAATACTGGTTTCTAAGATTCGCAGTGTCTTCCGGAGGACCGAGTCTGGCCTGCAAAGTGCGCTCGATGCACCGAAAGAGATCTTCCCTGTTCCGAGCCTCAACGAACAGCCCGAAGACTTCTAAAGGCGAATTCAAAAGACAGTAATGGAAACGGCTCGGCAGCTAATTACCCGGCATATGACAATGGAGAGCACGACTCCGGCAAAAAAGTAACAGGGCAGGACGAAAGACAAGCTCTAATTTGGAATAGCCCACCTCCTTCGACGCAATCGAACTACATGTTTAATAGCATCAACACTGGACACCTCAAAGCCCATCTTGAAAATATCCACTATTCCAGTATGCTTGTGCCCGACATGGCGGGGAGACGTGATGCTGACTGCGAACAGAACTAGATAGCGCACTCAACCGTTTGCCCTATGCCGCAGAGGCGCCGTTCAATTCGTATAATCGGCGACACGAGCCCACATGCCTCCCGGATACCCGAGTTGAGCTTCTTCGAGAGATATACAGCTGGGCTGACGGACAAGATAAGCGCTGCATCTTCTGGCTGAACGGCTTAGCCGGCACGGGAAAGTCCACGATAGCCCGCACGGTCGCCCGCAGATTCTTTGAGCAAAAACGTCTCGCGGCTAGCTTCTTCTTTTCACGAGGTGGTGGAGACGTTGGCCATGCTGGCAAGTTCGTTTTAAGTATTGCCGTTCAGCTTACAAGCAGCATACCCGCTCTCCACCGGCATATTTACGACGCCATTTTGGAACGTAGCGACATCGCGATCCTGTCTCTCTACGACCAGTGGCGCCAGCTCGTCCTCGGTCCGCTATCGAAGCTAACCGACGACTCGTGTGCGGCCTCGTACGTCCTTGTGATTGACGCGCTTGATGAATGCGACGATGAGCACGATATTCGGGTTGTTTTGCTGCTCTTAGCCGAAGTTCGAGCGTTAACGACGGTTCGGCTGCGAGTGTTTCTGACGAGCAGACCTGAAATCCCAATCCGACACGGCTTCTATCAAATGCCGGATACGCAGCACCAAGACTTTGTCCTCCACAATATATCACCCTCGATTGTAGACCGCGACATCTCTACTTTCCTAGAATATAATTTGCACATCATCGGGCAGGAACACTCTCTCGATGCTAACTGGCCAGGCGAACAGGTTATCAAGCGTTTGGCCCAGAGCGTAAGTGGCCTCTTCATCTGGGCCGCAACTGCCTGTCGGTTTGTCCGTGAAGGCAAACGATTTGCGGTAAAACGGCTCGATACGATCCTGAAAGGTAGTAGCAGCGCTGTCATAGCACCGGAGAAGCACCTCGATGAGATCTACACTACTGTCCTAAAGCATTTCATTTCATCAGATTACACGGACGAGGAGAAAGAAGAGTCATATAGCATGCTGAGACAGATTCTTGGAAGTATAGCTATTCTGTTCTCGCCGCTCTCTGCATACTCTCTGAGTAGGCTGCTCTGCGTCACGAAGGAGGATATTGACCAGACGCTGGAGGATTTGCACTCTATCCTAGATGTTCCAAAGGACCAGACCCGACCGCTTCGTCTCCACCACCCTTCGTTTCGCGACTTCCTACTCGACGAAAACAGATGTAAAGATTCGAACTTCTGGGTGGACGAGAAGCAAACGCATCGGATGCTAGCCGACAGCTGTATACAGCTCATGTCAAAATCTCTCAAAGAAAATATCTGTGGCCTAGGCGATCCCGGTGTGCTTGCAACCGACGTCGAGAGCAGTCGAGTTGAGTGCAGTATCCCTCCTGAAGTGCAGTACGCATGTCTTTACTGGATCCAACATTTTCACAAGAGCGATAGTCAGCTTCGCGACAACGACCAAGTGCATCAGTTTTTGCAGAAGCATCTCCTCCACTGGCTTGAGGCTCTTGGGTGGATAGGGAAGGTCTCTGAAGGGATTTATGCAATCACTTCCCTAGAGTCTATCGCGGCTGTAGGCTAACTTGCAGTATGGCAAGAATATTATGCTAATTCGTGGCTTAGGCGTATAAGTGTCCCTTACTCTTCGAATACGTCCATGATATAAAGCGATTCACGCTCTATAGTATGCCAGCAATCGAGCATGCTCCTCTCCAGATATACTGCAGTGCGCTTGCATTTGCGCCGGCGATGAGTATAGTGAGAAATCAATTCAAAGACTGCATACCTCGATGGATAAGAAGATTACCGAAGGTCGAAAAGAATTGGAATGCGTTATTGCAGACGCTCGAGGGCCACTCTGAAGCCGTCTCCGCCGTGTCATTCTCGCCGGACGGCAAGCTGCTGATGTCGGCATCAGCGGACCGTACCATCAGACTATGGGACGCCGGCTCAGGCGCGCCCCTGCAGGTGCTCGAGGGCCATTCAGGCCCCGTCAGCGCCGTGGCCTTCTCGCCGGACGGCCAGCTGCTGGCGTCGGCGTCGAGGGATAAAACGGTTAGGCTCTGGGACGCGGCCACGGGAGCGCCTCTGCACATGCTCGAGGGCCATCTAGAACTTGTCTTCACCGTGGCATTCTCGCAGGACGGCAGGCAGCTGGTGTCAGCATCGAACGATAAGACGGTCAGGCTGTGGGACGTCGGCTCGGGCGTAGCGCTGCAGACGGTCGAGGCTCATTCGGAGTTAGCCACCGCCGTTGCCTTCTCGCCGGACGGCAAGCTGCTGGCGTCGGCATTTTATGACGGCACGGTCAGGCTATGGGACGCTAGCTCGGGGGCGACGCTGCACACGCTCGAGGACCATACGGGTTACGTTAACGCCGTGGCCTTCTCACCGCGCGGCAAGCTGCTGGCATCGGCATCTGACGATTGGACAGTCAAGCTATGGGAAACCGGCTCGGGAGCGTTGCTGCACACGCTCAAGGGCCATTCGGGTTACGTTAAGGCCGTGGCCTTCTCGCCGGACGGCAAGCTGCTGGCGTCTGCATCGGGGGATAAGACGGCCAAGCTGTGGGACGCCGGCTCGGGGGCGGCGCTGCACACGCTCGAGGGCCATTCGGGTTACGTCAAGGCCGTGGCCTTCTCGCCGCACGGCAAGCTGCTGGCGTCGGCATCGGGGGATAAGACGGTCAAGCTGTGGAACGCCGGCTCGGGGGCGGCGATGCACACGCTCGAGAGCCATTCGGGCTCTATCCTTACCCTAGCCTTCTCGCCGGACGGTAAGCAGTTGGCGTCGGCATCGAAGGACGAGACAGCCAGGCTGTGGGACGCGGCTACGGGAGCGCCTCTGCACACGCTCAAGGGCCATTCGGGCTCCGTTCTCACCGTGGCCTTCTCGCCGGACGGTAAGCAGCTGGCGTCGGCGTCGCGGGACAAGACAGTTAGGCTCTGGGACGCGGCCACGGGAACGCCTCTGCACACGCTCGAGGGCCATCTAGACCTTGTCTTCACCGTGGTATTCTCGCAGGACGGTAAGCAGCTGGCGTCGGCATCGAACGATAAGACGGTCAGGCTGTGGGACGCGGCCACGGGAGCGCCTCTCCACACGCTTGAGGGCCATTCGGGCCTTGTCCGCGCCGTGGTCTTCTCACCGGACTGTAAGAAGCTGGCGTCGGCTTCGAGGGACAAGACAGTCAGGCTGTGGGACGCGGCAAAGGGAACGCCGCTGCACACGCTCGAGGGTCATTCGGACCTTGTCTTCACCGTGGCCTTCTCGCAGGACGGCAAGCAGCTGGCGTCGGCATCGAACGACAAGACGGTCAGACTATGGGACGCGGCCACGGGAGCGCCGCTGCACACGCTCGAGGGCCACTCGGGCTTCGTCCGCACCGTGGCCTTCTCGCCGGACGGTAAGCAGCTGGCGTCGGCATCGGATGATAAGACGGCCAGACTGTGGGACGCCGCCACGGGGACGCCGCTACGGGCGCTCGAAGTTGACGCGTTTGTTCAGGCACTTGCTTTCTCCTCCGATGGCTTATATCTAGAGACAGACAGGGGACTACTAGATCTCGTATCTCTCTGCCCTGGCACAATACCTTCTCGACGAACTCTTTCTCGTGATGTGTTTGCGAAGGAGCAATGGATAGCTCGAGGTATGGTAAATCTGCTTTGGCTCCCTAAGGATTATCGGCCCAGCAGTATGGCTGCTCGCGGGAGCGTTGTTGTTCTGGGACATGTGTCCGGCCACGTATCAATCTTAGAGTTCGCTCTTTGAGTTCGCTCTGACATCTTCACACATCTCCTTTCCGGATGAGATCTACCTTATACCGCTAATAGGAGGCGAATTTGATAGAAATGTTTTCGAGCTAGAAAATATAACGGCTTTGAAATGTAGGCTTTGGTGCGATTTCAAAACCAGATGTTTTAGACTCCGCTCCGTTTATACGCAAACGTTCAATGCGAGCGTAACATCTATAGCTATGGTTACGAATCTCTTCCTTACCCTACCACGTAATAGCTCTAATGATCGCGTCATCAACGTTTCTTCGGTCTGCGGTTCGGTACGCAGAATTACCGCACCGACAACCTCGGTTCCGAATTTCAGTTTCAGAAATATCGCTTTAATATCATGATGTTCGAAATGGCGAAGCCGGAGCCGAAAGTATTCCTCGAGCTCGCTACCCCGGGTTATTGTAAGACGGCGTTTAATGGATATCAAGGGTTAAAAAGTGTCATTGGTGGGGCTGTCGACTTGGCTTTGAGTCTAAGGGAGCACCATTAAGCAGAATTTTTGGGAGCATGAGAAGGGGGTGACGGGTGGGGTAGCCTGTTCGCCCACTTTCTGTGAGTGAGATTCAATCAAGCGAAACTAGTTTTGTGCACTCGGGAAGAGAAAATGGAAGAATTTATTGTAGTTGATGACAGCAATACTAAATCAACAGCAACCGCCCCGGTGATGACCACAAACAGGGCAAGTACATGGAGCTGTACACTCTAAATTTGAACTGCCGCAGGAACAGCATACCCAGATGTCGTCGCTGATACCGTAAGTAATTGACTTTCTCAGCAAAAGTCGCTCTTGACTCACAGGGCCCCCAATACCAGCAAACTAGCCATTGCTTCAGTGTGAGCGCGCACGTCGCACCGGAATGGCTCCTAGGCCAGGAGGGCTACGACTACGTCCAATAGGGCGTATTCTTCCGCGTAGAGTTTGACGGGCTCAGACAGTGGCAGTTCCGGTTGAGGAACAAACACGGCAACTCGCTCGTCGGATGGAATTATCGTGCGGCGGCTATAGAGGTTAAGGCATATACAAGAAAAGCGAGAACGCTAAACTATACCAAAGAAATCTGTCTACCGCCCGCCAAAAGGCGGTTGGGAGGAGTTCTCTCGGTGGCGGGTGTTGCTCATGGCATATAACTTTAATGAGGAAATCACTATCCAGCGATAGCGTTGGCGATCGAGCGTTAGGTTAATTTCCCCCGAAGCTGCCGCCTAAGAGAGAGGGCTGGGCGCAATGTGGTGTGGAAAACTTTGCGCGCTTAGATGTGAATGTGGCACAATGGGGCGAAATTCGAGTTTGGAGCGCGCTTAAGGAAACTAGAGTCCCTAGGCGCAGTCAACTGGCTCTTGACCGTATATGGTTCAGATGTACAAGGGGCCCTTGTTCAATGAGGCGCAGTAAAACCCGACTGGTAACGCGCTCTGACGCACGCAGATGACCTGGAACGAACTGGAATGAAAAACTGGACTGGAGAAAACGGAACTGGAAAAAGGAATGGAACGATTTATTGTGTCGAGATAGTGCAGCTACCTCTCGTAGCTGAAATTCATCTTCTAACAAGCCCACAGCAAGTTTTACACACAATCTGACGGCCTCGTGTTTTCAGACGTTCTTCTTTTCTTGATTGTTCGGTAGAAATCAGAGGCTGCTTAGGGCACGGCCGCATCTTGTATGTGGCCCGGTGATAATTATATTTCTTGGGACTTTTCCACTCTAAAACTTCTTCTTCGTCTTATTGTATTTAGAAGGTAGCCACAATCTGATTTCTATTTCATCCGAAATCGTTCCGTGAGTCTAATCGTCACATCAGACTCTACGACTGAATTGCCGGCTGCGCCAGTACGGTCCGGCATCAGAATACACGTGACCAGTAGGTGGGGCTCGCTTAGCATCATTTCGCATCTACGCAAAATATCGCAAAGCATCGCAAATGACTGAAAGGGTTACTATGTGTTCATTCAAGCGGGATCACACGGGTTAGCTTCTTAGTAGGCTTTAATTTTTAGCGGCGAACTAATTAATTTCAGGCTCAAGCTCAATCGATTACCAGACAGCTCACGACCGCCAACTCACAGGCCCTGAAGATGGAGAAAGTGTGAAAACAACGTAAGCCTACTGTGTTTACGTTCTTGACGGTTAGCGACTCTACTAACTGGTACGAAGGCGACCTGGAATCGAGAGCGATGCGGCCGAAATATTAGACCACGAACCTCTCCTTATCGGCGATCCACCATTGTTCCCCCCACCTAAGGGGCAACATCTGGCAATGATGGGTGGAAGGTCGGGCATAAATTACACGGAAACTTTGATGTCGCTGGAACATTGGAGGCCCCCAAATGTCCGACTTTAAGAACCGGGTATGGAGGCTGCTAGATGAAGGGGAGATTGGATACGTTCGAGCCATAGAGGAACAAAAACATCGGATTACTTGAATGTTCTGGACAGAGCAAAATGCAAGTCGTCAGCCGAGCACCGTAACACTCACTTTCGTGACAGTCTACAAGTGTTAGGCCCAATTGTCGCTATTAACCGACTCATTAGCATTCCAATAAACGTCCCTGTCGAGTTCTATCCCAAGCTCCTGAGCAGTGCTTAGAAGCACTGCATGCTGCTCTTGACCAAATGCCTCTGCTACATCTTCCGGTGTACATCTTCTGTCAAAAAGAGTTTCAGGAAGATATAATCGTGCAGGTATGCTTTCAAGATGTGGGTTTGCACCAATCCAGAGTAAATGGCGAACAATTTGTCCATGTCCTCTGGAAGCCGCAAGATGGAGCAGTGACCATCCCCTTTCATCAACGATATCTTTGATAATATCACCGTAGCAAGGTAGTAATGCCGAAAATGTGCTCCAGTTCCCTGTGTCGACGGCGTAGTGAATGGCGGTCCACTGTAGCGGTGACGTACATTCAAGAGGCTTAGCACCCAATGTGAGCAGCGTTTCGATATCTTTTGAGGTTCCAAAGGCGGACGCACGTTGGAATGCTGTCCATTCAAGAATATCCATTCGATAGAAGTCGAGAACTGAGTGTTCAGCCAGGATCTTCAGGACTTCGGATTGTTCTTTACCAGTACTTTGCATCTGTGGCCAACAGTAGAATATTGCGGACCAACCTATTGTGCTGACGTATTCCAGGTCTGCGTCATTTTCAATCAGTATTCTCACAACGTCAGGATGGTTATGCTGAATGGCCCATTGCAAAGGACTCCTACAACCAATTAGTCATGTTCATGATACACTTGTCCCTGCTCACGTTTGTCTGCGTCCTGCCGTCCAGTTCGCCCTGGCTCCATTTTCCAGGAGGAACTTCACTAGCTCAGCATTACCGCTTTCAGCGGCGTACTACAGTCAATTTAGCACCCTGACTTTGTTATATGCGAGCTACTTACCAGCAAAGGTGTCATGTTTGCCTTACTTATGTCCTCCGGTCGAGCGATGCCTCTCCTAAACATATCCCTCACGGATGACAGATCACCGCGACTGCAAGCTTCCAAGTACTCTGACTCGTCTGGAATGATTCTTGGTAATCCCAAAATCCCATAAAGGATAATTGAGCAACGTGAACGAAAGGCAACGCGACATTGGAGCTGCAAGGCAAGTTCCAAGACAGGTAGTTCGAACCTTGTATGCACTGAGAAGTCATTCTCCTTTACACTCTCAGTTCGTACTACCGTGACTTGTAACCTAAGGGCCCGGCTGTATTTTCCCATGAAATAGCTCCATGAGCAAGTCCTTCTTACGACGTCGTCTACATTTCGGACCGAGTGTGCTGCATTCCAATGATTCCATAGAGGTTTAGAATGTCCTCCAATTACTGGCTGAACCGAAGTCTGTGAAATCAATTCTTCGAGTTTTTGACTAGAATTGAGCCCTGTCAGCGCTTTCAAGTAACGTCTATGGACGACACCCCACCTGCACTGTAACTGGAACTTGCACTGTAGCTGGAGAATGAGTTCGGTCTCTAGGGTCTGCATCCGGTGTGAATACTTTTTGATAGCCGTTGACTCCAACAACGCCAACTTCAGTCGACGCCCAATCCCAGCTCTCCCTTCATACTTCGCATATCGCTTTTGTAACTTGAAAAGAGTCGCATTTATAGAGTTCAGTAGTTCTGATAAGGACGAGGGTCCAGTCGAAGAAAGCTGTGCCTTTGAGTTGGTTTCAAACAGGTTGATTTGTTGTAGTAATCTATGAATTCGGCTCAAATGATTGATAAGGTCCTCGAGTTCCGAAGGCGTATCACAGATATTTCGGCAAAGAGTGGAAATTGCTTTCACAGCCTTCGCTGTAGCCTCGACAAGTTGCACAACACTAGCAAGCCCAGCTAGAGCTTCCATTGTAGCTACTGCAATTAGATTGGTATTCAACTTTCAATAGAGGACTTTGGGAACTTTTTCAATTGTTAGGCTGGGCGGACTTCCTGCTGCAAAGTTCTTTGGCTCCACGTATCGTTCGGTATGTTTTTTTTACTTGAGTTATGTGGCATGTATGAGGGCGAGGCTCTATGCGGAACGAGCTCGTATCATGTCAAGAAATAATTGGTAAAGCCTGGTCCAGCTGACTTTTGCAGCTGTGCGGCAAGTCTGCCTTGCGAAGGTGCCAGCTCGTCACTGGTGAAGTGTTGCACATTGCCGGATGCGCAATAGGTACGCCTTGGTATTCGCGCTTGTCAAACAGGAAACAGAGATCCGCGCCAATCAAGCTCTTGAGCTCGTTGAGAATGCCGCTCATGGAGTAGACGACATGCTCCGTGAGGCTGCAGGGGAAGCACTTACTGGTCACCAATACTTGAATGTAATGATCAAGGCAGAGCTCAGACTGGAGGCGCATTCGGCAGTGACTGGAAGGGTAAGGCAGTAGGAGCATCCCATACATACGATGGTGTAGATAAGGATGGCAAAGCTTTGATTGGAAGCAAATACGGTGGAAAGGACTTCTGGGATGACTGATGGCTTGCACGACGTACCTAGACGGGCGGTCACCTGTACCTACACGCCAAAACAGGGCTCGCAGCAAGGCTAGCCGATTCAAGCCAAGTCAAGCCTGGGCTTGACTTGACTAGCTTCCAACCAGTCTGCCAACGTCCGGCAACGCTGGCGGAATTCCAACACAACCAGTTGGAATCTGGCCTCGAAATTTGGCAAATATATTGCAATTAATATGCGATAACTACAGCTTTCGAATTTTCCCCATTGATTTTCCGCCCGCAAAGCCTGTATTCGAGTCGGTGTCGTCGCACCCGCCAAACGTTGGAGGCCCGCAACTCGCGCAGGCGGAATTCCATCAAAACTCGATGGAATCTGACTTCGAAACTTGGCGGATCATCGAAATTCATATGTGATAGAATGTATTCGATATTTCCCATCGGTTTTTCCATTGATTTTGGCCCCACGAAGTCTGTATTCGAGTCGGGCTCATCGAACCCGCCAGACTTCGGAGGCCCGCGACTGATACCTTCGAATTCCATCAAAACTCGATGCAATTTGACCTCCAAATTGGTGAATCATCGAAATTCATATGAACTACAATGTATTCGAATTTTCCATCGGTTTTTCCATCGATTTTGGCCCTGCGAAGCATGTATTCAAGCCTAATCAAGCCAACTTGGTGCTTGGCTTGAGTTAACTTGTTGTCAAGCCTGTCAAGCCTAGCCAAGCCTCGACTTGGCTTGGCTTGATGCGACCCCTGGTAGAAGTGATATCTCAAGCTCTCAAGGCTCATAACAGAGATAGTGATGCAGAACTATGAGAGAATCCTCCGAGCAGCTTAGTTGAATCAAGCCTAATCAAGCCTGCTTGCCGCTTGGCAGGTTGCGTTGTCCGAGATCTTCACAAATATTCTGCAAGACCCGAGCTGGAGCAGCACCTACATGATCATCGATGCGCTCGACGAATGCATAGCAGACTTGCCGAAACGGTTAGACTTAATCGTGCAGAAGTCGTCTGTATCTCCCCGTGTCAAGTGGATCGTCTCTAGCCGCAACTGGCCCGACATCAAGAAACGACTAGAGAGGATCGGACATAATGTGAAGCTGTGCCTCGAGCCGAATGCAGAGTCTATTTCTACGGCTGTCAGCATATACATCCAGCACAAGGTACTTTAACAATCCCACACGATGGCATACTTGGAATTGGATTCGGGCAGGTATTACCATTCGATAGGAGTACGTTTTTTAATATCATGAGGACCTGGCACCTTCCATCGGCATATCTTCAGGCAGCAGATTGGAATATAGGAGCTACAGGATGGTACAGCAGCCATACCTTGAAGGACCTAATCGGTAACCCTAATCCAAGTCACACAGGTAAGTCAGGAATGAAATCCTGTCCACGAAGTAATTATCTGTCTATTTTGGGACTCATCGTTCTTACTTGTACTATATAGGTTTTGTTCTCTCGCTGCCATACAATGCGGACGGCTACCATAACGTAACGTTCACTTACGATGCAAGCACAAGCATAGCACAAGGACTCGTCTGCACAAATAACGACTATGAATACAATAGATACAAGGAGAGTCTCAAAAGTCTGTCGGATTTAGCTAGCTATCCAATAGTCATTCTCCTTGCCTCTCTTGAGACTAGCGTAGTTAGACATGTGCGTAAGGCAAAAGAGATGCAGGATGCTCTCAAAGATGTACAGGACCAGACGAGGCTGCAGGGTGCATATGATGTCGAGAGCCAAAGCGAGAGCCAGAGCTAAAGGGAGAGTCAGAGCCAGAGCAAGAGCAAGGATTCTGCAGCGCCTAAGGAACATAAGGAATTGCGCAAGCTCCAAAATCTTACGTACCGTGTTATCAAACTCTGGCAAGTGGCGAGCATTGAGAAAGCTCTTGTAAAGTCTTCACTCGATCTTTCGAACTTCACATTTGAAATGCTAGAGCACCTCAAAATAGTTCGGCCAAACCCGGGCGAAACGGCCGAAGAAGCCGAGAAGAATTTGGGTTTCCTCAAGTACCGAGCTAGCGCTTTAGCAAGCCGATTGAACCATACCCTGCAGAAATATAAACATTCTGAAGACATGGGCAAGATGCAACTCCAAACTGTTGATCTCCCCACCGTGGTTGTGTAGTCTGCAGTACTAACTAATTGTAATAGGTACATAGTTTGGTTGGCATCGAGGTTGCTTTGGACACAAGAAAAATTACTTCAGCAAGTGCAAGAGACGGCTCTACGTAAGACTTCTCTGCGGGATCCTTCGTTGAGACTCCTACTGACGGAACATAGTATGAAAACCTTGGCTGTGATATCGATACTCTTCCTTCCGGTGCTCCTCCACTCCCTATGTCTTCATAAAAGCTATCTTCTAATATGCTCTAGGGCACCTTCATATCGGCCGTCTTTGCCACGAGTATGTTCGATTGGGGCGCAACGACGTGGAAAGGCGTAGTCAGTCCCCATTTCTGGGTGTATTGGGCGATCACTATCCCCTTAACCACTCTTGGCCTCCTTCTCTGGTGGGGTTTTTTTGGCAGGGAGACTAATAAGGAAGAGGAGGAAAATAAGGAAGAGGAGGAAAATAATATGCATGAGAACGAATCCACCCCGGAACCAGGAGAGATGAGGAAGAAAGGGCTATTAGCTAGCATTATACGTATTGCGCAGTCGCTTATAAGCGAACACCCTCCTCAGAAGCAGAAGGATGAGGAGAAATAGGCCGAAGAACGTTGAAGCAAGCAGCTCTGAAGGTCAAATTGCGAGTGTGTACATTATCAATATCTAAAATAGAGCTTGATAAGAGGCGTTGTTTGCTTGATTTATCTTGAATGGTTTTCAAATCTGCCGCTGGAGCGATAGCTGAGACAAGCGCTGCGCCGCGGTACTGGATTAGTGCAAAGAGATGGTAAGCGGAAACCTATCCTCCCAGCAAACGTATCAGATTCTTTCTGGTCTTCTACCAAAGGTCGACACTGCAGAATAAAAGACTTGAACAAATCAGTAACTAGTATAATTACGCTTAAATACTAAGAAGATGATAATTAATGGGAAATATCAAATCATTAAGAAGAGGCTAGATGGGTGAGTGAGTCTTGGCCCGGTCATTCTACAAATTCTAACTCACTCAAAGCCGAGTGGTTAAGGCGGCAGGTTCAAGTTCAACTTCTCCATTAAATGGAGATTTCTGCTCCCGA
>Ga0335075_10008771_pt1 | contig 15480 bp, 12 predicted proteins | sample Lox_Sample_24_FD_206723 | JGI IMG/M metagenome (GOLD analysis project Ga0335075, IMG submission 206723) | Soil microbial communities from Loxahatchee National Wildlife Refuge, Florida, United States - Lox_Sample_2.4 | ecosystem: Environmental > Terrestrial > Soil > Wetlands | place: USA... | reverse complement strand
GATCGCGATCTTCGGCTTCTCCAGGTCGGCGTCGGTCAGCCCGAGCGCGGACCACTGGGCCCGGCGCATCGCCCATGGCGTCGTCCCCGGCGTGAAGTTAGAGCGAAGCTTCCGGCCATGCCCGACGTGCTCTGCCACACCCTGAGCGTGATACGCCAGAGCCGGTATGAGCAAGAGGGTACGACCGGCTAAAACCCCGGCTTGTCCGTATCGACACGCTTTCGCCGCCGGGGTTGTGCCCAGCCACTGACCACGGGGCCACTGACCACGGGGCCACTGACCACGGGGCCACTGACCACGGGGCCACTGACCACGGGGCCACTGACCACGGGGCCACTGACCACGGGGCCACTGACCACGGGGCTACTGACGAGGGGCTGGGTTACAGCACCGCCTCGGGGGTGCCGCGGCCGAGGAAGACGCCCTGATTGTCCAGCTTGCGCTGCAGCGCGGACACGTCGATCTGGTCGCCGGACACGCCGGCGCTCAGTGCCAGACCGGCCGCGGTGCCCGCGGCCTCGCCCATCACGAAGCACGGGCCGGTGACCCGCGCCGCCGACTGCGCGCCGTGGGTCATCGACGCGCACCGGCCGGTCACGTAGAGGTTCGGCACATTCCCCGGCAGGATGACGCGGAACGGAAGCTGGTTGAACCCGCGCTCCTTCGTCTGCCAGCGGAACTCGACGGTGCCCGCCACGTGCGACTCGACCGGCCAGCCGTTGACACCGATGGTGTCCTCGAAATCCGCGCAGTCGAGCACGTCGGACTCGGTCAGCTGGTACGGGCCGACGATCCGCCGGGTCTCCCGGATGCCGATCTGCGGGGCGATGTCGACGATGTAGGACTCCTCGAACCCCGGCGTCCGGTCCCGGATGAACGTGAACGCGTCGAGCGCCTGCTGCCGCCCGGTCAGCTCGCCGCGGGTGAGGTCGTCGACGTCGGTGCCGTCGATCGCCCCGCCGTCCTCGCGGCGCAACTGGGTGAGGTTGGCCCGCCACTCCAGCGGGTTGCGCTGCGGGCGGACGATCGGCTTCTTCCGCGGGAACGTGTGGGTGCCCGCCTTTTCGGCGTCGTCCATCAGCCGCTCGACGGTCCGCCACGGCGCCGGGCCGGCCTTCGCCACGTCCACACCGTTGATCCGGAACATCAGCGACGGGTACATCATGCCGTTGACCGGCGGCGCCTTCTCCCACGGAACCCCGGCCCAGAACGCCAGGTCCCCGTCGCCGGATGCGTCGATGAAGAACCGGCCGCGGACCGCCTGCCGTCCGGACTTCGACTCGATGAACACCGCTTCGATCGCGCCGTCGCCACGATCGTTCGGCTCAGTGAGCGCTGCCCCCACCGCCATCGCGTGGAACAAGATCCGCGCACCGGAACCGGTGACCAGCTCGTCGGCGGCGATCTTGTACGCGGAGATGTCGAACGCCTGCGCGGCGATCCCGTCGGCGATCGTGAGGTGCGGCGCGTTCAGCCCGTCGAGCTTCCCGAGGCGGTCTAGCAGCTCATCGGCGAGACCCCGGATGACCCGCACGTCCTGCCCGTAGGTCCGGGCATGCAGCCCGCAGAAGGTGGACAGGCCCCCGGCGGTCCCGGCCCCGCCGAGGAACCCGTACCGCTCGATGAGCAACGTCGAGCACCCGGCCCGCGCCGCCGCCGTCGCCGCCATGATCCCGGCGGGACCGCCGCCGACCACCACAACATCGAACTCCCCGTAAACCGGCGTCTGCCGGCTCGGCTCGGTAATCCCGGTCCCGCTCAAGCCGTCACCTCAACATCGACATCTACTGATGGCCCAGTACCGACATTGTCTTACCCTGCGGCGTGAGGCAAGGAGCCGGCACCAATCAGGGCAAGGCGATAGCCTATGACGAAGTCCGTCTTTACCGGGATTTGCCGGGACGCGAAATGCGTGGGGTAACGCGAGATGCCCAGCATCAACAGACAAAGCGAAAACGAGCAGGAAGAACGCGACGGCGGGGCAGGCCGGGAGCTGCCCGCGTTCGACACGACCGTGGCCTCACAGGCACGGGTCTGGAATTACTGGCTGGGCGGCAAGGACCATTTCGCCGCCGACCGTGACGCGTCGGAGAAGGTCCTCGCGGCGATGCCGTCCCTGCTCCAGATCGCGCGGGCGAGCCGCCGGTTCCTGGCGGACGCGGTGACCCTGCTGACGGGTACCTACGGCGTCCGGCAGTTCCTCGACATCGGGACCGGGCTGCCGACCGCCGACAACACCCACGAGGTGGCGCAGCGCATCGCGCCGGACTCTCGGATCGTCTACGTCGACTATGACCCGTCGGTCCTGCGGCACGCGCAGGCGCTGCTGACCAGCACACCGGAAGGCGAGACCGACTTCATCCAGGCCGACCTGCGGGACCCGGCCACGATCCTGGCGGCGGCGGAACGCACCCTGGACTTCAGCAAGCCGGTCGCCATCTTCCTGATCACCACCCTGCACTTCATCCCGGACGCCGACCGGCCGCACGAGATCGTCAAGCGGTTGCTCGACACGGCGCCGTCCGGCAGTTTCCTGGTGATCTTGCACGCGCCGAGCGACATCAGGGCGGAGGAGGTGGCGGAGGCGACACACCGCTACAGCGCCTCAGGGTCGTTCCACCCCCGTCCGCGCGCCGAGGTGGCGCGGTTCTTCGATGGCCTCGAGATGATCGGTCCCGGCCTGGTCAACCTGACCGAGTGGTGGGACTCCGAAGTACCCGACCCCGGCCTGGCCGGCTACGTCGGCATCGGCCGGAAGCCGTAAACGCGCCACGCTGGAGCCCGAATCGGGGCGTCCTGTCGAGATGAAGCGCCGGAGGTGCTCGGCGCGATCAAGCGGTGCGACTGGCCGTGATCAGAGCGCCATGCCTGGGTGCAGCTGCTTCAGCTCCTCGAGCTGCCGGAGGGCGGCGATGACGCTGAAGAAGTGGTCGCGGGTGAGCTGCTCGGCCGCGACGGCGTCCCCCGCGATGACCGCCTCGATGATGTCGAAGTGCTCGTTGGCGCCCTTGACCAGGCGGCCCGGCAGCAGGCTTATGTGAAACTGGTAGCGGACATCCTGATAACGGAGCCGTTCCAGGATCCGGTGGGCGGTGGCCTGCCCGCCGATCTCGCGGATCTTGGCGTGCATCAGGTCGCTGATCCTGCTATCGGTCAGCATGTCGCCGCGCTTGACGGCGTCGCCCATCTGGCGCATCAGCGCCTGCAGCTCCGCGTGATCCGCCTCGGTCGCCGCAGTCGCCGCCTTGGCGGCGCACAGGCCCTCGATGACGGCGCGGACCTCGGTGATCTCGACCGCCTCGGCGGGCGTCACCAGGCGGACCGAGGCGCTGCGGTTGCGCGGACGGACGATCAGTCCCTCGTTCGCCAGCTGGACCAGTGCCTCCCTGACCGCACCCCTTGATGTGTCATACCTCGCCGCGAGCTCGGTCTCCACCAGCCGCTGGCCGGGCATGAACTCGCTGTGATAGATGGCCATCCGCAGCTTGTCGAGCAAGCTCACGGTCTCGGGCAGGCCCTGTTCAATGTCGTGGTGGGTATGCACGGTAACCTCTCGCTCCGCTTCATCCATATACGATGCCAGACGAACCGAAGCTGGTGCAGCACGGGCACCCAAACAGCTACCACCCGACCGCACCGGGAACTGCGCAGCCGCCTGCCTTCCGCCCCGCAGCGATCCTGGATTGGACGTGCCCTCGGCCTAGTTCTCCTCGACCTTCGCGAGCGCCGGCGGTCGGTCGTACCAGCCGAAGGTCTCCACGATCGATGAGACGCCGGCGTTCGGCGCGCCGGCCACCACGATCTGCACCGCCTCGGCCGACGCAATCAGCCGTACCGGTGTGTCCAGGTCCTCCGGTGCCTCCTGGGGGATCGCGTCCGGGTGGTCTGCTGGCAGCCGCCACCCGGTGCCGGTGGCGATCGCCTCCTTGCCGGACGCGGCGAGATCCCGGTACGTCCGCCAGCCGCGCTCGGCGATGGCCTGCCGCACGTCCCCTTTGCTCCAGCCGCGGGAGTGGAACAGCCGGGCGTGCTCGGGATTGAGCACGATGATCCCGGCCGCGTTCGGCCGGACCAGCGCGGCGGTGCGGCACAGCGAGTCGGTGAAGTCCGCCACCAGTTGTTCGGGCACGATCGTGTGCCGCGCCTCGACGTGCAGCACCGAGCGGATGACCGTCGCCGTCACGACGGAATCAGAGGCAGCGAAGCCGTTGTCGACGTGCAGCGGCGTCCACGGCGAGTCCTCCTCGTTCTCCGCGATGAAGCAGGAGTACTTGGCGGGGTTACCCTGGGTGGCCTGGTCGAACACATGCGGCTTGAGGCCGAGGCCGTTGATCGCGCCGAGCCTGATGGCCCGGCCGATCGTCGCGTTGGCGCGGAAGCCGGAGCCCCAGACGTTGCCGCGGGAGTTGAGGCCCAGCCGTGCCCGGGCCGGCCCGTGCAGCACCGAGAACGGGGCGGTGCCCGTCGTGGACTGCCAGATCGACCGGCCGACCATGCCGTCGAGACGGAACGCGTCCCACGCGGCGAGCACGACCGGCAGGTACTGCGGCAGGCAGCCGGCGAGCGCCGCGTTGATGGCGGCAAGCCGCACCGTCAGGTTCTTGTTGAGGTGTGCCATGGGCATGAGCACCTCGCCCGGGTCCCGGGAGGTCATTGCCAGGAACTCGGACAAATAGGACTCGGTCACCGGGACGACCGGGAGACCGTCGGTCCAGCCGTGCTCTTGGTAGTACTCCTGGGCACGACGGATCTCGGCCGGATCCTCCAGGGGAGCGTCGCTCGCGATGACTGGCGGTTCTGTCGTCATGGGCATGCCCTCTGCTAACTCGCCGGCCGGATCGTGAGCCCGGCGCCGAGCACCCGGACGATCTCCGGGAGCGCGATGGCTACGATCTCGTCGATCTCCTGCTCGGTCCGCGACGCTATCGGGTGCGGCAGTGCGACGTACTGGTACCCGGGGAACCCGAGTGACCGGGCCATCGCCTCAGCGGTGATACGGAAGGCATCCGTGCAGAGGCTGACAGCGGGGATGCCTGCCCGCTCCAGCACGATCCCATCGGCCAAACTGGCCGCGCTGCACGAGCCTCAATCACCGATCGCCGCGACCGCGAAGTCGCAGTTGTGCAGCATCTGCTGGACGACCGACTCCTCGACCGGCGTCCCGAAGTAGCCCTTGCGGAACATCCGCACCTCGCGGACCCCGTACTTGTCCTGGAGCTCGCGGCCGACGGCCCGCAGCACCACCGTGGCGTTCGGCTTGGTGTTCTCCAGCAGGCCCAGGGTGAGGCCTTGCAGGGACTGCGGCCGGGGCTGCGCGAGCGAGGTGTTGGTACCCTGGTCGCCGTCCCCGGTCGGGTCAAGAAGCGGTTCTCTCATGCGCTATCCCTTCGCCAGTTCGGCGGCCTTGGCAACCACGCCAGCTACCGTCAGCCCGTAGTACTGGTACAGCTCGGCCGGCACGCCGACCTCAAGGTCCACGTCAGGCAGCGCGACTTGGGCAAGGTCGGCGGTGATCCGGTGCCGGGCCAGGGTCTCGGCGACAATCGCGCCGATCCCGCCGTTGACCGTGTGGTCCTCGATGGTGAGCACCTTGCCGGTTCGCGACGCGCTCGAGGTGATCGCGGCCTCGTCGAACGGCTTGAGGAAAGCACCGTCGTACACGTCGGCGTTGATCCCGTGCTCGGCGCGGAGCACGTCGGCAGCCTGGACAGCGAGCCCGACGCCCATCCCGTGCGCGGCCAGCGTGATGTCGTCGCCGGTCCGCAGCCGTGGCCAGGTCCCGTACGCGATCTCCGGCACCTCGGCGTAGACGGGATCGGCCGCCTCGGCGATCCGGATGTAGACCGGCCCGTCGAGCGAGGCAGTGGACCGCATCAGCCCGAGCACCGCGTTGGAGTCGGCAGGCGCGATCACGGTTGTGTTGGCGAAGGTACGGGCGATCGCGATGTCCTCCACCGCGTAGTGCGACGTGCCGAAGTACCCCATCGCGAGCCCGGACAGCCGCCCCACCAGCCGGACCGGCAGGTGGTTGTAGTCCACGTCGGTGCGCAACTGCTCGGCGGTCTTGAGCACGCCGAACGGTGACATGGAAAAGATGTACGGCACGTACCCGCAGGAGGCGAGCCCGGCCGCGAGCGAGACGGAGTTGGTCTCGGCGATGCCGAGTTCGATGTACCGGTCGGGGAACGCCTCGCGGAACTCGGCCAGGGTGTTGGACAGGTCCGCGGTCAGCGTGATGATGCGGTCGTCGGCGGCGGCGATCTCGGTGACCGCGTAGCCGGACGGGTTGGCCTTGAGCGCCGTGTCCCGGTCGATGTCGGAGAAGACGTCGACCATCTTGCGCTCGGCCGGCGGTGCGGGCTCCTGGCTCATGACGCGCTCCCGGAAGTTTCGGCCAGTTCCATGCGGGCGGTGATCTCCGCGACCACGTCGGCGTACTGCTCGGGGTTGAGCAGGCCGAGGTGCCAGGCCTGCGGCTGCTTCTCCATGAAGTCCACCCCGTGCCCCTTACGGGTGCGCGCGATCACGACGGTCGGGGTGTCGCTCGACGGCTCGGGGAGCTCGTCGAACGTCCGGCGCAGCACGCCCGTGTCGTGCCCGTCGATTTCGATCGCGCGCCAGCCGAACGCGGTGAACCGGTCGGCCAGCGGCTCGATGTTCATCGCCGCCGAGGTCGGGCCGGAACCGGAGAACCCGTTGGCGTCCACGATCGCGACCAGGTTGCCGAGCTTGTAGTGCGAGGCGGCCATCGCCGCCTCCCAGACCTGTCCCTCCTGGAGCTCGCCGTCACCGGTGAGCACGAACGCCCGGTAGTCCCGCCCGGACAGGCGGCCCGCCAGCGCCATGCCGGCCGCGACGGAGAGGTTGTGCCCGAGCGACCCCGACGAGAAGTCGATGCCGGGCGCGATCTTCATGTTGGGGTGGTCGTTCAGCGGTGAGCCGACGTGACCGAACTGCTTGAGCAGGTCGCGCGGATAGTAGCCGAGGTCGGCGAGCACGGGCCACAGTCCGGTCGCGACGTGCCCCTTGCCGAGCAGGAACCGGTCCCGGTCGGCCCACCGCGGCTCACCGGGGCGCAGCCGCAGCGTGTGGTAGTAGAGGGTGGCGACGATCTCCGCACATGAGAACGTGGAGGAGTAGTGGCCGAGCCCGGCCTGCGCGATCAGGTCCACCGCCTGCAGCCGGATCCAGTCCGCCCGCCGGTGGAGCTCGGTGTCGGTGACCGACCGCCCGCGCTCCAGAGTCATGTCTTCTGGCATGACGCCAGCGTAAATTCAGCACAACTTGTTGACAATATCCTCGGTGGTCAGCGTGCTATAGGCCCAGCCTGTGCTCGCACACAGTGACGGTCATTGAAATTGAGACTGTTGATGCGTCCCATAAAGCACGTGTATGCCCCTACGCTCCCTGAGTACGTGTCTGACCAGACGGCAGCAATGTGGCGTGATGACAACTTCGCGCAGGTAGCGATGTTAGTCCGGCGATAGAGACCGAAGCGATACCTGATCTTGCTAACACTCGCGTTGACAATGTCGCGGCCCCAGATCAACTCTGTGCACAGGTGTGGTCGTGTAGACCCCTGTCCCCAAAATGCGAGGGCGCATGGAACGCTTCAGGATAGGCAGACGAAACCCCCGGGCGGCGCGTGTCGCCTACGGGGTCCTGGCGGTGGGCGCGGCGCTACTGCTCGCGGCGTGCTCGTCAAACAGCTCGAGCAGCACCAGTACCACCACTCCGGCTACCAGCAGCACTAGCACGATGACGTCGTCAAGCACAGCGTCGCCGTCCTCCGGCGTGAACATCTCCGCGCTGGCTGCCCAGGTGAACGCGGCCGCGGCGGTACCGAGCTTCAGCACCTACGCGGCCCAGTACGGCGGCGCGGTGTCGAACACCTCGAACCTCAAGGGCAAGAAGATCATGATCTTGCCGGGTGACAGCGCGCTGGCGGCGTGCACGGAGATCGCGCAGGCGGTCGCGGCACTCGCCACCGACGAGGGCATGTCGCCGACGATCTTCGCCAACCAGGGCCTGGAGTCGCAGTACAACAGCGCGATCGAAGACGCCATCCACGGCGGATACTCGGCGATCGCGGCCGGCTGTGACTTTGACCCGACGCTGGTCGCGCCCGCGTTCGCTCAGGCGCAGAAGGCCGGCATCGCGGTTGCCGTCTACGGGGCTACCCAGCAGGAGGCCACGCAGACCAACATCACCTACAACAACGTCGACCCGTACGCGCTGGACGCTCAGTACGCGGCCGAAGAGGCGGTCGTGCAGCACAACGGCCAGCCGTTCCAGGCCATCGCGATCACGTCGAACGCGGCGCCGGCCACTGCGATCATGCAAAGCGCCCTGACCACTGAGCTGGCCAAGATCTGCCCCGCCTGCACGGTGAAGGACTACGACGTCGAGGTGCCGGAGTGGGCGACGGACATCCAGTCCACCGTGACCTCGGCGCTGCTGGCGAACCCAAGCGTGTCCGTCATCTTCCCCGACTACGCGGGGATGCTGACCTACATGATGGCTGGCATCGAGGCCGCGCATAAGACCAGCACCGTGAAGTCGTACCTCGCTTTCGGCGGCGGTACGCCGTTCGTTCAGCTGCAGACCGAACAGCCGGGCGAGAGCGTCATCCAGCAGGACATCGGCGGTTACCCGCCGTGGACCGGGTACCTGCTGTTCCTGCAGACCGCCCGTGCGCTCGAGAAGATGCCGCCCATTTCGTACAACGACGCCATCGGCCCGGACCGGATCGTCACCCCGCAGAACGCCGTCAACGTTCTGGAGACCGGCGGCTGGGGAACGAGCTGGGTCAACGGCTTCCGGTCCCTGCTCGGACTGCCGGCGCTGTCGGGCAGTGCGCTGACCGCCGCGTCAACGCTCAACGGCTCGATGACCGGCAAACCCTGATATTCCGTTCCTGAGAGCGACGGCAGCCCGGCGCGCCATTCCGCGCCGGGCTGCCGCCCCGCTCCGGGGGAATCTCCCCACTAGACAGCGAAGGAGGCGTGGGTTGTCGGTCACCGACGAGCAGGAGTCCGCTCCACCGGCGGTCGAGCTGCGCAACATCTCCAAGGATTTCGGCAGCAACCGGGCGCTGGACGACGTGGACCTCCGCATCGGTCACGGCGAGGTGGTCGGGCTCGTCGGGCAGAACGGCTCGGGCAAGTCGACGCTGGTGAAGATACTGGCCGGAGTCCACGACCCAGAACCGGGCGGCCTGTTGTTCGTGAGCGGCGAGGAGGTACCGCTGCCGCTGGCACCCGGCCAGGCCAGCCAGATCGGGCTCAGCTTCGTATACCAGAACCTGGCGCTGTCCGGCGGACTGACCGTCCTGGAGAACCTGACGCTTGGCCAGCGGGTCACCGCGCGGCCCTGGTCACCCATCAACTGGATTTCGGAGCACCGGCGCGCCGCCGCCGTTCTCGAGCGCTACCAGGTCGATCTCGACCTCGACGAGCTGACCGGTGACCTCCAGCCGGTCGACCAGGCGCGGCTCGCGATCGTCCGCGCCGCCGAAGACCTCCGCCAGTACCGCACCCAAAGCGGTTACAAGCACTCGGTGCTCGTTCTCGATGAGCCAACCGTGTTCCTTCCCGAGGAGGAGGTCGAGCGTCTCTTCGATCTCATCCGGACCGTCGTGTCCGAGGGCGCGGCCGTGCTGTTCATCTCGCACGACCTCGTCGCGATCCGCTCGATCACCGACCGTGTGGTCGTGCTCAGAGACGGCCGGGTCGTCGCCGACGTGGCCGCGGGCGAGATCCAGGAGGACGCGCTGGTCGATCTCATCGTCGGCGCTCCAGTGCGGTCCGCGGAGGGCGCCCCGGCCAACGGAGCGCGAGCCGGTGCCGCCCGTGCTACCGCGGTACCGGAGACGCCGGCCGGAACCGCCGACGGCGGAAGCACGCTCGCGCCGGGCGAGAACGTCGTGATCGAGCACCTAGTCGGCGGGCGGTTCACGGACCTGTCGCTGGAGATCGGGGCCGGGGAGATTCTCGGCGTGGCCGGCCTCATCGGCTCGGGCGCCGAGGAACTGCCGTATCTGCTGTTCGGCGCGCGGCCGGCGTTCACCGGCGAGCTGCGCTTCGGTGCCGAGACTCTGGACCTCGGCGCGCTCACCCCCGAGCGCAGTGTGCGCAGGCGCATCGCCCTGGTTCCCGCCGACCGCGGGCTGTTCGGCTTGAGCGAACGGCTCGAACTGTGGGAGAACATCGTCATGCTCGTCGAAGACGAGCACTACCGCGCTGGTGTCTTCCGCCGCGGCGAGCTCGTGGCACTCGCCCGCGAGGCCATCGCCAGGTTCGAGATCCGGCCACCGGTCGCGCACGCCGTCACCTCGACCTTCTCGGGCGGCAACCAGCAGAAGGCGCTGCTCGCGAAGTGGCTGATCGCCCGGCCGCGGCTGCTGCTGCTGCACGAGCCGACGCAGGGCGTGGACGTCGGCGCCAGGCGGGACATCTACCGGTTCGTGAAGTCGGCCGCCGCCCTGACTCAGATGGCGGTGCTGTGGGTGACGACGGACTTCGGCGAGCTCGCGGAGGTCTGCGACCGGGTGATCGTCCTATCCGAAGGACGGCAGACCGACGCGTTCGAAGGCGAAGAACTGAGCGACGAAACAATCAGCGCCGCAGCGCTGCGGCAGATCAGGGAGGTCAGATGAGCGCCCCGCAGGGAGCGGCCGCTCCCGTCGACGAGGACCACCGGGGGGAACCGCCGGAGCGGGCCCGGCCCTCGGTGGTCCGGCGGCTGGGACTGGAGCGCTACGCGATCCTCATCGTGTTCGCGGCGATGGTCGTCGCGTTCGGGCTGGATGTCCCGTCGACGTTCCTGTCGATGGGCAACCTGTCCAACATCCTCGGCTCCCAGGCGGTGCTGTTCATTCTCGTGGTGGCCGTGCTGCTGCCGACGATCATGGGTGACTTCGTCGACCTGTCGCTTGGCGCCTCGCTTGGCCTGTCCGCGATGACCCTGGCCGTGCTGAACGTGCAGCATAACTGGAACGTGGTGCTCGCCTGCCTGGCGGCGATCGCCGTCGCCCTCGTGGTCGGGCTGATCAACGTCTTCTTCGTCGTCTTCTTCGACAACGATCCGTTCATCGTGACACTCGGCACGATGACGATCGTGTCGGGCATCATCTACATCATCTCCGGGGCCAACAGCATCGGGATCGTCTCGACGGGCCTGTCGAACTGGGTCTTCACGAACACCTTCCTGTCGATCCCGCTGGAGTTCTACTACGGCCTGGCCATCTTCCTCGTCGTCTGGTACGTGCTCAGCTTCACCCCCACCGGGCAGAAGGCCCTCGTGATCGGGCAGTCGCGCGAGGTGGCGCGGCTGAGCGGCGTGCGGGTGAACCGCAACCGGTCGTGGGCCTTCATCATCGCGGCGGGCATCGCCGGCATCGCGGGGATCGCCTACGCGGCCACCAACGGAACGGTCGACCCGACGGCCGGCAGCACCCTGATCCTGCCGGCCTACGCGGCGGTCTTCCTCGGCACGACCGCGATCAAGGTGGGCCGCATCAACGCCCTCGGCGCCTTCATCGCGGTCTACTTCCTGGCGACCGGCACCGCCGGACTTGAGCTGCTCGGCGAGCAGAGCTACGTGCAGCAGATCTTCTACGGCGCCGCGCTGGTGGTGGCGATCACGGTGCCGAAGATGAACCGCGACCGCTTCTTCAAGCGGAAGCGAACCGCCTGATGAGGGTCCTGGAGGACCTGTTCGACGTGCGCGGCCAGGTGGCGCTGGTCACCGGCGGCGCGTCCGGGCTCGGCTACGCGTTCGCGTCGATCCTGGCCGATGCTGGCGCCAGCGTGGTCATCGCGGACTGGGACTCCGACGCGCTGAAGCCGGCGGCCGAGTCGCTCGCCGAAGCGGCGGTCGCGGCCGGCCGGGCGCCGTCGCCGCCGGACCGCTCAGGACCGCCCCTGATCAGCGGCCGGACTCTCGATGTCAGCGACGCGGAAGCCACCCGCGCCCTCATCGATGACATCGTCGACAGCCACGGCCGGATCGACATCGTCTTCGCCAACGCCGGGATCGCCCGCGGCCGGCCGCCGATGCTGCCCGAGGGCTGGCTCGATGACATGTCGATGGCCGACTACAACGCGCTGATCGACGTCAACCTGCACGGCGTCGTGTACACCGTGCAGGCCGCCGCCCGGCACATGAAGCGGCAGCGCAGCGGGTCGATCATCACGACCGCGTCCACCGCCGGCCTGCGCAACGACCCGTACACGCCGTACTCCTACACGATCGCCAAGGCCGCCGTCGTCAACTTCACCAAGCAGGCCGCGCACGACCTGGCCCGCTGGGGGGTCCGGGTGAACGCGATCGCGCCCGGCCCGTTCAAGACGCACCTGGGCGGCAAGCAGCCGATGAGCGCGGAGGCGGACGCGATGTGGAGCGCCGTCATCCCGCTCGGCCGGATGGGCGACCCGAAGGAGATCCGCGGCCTGGCGCTGCTGCTGGCGTCGTCGGCCGGCAGCTTCATGACCGGCGGCGTCTACCCGATCGACGGCGGCGCCCTGCTCCAGGGCCCGTCCCTCCCGCCCCTCGGGTAACCGATTCGCGGGCTCAGTGAAGACGACCGCTCGGCCGCCAGCCGCGCAGCGCTTTACAAGTCGTTTAATTTCTGACTTATATATGTGTATTGCGTGTGCGGCAAGGATCGCGTGTCGTCGCGGCCGGCTAACGCCCGGCCCTGACGACACGCGATCTATCCGGCCGTCGGCACGGAGGCTACGCCGCGTACTCCGTCGCGCCGATGAACGCCGCCCACAGCCCGGCGTAGACGCCGTCGCGCTCGAGCAGCTCGTCGTGCGACCCGATCTCGGCGACCCGCCCGTGGTCCATGACGATGATCCGGTCCGCCCGCGCCGCCGTGGTCAGCCGGTGCGCGACCACGATCGTGGTCCGCCGCGCGGACAGCGAGTCGGTCGCCGCGTTGACGGCCGCCTCGGACGCCAGGTCGAGCGCGGCGGTAGCCTCGTCGAGCAGCAGGATGTCCGGGTCGGCGAGTTCCGCCCGGGCGAGCGCGATCAGCTGCCGCTGACCCGCGGACAGGTTCCGGCCGCGCTCACCGACCTCGTGGTCATAGCCGCCGGGCAGCCGGGTGATCATGTCGTGGGCGCCGACGGCCCGCGCCGCCGCCTCGATCTCGTCAAGGGACGCGTCCGGCCGCGCGTACGCGATCGCGTCCGCGACCGTCCCGGTGAACAGATACGCCTCCTGCGGGACCACGCCGAGCCGGTGCCGGAAGGCCGTCAGGTCGTACGACCGCACGTCCACCCCGTCCACCAGAACCGAACCGCCGGTCACGTCGTAGAACCGCGCGATCAGCTTGACGATCGTCGACTTGCCGGCGCCGGTCTGCCCGACGAGCGCCACGGTCTCCCCGGGCTCGATGGCGAACGACACCCCGGCGATCGCCTCGCCGGCCTTGCGCTCAGCCGAGCCCGCGCCGCCCGGCCCGCCAGCCCCGCCGCTGGACAGCGCCGACCCGGTCACGTAGGCGAAGTGCACGTCCCGCAGCTCGATCCGGCCCGCGAACCCGTCCTCCGGCACGGGCACCGGAGAATCGGCCGGCGGTGTGGACGTCCGCAGCCGCAGCATCTCCTTCATCCGCGACAGGCCGACCGACGCCTGCTGGTAGCCGTCGAAGACCTGCGACAGCTGCTGGATGGGCGCGAACACCATGTCGATGTACAGCAGGTAGGCGATCAGCGCCCCGGCCGTCAGCGCGCCCGACCGCACCTCGCCCACCGCGACCACGAGCACCAGCGTCGAGGCCACGGTGGACAGTGTCTGGACGAACGGGAAGTACAGCGCGATGTACCGCTGCGCCCGCAGCCGCGACTCCCGGTAGGCACTGGAGCGCCCGGCGAACCGCTGCTTGTTCGCCGACTCCCGGCGGAAGGCCTGGGTGACCCGCAGCCCGGCGACGTTCTCCGCGAAGTCCGCGTTCACCACCGACACCCGCTCGCGTGCCTCGGTGTAGGCCTTCGCCGACTTCGACCGGAAGATCACGGTCGCCACGAGCAGCACCGGAACGATCGCCAGCACGAGCAGCCCCAGCCGTCCGTTGATCACCAGCATCGCGGCGAGCACCCCGAAGAACGTCAGCACCGAGCTGACCATCGTGACCAGCCCGGTCTGCAGGAACGCCGACAGCGCGTCGACGTCACTGGTCATCCGGGTCATGATGCGTCCGGACAGCTCCCGCTCGTAGAAGTCCAGGCCGAGCCGCTGTAGCTGGGCGAACAGCTTCACCCGGAGGGTGTAGAGCAGCCGCTCGCCGTTCCGCCCGACCACCATGGTCTCGGCGATGTTGACCAGCCAGTCGGCGAAGACGATGCCGAGGCCGAGCAGCGCCATCGTCACCACGAAACCGAACGCCTTCGCCTCCACGCCCGAGTCAATCCCGCCGCGCACCAGGGCGGGCAGCGCGAGCCCGGCGGCCGCGTCGAGCCCGTCCAGGATGAGCCCGAGGGCGAGCGCGAACAGCACCGGCCGCAGCAGCTTGCGCAGCGTGAAGGAGCGATCGCCGGCCCGCGCCGTCGCGAGGTCCACCTTCGGCGTGTCCTTGATCGGCGGCAGCGCCGCCACCCGCTCCAGCAGCTCGGGGCTCGGCGGTACCGACCCGATCATGCCGTCGAACGCGACGTTGCCGCGCCCGCCGCCGCCGCGTCCGGCACCGCGACCGCCGCGGGCGCCACCGCTGCCGATGGCCGGGGTCGCCGTGAGCGCTCGCGCCGCCCCCATGTCTCGCACCGATGATATGGAACGGTCCCGTGTTTCACTCCCGCCCCGACCGCGACTCTGCTCGGCCGGCACCGTGGACAGGGCGTCTATGTCGTCGGTGGCTTCGGCCCCGGACAGTTCCGGCCCGGTGATCAGCAGCCGGTACAGCTCGGAGCGCTCGGCGAGCTCCTCGTCGGTGCCGACGTCGGCGAGCCGGCCGTCCGCGGTGAGCACCGCGATCCGGTCGGCGAGGTTGAGCGTGGACCTCCGGTGCGCGATGAGCAGCGTGGTCCGCCCGGCCATGACCCGGTGCAGGGTGGCGTGAATCTCCGCCTCGATCCGCGGGTCGACCGCCGAGGTCGCGTCGTCGAGCAGCAGCAGCCGCGGGTTGGTGATCAGCGCCCGGGCGAGCGCGACCCGCTGCCGCTGCCCGCCGGAGAGGGTGAGCCCCTGCTCGCCGATGACCGTGTCGTAGCCGTCGGGCAGCTCGCGGATGAACTCGTCCGCCTCGGCGGCCTTGGCCGCCGCGATGACCTGCTCGTCGGTAGCGTCCGGGCGGCCGTAGGCGATGTTCGCCTTGACGCTGTCGGAGAACAGGAAGGACTCCTCCATCACCATGCCGATCGCGGACCGCAGCGACTCCTGGGTGACGTCGCGGACGTCGTAGCGGCCGATCTTCACCGCGCCGCCGCGCACGTCGTAGAACCGGGGGAGCAGCAGGGACAGCGTGGACTTGCCGGA
>Ga0335075_10008768_pt1 | contig 15482 bp, 16 predicted proteins | sample Lox_Sample_24_FD_206723 | JGI IMG/M metagenome (GOLD analysis project Ga0335075, IMG submission 206723) | Soil microbial communities from Loxahatchee National Wildlife Refuge, Florida, United States - Lox_Sample_2.4 | ecosystem: Environmental > Terrestrial > Soil > Wetlands | place: USA... | reverse complement strand
TCAGCGTGACGCGATCGGACCCGTTGCGGCCGGTTGACTGCATCGTGCGGGTGCGGGCGAAGGATGGCAGTGAGACCGGTCGGCGTGAGGTGCTGGTTCCCCCGGCATCCGAGACAACGGTCCAGGTTACGGCGATCGTCAAGTCCTCCCAACCGCCGGCAATGGGCGACGTTTACGGCTGCGGCACCGACGTGCCGCGCTATCTGCGCGCGCCCTGACCGCACCAATTTCCGGCGGTCGCTGGCAAACGCCCAACTGCGAAAACGTGTTCGGCGCCCGCGGCGGCGGTGGTAGGATGTTCGGATGCACGGTTCCAACTGGGACCGTGTATTGCTGCATTAGCGGCCATCTGCGCCGCGCAGGGGGTCCGCCCGACTACTGGGGTCGGCAGTACACGTGGTGGAACCCGGCAGCAAGACGGACAACCTACTGACGCGGACGCCGCGGAACCGACACCACAAGGAGCACGACGAGATGACGGACACTCAGGTGACCTGGTTGACCCAGGAGTCACATGATCGACTCAAGGCTGAGCTCGATCAGTTGATTTCGAACCGTCCGGTCATCGCCGCGGAAATCAACGACCGGCGCGAGGAGGGGGACCTGCGCGAAAACGGCGGATACCACGCGGCCCGCGAGGAGCAGGGCCAGCAAGAGGCCCGCATCCGTCAGCTGCAGGACCTACTCAACAACGCGAAGGTCGGCGAGGCTCCCAAGCAGTCCGGGGTGGCGCTGCCCGGTTCGGTGGTGAAGGTTTACTACAACGGCGACAAGTCCGACAGCGAGACGTTCCTGATCGCCACCCGCCAGGAGGGTGTCAACGACGGCAAGCTCGAGGTGTACTCACCGAACTCACCGTTGGGCGGGGCGTTGATCGACGCCAAGGTGGGTGACACCCGCAGCTACACGGTGCCCAACGGCAACACCGTCGAAGTGACGCTGATCAGCGCGGAGCCATACCACGCCTGATTAGGGCACTGGTCTGGGACAACGGCGAGATCAAATCGGCTGATGGCGCGCATCGCCGAGGATTTAGGCCTGGTCTTGCTCGACAACGCGTCAGCGCAACCGGCATTGGACCGGGCTCGTCACGGACGCGTTTTGAGCGCCGCGGTGCTGCTGGACTTGGCGCACGCCTGCCGGATCCGGCCGGCGGTTGACAGCGAGCCGGTGCAAGCGGGACGGCTGGTAGTGCTGAGCGGGCCGGATCCGGCCGATCCGGTGGTGGCACCGGCGCTGAACCTGTTGCTGCGTCGTCCCATGAGTCCGGCCGCGGCGATCGCCAAGCTACGACGCGCCACTCCGGCCGCCGTGCGCTGGCAGCTTGAGCGCAGCGGTCACGTCCAACAGGTTCGCCTGCAAACCAAGGGACTCCGGCGCCCGCGGGCGTGGCCGTTGGTCGACCGGACCCGGGTGGCGCAGATTCGGGCGGCGATGATGTCCGCGCTGTTCGATCACGACAAACCCGACCCGGCGACGGCGGCGGTGATCTCGCTGCTATACACGGTCGACGGGCTGGGTAGGGTACTGAGCCTCAACGACCGGGGCTGGGGGTGGGTGCTCAGTCGGGCGGGTGATATCGCCAGCGGGAGCTGGGTGCGAGAGTCCGAACCGGAATTGGCCGAAGTCAACTTGGCTGTGACGACCGCGGCCATCCGTCCCGCGTTGAGATAGGGTTCAGCTTCCCGGCGAGCAGTCCCCGGCAAGCGGGCAGTATCCCCGGCAAAGCACCGAAAAATCCGCCGTGTCGGCGGTTTTCACGTCTGCTCGCCCTACTGGGCGAGCGCCTGCTCCAGATCGGCGATCAGGTCGGCGATGTCCTCGATGCCAACCGACAGCCGCACCAGGTCGTCAGGCACCTCCAGCTGAGAACCCGCGGTCGACGCATGCGTCATCGCGCCGGGATGCTCGATCAGCGACTCGACCCCACCGAGCGACTCGGCCAGGATGAACACCTTGGTGCCGGCGCACAGCGCCTCGGCGGCGCTGCGTCCGCCGCGCATCCGCACCGACACCATGCCGCCGAAACCGCGCATCTGCCGGGCCGCGATCCGGTGTCCGGGATGGGTGGGCAGACCCGGATACAGCACCGCGCTCACCGATGCGTGCCCGGCAAGGAATTCCGCAACCGCAGCGGCATTTTCGCTGTGCCGTTGCATGCGCAGCACCAGCGTCTTCAGGCCGCGCATCGTCAGGTAGGCATCAAAGGGTCCCGGCACCGCACCGGCCCCGTTCTGCAAGAACGCGAACGCCGCGTCCAACTCCTCGTCGTTGGTGACCAGCGCTCCGCCCACCACATCGGAATGGCCGCCGATGTACTTGGTGGTCGAATGCAGCACGATGTCGGCGCCTAGCGTCAACGGCTGTTGCAGCGCGGGTGAGGCAAACGTGTTGTCCACCAGCACTTTCGTGCCAGTCTCGGTGCCAAGCTCAGCAATGGCCGCGATATCGGCGATCGACAGCAGCGGGTTGGTGGGTGTTTCCACCCAGATCAGCCGGGTGCGCGGGGTAAGCGCTGCACGGACCGCGTCGAGATCTGACAGCGCGACCGGCGTGTGCCGCACACCCCACCCGGTGAACACCTTGTCGATCAGCCGGAATGTGCCGCCGTAGGCATCGTCGGGGATGACCACGTGGTCGCCGGGGCGCAGCATGGCCCGCAGTGCACAGTCGCTGGCCGCCATGCCGGAACCGAACGCCCGGCCGAACCTACCGTCCTCGACGGCGGCCAACGCGGTCTCCAGCGCGGTCCGGGTCGGGTTGCCGGTGCGCGCGTACTCGAATCCGCTGCGCAGACCACCGACGCCGTCTTGGGCGAAGGTGCTGCTGGCGTAGATCGGGGTGTTGACGGCACCGGTCAACGGATCAGGTCGGTAGCCGGCATGGATGGCCTTGGTGGCCAGCCCGGCAGTTTCGAAGCGCTGTTCGCTCATCGACGCTCAGCCTAGCCATCCCGATCAGGTTGGCTGGTGTGCGATATCGGAGATCTCGTCGGGCAGCGTCGGCTCGAGTGGCAGGCACACCGTCGCCATGATCATGTCAGCCAGCGTCTGACGTTTGGCAGTCCAGAGCGGAAACAGGTAGCCGATGTGGAAGATGACGGCGTCGACCAGGTGGGTGATCTGGCGCAGCACAGACCAACCGAATCCCATTGGCTGCCCGGTGTTCTCGCTGACGACTTTGAACTTCAGCACCGACTTGCCGATGCTCGATCCGGTGGTGCCCTGACGGTAGCCGTAATTCCAAACCAGATAGGCCAATCCGACCAGTACTGCCCCCCACATCACCGTCAGACCCATCTTGGAATAGCTGACAGAGCAGATCTGGTCGACGTCGTACTGCGTGATGTCGGTCAGACATGCGCTATCGAGACTGTTCTGCAGAACCAGCCACCCGGCACCGAGGATGAGCGCAAACGGCAGGTTGTCGATCAGATATGCCCCGACCCGGCTGAGCCACGGTGTGTAGGCCCGCTGCGGCAGACCGCGGATCGCCGGCCCGGGCGGCGGCGGCGCATACCCGCCAGCGGGCGGGGGTGGCGGCGGGTACTCGCCACCACCCGGCAGCGGGGGCGGTAACGGTTGGTCGGTCATGAACGGCGTTCCTCTACACAGAATTTGCTGGGCCGGCCGGCATTAGGTTAACCGAGAACCGGGACAATCAGGGTGCGGCCAGGAGACCGTCGGCGGGGCGGGATGCGCGGCCGGCATCACCCGCTGTCGCCGAACCGCGCCACCGGCCCGGTGGTTTGCTACCCGAAGTAATTTGCCGGCAAACCGCCCCGCTACCTGCGTCGTGCGCCCCGTCGCGGACGTCACACCCGCAGCGCGGGGAAGGGCCCGAACGGCAGGTTGCGCACGACCGACCATGCCAACACCAACACCAACATCCCCGATGGTGCCCACCGATGGTGCTGCCAACTCCAGATCCGCCGGCCGACCACACGGCCGTACACCCAGGCCGCATACGTCCACGCCAACAACGCCAGCGCCATCAGGCCCAGCGCGTTGAATTTCGCCGCAGCCAGCAGGTTGCCGTGCAGCAGCGAGTACAACATCCGCGAACTGCCGCACCCGGGACAGTCGATGCCCAACAGCAGCTTGGTGGGACACCCCGGAATTAGGCCACCGGGCGTGGTCGGGTCGGCCCACCAGACGACGGCGCAGACCACCGCCACCGCAGCGGCAACGCCGAGCGGGGCTCCGATGCGCTGCGCGATCGGCGCGGTCCGGCGCGCCGTCAATTCGATCACGATTGCTGCATTGACGACCCGAGTACCGCGACGTTGATGATGATCGAGATGACGATCACGACGGCCCCGATGATCGCCCCCCACATTGCCCACTTCCTGGCGTCCGCGGACGCCTGCTGGGCCTCGGCATACCTGCCCTGCGCCCACAACCCGGAAACCTGGGTCGCCTTTACGATCGAGACGATGCCCAGCGGAAGGCAGCAAAACAGAGTGACCAAGATGGCCCAGACGAGGTGGCTGTCGGGTTGCACCCCGCCACCCGGCGGCCCCGGCGGGGGATAGCCGCCGCCCGGCGGGGGATAGCCGCCGCCCGGTGGCGGATAGCCGCCGCCCGGTGGCGGAGGCGGATAGCTTCCCGGCGGTGGGCCGGGAGGGTAATCGGTCATCGGTGGCCTCCTCGATAGGACTGAGCTGGCAAAATGCAGCGTTGCAGAACGCTACCCGAATGACCTGGCCAAAAGAATGGAAATTAGCCCGATCGTTACTGGTAACAGGCCTCCGCTACCGACGTCGCGGGCCGTCGGACAGGAAACCCAGCAAGTCATACCGGGTGATGACCCCCACCGGTTTGCCCTCCTCGACGACCATGACGGCGTCCAGGTCCCGCAACGTCTTGGCCAGCGAGCTGACCAGTTCGCCGGCCCCGATGATCGGCAGCGGCGGGCTCATGTGCATCCCCACCGCGTCGGCCAGGTTGGCGCGGCCCTCGAAGACGGCCGAAAGCAGTTCGCGCTCAGAGACACTGCCGGCCACCTCGCCGGCCATCACCGGCGGCTCGGCGCCGACGACGGGCATCTGCGACACCCCGTACTCGCGCAGGATGCCGATCGCGTCGCGCACCGTCTCCGACGGGTGGGTATGCACCAGGTCTGGTAGTGCGCCGGTTTTCCCTCGCAGCACGTCGCCTACGGTGGGCTGTTCGATTGAGCCGTCCAGCCTGGTGCGCAGGAACCCGTATGACGACATCCAGGCGTCGTTGAAGATCTTCGACATGTAGCCGCGGCCGCCATCTGGCAGCAACACCACCACCAGCGCGCCGGGCCCGGCTTGCTCGGCCACCTTCAGCGCCGCCACCACCGCCATGCCGCAGGAGCCGCCCACCAGCATGGCCTCTTCGCGGGCCAGCCTTCTGGTCATGTTGAACGAATCGGAGTCGGACACCGCGATGATCTCGTCGGGCACCCTGCGGTCGTAGGCCACCGGCCAGAAGTCCTCACCCACACCTTCGACGAGATAAGGCCGGCCGCTGCCACCGGAGTAAACCGAACCTTCCGGGTCGGCGCCGATGATGCGCACGGCTCCGCCGGAGATCTCCTTGAGGTAGCGACCGGCGCCGGTAATCGTGCCGCCGGTCCCGATACCGGCCACGAAATGGGTGACCTGGCCGTCGGTGTCGGCCCAAATCTCTGGGCCGGTGGTCTCGTAGTGGCTCGCCGGGCCCTCAGGATTGGAGTACTGGTCGGGCTTCCAGGCGCCGTCGATTTCGGTGACCAACCTGTCGGAGACGCTGTAGTAGCTGTCCGGATGGTCGGGCGGTACCGCCGTCGGGCACACCACCACCTCAGCGCCGTAGGCGCGCAACACGTTCTGCTTGTCCTCGCTGACCTTGTCGGGGCAGACGAACACGCACCGATAACCGCGGTATTGGGCCACCAAAGCCAAGCCGACGCCGGTGTTTCCGGAGGTGGGTTCGACGATGGTGCCGCCCGGCTTGAGCTGACCGTTGGCTTCGGCGGCGTCGATCATCTTCACCGCGATCCGGTCTTTGCTGCTCAAGCCCGGGTTGAAGTACTCAACCTTGGCGACGACCCTGCCGGACCCCGCCGGCACGACCGAGTTCAGCTGAACTAGTGGAGTATTGCCGATCAGTTCACTGATGTGTCGCGCGATCCGCATGCCTTCATGGTCTCAGGTGCCGCGGCGGTGCGCGCGAGCACGCCCGGCGACGATGCGGCCCGCGCACCGAGGTGGGGGCACCCCCAGCCGGGTAGCGGCGAGGGGCAGGCCGGGCAATCGGTACTAGCCGGTGGCCTCGCGGATGTACTGACCAATCTGGCGCAGCGAGCGGGTCGCCTCGCGCACCCCCGGCGCGGCGAGCTGGAAATCGTGGATCTGGCCGGGCCATACCCGAACCTCGGCCGGCACGCCCGCCGCCGCGAGCCTGTGAGCGGCCAAGCGCGCGTCGTGCAACAACACCTCGGATCCCGAGACATGGATGAGTGTGCGGGGCAGCCCGGGCTCGAGGTGGTCGAGCGGCTCATAGAGCTGCTCGGGCTCTCCGTCGACGATGTTCTTGGCTGCCGCCTTGGCGACCAGCGCGACCAGCGCATCGAATGCCTTCGCCGGGAACATCGCGTCGGTCTTGATGTTGGGATGGGACTGTTTGGGCTCCTTGGCCAGTTGCAGCAACGGCGAAATGGCTACCAGCGCCGCCGGTTGCTCGTTTTTCCGTTGCAGGCGCTGCGCCAGCGCCAGTGCGAGGTACCCACCGGCAGAGTCGCCCGCCAAGACGATCTGATCCGGGTCGTATCCGCGCAGCCGCAGCCAGCGGTAAGCATCGTGGCAGTCGTCGAGGGCCATGCCGACCGAATGCTTGGGGATCAGCCGGTAGTTCACCACCAGCACTGGCGAGTCGGCGAACCGCGACAGGGCGTTCACCACTCTGCTGTGCGAATTGACCCCACACGTCAAAAAAGCGCCGCCGTGCAGGTAAAGCACTATGCGGCGGTTGCCATCGGCCGGCAGGACCCCGGGAGCGCGAACCAGCATGGCGTTGGCGTTGGGTAGCTCGACTTTGGCGCGGACGGTTCCTGGACCAGGAAGCAGGACCCGCGAAGCGAAGTCGACGATGCCGAACGGCCAAGGCATGTGTGGCACATGGCTGCCGATGGCCAGGGTCGGACGGATAGTCAGGTGACAAGCCAGGGACAGCAGGCGTGCAGCGATACTCGGACCGCTTTCGACCACCTCGACAGGTTTGCCGTCGCTGAGCGGAAATGGGCGCACCCCGGATGTGTTGCGGGCGCGCAGACTATTTCTGGGGAGGCTGGGTACCTTACTCGGTGCGGTCATGCTCACACTTCCTACGTCGTTGTAGTCAGTCGACGAAGTAGCAGAGCATCCGGTTCAGTCCTGTGGCGTTTAGTTCATCGAGTTCGCCGCTCAGCCAACCTCGCAGACTTAGCTTGACACGTATAAGAAGTTCAACAATCAAAGAGTCTGATTCGATACCAGAATTGACCCGTCCCGTAATCGGTGTCGACTCCCGGCTCGCTGAACACCGGCCGCGGGCGACCTAAACTGATCGCGTGGTACGACGCGCGCCGCGGGGTTCGATGGTTGCGCTGGCCGCAGCAGGCGCGCTGGCGTCGACGGGCACTGCCTACTTGGGGGCCCGCAACCTGCTGATCGGCCAAGCCGAGCGCGCGCGCAGCGTCATCCCGAAATCCTGGGACGTCCCGCCGCGAGCTGACGGCATGTACGTGCCGGGCGACGGCCCGGTGCAGCGCTGGCAGCGCGGAATGCCTGTCGACCTGCACCTGATGATCTTCGGCGACTCGACGGCAACCGGGTACGGCTGCCGTATCGCCGACGAAGTTCCCGGTGTGTTGATCGCGCGCGGACTGGCCGACAACAGCGGCAAGCGCATCCGGTTGAGCACCAAGGCGATCGTCGGAGCCACATCGAAAGGCCTGTCCGGTCAGGTCGACGCCATGTTCGTGGCCGGTCCGCCGCCGGACGCCGCGGTAATTCTGATCGGCGCCAACGACGTCACCGCGCTCAACGGCATCGGCGCCTCCGCGCGGCGGCTGGGCGCGGCGGTGCGGCGGCTGTGCGCCAGCGGCGCGGTGGTCGTCGTTGCGACCTGTCCCGATTTCGGGGTCGTCAAGGCCATCCCGCAGCCGTTGCGTTGGACCGTACGCACCCGAGGTCTGCGACTCGCCCGAGCACAGGCCGGTGCCGTGAAGGCGGCCGGTGGGGTGCCGGTGCCATTGGCCTCGTTGCTCAGCGCGGAGTTTCGGCATGCACCGGAACTAATGTTGTCCGACGATCAGTTTCATCCATCGGCCGCCGGATACGCGCTCGCCGCGAGCCAGCTGCTGCCTGCGCTGTGCCATGCGCTCGGCGATTGGGCCGGCGAGCCGGTGCCCGCCCTGCCGTCGGCGGCCGACACCGAGTCCGGTTCCGGCTACCCGACCTTTGGGCTGATCTCGCGGCTATGGCGGCGGCCCACCACCGGCGTGCCGGCACCGCTCGTCGTACCCGCCCCCGGCTAGATTGCCCGGCTCCTCCCGGGCCGTGTGACGGCCCGCATCGTCGCCGGGCTAGATCCGATTGCCCGGCTCCTCCCGGGCCGTGTGACGGCCCGCATCGTCGCCGGGCTAGATTCGGTCGAGACCACATCCCATTGGAGGGAGCCGTCATGCCGGAAGCCGTCATCGTCTCAACCGCGCGTTCGCCGATCGGCCGCGCCCGGAAAGGGTCGCTGGTCAGCATGCGGGCCGACGACCTGGCAGCGCAGATGGTACGCGCCGCTTTGGACAAGGTGCAGGCGCTGAACCCGCACCAGATCGACGACCTGATCTTGGGCTGCGGCCTGCCCGGTGGCGAGCAAGGTTTCAACATGGCCCGGGTGGTCGCCGTCGAACTCGGCTACGACTTCCTGCCGGGCACCACCGTCAACCGGTACTGCTCATCGTCACTGCAGACCATCCGGATGGCCTTCCACGCGATCAAGGCCGGCGAAGGCGACGCGTTCATCTCCGCGGGCGTAGAGACGGTCTCCCGGTTCGGCAAGGGCAACTCGGACTCCTTGCCCGACACCAAGAACCCCCTGTTCGACGAGGCCCAGCAACGTACCGACACGGCGGCTGAGGGCGCTGACGAATGGCACGATCCCCGCGCCGATCAGGCGGTGCCCGACGTCTACATCGCAATGGGTCAAACCGCCGAAAACGTCGCCCTACTCACCGGAATCAGCCGCGAAGACCAGGACCACTGGGGCGTGCGCAGCCAGAACCGGGCCGAGGAAGCGATCAAGAGCGGGTTCTTCGAGCGCGAGATCGAACCCGTCGCCCTCCCCGACGGCACCACGGTCAGCACCGACGACGGTCCGCGACCGGGAACCACCTACGATAAGGTCAGCGAGCTCAAACCGGTGTTCCGGCCGAACGGCACTGTGACCGCGGGTAATGCCTGCCCGCTAAACGACGGCGCCGCCGCGGTGGTGATCACCAGCGACACCAAGGCCAAAGAACTCGGCCTGACGCCGTTGGCGCGCGTTGTGGCCACCGGGGTGAGTGGCCTGTCCCCGGAGATCATGGGCCTTGGACCGATCGAGGCGAGCAAGAAGGCGTTGGCGAATGCGGGCATGTCGATCAAAGACATCGATCTGTTCGAGATCAACGAGGCGTTCGCGGTGCAAGTCCTCGGCTCGGCCCGGGAATTGGGTATCGACGAGGACAAGCTGAACGTGTCCGGCGGTGCGATCGCGCTGGGCCACCCGTTTGGCATGACCGGCGCCCGCATCGCAACCACACTGCTGAACAACCTGACCACCTACGACAAGACGTTCGGCCTGGAGACCATGTGTGTGGGCGGCGGCCAGGGTATGGCGATGGTGCTCGAACGGCTGAGCTGAGATAGGCCCAGCAGACGTAGCAGCTAGTCGTTCTGGAAGTAACTGAGTAGGCGCAAGATCTCCATGTACAGCCACACCAGCGTCACGGTCAGGGCCAGCGCAATGCCCCACGCCGCCTTGTCCGGCGCGCCGGCGCGGATCAGCTGGTCGGCCGTGTCGAAGTCGATGAGGAAGAAAAACGCCGCCACGCAGATGCACGCCAGCGAGAAGATGATTGCCAAGGGTCCGCCGCTGCGCAGGCCCAGGCCCGCACCGTGGCTGACACCGAACATCCCCAGAAGCAGGTCGCCGATCATCAGGGTCAGCACACCGAAGCCGGCGGCGATGACCATGCGGGTGAACTTGGGGGTGACCCGGATAGCGCCGGTTTTATAGACGACCAGCATGCCGGCGAACACCCCGAGTGTTCCCAGGATGGCCTGCCCGATCATCGCCCCGGCATTGGTGGACGACACCTGGATGTTGGCCATGACAAATGAAAAGGCGCCGAGGACCACGCCTTCGAGCGCAGCGTATGAGAGCACGATCGCCGGGTTGTCCTGCTTACGCCCCCAGATGGCGAACATCAGCAACGCCAAGCCGCCGAATCCGCCAACGTACAGGAACGGCATCGCCAGCGCCTGGTTAGCCTCCACCATGAAGTAGGAGACAGCGGCGACAGCCGACAGCACCGCCAGGGTGATCCCGGTCTTGGTGACGACGTCGTCGATGGTCAGCGGGCGAGAAACGCCTGCCCGCTGGTCGACATACGGGGCATAGGGGTCTGCCTGATGCCCATACTGGGTCGCGACGCCAGTCCCAAACTGCGCGTACCCGCCGCGCTGCTTGGGCAGCGAGCGAAATACCGGGTTGCTAGTCTCCCGCACCGTCGGTTCCTCTCTTGAGCTGTTATTTCGAGCTGTGCGAACAACTGATCAACGAACCGTAGTCCAGCCGGGTTCCCAGCGGGGCTTTACCTGATGTGCGGCCGGACCTACTCGAGATAAACCTTACCCGCGGGCACCTCGACGCGGGTAACGATCTAGATTGCTGACCAAGTCCTGCCCAGCATTCGACGAGGGATTCACTGACATTCACCGAGGGGAGACCACGCGCGTGACGGACGGATCCGGCGAGGTGTTGACCCGCGTTGAGGATGGTGTGGGTTTTGTGACGTTGAATCGGCCGAAGGCGATCAATTCGTTGAATCAGGGCATGGTCGATGAGCTGGGTGTGGTGCTGGCGGGGTGGGAGCAGGACGCCGCTGTGGGTGTGGTGGTGCTCTCGGGTGCTGGGGAGCGCGGTCTGTGTGCGGGCGGGGATGTGGTGGCGATCTATCACAGCGCGCGCGGCGACGGGGTGGCCGCGCGGCGGTTTTGGCGCGCGGAGTATCTGCTCAACGCCGCGATCGGCCGGTTTGCCAAGCGGTATGTGTCGTTGATGGACGGCATCGTGATGGGTGGTGGGGTGGGGGTGGGGGCGCATGCCAACACCCGGGTGGTCACCGATACCACCAAGATGGCCATGCCCGAGGTCGGTATCGGGTTTGTTCCCGACGTCGGCGGGGCGTATCTGCTGTCGCGGGCACCGGGCTTGTTGGGTGTGCATGCGGCGCTGACCGGGGCGCCGTTCTCGGGTGCTGATGCCATCGCGCTGGGGTTCGCCGATCACTTTGTGCCCCACGACCGGCTCGAGACGTTTTGCCGGGCCATCGTCGCCGACGGCGTGCAGGCCGCGCTGGCCGCCCACGCCGCCGAGCCACCACCGAGTGACCTTGCCGCTCACCGTGAGTGGATCGACCAGTGCTATGCCGGTCAGACCGTTGCCGACATCGTGTCCGCGCTGCGCGGCCATGACGCCGGGCCGGCCCACGACGCCGCGGCCCTGATCGCCACCCGCTCTCCGATCGCAGTGTCGGTGACGCTGGCCGCGGTGCACCGTGCCGCCAAACTGGACACGCTGCAAGATGTTTTGACCCAGGACTATCGGGTGTCGTGCGCGTCGCTGCGCTCCCATGATCTGGTGGAGGGCATCCGGGCCCAGCTAATCGACAAGGATCGCAACCCGCAGTGGTCACCGGCCTCGCTGGCCGCGGTGAGCAGCGCCGACGTCGAGGCGTACTTCGCCCCAGTCGATGACGATCTGACGTTCTAGGAAGGGCAGGACATGGCCGAACAAGAATGGGACACCATCCTGGTCGAGCGCGACGGGCGGGTCGGGCTGATCACACTGAACCGGCCCACAGCACTCAATGCGCTCAACAGCCAAATGATGCACGAAGTGACCACCGCGGCCACCGACTTCGATGCCGACCCGGGCATCGGGGCGATCGTCATCACCGGTTCGGCCAAGGCGTTCGCCGCCGGTGCCGACATCAAAGAGATGTCGGAGCTGGCGTTCGCCGATGTGTTCGACGGCGACTTCTTCGCGCCCTGGGCCACCCTGGCCGCCGTGCGCACCCCGATGATCGCCGCGGTCGCCGGACATGCCCTGGGCGGGGGCTGCGAACTGGCGATGATGTGCGACGTGCTGATCGCCGCCGACACCGCGAAATTCGGCCAACCCGAGATCAAACTCGGCGTGCTACCCGGCATGGGGGGTTCGCAGCGGCTGACCCGCGCCATCGGCAAAGCCAAAGCCATGGACCTGATCCTGACCGGGCGCACCATCGACGCCACCGAAGCCGAACGCAGCGGCCTGGTCTCGCGGGTAGTACCCGCCGACGACCTGCTCACCCAAGCCAAAGCCGTCGCCAGCACCATCTCCCAAATGTCCCGCTCAGCCACCCGGATGGCCAAAGAAGCCGTCAACCGCGCCTTCGAAACCACCCTGACCGAAGGACTGCTCCACGAACGCCGCCTCTTCCACTCCACATTCGCCACCCACGACCAAACCGAAGGAATGACCGCCTTCATCGAAAAACGAGCACCAAACTTCACCCACCGCTAAGGAGCCCATGGTGAGCGAGACGACGGTCGCCGGATCCCCTGAAGCAGTCGTCGAGCCGCCGCGCAAGAAACCGTGGTGGATTCGGCGCTACACCTTCACCGGCACCGCGGTCGGCCTGGTGTTCCTGTGGTTTTCGATGACACCGTCACTGTTGCCCCGCGGACCGCTGTTTCAAGGTTTGGTCAGCGGCCTATCCGGCGCGATCGGCTACGGCATCGGGGTTTTCGCGGTATGGCTGGTTCGCTACATGCGGTCAAAAGATTCCAGCCCGCCGGCACCGCGCCGAGCGTGGCTGATCCTGATCGCCGTCGGCGCGGTCGGCATGGTCGCGATGGTGATCTGGTTTCACGTCTGGCAGGACCGGGTGCGCAATTTGATGGGCGTCCCGCACCTGACCTGGATCGACTATCCACTGGCCACCGCGCTGTCGTTGCTCGTGCTGTTCGCCGTGGTCGAGATCGGCCAGCTGATTCGCCGACTATTCCGCTTCCTGGATCTCCGCCTCGATCGCTTTGTGCCGCCACGGGTTTCGGCCGTCATCGTGGTGTTCTTGCTGGTGGCGCTGACGATCGCGCTGCTCAACGGCGTGGTGGTGAAATTCGCGATGCGGACCATGAACAACACGTTCGAAGCGGTCAACAACGAAATGGATCCCGACACCGCCGCGCCGAAGACGCCGCTGCGTTCCGGCGGGCCGCAGTCGCTGGTGTCCTGGGAATCGCTGGGACATCAGGGCCGCATCTTCGTCGAGGGCGGACCCACTGTCGCGCAGCTCACCGCCTTCAACGGCGCCCCGGCAATCGAACCGATCCGCGCCTACGCCGGACTGGAATCCGCCGACGGCATCACCGCCACCGCGGAGTTGGCCGCGCGCGAGTTGCAGCGCACCGGTGGACTGCGTCGCGCCGTCATCGCGGTCGGAACCACCACCGGCACCGGCTGGATCAACGAGGCGGAAGCCGATGCGCTGGAGTACATGTACAACGGCAACACCGCGATTGTGAGCATGCAGTACTCGTTCCTGCCCAGTTGGCTGTCGTTCCTGGTGGACAAGAACAACGCCCGCCTCGCCGGGCGGGCACTGTTCGAAGCGGTGGACACGCTGGTCCGCAAGCTGCCGGAAGCCCAGCGTCCCAAGCTCGTGGTGTTCGGCGAAAGCCTGGGCTCATTCGGCGGCGAAGCGCCGTTCATGAGCCTCAACAATGTCCTGGCCCGCACCGACGGCGCACTGTTTTCCGGGCCGACCTTCCAGAACACCATCTGGACCGATCTCACCGCGGCCCGCGATCGCGGCTCACCGGAATGGCTGCCGATCTACGACGACGGACGCCATGCGCGGTTCGTGGCACGTCCGGACAACCTGGGTCGGCCGCCCGCCGAATGGCACCACCCGCGGGTGGTGTATCTGCAACATGCGTCCGACCCCATCGCCTGGTGGAATCCCGACCTGCTGTTCCGCAGACCCGACTGGTTACGCGAAAAGCGTGGCTACGACGTGCTGCCCGAGACCGAGTGGATTCCGGTCGTCACGTTCTTGCAGGTGTCTGCGGACATGGCGGTGGCGACCGATGTGCCGCAGGGGCACGGTCATGTCTACGTCGCCGATGTCGCCAACGGCTGGGCGGCGGTCCTGCAGCCGCCGGGCTGGACGCCGGAAAAGACCGAGAAACTGCGCCCGCTGCTGCACGCCGGCGACACCTGACCGCCCGGCGAGCAGTCGCTGGGTGTGCGACGGGTTTCGGCTGTCTTAACAGTCGCTACGCCGCAATGAATATCTATCGCGGCGATCGATTAAGTGGCAACATCAACCATCCGGGATCCGATGAAGGGAGTGTCATTCGGGACTCGGTGAAGGGAGTGATCAATGACACGGGCAAGGTCATCCGGCGCCCGCGGCAGCATCGCGAAGATCGCGGTGGCGGGGGTCCTCATCGGTATCCCCATCGCCGCGGTGAGCGTCCCGGCGTATGCGGCGCCCGGTTTCGGCGGCGAGCCGACTGTACTTCCGGCGCCGCTCCCTGCGGATCCACCCACCAATGCGCCAGAGCCGCCAGCACCACCCCCGGCGCCCACGCAGTCCAACTACGGCTACACCGATGACTGGTGGGGTTACGGCACTGACAGCAGCGGCGGCGGCGGCGGGGGCGGCTGAGACCGGCTAACGCCCGGCCAGCACTCCGGCGGCAGCAAGCGCGTGGTAGCCCCCGATGACGTCGGTGGCGCGGTACAGGCCGAGGTCCTGCAGTGCGGCCGCCGCCAGGCTTGACGTGTAGCCCTCCGAACACAGGATCACCCACTCCACACCGTCGCTGATGGCCTGCGGCAGCCGGGCCTCGCTGGTGGGATCGCAGCGCCACTCCAGCACGTTGCGTTCGATGACTAGGGCCTTGAGTGCCTCGGGCACCTCCCCTTCACGCGTGCGCTGGGCCTGCGGCCGGATATCGACGAGCAGGGCCCCGCGACGCAGCGCGGCCGGCACCTCGTCGGCAGCCAGACGGCGCAACCGGGCGCGGGCCGCATCCAATACCTGGTCGATGCGGCTCACAGATTCTCCGGTTGGTCGGTCAATTCGGTGCGCCGGCGGCGCAATGTGTGCTTCTCGGTGACCTCGTAGTACGACATCACGGTCAGCGGTGGCGAATATGCGTGCACGCTCAGCGT
>Ga0335075_10008765_pt1 | contig 15484 bp, 14 predicted proteins | sample Lox_Sample_24_FD_206723 | JGI IMG/M metagenome (GOLD analysis project Ga0335075, IMG submission 206723) | Soil microbial communities from Loxahatchee National Wildlife Refuge, Florida, United States - Lox_Sample_2.4 | ecosystem: Environmental > Terrestrial > Soil > Wetlands | place: USA... | reverse complement strand
CCGGCGTTGTCGCCCGTTGCGTTGGTGACCACGCCGTCGCCGATGGCGAAGACCGGGCCGGAGCCGCCGAAGTCCACCCCCATGTCGATCCGCTCCATGATGAGGCCGGAGACATCGCGGAGGGGACTCAGGTAGACCGCCGAAGAAGCGTCAGGCCGTGCATGTGCTGGCGTGCGGCGAGCGTGCCGCGGGGCGTGCTTGGCGGCGTGGTGAGCGGACTGGGCGGTCTGGCCGGCGTGCTTGCCGGCGGCGGACTTGGCGGCCGAGAAGTCCTTCGTCGTGATGCTGTCCGCCAGGGCGAGGCCGAGGCCGTTCGCTACGTGACTGGTCGTGGGCTGGCCGTCCGCGATCCCGCCCGGCAGGAAGGCGTAGGCGGTTGCCCCGGCCGCGCCGAGGGCCAGCACCACGGTGCTCGCCACCGCTGCCCGGCCGGGCGCTGGCCTGATACTCGTCTTGGCAGGACGCTTGCGGTGCGTGGAGACGCCAGGCCCGGTGTCAGCCTGAGCGCTTCGCGCGGTCTCAGCCTGAGCGCTTCGCCGGGCGTTGGCAGAACGTGGCGGCTTCCTGTGCCGGGCGTCGGCGTGGGACATGGCGAGCCTTCAGTCTGAGCGCGACTGCGCTCTGCTGTCACCTCGTTACCGGCTGCAATCAGCCAGTTGCGTGCGGACGCAGTGCTGGGTCAAGGCGGCCGAGTCGCGGCTTTGGTGCCGGCGCGCACGCTCGGTGCTGCTGGCTAACCACCATGCCCCGAATCGCGTCGTCACGCAGGCAAAACGCAAAAGACACGCGGAGTAGCGCTGGTCACAGCCAGGTGGCCCGGCCGGGTTCAGGCGGGCTGCCGCTCGAAGCCAACCTGAGTCTCGGTGTCGGTGAAGCCAACCGACCGGTACACCCGAATGGCCGCATCCAGCGGGTCGGCGAGCATGACCAGCGTGCTCGCGCCGAGGTCGGTCAGGCCGTACCGTCCGGCCTGCCATACCAGCGTCCCGGCCAGTCCCTTGCGCCTGGCCGCCGGGTGCGTCTCGACGTTCTGGTACCGGGCGATGCCCTTGCCGTCGGTGACCAGGCCCAGCTGCGCCATCAGCTCGCCGTCCAGGAATGCGCCGAACCAGACCCCATGGCCCGCCTCGGTCAGCGCGCGCTCGGCCGCGAGCCGGGCCTTCAGGAACGTCGGCTCAGCGCCGGGTTCACCCTCGCTGAGCACGGCGCGCAGACTGGCGGCCTGCTGCCAGTCGGCGTCCCCGGACAAGTGCCTGATCGTGGTGGTGCGGTTCGGGTGCGGCGGCGGGTTGAGGTCGCGGGCGGTCAGCACGGCGGAGCGCTGGAGGCGTAGGCCCAGGCTGGTGAACTCGCTGATATTCACCGCGCTCACCTCGGTGACATCGATGCCGATCGCGATGTGCCTGGCGTGCGGGAACTCGGTGGCGAACGTGGCCAGCCAGGCATCCGCCTCGCCAGGCCGCTGCGCGCCCGGAAGCAGCAGGAAGTTGCCCCACCAGTACGTCGGGTTGCCCGGGGTGCGAATGACCAGGTAATCACCGCGATCTTCGATGCTGGCGCCCTCAAGTGCTCGGACCATCAGGTCGGTGCGGTAGCCGAGCGAGCGAACATCCACTCTGAGAGCCTAACGGCGACGGTGTCAGAGGTCCTGGTCCTGCTTCGATGGTGCATAGCCGGCTTCCGGGTCGGCGTAATCTCGGCTGTGTAAGCCGCTCCGTTCCGTCGACGCAGGGAGCAACTGAGATGGGTCTTTTCCAGCGAGCGCACGACATTGTCGCCGCGAAGGCCAACAAGGCCCTCGATGCGGCCGAGAACCCCAACGAGATGCTCGACCTCTCCTACGAGCAGATGCTCGATCACATCACGAAGGTCCGGCGCGCCCTGGTCGACATCACCGCCTCGAAGAAGCAGCTTGAGCTGCAGGAACAGCAATTGCAGCACACCGTTGACCACCTCAACGACCAGGCCAAGGCGGCGCTCGGGCAGGGTCGCGAGGACCTGGCCAGGGAGGCGCTTTCCCGCAAGGCGACGGCCCAGCAGCAGATCGAAGAGCTCGAACCGCAGCGTCAGCAGCTTGATGAGGAAGAGCAGAAGATGACGCAGGCTCTCAGCACTCTGCAGCAGCGGGTCAACGAGTTCCGCTCGAAGAAGGAGGTCATGAAGGCGCAGTACACCGCTGCGTCGGCGATGAGCTCGGTCAACGAGGAAGCGGCCGGGATCTCGACGAGCTTCAGCGACTCCGGTGCGGCGCTTCAGCGGGCCCAGGACAAGATCGCGAACATGCAGGCCAGAGCCGCGGCGACCGATGAGCTGCTGCAGTCCGGGGTCCTGGAGGACGTCGGCGGCGACACCGACGACATCCAGAAGGAGCTGGACCAGGCGAGCGCCAATGCCGACGTGGACAAGCAGCTCGCGGCGCTGAAAGCCGAGATCGCCGCGCCCCCTGCCACTCCTGAGCTGCCCGCGGGGAGCTAGCGGCCCGGAGCTAGCGGCCCGGCGGAGCTAGCGGCCTAGAGCTAGCGGCCCGGAGCTAGCGGCCCGGGGCCCCGCGACGGTCGGGCCGGTTCGCGCCTTATCGCCGGGTTAGCCCGGCTCGACCGCGCCGCTATATTGCGGCCAGCACTGGGATCACGAGCATGGGTTTCCTTTGACTGTGACGTAAGCGCTTGAGTTCCAGGCTGGCCCGGCCCGGCACCCGGCTGCTGCTGGCTGCGCTGGCCGTGGAGCTCGTGGACGAACTAGTGGACGGCACCCAAGAGCGCCGCCATGCCGCTGATCCGGCGCTCTCTCGGGCTTAGCTACCTGCAAGCCGGTTTGCTTGCCGCGGTGCCGCTCATCGCCGGCAGCCTGATCGAGCTGCCGGGCGTGCTCAGCGGCACCGGCCGCCGGCGTTAGGCCGTCATCCTGGCTGGCGGCCTGGTGTTCATTGGACGCTCGCCGGCTCGATCGGCGCGGTGCTAGCACCCTTGCTCGGCGCGGCCGTGCTGGCAGGCGGGGGAGCTGGCAGCTGGCGTTCATCCTGGTAGCGGCTGGCTCCGGACTCGCCTGGCTGGGCGTCGCGGCAACCGGAACCTGGACCGACGGCGGCCGCATGGCGGACTGCAGCTCCCCCTGATCGGGACGGTGGCTGGCCCGGCTGGCGCGCCACAGCGCAGCTCACCCGCCAGCCGTCAGGCTCGGCGCCGGCCTGGCTGGTGATGCCGCGCTCTGGCCTGGCTGCTTGACCGCCGCGGCAGCCGTGCGGTCCTGCGTGCCAGCATCTGGCTGAGCCTGGTGCTGCTGCCCGGCTTCTGCTGGCACCGGACCTCGGCCTGTAGCTGGTACTGCTGGCCGCGCTAAGCCCCGCCAGCGCTCCCCGGTATCCGGTGCTCAACGCCCGCCTGTACGGCAGCCTGTCAGGCCGGAGCGGCCTGGCCGTATCGCTGTCCAGCGCGGCTGGCCTGGTCGGGGGCCTGGGGCCCTCAGCTAAAATTGCGTTCCGTGACTAGCTCCGGTTCTGCGGTCAGGGTGCGCTTCGCGCCGTCGCCCACTGGCATGTTCCATATCGGCAGCGCCCGGTCCGTGCTCTACAACTGGGCGTTCGCCCGGCACGAGCACGGCACGCTGGTGCTGCGGATCGAGGACACGGACGCCGCCAGGAACCGGCCGGAGTGGACCGAGGGCATCATCAGCGCGATGGCCTGGCTCGGCATCGACAGCAGTCAGTACGAGGGACCGTTCTTCCAGTCCGCGAACCTGGCCAAGCACACCGAGGCTGCCCAGGAGCTGTACGTCAACGGCCGGGCCTATTACTGCGACTGCACCAGGGACGACGTCATCGCGCGCACCGGCGACCCGAACAAGGGTTACGACGGTTTCTGCCGCGACCGGGGGCTCGGCCCTGGCCCGGGCAGGGTGCTGCGCTTCCGCTCGCCGGATGAGGGGACGATCGTCATTGACGATCTGGTGCGCGGCAAGACCGTGTTCGACAGCTCGTCGATCGAAGATTTCGCGCTCGCCCGCAGCGACGGCTCAGTGCTGTTCCTGCTGGCCAATGTCGTGGACGACATGCTGCAGCGGATCACGCACGTGCTGCGCAGCGAGGAGCACCTGTCGAACACCCCCAAGCAGCAGTTGCTGTGGGAAGCGCTCGGGCACGAGCCGCCAGCCTGGGGACACCTGTCGATCCTCGTCAACGAGAAGCGGCAGAAGATCTCCAAGCGCCGGGACCGGGTATCGCTCGAGTCCTTCCGGGATGAGGGCTATCTCGCCGACGCGATGCGCAACTACCTCATGCTGCTGGGCTGGGCACCGCCTGGGAACCGCGAGATCATGCCGTTCGACGAGATGGTGGCCGAGTTCCGCATCGAGGACGTGAACAGCTCGCCAGCAGCCTTCGACGTGAAGAAGCTGCGCGCGTTCAACGGCGATTACATCCGCGCGCTGTCCGCTGACGACTTCATCGCCGCCTGCGAGCCCTGGCTGGCGCCAGATGTCGCGCCGTGGCCTTCCGAGCGGTTCGACGCGGCCGTCTTCGCGCAGCTTGCGCCGCTTGCGCAGACGAGGGTCTCGGTGCTGGCCGAGATCACCACGATGGTGGACTTTGCTTTCCTGCCTGAGCCGGTCCGTGACGAGGCCTCCTGGACCAAGGCGATGCGCGAGCCGGCCGCTGAAGTACTGGCCGACGTCGCGGCCGCGTACGAGGACGTGCCGTGGCAGCCGGATGCGCTGCGGGAGCGGCTTGAGGCAATTGGCACCTCCTACGGCATGTCGCTCGGCAAGGTGCAGGCGCCGGTGCGCGTGGCGGTAACCGGGCGCACCGTCGGGCTGCCGCTGTTCGAGTCGCTGACGGTGCTCGGCCGGCCGGAGACACTGCGGCGGATCGAGTCCGCTCGCGAGCGGGTGACTGGGCTGGCCTAACCGGCCCGGCTGGTGAACTCACGACGGTCAGTGCTGCCCCATTGCACTGCTGCTCAGCCCCATTGCACTGCGGCTCAGCGCGCCCCAAGACGGGCGAGCACAAATGGCTAGCCAGGACGGCCCAGCGTTCAGGCCGGCCGGCCCATGTGCTTGGCTAAGCCACGTGACAGACAGTGCTACGACTTTTCGCGATCGGGTCCTTTCTGGTGAGACAGTATTCGGCGGCTGGGCGGCTGCGCCAAGTCCGGTCAGCGCCGGCGTGCTGGCGCGCGGACTCGACTATGTCGTCATCGATCTGCAGCACGGCACTGCAACCGAGCACGACCTGCCGGCCCTGACGACGGCGATCAGGCTCGCTGGCGCGGTGCCGCTCGGCCGGGTTCGGCACCAGCACACGGCCGACATCGGCAGGGCGCTGGACCTCGGCTGCGATGGCGTGATCGTGCCTAACGTCGAGTCCGCCGAAGAAGCTGAGCGCGTGACCGGCGCCTGCCGGTACCCGCCTGACGGGTACCGGTCGGCGGGCGGCGCCATGCCCGGTCCTCTGCCGCCGCTGTGCGTTGTGATGGTGGAGTCGCGCCAGGCAATGGCTGAGCTCCCGGAGACACTGAAGGTGCCGGGCGTGGACGGTGTCTACGTCGGCCCGCGCGACTTGTCCTATGCGCTGGGCTGCCCGCTTGACCCGAACGACCCGGTGTTGCGCCCGGCACTCGAGCAGATCTGGGCCGACTGCGCCGCGGCGGGCAAGCCGGCTGGCGTTCACGCGACGGACGGCCAGACCGCCCGGCTGTACCGGGAGAACGGCTGCCGTCTGGTGACAGTGGTTGCCGACGTGCCTGCGATCATGCGGGCAGCAGCAGCCGAGCTCGCGACGGCACGCGGGTAGCCACAGCTCGCGCCGGGTCCAGAGCTCGCGCCGGGTCCAGAGCTCGCGCCGGGTCCAGAGCTCGCGCCGGGTCCAGAGCTCGCGCCGACTACCTACTTCGGAGCGACGACCTACGGCGCGTGACGGTGCGGTCCTATGCTGGATGGACAGCTTTCCCATGCACCAGCCCGCCGCGCTGAGCGGCGGCCGGTCAGCCCACGGAGGCGACATATGGGACTTATGGACAGGGTCAAAGCGCAGGCCACGCAACTCGGGCAGAAGGCTCAGGAAGCAGCACAGGAAGGCAAGGCGAGGATCGATCAAGCCCAGGCCAACCGGCGCGGCGACGCAATGCTGCGGCAGCTCGGCATAGCTGTTTATGAGGAGCGTACGAACCGCGGCTCTCCGGACAGCCAGGCCAAGATAGACCGGCTGATCAGCGACATTTCCGCGCACGAGCGAGAGAACGGGCTGAACCTGAGCGACCAGCCCCAGTCATCGATGCCGCCGAACTCGACGGTGCCACCGCAGAGCAGCTACCCCTCAGAATCGGCACCGGGAGACTCGGCCTCGGGCAGCACGACCGGCTTTCCGCCAGAGAGCAGCGGGTTCCCGCCCGAGACCTGAGGCGCGGGGTGCGGCACGCAGGCTGGCCCTAGAGCGCGGACTTGCCGTCGCTTGGCACTAGGTCTTCGCTGGAACCGGGGCGCACGCAATGAGCGCGCCACCGCTTCAGTGACAGGCATCCTGTGCCGCGGTGTGCTGCGGGCTCGGTGAGGCCGTCTTAGCGCTGGCCCGGTCGCGCTGCCTGCCGTGCTTGCCGTGCCCGCCCTTCGAGCTGCCAGCGCGGTGGGTGCTGCGCGGCGGCGCGGTGCCGGTGTCCTGGTTCAGCCATCGGAACAGTGCCGCCGCCTGCCTCTTGTTCCACAGCACCGCGTCTTCCCCGGTCGGCGTGAGGTAGCTCATCGTGGCGAGTGGCACGGTCGTGAACGTGACGTCCGACGGGCGGATACCGCGCAGCTCGTCGGCCAGCCTGATCAGGTTGAAGCCCTGATCCACCGTCACGGCCGAGGAGAACGAGGACAGGAATCCTTGCAGCCGGATCGGGTTCGCGAGCAGGCCGATATGGGTCGCTTTGCTGAGCACCGACGAGAGCAGCTGCTGCTGATCCTGGATGCGGGCAATGTCGGACAGCGCAAACGAATGGCGGTCCCGGACGAACTCGAGCGCGACCCTGCCGTTGACGTGGTGGCGGCCCGCGGACAGATGCAGGCCGCTGTAGTGATCGTCCACGGCGAACGGCAGGCAGATATTGACCCCGCCGAGCGAGTTGATGACTTTCACGAAGCCCAGGAAGTCGATCTCGACGTAGTCGTTGATGGTCACGCCGGTGGCGTCCTCGACAGTCCGGACCATCAGCCGCGGGCCGCCGATGCCGTACGCGGCATTGATCTTGTTCATGCCATGGCCGGGAATGTCGACCCATGAGTCACGTGGCAGGCTGACGACCTGGATGTCGTCGTGATCTGCCGGGATGTGCACCAGCATCATCGTGTCGGTGTTGGTGCTGATCGCGTTTCCGACATGCAGTGCGACTTCCTGCTTATGAGTCAGCCCGCCGCGGGTATCGATCCCGACGACTAGGATGTTGACCGGCCCGCTCGCCGGGGTGCCGGAGGTGCCGGCGTCAACCCGGCCGAAGCTGCCGCTGACGTAGCTAGTGAGCGCCCAGGCGGTCGCAGCGACCAGCAGCGTCATGACAGACGCCACGGCAGTGACGGCAAGTGCGAACCGCTGCCGGCCAGGCGAGATCGCGGCCGCTACCCGGCGCGGCGCGCGGCCGCGACGGTACTCAGGCATCAGTCCCCCTGGATGATCAACTCAGGTAGGCTAACCCGCCCCACCGCTGATCAGCCGGTACCGACACCGCCAGGCGGCCAACTTTTACCTGCTCGGGCAGCCGGGTGAACATCGCGTGAAGATGCCTGGACGGCGTACTGATCATGCACTACACGCTGCTGTCCATGATCAACGGATGATCCGAGCCGTATACGTACCCGGATTTTCCGCCGAAACTGGCTGCGCCGGATTTGTCAGTATCGCAGTGCACGCTATGTGCCATGGCGGACCCATTACCCGACGTGCTACGCGACCTGGTCGCGCGTCAGTGCGGCGTGGTGAGCGGCCGCCAGCTCGCGCAGGTCGGCGTCACCAGGCACGCAGCCAAGTCGAGGGTCACGAACGGACGCTGGCAGCGGATGCACCCAGGCGTGTACGCGACGTTTTCCGGCGAACCCGATCGGCTCGCCGTGCTGTGGGCGGCGGTGCTGTCGGCTGGGTCCGGCGCGATGCTCAGCCATCAGACCGCCGCGGAGTTAGCGCGGCTGACAGACAAGCCAGGTGATCTCATCCATGTCACCATTCCCGCGGATCGCCGGGTCAGCAAGCGGCCGGGAATCGTGGTACACCGCTCAGACCGAGCCATTGAGGCGCTGCATCCGGTGAAACTGCCGCCGCAGACTCGAGTCGAGGAGACGGTTCTCGATCTAGCCGGCGGTGCGCGCACGCTCGATGACGCAGCCGGATGGGTGCTGCGCGCGATGCAGCGCGGCCTCACCACTCCTCGCAACCTGGCCTGTGCGCTGTCCCAGCGACCGCGGATCTCCTGGCGGCCCGAGCTGACCGAACTGCTGACCCTCGACGCCGACGGACTGCACTCGGTTCTTGAACATCGCTACTACCGCGACGTCGAACGACCGCACGCCCTCCCGGCCGGTACTCGCCAAGCCCGGGTCCGCCGCGGCAGCCGCACCGAGTACCGCGACATCTTGTACGAGCCCTACTGCACGGCGGTCGAACTCGACGGGAGCGCCGCCCACCCCGCCGACAGCCGCTGGCGGGACATCCGGCGCGACAATGCCGCCGCAGCCGACGGCATTACAACCCTCCGCTACGGCTGGCTGGATGTCACTGCCAGGCCTTGCCAGGTCGCCGCTGAAACTGCGCGGGTGCTGGCCCGCCACGGCTACGCCGGCGCCCGGCCGTGCTCGGCCGATTGTTCCGTCAGTACGGCACAACCCGGTCGTGGCGGCCCCGGCCCGCATCAGCCCGGCCGGGCCGCGCGCTAGCCCAGTTCTGCTGGATGACAAGGGCTGTCTCGTTAGGTACTATCGAGTAAGTTACTCGCGAGTAGCAACGTTGGCCGCTGGGGTCGCATGCGTTGCAAGGGAGCCGCAAATGGGCCACTTCAAGAGCAACCTCAGGGACATCGAGTTCAACCTGTTCGAGGTGCTGAAGCGTCAAGAGCTGCTGGGCGCTGAGCCCTTCGCGGACATAGACGAGGAAACTGCCCGCGGCATCCTGGACGAGGTTAACCGGCTGGCCGAGGGCCCGATCGCGGAGTCCTTCGCCGACGCGGACCGCAACCCGCCGATCTTCGACCCGGCCACGCACTCGGTCCGGATGCCCGAGTCGTTCAAGAAGTCCTACCAGGCCTTCATCGACGCCGAGTGGTTCAGGCTCGAGCTGCCAGCCGAGCTCGGCGGGACGGCGGCGCCGCGCTCCCTGGCCTGGTCAGTCGCCGAACTGGTGCTTGGCGCGAACCCGGCCGTCTGGATGTACTCGAGCCTGGGCTCGTTCTCGCACGCGCTGTGGCGGCTGGGCACGCCAGCTCAGAAGAAGGTGGCCGGGCAGGCAGTAGAGCATCGCTGGGGCTACACCATGGTGCTGACCGAGCCGGACGCCGGCTCTGACGTCGGCGCCGGCCGGACCAAGGCCACTGCGCAGCCAGACGGCACCTGGCACATTGACGGCGTCAAGCGGTTCATCACCAGCGCCGAGCACGACATGGCCGAGAACATCCTGCACATCGTCCTGGCCCGGCCCGAAGGCGCCGGGGCGGGTACCAAGGGCCTGTCCATGTTCCTGGTGCCGAAGTTCCTGATCAACGACGACGGCACACTCGGCGAGCGCAATGGTGCCTTCGTCACCAACGTCGAGCACAAGATGGGCCTGAAGGCGTCGACCACCTGCGAGCTCACCTTCGGGGCCGAGCGCCCCGCCGTCGGCACGCTCATCGGCGATGTCCACGATGGCATCCGCCAGATGTTCATGATCATCGAGTTCGCCCGGATGATGGTCGGGACGAAGGCGATCGCGGCCCTGTCGACGGGTTACCTGAACGCGCTCGACTACGCCAAGACCAGGGTGCAGGGCGCGGATCTCACCCAGATGCTCGACAAGACGGCGCCTCGAGTCACGATCATGAAGCACCCGGACGTCCGTCGCAGCCTGATGCTGCAGAAGGCCTACGCCGAGGGCATGCGCGCGCTGGTGCTGTATACCGCGACAATGCAGGACCAGGTGCAGGTCGCGTCTGCCAGAGGTGAGACGGACGAGCGGGCGGCCGCGCTCAATGACCTGCTGCTGCCGGTCGTCAAGGGCGTGGGCTCCGAGCGCGGCTACGAGCTGCTGGCGCAGTCCCTGCAGACCCTCGGCGGGTCGGGCTATCTGCAGGATTACCCGATGGAGCAGTACATCAGGGACTCCAAGATCGACAGCCTGTACGAGGGCACGACCGCGATCCAGGGCATGGACCTGTACTTCCGGAAGATCGTCCGCAACCAGGGAGCTGCGCTGACGGGCCTGCTCAGCGACGTCCGCGAGTTCGCTGCGGCCGAGGGCGGCAACGGCCGGCTGAAGGCAGAGCGGGCCGCGCTCACGCGCGCGGCGGATGACCTCGAGGCGATCGTCGCAGCCATGAACGGCTTCCTGGGCGAGAGCATGTCCCAGCCCGCGCAGGTGTACAAGGTTGGCCTGAACACCACGAGACTCCTGCTCGCACTAGGCGACCTGATTATCGGCTGGCTGCTTGGCCGCCAGGCCGAGGTCGCGCTGAACCGGCTCGATCAGGGCGGGCTCAGCCGCGCCGACCAGGCGTTCTACCAGGGCAAGGTCGCAGCGGCCGGATTCTTCGCGGCGACCGTGCTGCCGCGGCTGGCAGCCGAACGGAAGATCGCCGAGGCTGTGTCGCTCGACCTCATGGACCTGCCTGAGGAAGCCTTCTAACCGTTAGCTGATGCAGGCCCTCCGGCGGCCGGGCTTTGCGTTGCCGGGCCTCGGGACGCCGGGCGAAGGACATCGCCGCTCGGCGTGGCGCCGACGGCACCGGGCTCGGCGTACCACTCGACGCCGAGCACCAGGCCGAACACCGGCGCTGGCAGGGCCAGCAGCACGCCCTTCAGCCGCGCCGACCGTCCGGTGCCGGGGACCTGCGAACCGTGCGCGGCGATTGCCGCCTGCTTGGATCGCGCCTGCCGGCGCACGTTGACCCGGTGCGTGATGGCCGCACGCGGTGTGAACCCTGCCCGGATCGCCGCCGGGTCATGGCGGATCGCCAGCCGGAGTCGCCAGAACAGGTGGAACACGCGCCAGGCAAGCTCCCGTGGCGCGGTCGCCTCGAGTATCCGGACGCCCGTCTGCTGGGCAGCGAGCGCCCCGACGCGGTGTACCTGGACGTGATCGCGGTGGCCGTACCCGCCGTTCTCGTCGTAACTCAGCAGCAAGTCGGCGTGCTCCTCGCGGAGCAGGCCGGCGAGCCGTCCGGCCGCCTCGGCTAGCTCGGCGCGGGCGAATCTCTGCCGGTCCGGCGGATCGGGATACAGCAGCGGCCCGTGACCGCTGTCGGCGTAGCCGAGCGTCGCGACCCGTGCTGCCCCGAGTATGTCCGCGCTGGCCCGCAGCTCGCCCATGCGCGTCTGCGCGCCAGCTGCTGTCGCAGGTCCCATCGCCCCATCGGTACCGGTCACGATGACGACGCGATGCCCGTGCGCAGCGAGGAGCGCCAGCGTGCCGCCGGTCAGCAGCGCTTCGTCGTCGGGATGGGCGTGGAAGGCCACGACTGTTGCCATCCCGCCATGCTGCCACCTGAACCCGAGTGCGGCGCTGCAACGGCGCCAGCGCGCCGCCATCGGCAAGGGCCTGACCTGCGACAACATCGGCAGCACAGCGCCAGCACAGTGAGCCCTGACACGCTCAAAGCGACCGTATCCGGACGTTGGCCGCCTGAAGCAGGCGGTTGGCGCCGGGCATAGAAGGGGGACTTAGCAATGCGTAAGACACTGGCCATGCTGGCGAGCACGGTCGCAGCGGCCGGCATCGTGGCCGGCGGGTTAGCCACCGCCAGCGCGAACTCGGCGACATCGGCAGCATCCGGCACCGAGCACTTCTACCTCATGACCACGTCCGCCACCGGAACCACGGAACCGGTGATCGCGGGCGGCGTCTTCACCGCGTCAGGCACCGACCACGAGGGCAGCAAGATCGACAGCGTCGTCGTCAAGGGCGGCACGTTCAAGATCAACCACTCTGGTAAGACCACCGGCGCGCCGAAGGTCAACGCGAAGACTTGCTTCTTCACCCTCAACGGCAGCACCAAGTTCACGGTCGGCGGCGGAACTGGCGCCTACAAGGGACTCAGCGGCTCCGGCAAGGCAGTGATCAGCATCGTCGGCATCCTCGGTCGCACCAGCAGCGGCGCCTGCTCAGACAGCGTCAAGCCGGTGGCCTGGCAGCAGACAATCCGGGCCACGGGGCATGTCAAGCTCTGACGCTGCAGAGCCCGGCAGGGCCTGAGCCCAGCGGAGGAGGGGACGGCGGCCAGGTCCGGCTTCTCGGGGCCGACCTGGCCGCCGCTGTGCCAAGGCAGACAGGCGCCTAGATCTCGTACTGGACCGAGGCCCGGCTCTTGGCGCGCGGCGCGCTGAGGCGGCGGATGATGTCCTGATGCTCAGCGTTGCTGCGGTAGGCCAGGTAGGTGTCGGCATCTTCGAAGTCAGCCACCACGGCGAAGTCGAAGTTGCCCTCGACCAGCCCGGCGTCCGGCCCGGCGTGATAGGCCAGCAGCCCAGGCAGCGTCCGCGCGAGCGCGGTCAGCTCCTCGCCGAACTGCTTCTCCATCTCCTCGGTCATGGCGTCATCCCAGCTGAACAGCACCACGTGCCGGATCATCGCGCTCCTCTCGCCACCTCTCGCCGCACCGTCCGCCGCGCCGCTCGCCGCAATGTCTCCCGCACCGCCTGCCGGATCAGGACCAGGCCAGCATCGTGAGCGGGTCGGTCAGCATGGCGCCGACATCCCGCAGCACCGCCGAGCCGAGGTCGCCGTCGACGATGCGGTGGTCGAACGACAGCGCCAGCGTGCACACCTTGCGCACCGCGAGCTCGCCATCGACCACCCACGGCGCGTCCTTGACCTGCCCGAACGCCAGGATCGCCGCCTCGCCCGGAGTGAGGATCGGCGTACCCGAATCCACGCCGAAGATGCCCACGTTGGTGATCGTGATCGTCCCGCCGGAGAGGTCGGCCGGCGTTGCCTTCCCGGCCCGCGCGGTGTCGGCGAGCTGCACCAGCGCAGCCGCCAGCTCCGGCATGTTCATCGCCTGCGCGTCCTTGACGTTCGGCACGATCAGCCCGCGGTCGGTGGCCGCGGCGATGCCGAGGTTCACGTAATGCCGGACGACGATCTCCTGCGCGGCCTCATCCCAGCTCGAGTTGATCATGGGATGGCGCGTCGCTGCCACGATCAGAGCCCGCGCCACGAGCAGCAGCGGCGAGACCCGGACATCGGCGAACTCCGGCAGTTCCCGCAGCCGCGCCGTCGCGGCCATCGTCTGCGTGATGTCGATCTGCAGGAACTCAGTCACGTGCGGCGCGGTGAACGCGCTCGCGGCCACCGCGGCCGCGGTGTGCTTGCGCACGCCACGGATCGGGATGCGCTCCTCCCGCGGACCGGCCGCGATCGGGCCAGCTGGCATAACCATGGCGGGAACGTGGTCCGTCGGGGCGATTCCCGAGGCCGCCCGCTCGACGTCGTCTCGGGTGATCACGCCATCCGGCCCGGTGCCGGTCAGCGTGGCGAGGTCGACCCCGAGGTCCCTGGCCATCTTCCGGACCGGCGGCTTGGCGAGCGCCCCGGTGTTGGCCGAACCATTCTGGCGCAGCGGCTTTCCGGCTGGCACCGGCTCGGGCGCTCGGCGAGGCGGAGGCTCCGGCCTCCTGGCCGGTACGGTCTTGCGCGCTCGCCGCGCGGTGCTGCCGAGCTTGACGCCGTATCCGACCAGCACTGCCTGCCGCTCCGCCTTCGGCGCCGGGCTGCCGATCATGCCGGGCTCCACGGCGCTTTCGACCGGCGGCGCAGGGATCAGGTCCTCGGTCTGGCTGATCTCGCGCTGCTCCACCGCCTCCGCTGGCGTGCTCGCGCCGCCGGGGCTTGTATCGACCCTGATGATCGGCGTTCCGACGTCGGCCGTCGCGCCCTCGGCGACGAGCAGATCCGTGACCACGCCGGCATACGGGCTGGGCAGCTCGACGACGGACTTGGCCGTCTCGATCTCCACCAGCACCTGGTTGAGCGTGATGGCGTCACCCGGCTGTACATGCCACCTGATGATGTCGGCCTCGGTCAGGCCCTCGCCGACATCAGGCAGCTTGAACTCCTTCAGATCTGGCATCGTGGCCTCTCAGTAACCGAAGCTGCGGTCGACGGCGTCCAGAATCCGGTCCAGATCCGGCAGGTAGTACTCCTCCAGCCGGGATGGCGGATACGGGGTGCTGTACGCGCCAGCGCGCAGCACCGGGGCCTCGAGGCTGTAGAAGCACTCCTGCGTGACCTCGGCCGCGATCTCCGCGCCGATGCCGCCGGTCACGACGGCTTCGTGCACGACGACGCAGCGGCCGGTCTTGCGCACCGACGCGAAGATCGTCTGCGTGTCCAGCGGGGCGAGCGTGCGCAGGTCGATCACCTCGACCGACCGTCCGTCGCTGGCGGCCGCCAGCGCGGCCTCGGCACAGGTGCGCACCATCGGTCCGTAGCACAGCAGCGTTACGTCGGTGCCGGGGACGAGGACCCGGGCGGAGTCGAGAGGCAGCGCGGTCTCGAGGCCAGCGTCGGTATCCACCTCTTCCTTGTCCCAGTACCGTCGCTTCGGCTCGAAGAAGATGACCGGGTCATCGGAGCCTGCCGCCTGCTGGATCATCGTGTACGCATCAGCCGGGCCGCCGCAGGCGACGACGCGCAGGCCTGGTGTGTGGGCGAACAGCGCCTCAGGCGATTCGCTGTGGTGCTCGACAGCGCCGATGCCTCCACCGAACGGGATGCGGACGACAATCGGGAGCCGCACCAACCCGCGCGAGCGGTACCGCATCTTCGCCAGCTGGCTGACGATCTGGTCGAACGCAGGGAACACGAAGCCGTCGAACTGGATCTCGCAGATCGGCCGGTAGCCGCGCAGCGCCATGCCGATCGCTGTGCCGATGATGCCGGACTCGGCCAGCGGGGTGTCGATTACCCTGGCTTCGCCGAAGTCCTTCTGCAGGCCGTCGGTGACCCGGAAGACGCCGCCGAGCTTGCCCACGTCCTCACCCATGATCAGCGCCTTGGGGTTGTCCTCGAGGGCCTTCCGCAGGCCGTGGTTGAGTGCCCTGGACAGGGTCAGCGTGGTCATCGGGCCTCCCCGGCGAGCTCCGGCGTCTCAGCGAACGAGTCGAGATAGGCGGCCAGCCACTCGCGCTCGGCGGCAATCTGGGCGGTCTCGGCGGTCAGCACGTCGTCGAACATCGAGAGCGGCTGCGGGTCGGGCATCTGCAGGCAGGCCGACCGCACCCGGGCGCCGACCTCGGCAGCGTCTGCCTCGACCTCGTCGAAGAAGTTCATCTCCGCCTG